>Ga0180436_10004125_pt1 | contig 13153 bp, 13 predicted proteins | sample SS_ome_2_FD_132434 | JGI IMG/M metagenome (GOLD analysis project Ga0180436, IMG submission 132434) | Hypersaline lake sediment archaeal communities from the Salton Sea, California, USA - SS_3_S_2 metaG | ecosystem: Environmental > Aquatic > Non-marine Saline and Alkaline > Hypersaline >...
CGGTACAAGGACACTAGGGACCCGGGTCTCCAGTTCATTGTGCCGTTCATCGACCGGCTGCGCAGGGTCGACATGCGTGAGATCGTCGTTGACGTTCCTCCGCAAGAGGTCATTACCAAAGACAACGTCGTGGTCACGGTGGACGCGGTCGTCTACTACCAGGCAACCGACCCGCAGAAACTGGTCTACAACGTGCAGAACTTCGTGCTGGCCGCAACGAAGCTCGCCCAGACCAACCTGCGTAACGTCGTCGGTGACCTCGACCTCGACGACGCCCTCACCTCGCGCGAGCGAATCAACGCCCAGCTGCGTGAGATCCTCGACGAGGCAACCGACGTATGGGGTACCAAGGTCGTTCGTGTGGAGATCCAGCGGATTGATCCGCCGGCCGACGTCACGCAGGCCATGCACCGGCAGATGAAGGCCGAGCGTGACCGCCGTGCCATCGTCACCGAGGCAGAGGGTGACAAGCGCTCGAAGATCCTTCAGGCCGAAGGCGTCAAGCAGGCACGGATCCTCGAAGCTGAGGGTCAGGCCGAAGCCATCAAGCAGGTCGCGGAAGCTGAGAAGTTCCAGAAGCTGACCGTGGCCGAGGGTGAAGGACAAGCCATCGAGCGGGTCTTTGGCGCAATCCACACCGGTGACCCAACCGACGATCTCATCGCAATCCGCTACCTGGACGCGCTGCAGGGCATCGCCAACGGCAATGCGACAAAGCTCTTCCTGCCCATGGAAATGAGCGGGATCCTCGGATCCATCGGCGCCATTGGAGAGCTATTCAACAGCGAAAATGGCGAGCCGCGGCGGAGCGCCGACCGGCAGACCGGGATGAACATGTAGCCAAAATGACAGTAGCTCAGAGGAAGCCGGCGCATTGCGCCGGCTTCTCTGTTCATCAGCCGGGTTCGGTGCCCAGGTCCTTGGCTTCTGAGACGGACCGGGGTTGACCGCGATTGACCCCACGTCGCTGGGCGATCACCAGAATGATGGCGCCGGCGATGATCGCCCCCACCGAAACCCAGCCGTTGCGCGAAACCCCAAGGATGCGGAAGGTTGTATCCGTCCGGAGGAGCTCAGTGAGGAAGCGCACCACCCCATAGACAATCATGTAGACAGGAAAACTGGCGCCTTTGGCGAGCTTGCCTTTCCGTTCCAAGTACAGGATCAGAGGCACGGTGATCAGGAAGTTCCACAGTGCCTCATAAAGAAAGGTCGGGTGGAACGTTTCGAACTCCACATAATCAGCTGGCCGGCGGGCCGCCTCGATCTCCAGGCCCCACGGCAAGGTGGTCGGCGTCCCAAACAGCTCCTGGTTGAAGTAGTTGCCAAAACGGCCGATCGCCTGCGCCAAAGGCAACCCTACGGCGATCGCATCTGTGAACATCGGGAAGTCGCCGTTGTGCTTACGCATCGTGTAGATGGCAGCGAGGGCCCCAGCGGTCAGCCCACCGTAGAGCGCCAGCCCCCCCTCCCAGATGAACAGCACGGCATGCCACCGGCCGGAATACCGCGCAGTGTGGGTCGAGATGTAGGCAATGCGTGCACCGAGGAAACCAATCGCAACGGTCCAGAGAATGACGCTGTCGAGAATCGCCGGGTTACCACCAAACCTCTCGTAGCGCCGGGTGGTGACAATCGCAGCCACGACCACGCCAAGCCCGATGAGGATGCCGTAAAAGTGGATCGTCAGTGGCCCGAGATCGATGGTGTTGTTGGGCGGTGATGGGATGGAGGCAATGAGCACAGAGGCATCCTACCGATACCCCTAGCCAACAACGCGAGACTGTCCCGCCCTGGGCGTTTTGAGAACCAACCATCCCCACCACAGTGCGAGTAGCAGCATGAGTATCCCCGGCGACCAGCCGATCTGCCTTATCCAGGTCTGGCAGGCCCCCAATACCCAAATCGCGGCGACCCAGGGCAACCATCTGGCCCGGTTCCACACTTGGCAGGCAACGGCAGCAGTGATGACAACGACTGCACCATCGTGAGACATCGCATGCAGCGACAGCAACAGAACCCCCGGCATCGTGACTGCCAGGAGGCGATCGAGGTCCTCACCGGGAGAGCGCCACCAAAGGAGGGAGAGGAAGACCGCGGTTCCAATTGCCAATAACCAGGCAATCGCCACCGGTGCCGACATACCCACACCAAACTGGTTCTCAGCAAAGCCGATGAACGTGATGGCCGAGTGACCATTGACCTCGGCATCGATGCGGCCGAACTCACCCGCCACGTCGAGCCATTCGAGCACCCATCCCCATCCGCGCAACGCCACCCCCGAGACATAGAACACCACGGCACCGAGCGCAGCACCGCCGACCACGCGCCAGTACCGGCCGAGCCAGAACAATCCGATCAGGGGAAGGGCAAACTGCGGCTTGAAGAGCAAGCCGGCGAGCACGAGGCCTCCCAGCACTTGACGATCGTCGTACACAAGCCGCCAGGCAGCGACCACGAGGAATATCACTAGTGCGGTATTCGAGCCGCCGGTGACAGTGCGAAACATGGGCCAGAACACCAGCGCAGCGGCTATACCCAACGCGACTCGTCCCTGGAGCCACGGAACCATTGGTCTCGCCACAAGCAACGCCCCCCACAGCAACAGCCCCATTCCCAGGGTGTGAGTGAGATAAGAAGGGAAGAAGTCAGCGGCGGCCAGCGGGCGGTACGCCAGCGCGACCTGTGGTGGATAGGCGAAGAAGCGAGCTCCCTGCTCATCATCAGGAATTAGCTCCCGCTGAGCTTCGATCTGCCGATCGAGGTCGTAGAGATTGTCCCAATCGCCGGATGCCGCAATCTTGCCGGCGCCATAGAAGGCCGGGTAGTCGCCGCTGTAGTACCCACCATTCCGATCGGCCGTCGCTGCACCGACGAAGATACCGATGGCGATGGCGACAATGACCGCAGCCGGGTAGACAGTGAGCCGGCTACCGGGAACGGTTCGACTACTCACGCTTGCCGCCGGAGGCGTTCCGGGTCAGGCCGTCGGGTCCCAATTACATCGGCGAGTGTGGCCAAGTACGAGAGTGCCGTCACCCTACTGTCGACTGTGGCCGTATCGTCCTGCGACCCGTCGTCGCCAACGAGGACTTCGGCCTCACCGGGTCGCTCTGCGATTAGTTCCGCAATCTCGTCGAGTGCTGACCTGAGGCGAAACTCTTCGTTGTAACTCGGCATGACGATCGAGAGCATGGTCATACCTCAACTCCGATCATGATCCTCTCCGGCAACAAGGTACACGCCGCGACCGCAGCCGCCGCACCTCTGCTCTGGGTATCGGAGAGAATGGAGAGTGCTTTAGCCGGGCTGCGGGCTTCACCGTCGGCGACTCACCACCCAGGCAACCACAACCCAAGAACCCACCATCCACAGACCGAGCACGGCGTAAGAAGCGGCCAGCCCATCGACAAGGCCTTCGGTCAATCCGCCCCGGACAACATTCGCCATGTGGAAGAAGGGCAGCCCACGGTGAACCGAAGCGAACCAATCGGGGAAGTTGGATATCGGGAACGCAACGGGCGAGAACAGCAGAACGAGGAAGATGATCACATTGACGATGAGGTTGGTGACTCGGGGCTCGGGTATGGCGTGGGCGAAGCCGAAGCCGACCGAGTTGGCCATCAAGGCCGCCAGGAGCACAGCGGGCACGATCGACCACGAAACGGCAAGATCGATGTCGTAGCGCCAGGCCGCGACCAGCAGTGACATCGCTACCCCGGGCAAGGCTATACCGGTGAAGAGCACGAAATTGGAGGCGGCGATGGCGAGACGGGGTACCGGCAGCGACCAGAGGAAGTCGTAGGTGTCGTCGAACTTGTGCTGCATCACGACTCCCGGCACCAACGCCATTCCCACCGGCACGATCGCCAATGCGGGCGTTCCCGTGACGATGTAGGTCGCCACGACCTCAGGGATTTCTTCGAAGTAGAAGCCGTAGATGATCGCCATCCCGGCTCCCATCAGCACCTGGAGCACGGCAACAGCCATTAGCTCGTTTCGCAGCGACACCAGGTCGAACCGCAGCATCGAAACGAAGCTGCCCCACCAGTACCCGGCACCACGCCTGATCACAGTGTTGGCGTAAGCCGTCATTGCCGCCTCCGCAAGACCCAGCCGGTCACCATGGTCGCCGCCACCGCCCACAAGCCAAGAACGGCGTACGAGCGGGTAAGCCCGGTGACAATCCCTTCGGTGAGCCCCGCTCGCATCACATTGGCCATGTGCAGCAATGGCAGAACCTCGTTGAGTGCAGCCAGCCAGCCGGGAAGTTGCTCCTTGGGGAAGTTGACCGGGGAGAAGCCGGTCAAGGCAAAGATCGTCACCTGGGTGATCAGATTGATGAGCATCGGCTGCTTGATTGAATGCGCTATCGCATACCCGAGCATCGTCGCTGTATAGAGAGTCAGCAACGCTCCCGGAAGGATGCCAATCGATATCACCAGATCAATGTCATAGCGGATGTTGGCGACGACTAGAGCCACCACCATCCCCGGCACCGCGATAATCGTGTTGGTGACAATCCATGCTGCGGCCGCGGTTGAACGCGGAACCGGCAGCGACCATATGAAGTCGTAGGTCTGCTGCGCTTTCTGGCCGGCGATCAGCTGCGGACCTAGTACCAGGCCCACCGTCGCCAGCGTGATGACGATCACGCCGGTGGAGACGAACAGGGCAGCCCGCGGCGGGATCTGGCCGAAGAAGAGCCCCACCCCCAGTACAAAGCCGGCTCCGGTGAGCAGCTGAACGAAAACGGTGATCGGAAGCAGAAGCCTTAGGCCCACTATCTCCCACCTGGTCATCATCAGGAAGGATCGCCACCAGTACCGAGGGCCGGAACGTAACGCCGGAATCGTGCCCGCGGTCATGAGGTGGCCGAGGCTTTGGCTTCAATATCACCGGTAAGGCGCACATAGGCATCCTCGAGGGTGGTTGCCCCGAGCGCGTACTCCTCTGCGACTCCATGCTCCATGAGTTGCTGAGCCCAGCCGATTCCGGAGGCTGCGGCTGCTTCCGGAACGACTGCGATGAGGTTGTTGCGAACCCGGGTGTGGCCCAGAACGAAGGGTGGTAGCTCCGGGGTCTCGCTGCGGGGTACCAGCATCACCTGGAGTCGAAGCCGTCCCCGATCGCTCTGCTTGAGCGAGGAGGGGGTGCCCTCAGCGAGGATCTTGCCTTCGTCGATGATGGCAAGGCGATCGACTGACTTCTCAGCTTCGAGCACGTTGTGGGTTACGAGGAAGACGGCAACACCCTCATCGCCAAGCCTACGGACTTGCTCCCACAGCAGACGCCGGCGCAGTGGGTCGACATCGTTGGTCGGCTCGTCGAGGATCACCACTCGCCCCGGCCACACGGCCACCATCGCAAAGCCGACCAGCCGCTTGACGCCGCCGGACAGTTTGGCACCGAGCGTATCCCGCCATTCGTCGATGTCGAGAGCTTCGATCAATTCGTTGCGGCGAGCGGCCACAGCATCGGCCGAGCCACCGCGGATCATCCCGGTGATCTTGATGGCTTCGTGCGCCTTGAACGAGTTGATGGGCATCTGTGCCTGAGGCAGGTAGGAACACATTTGCCGGGCCGCGTCGGGATCTGCCACCAGATCAGTGGGACCTAGGGTCAGCGAGCCGGAGTCAGGCTTGAGCAGCCCGATCACCTGTTTGACGAGGGTGGTCTTCCCCGCCCCATTCGGGCCGAGCAATCCGTAGACCTCACCAGGCTCCACATGGAGAGTGAGGTGATCGTTGGCGAAAGTCTCGCCATCGTCGTAGCTCTTGGTGACGTCCGTGGCGCGAAAGGTCCAGTCGGTCACGGCTCTACTCCTCGGTGTGGTTCGGGTTGATCCTGTCGCCGAGCGCGTCCTCGATGATTCGAGACGCCCGAAGCACTCCGAGGATCACAATCGAGTCGATGGTTTCCCGGGCTAGATCGGGCTCCACGTCGGTGGCGATGTCAACCATGCCGACCACGCGCAGCCGCACCCGCTCCCCCGCAGCGCGGCGCCTTTCCAGGCCCTGTTTGGTGAGCCGGTAGACACCGAGCGCATACTCCTTGGCGACAACGATATCGTCGATGAGGGAAGCGTGACGATCCAGCTGGTTGCGAATCGCGGTACGGATCAGATCAGTGCGATTCGAATAGACGCCCTGCGCGACAAGCAGATCGATCCGCCCCAGATCTACCGGGCCGAGGTTGATGGTTATCTTCTCAGTACCGGCCATGGCCATCTCCATACCATCCATATGGATGGTCCTTGGAGTAACCAGGCTAACAGTGGGCCCAACTCCTGTCTACCCGACTAGTGCTTCCGGTGAGCGCCTGCTACTGAGGCTTTGCCGTCTCGGCGAACTCCTCAAAAGCGTCCCAGGCGTGCGAGGCGTAGATGGTCGCCGGGCCGCCGCCCATGTGAATGGCGACACCGATGGCCTCGCCCATTTCCTCAGCGGTTGCCCCGCGCCGCACCGCGGCCCGAACGTGGGAGGCAATACATCCGTCGCAGCCTTCACGAACGGCGATGGCGACGGCGATGAGCTCCTTGTGTGCGGAGGACAACGCACCATCGGCATAAGCCGCCCGGTGCATCTCCCGGAAACCCTCATAGACACCCGGGATCTTCGCCCGAGCCCCGGCCGACCCTGCGCTCAGGTCCTTGAGAATGTCCTTGTACTTACCCATGACACACCCCTGCATTCACGATTGTGCATATACTCTGAATTCGGACATGTTACGAAGGATTAGCCTGAGATCGAATTCGAGCACCCAGGAGGAATGAAGTGAACCTGAAGCAGTCGGCTTCCGAACGATTCGACAATGTAGCGGCGGAACTGATCGACATTTCCCACTGGATGTATCACAACCCGGAAATTGCATTCGAGGAGTTCAATACCTCACAGCGCCTGGTTGGTTTCCTCCGCGAACAGGGCTTCGTCGTCGAATACCCCTCGTTTGGACTAGAGACTGCATTTGCCGCGCGCGCCGGCACCGAGGGCCCTGAAGTCGTCATCTGTGCCGAATACGACGCCTTGCCCGAGGTTGGGCATGCCTGCGGCCACAACATCATCGCTACGGCAGCACTCGGAGCAGGTGTCGCCCTCAAGGAGGCAGCGGAGGAGCTCGGGTTCCGCGTACGGGTACAGGGAACCCCGGCCGAGGAGGCCTACGGCGGCAAGGTCGACCTCATCAACAACGGCGCGTTCGAAGGAGCTGCGCTATCGATGATGGTGCACCCCTCCCCCGCAGATGTGGTCGATCCTTCCTTCCTCGGGGTTGCCCACATCGATGTTGAGTTCCACGGCAAGGAATCACATGCAGCCTTCGCCCCCCAGCTCGCCGTAAATGCCCTGGACGCCGCCGTGCAGGCATACGTCAATATCTCCACGCTTCGCCAGGCGATGTATCCCACCGATAAGGTTCATGGCGTAATTGACTACGGCGGCGGCGCACCAAATGTGATTCCCGCCTACACCAAGATGTCCTGGTATGTGCGGGCGGCAACCAAGGACCGGCTCGACGAGTTGTACGCCAAGGTGGAGGCATGTTTCGCCGGAGCGGCGCAGGCCACCGGTTGCACATATGAACTCAAGTCACGTGGGCACACCTACACCGATTTAGTCTCGGATCCTCTCTTGGTCGACCTCTATCTGGCCAACTCCACGGAACTCGGCCGGCCCATGGGGCGGGGAGCCGACAGCGACCCGGGCGCGTCCGGATCGACGGACATGGGCAATGTCAGCCATGAGGTACCGTCGATCCACCCGATGGTCGGCATCGACTGTGATCCCTGGGTGAACCATCAGAAGGAATTCGCCGCGGCAACGATCCTGCCACCGGGTGACGCCGCGATCCGCGATGGAGCGCTGGCCATGGCCCACACAGTGATCGATGTCGCCGCCGGTAACCGCTGGGACGAACTGCGCAAAATCGGCTGATCCAATCAGCTTGTAGTTCGATACGATCGAACTCTCGGCTGATCCAATCAGCTTGTAGTTCGATACGATCGAACTCTCGGCTGATCCAATCAGCTTGTAGTTCGATACGATCGAGTTCCAAGAGCGGAAAGCAGAGCGACGGCGCAGGCCACTGGAGCAGGACCGGAACCAACGAAGACGGGTCGACGGGATAGCGACGATGACCAAGACCAACGCACTACGGCTGATCGAGCAAGCCGGGATCGATCACGAAGTGCGCGAGTACGAGTTGGCCATGGAGGATTTCACGGCCGAACGTGTTGCCGAACTGGTGGAGATGGAACCGGAGCAGGTGTACAAGACCCTGGTGGCGATCGGCGATCACAATGGCCCCTGCTTTGCGGTCATCCCCGCCAATACAGAACTCGATTTGAAGGCACTGGCCGTTGCGCATGGCGAGCGCAAGATCCGCCTGGCTTCCCTGAAGGAAGTCTTGCCGCTCACCGGATACGAACGCGGATCGGTGACCGCAATCGGGGCGAGGAAACCCTTCCCCGTGTATGTGGACGAAATCGCCGAGCTCTTCGATGTGATTGCGATCTCCGCCGGGGCAAAGGGAATCCAAATGGTGCTCGACCCCGAGGACTACATAGAGCTCACCAACGCCACGATCGCGGCGATCGGCCGCTGACTATCCCGCTCCAAGACCGTGCAGTAGGAAGGCAAGCCGGGACTCTGCAACCAACGAGGCTTCGTCATCGCGCCGCACCGAGATTTCATCGATACCCCCAACGAGATGATCGGCGACGATCGTCCCCAGCGCCCGGGCATCCATATCCGGGAAGTCTCCCCGGGCGATACCCTCCTCACACAACCGCACCATCTCACGCCGAATCCGATCAAAAACCAACCAGGCAGCATCGCGCTCGGGCTTGGGCAGCTCACGACTGACCCGAAACAGCAGGGTCGCCTCAACCGGAAACCGGGAAACCATCGCAAAGGACCTGCTCAGGATCTCGGCAAGTTGCATGGCCGGGGCAACATCAGGGAGATCGTTGACGATTTCATCAATGATGGAGGGCAAGCGCTCCGCGATGATCTCGCCCAGCAGCGCTTCTTTGTTGGTGAAGTACTCGTAGACAGTGGTGCGGCCGATGCCGGCCGCGTCGGCCAAAGCACCGATCGACGTCCCGGCGAGCCCGTACTTCAGGAAGCAATCGACTCCAGCATCGAGCAACGCAGCCCGGGTCACTTCTTTGTGCTCGTCGATCGTTGGAGCATTGATCCTGGGCATGAAGCGGAAGTCTACGGCGTAGCCGTCGCACCTACCACTTCTCCGGGTCGGGGCCGGAGCAAGCCGTCCAGGTGGGCGGGGAGACAGCCCGGTACAATCTGCCCGACCGGTCGAGCAATCCTTGGAGGATTCGTGCCTACAACCGTTTTGATTGGCGCCCAGTGGGGAGATGAGGGCAAGGGGAAGGTAACCGACCATCTCTCCGAGTCCGCCGACGTCGTAGTTCGCTACCAGGGCGGCAACAATGCCGGCCACACGATCATTGTCGATGGGGAGCGGTTCGCCCTGACTCTGATTCCCAGCGGTGTCCTCTATCCGCAGGTCACCCCGGTGATCGGCAACGGCTGCGTCATCGATCCTGCAGTGCTCGTCAACGAGATGGCCGAGCTGGATTCCCGCGGTATCGATCCGACCCGGCTACGGATTTCGGCCAATGCTCACGTGATCATGCCCTATCACCGCAAGCTCGATGCGGTCATGGAACGGTTTCTCGGCAAGCAGCAGATCGGCACGACCAAACGGGGGATTGGCCCCGCGTACATGGACAAATTCTCCCGGCACGGCATCCGGGTTCAGGATCTGTTCGACCCCAAGATCCTTCGCCAGAAACTCGAGGTAGTGCTCAAGGACAAAAACAAGCTTCTGACCAAGGTCTACAACTCGCTACCGATGGAACTCGAGCCGATCATCGAGGAGTACCTCGGCTACGCAGAGAGCCTGAAGGACTACGTCGCCGATACCTCGCTCTTGCTCTGGGAAGCGCAGCAGGCGAACAAGAACATCATCTTCGAGGGGGCTCAGGGGACACTGCTCGACATCGATCACGGCACCTATCCCTTCGTGACATCGTCAAACCCGACAGCCGGTGGTGCGACCACTGGAGGCGGGATCGGGCCCACCACGATCGACCGGATCATCGGCGTCGCCAAGGCCTATATCACCCGGGTCGGCACCGGTCCGTTTCCCACCGAGCTGCACGACGAGACCGGGGCACGCATGGTCGAACTCGGCGGCGAGTTCGGCACCGTCACCGGCCGGCGCCGGCGCTGTGGCTGGCTGGATCTAGTTGCACTCAAGTACGCGGTTCGGGTGAGTGGCGTCACCGAACTAGCCATGACCAAGCTCGATATTCTTTCGCACTTCGAAAACCTTCGCGTGGGAGTGGCGTATGACTCGCTTGGTGAGCGATTCGACAACTTCCCCCGGCAGCAACGCATCCTGTACAACTGCCATCCTGTCTACGACGAGCTGCCCGGCTGGAGCACAGATATCTCAGAAGTCCGCTCTTTTGCCGACCTTCCCAAAGAGGCAAAGGGTTATGTCGAGTACGTTGAAGACACGATCGGCATCCCGGTGACGATGATCGGGGTGGGACCGGCGCGGGACGCAACGGTAATGAGGGAATCATGAGAGTTCTCCTAGTCGGCGGCGGAGGCCGCGAACATGCGGTCGGCTGGAAGCTCGCGCAGAGCAAGACCATCACCGATCTGATTGCCGTACCGGGTAACCCCGGTTTCGCCCAACTCGGTGCCTGCGTCCCCGGGATTGACATCCTCGACCCGGACGCGATCGTCGATCTCGCCCTCGCCAATGCCATCGACCTCGTGGTGATCGGGCCGGAGGCTCCGTTGGCTGCCGGGGTCGTTGATGCTTTGACCGCTGCCGGAATTCGTGCTTTCGGTCCCACCAAAGCAGGGGCCCAGCTGGAATCGTCGAAGGCCTTTGCCAAGAACATCATGAAGCGGGCCGGGGTGCCTACTGCCACCTGGCGGGCGTTTACCGATGTCGATGAAGCCATCGCGTACCTGGAGGAGATAGAAGGTCCTTATGTCGTGAAGGCCGACGGCCTGGCCTACGGGAAAGGCGTGCTGGTGACCGAGGACCTGATTGCCGCCCAGGGCTGGGCCCGGCTCTGTGTTGGTGGCGAGTTCGGGGAGGCAGGGTCGACTGTTGTGGTCGAGCAGCACCTGCCGGGCCAGGAGGTTTCGGTCTTCGCCATATGCGACGGGACCCGGGCCGTTGCCCTGGAGCCCGCCCGGGATTACAAGCGTCATCGTGACGGCGATCGTGGTCCTAACACCGGCGGGATGGGTTGCTACTCCCCCGTCGCCGACTTGCCGGAAGACTTGGTTGATCGAACGATCGATGAGATTTTCCATCCGGTTCTGGCCGAGATGCACAACGACGGGATCGAATACCGCGGGTTCCTATATGCCGGGTTGGTCTTGACCGACGACGGACCGAAGGTGCTGGAATTCAACTGCCGGCTTGGTGATCCTGAGACACAGGTGCTGCTCGCTCGTCTCGACGAGGATCTGTTGGAGCTGCTCGCCTCGGCCGCGGAGGGGTATCTCCCCGACGGCCCCCTCATCTGGCGTGACACCGCAGCGGTTGACGTCGTGCTGACGGCAGCCGGCTACCCGGACAACCCGGAGGTCGGTCGGGCCATCAGCGGCGTCAATGTGGTTCGCAGCATCCCAAACGTCGAGGTGTTCCATGCCAACACACGCCGCACTCCGGAAGGGCTCGTCACCGCCGGAGGTCGTGTGCTGAACATCGTTGCCACCGGCGACACCATCGAGGCAGCCCGCTCTTTGGCCTACGAAGCCGCCTCGCATATTCATTTCGGCGGAATCCACTACCGCCGTGATGTTGCCCAGTCATGATCCCTCGTTACACCCTTCCCGAGATGTCTCGCATCTGGAGCGAGCAGCACAAACTCGAGGTGTGGAAGGAGGTGGAGACCCTGGTGGTCGAGGCTTGGGTCCAACAGGGAGTCGCTCCTGCCGAGGCTGCCGTTGCGATCCGGTCTGCACCCCAGGTCGACCCGGTCGAATGGAAGGTGCGCGAGGATGCGACCAACCACGACGTTGCTGCGTTTGTTGATGTACTCGCTGAGTCAATCGACACCGGCGGCGAGTGGGTTCATTACGGCCTCACCTCTTCCGACATGCTCGACACCGCACAGGGGTTCATCCTGAAGGAGGCGGCTGCGCTACTCCAGAAACGCGTTGACGAGCTGCTCACGGTGGTGAAGGCCAAGGCGGCAGAGCATCGTGACACCGTGATGATCGGTCGCACCCACGGCATCTGGGCGGAGCCGACGACATTCGGCCTCAAGCTGGCGACATGGGCGTTCGAGCTCGCTCGCGATCGCAAGCGTCTGGCTGCGGCCGCTGATTCCGTTGCGGTGGGCAAGATCTCGGGAGCGGTGGGCACGTATGCCCACACCCCGCCGGAGATCGAAGCCTACGTTTGCGATCGGATGGGCCTTTCGATCGAACCGGCCTCCTCGCAGATCACCCACCGGGACCGCCACGCCGAATTCTTGTCGGTACTGGCCCTGATCGGTGCTTCACTAGAACGATTCGCCACCGAGATCCGCCATCTGCAGCGGTCCGAAGTGGGCGAGGTGCGCGAGTCCTTTGGCAAGGACCAGAAGGGTTCTTCGGCCATGCCCCACAAACGCAATCCCATCGCATCCGAGAATGTCACTGGATTGGCCCGGTTGCTCCGGGGCTACGCCTCGGCCGGGTTCGAGAACGTTGCGCTGTGGCACGAACGGGACATCTCGCACTCGTCTGCGGAGCGGGTGGCGCTTCCCGACGCTTGCTTGATCCTCGACTTCGCGCTGGTGCGGATGAACAAGTTGGTGGAGAGCCTGGTCGTCAACGCCGATCGCATGATGGAAAACCTGGAGGCAACCCGGGGCCTGGTGTTCTCTCAAGCCGTCCTGCTGGCGTTGATCGAAGAGCAAGGACTCAGCCGCGACGCCGCCTACCGCATCGTGCAACGCAATGCGATGCAAGCCTGGGATGAGGGTTTACAGCTGCGCGACCTCCTCGCGGAGGATATCGATGTTGCTCTGCATCCCGATGTGTTGGACCGTTGCTTCAGCGCTGAACACTTCCTTCGCCACAGCGGGGTGATCTTCGAGCGACTGGCTCAG
>Ga0180436_10004126_pt1 | contig 13150 bp, 6 predicted proteins | sample SS_ome_2_FD_132434 | JGI IMG/M metagenome (GOLD analysis project Ga0180436, IMG submission 132434) | Hypersaline lake sediment archaeal communities from the Salton Sea, California, USA - SS_3_S_2 metaG | ecosystem: Environmental > Aquatic > Non-marine Saline and Alkaline > Hypersaline > Sediment...
CTAACGCTGGGCGATGGACAGGACGGCAGCTCCCAAAGAGCAGCAGATCGGTGACCTGGCGCTGACGACAGATCGCCTCGAGTCGCTGCGGCAGAACGCCTAAAGGCTCGCGGAACGCAATGGTGCCAGGTCGGCGCCAGACGAGGCAATCGCCCATGCAGAAATTGAGACGCGAGACGGCATGACCCGAGCGATCAAGGTGGGCGCCGAGACGCGAGAACAGCGGACCAACCCCGCCCTGCAGGAAGAGGAAATGACGCATCATTCGCCTGATCTTAGCCGTCCGTCAGCGCCAGCCGACGGCCTATCAAGACCAGCAGGCAGTGCTGGTAGACCCCTGCGCCAGCCAGGTTCAGCCGTAGCTGCAGCCGACGAGCGCATACCTAGCCCAGCGCGCAAGGCCAGCAGGCCTTCGTGCCAAACGGCCACGGCAAAGGCTGGCAACAGGCGTAAGGGTCGCAACAGCAGCGAGCCAGCCGCGGCTGGTGTCTTCATCTGAAGCTCCTGGCTCAGGAGACGAATCAACTGCTCCGGCGTCGTAAATTCACCGGTCACCGGATTCAGATAACGCGGGTAGCGCAGTAGCACGCCGGCGATCAGCGCATCCAGATCCAGGGCTCTTGCGCGCGCGGCCCAGGGCTGATGGTCACAGGTCAGGCCCCAGCCGGCATAGAAGGGCCAGCCATAGGTATGCACCGGCAGGCCGCGCAGGAGCGCCTCGAAACCGACCAGCGAGGTCAGGGTATGCACCTCATCGGCAACCTCCAGGCAGGGTAGAATGCCAACCTTGGTCAGCAGTTGATCATAGTCGCGCGGATCAATCGGCGGACGATCACCAAGTCGATTGCCGCGCATCAGGTCTGGATGCGGCTTGTAGAGGATGTAGGCGTCGGGATGCTCAAGACGCACGCGCGCCAACAACTCGGCGTTGGTCGCTAAACCGCGGCAACCAAGTCGCAGCGAGGCATCGCCCGGCACCTGCCCCGGCACCAGGAGCAATCGACGTCCTTTGGCGGCAGAGACATCCAGGGACTGGCTGCGATTGCCGACGTTGTACTTGCTCAATCGCGCGGCAATCAGCATCCGCCGCAGCAGCCGCGCACGCTTAAGCTCCGCGGGTGAAAAGACGGTTAGCGACAAGATCCGTTCGAGATCACTCGGGCGCCGCGGATCAAAATAGATCCCTTGCTGATCGAAGACCCAGGATGCCGGCGCACTCAGATCCGAGCCCAGGCCCGCCGAGCGCAAGAAGCCATCCTCGACCCGCCAGATCGGACACCCAAGCTGCCGCGCGCGCGCCAAGACCCGCTTTGGCTGCCGCGCACCCCAGACCAGCACCGGCATCCGAGCTGGCCTCAAACGGGGCTTGATCAGGCTCATTACCCTCGCCCTCGCCTCTAATGCCTTTGCACCAGACACAAACGCGATCTGGGTATCCGGCGAGCCGAGGAAGCGGCGCAGATGGCGGCGCTTCCAGAGCGGAAAACGGTAAGCAACAAAACGCCTGGCGTTGCGCGCAAACATGCGCCGCTGCAGCGCCAGATGCTCGATCACCCGCTCCGCCGCACAGGGCTCACCGGTATCCGGATCGAGATACCGGCAATAACCGAGGTAGGCGCCAGCGAACAGCTGTTCGAGCCGCAGCCGACGACGCGGTCGCGGCGCCTCAACCCGATCATCGGTCAAGCCCCAGCCGGCATAGAAGGGGAGACCGAAACAGGTCACGGGCACGCCAACCAGCAGCGCCTCTAGGCCCATGAGCGAACTCACCACATAGACCTGATCGACCTGCCGCAGCAGACTGATCGGATTCCAGGGCAGGCTGAGCAGGCGGGTGCGCTGATCCTCATCGGCGGCGCTGAAATGGCCATGATGCCGCCCCGCAAGCACCACTGGATGTAGCTTGATCAAGATCTCGGCGGTTGGATGTTCAGCGCGAGCGACCGCCAACATCTGCTGGAACCGCTCGGCATCGGCGAGCGCCCCAGAAATGGCGGCGTCACCAGGACACTGATCGATGACCAGCACCCGTGGCCGCCGCGTCGGCGGTAGGCGCCGCTCTGGCGCCGCGTTGTACTTCGACAGCCGCGCTGCAACAATCGCCGCGATACCCTCACGGGCACGCGCGAGCAGCCTTGGATCATCCAGATCAAACGCGGCCGCATCGTTGAAGCCCAGTCTAGGCGCAGGCATCGACATCGGCACCGGCAGCGGGGCAAGCGTCTGCCCGTTTAGCAGTCGCTCTAGGCGTGAGGGTGCTCGGGCATCGAAATAGAGCCCAAGCTCATCGACGCTGACCGAATAGGGCGCCGCGCCCTCAGAGCCAAGCCCAACCGAGCGTAAAAAGCCATCCTCGAGGGCGAGATACGGCAGCCCAAGCCGCCGCGCGACCTGACGCCCAAGCCGCCCGCTAGGCCGAGCACCCCAGCCAACCACGCAGCGATAGCCGCGGTCTTGAGCCCAGGCCGAGAGTGCCGCCGGGCGCCAGCACAAGCCCGACAGGCCGAGGACGCGTCGCGCCCCAGGCCAACGCTTAAGGCCAAGCGACAGCGTCAACGCCGTCTCACCGGCGCGCATCAGGCTAACCGGCGAGGCTAGCCGCCAAGCGCGACGGCGTCCGCGCCGGTAACAAGTTTCGCGTCGGCATCCCGGACGCCAGGGCGATGAGTAACTGATTCAAGACCGCGGGTCGATCCGCAAGGGATAAGGCCAGGAGTCCATCAGTGATCCCAAGCCGGCGCAAACGTGCGGCAATGGCGCCAAGATCGAAGGCGCAGATCGGCAAGCCGGTGCGCAACGCAAGCGACAGGGTGTAGGAAAAGGTCTCGGGGCAGGTCGAGGGGAGCCAGATCAGATCGGCTGAGAGCTGTTTCAGCAGCCCAAGGGCATCGGCATCCTGATAACGGCCACTGACCGCCACCCCGGCAGCCTTGAGCCGGGCATCATCAAGCCCGAAGCCCAACAGCGTGAATCTAAGCCCAAGACCACGCGCACGCGCATCTCGCGCACAACGCAGGAGCACCCCGAAGCCCTTGCGCTGACCGATGGCGCCAATCACAACGACATGCCGGTGCTCCAAAGAGATCGCCGGCGCCTGATGGCGCGCTAATCGATCATCCGCTATCACGCGCTCATCCGCTGTAACCGACTCATCCGCGGTAACCCTATCATGCGCTGATACCTGCAGCCGGAGCATGGGAAAATAGCCCTGGATGCGCTCGGCAACCTCTTGATCCGGCACTCGAATCAAGGCTGCCGCCGTCAATGCTCGCGCGTGCATCGCACGCCAGGCCGCGATCGCTGGTCGACCGAACTCCGATCCATTCAGCGCTAGGCAGCCTCGGCACCGCGCCTCACCCCGCTCCCCGCAATAACGCCCGCGGCGATCGACGAGATTGACCCTGGGGCAGATGACCTTGTAGTCATGCAGATAAGCCACCCAGCGCAGCCCAAGCGAACGCACTAGCCGCTCGAGATGGCTGATGCTGTCCGCGGCCAGATCGAACAGCCCATGCGTTTGTATCTCGCTGATCCTCAGCCTTGCGACGAGTTGGGTCAACCCCAGGCTGTCAGTGATCGAGAACCGCGGAAGATTCGGCAGCCGCATCCCTTCCGACTGACTCAGCTCAAGCCGAGCCACATCGCCAGGCACCGGACGCAGCACAAATACGCCCAGCCCGCGTCGACGCAAGGCGCTGATCTCGGCCGCGACGCGCTTCGCCGAGCCGCCACCACGCCGATGATGCAGGATCAGCACATTCTCCTCTCGGCGTTGCAGCAGCAGCCGGCCCCAGTCGAGCCGCCGGCGTGCGAGCGCGAGCGGATCTGCCGCATCAAAGGCCGCGATCTGCCGCCGATAATCTGGATAGCGTTGAGCGATCACGGCCTTTGCCGCCGCGCTATGACGCCCCTTCTCGCCGCGGAACGAGCGCGCGCCCCAATGCCGCACGAAGACATCCGCCGCAATCCGGTGCTCCCAGCCGAGGCTTGAGGCGCGCTGCGAGAAGTCGTTCTCCTCGCCATAGCCGGGACTGAACGCCGCCTCGTCGAAGAGGCCAACCGCATCGAGACAGGCCCGACGCAGATACATGCAGAAGCCAACCGTGGTTGGCGCCCGCGGACTGATTCCAGAATTCACCTCAGCGGCCAGTGCGTCTAGCTGCCGATACTCAAGCTCTAGCGGATAAGGATTATCGCAGCCGCGTTGTGGATAGCTGCAAATCGTTGCGTTGTTCGACAGCGGAGACAGGGTACCAACCTTGGGCTGCCGCAGCAGGCTCCGATGCAATCGATCTAGCCAGCCATCGTAGACCTCGGTATCGGCGTTCAACAACAGCACATCCCGATCCGGATGCAGCCGCAGGCCAAGGTTTGCGCTCTTGACGAAACCTTGATTCCGCGACTGCTCGATCAGGGTTACTAGGCCGGCGGCAGCGAGCTTGCGCAGCGCGGCACAGAGCACCTCGTCGGGGCTTGCATCGTTGATCACCACCAGCTCATGCGCCACCTCGACTTGAGCAGTCAAGAGGCTCAGTAAGCAGCGCAGTGTCTCAAGCCGACCCCGATAGATCGGGACCACGACATCGATCAGCGGTGTCCTGGTCGCGACCGAATCCGAGCTAAGTGGCTCGGCATCGCCCCTCGCTGGATGGACTTTGGCGGTATCCGCTTGGCCAGGATCAGCAGCCGGCCAGACTCGGGATCGCCGCTTTCGCGGCAGTGCATCAAGCTGCTCAAGTAGGCTCTCGACGCTAACCCAATGCGCTTGAGGCCGTGCCTCTGCGATTCCTGCCGCTATCACGGACTTCCGCAGCTGAGGACTCAAGCGCGTCTGTCGGCCCTGAAAGCGTCCTTCGCAAATGTAGTGTAAGAGCGGATTGAGACAGCGGGCTTGCACATCCGGATAGGCCCGCAGATAACCAGCGCTATCAAAGGCGCTGCTTGGCGTGCGTCCCTGAAACGCCCCTTCCGTCAAGAAATGCCGCAATGGCTCGAGCCGGGCACGGGCAACGTCTTTGTTCTCACGTAGATAATGGTCGGCATCAAACCAGGCACTCGGAGAGAGCCGTTGATGACGGCCGACCAAGAGATAATGCGGTAACGCTAGCCTGCGCGCTGTTCCAGATTTGGCTTGCAACCGATAGAAGGTCGGATCAAAACAGGCCGATGGACAACGCCCTTCGCCATCCCCCGTCAGCGCATAGTGCAGCAACAGCGAATCCCGCGCGCTGAGATCACGATTATTCTCGCGATAAAACCGTTCATCAAAGAGGCCGCTCCGCCAAACCAATCGGCACAGCCAAGCACGATAGAGGGCGCCCAACAAGGGCAGTCCGCTCAGCACCCGCAGCAGCCTAGCGAACAGGAGCAAACTCCTGCCGATGGAGATCGATACGGGAGCGGGTAGCGGCATAATTGAGCATCACTCGCGGGACGATCTTTGATCTTACATCAATCGCTTGCGAAACACAGCTCAGGTCATCACTGATTAACCGGTTTATCAACCGATTGATGTCTGGTCGACGGCTAACAGCGATCGCCTTGAGTGCCCCTGCAGCCTTGTCTGTCGACACAAGACTTGGTGTAGACTCGCCTTGGTCGCAGCATGATGCGGCTCGATCCTCAGGACCGGAGAAGCGCTCGCGACATGGCCCTATTTTCTGGCAAGACACTCAACCCTCTCGATACCGCGATTGCCAGTTTTGGCAATGGTGAGGCGGCGAAGGTCGACCGCTGCGTGCGTGTCGGCAATCTCGCTATCATCAGCGGCTGGACCACCGCCGCGCCGGACATCGCGATTCGCGGGACCTTCTTCTCGCAGCGCTACCCGCGCGAGGACGTCGAGCGCGAGATCAGCCCCGCCGGCAGTGGCTTCCTCAAGGCCTGCCATTTACCCGGACCAACCCGGCATCTGGATCTACTGCTTCGAGTTGGCCGCCGACGCTATCGCAGTCGTATCGAGATCAATGATGATCCGGCCATCATCGAGGCCCTCGGCATCGAGCAGCAGGCCTTACTCCCGGAGCTGCGGGCAGCCGCCCAACAGATCTTGCCCGAGACCGCGACCGAACTCAGTCAGGTCTTCAGGTTGGCCACGCCAGCCGTGGCTGGGAATGAGCCCTTGGTGATGAACGACAAGACAGCCGCTGCCGAGCATCAGTCTGCAATGCCGCGGCCAGCAATGCCGCTTAGGGCTGAGCCACGGATGCCGCCGTCCGCGGCGGCCGCCATCGATGAGATCATCCAGATCGGCCAGAGCGGATTCCTGGTGGTTGGCTGGTGTATCACCACCAAGCCAGCAACCGCTAAGCTGCTGTTAACCTTCCACCCCCAAGCAGAGATCGATCTCCTCAACAATGCCTACCGGGTCGCACGCCCTGACTTGGTCGACGCGCTAGGCCCCATGATCCGCAGTCAGGCCGCCCAGGCCGGGTTCCTGAGCTATGTTCGGAGCCCCTCTGGGCAAGAAATCCCCCTCAACCTCAGCATTCGTTTCGAGTTCGAGGGCAGCAGCATCGAGATGCCGCCTTTACCGACCCTGAAGCGCTTCGATCACCCCATCGACGCCAGCCATGAACTGCTCAAACATTTTCATCCAGGCGGCCAGGAGATGCTGACACTGCTCGACCAGCAGCTTGGTCCAGCACTCGCCGACCTGCCGTTTCGCCACTCAGGTGATACTCAGAGCGAGCTGATTCGCTTCGGCGAAGCACCGGCCGAGCCCAAGGTCAGCCTGATCGTGCCGCTTTATGGCCGCTATGATTTTGTTGAGTTTCAGCTCAGCCAATTCGCCAACGACCCGGATTTTCACGGATCGGTCGACCTCATCTACGTCCTGGTTGATCCCCGGCTCAGCGAAGGCTTCAGAGACTGCTGCGCCGCCGTTGCACCCATCTATGAGGTTCCCTTCAGCACGCTGCTCGCCCACGAGCACTTAGGCTATGCCGGCGCCAATAACCTAGGCGTCGCACAGGCTCGCGCGGATCTACTGATCCTGCTGAACTCAGACGTCATCCCAAGCCAGAGCGGCTGGGTCACCGCCCTGCTCGAGCGCTTCCAGACGCACGCGGACTGCGGTGCCCTGGGTGTGCGGCTGCTCTATCCCGATGATGCCTTACAGCACGATGGCATGCGGTTCAAACGCTTGCCGTCACTTGGTGACCTCTGGATCAACGATCACCCCGGTAAGGGGCTACCGGCCATGCCGGTCGACCCTGAGCAAGCCCTGGTGCCGGTCGCCGCTGCCACTGCTGCCTGTCTGATGCTGCGCAAGGCGGACCTGCTCAGCATCGGCGGCCTGGATGAGGGCTACATCATCGGCGATTTCGAGGACTCCGATCTTTGTCTCGCACTACGCCAGCAAGGCAAGCGCAGCTATGTGGCGCGTGACGTCCAGCTTTATCATCTGGAGCGTCAATCGCAAGCGCTGTTTGCGGACCACGACTGGCGCGACAAGATCACCCTCTACAACTGCTGGCGCCATAGCCGTAAGTGGGATGCCCTGATTAGCCAGCTCTGCGCCGCGGAGGCACCCTGATGCGCGTGCTGATGATCGCTCACGGCCACCCGTCGCTCATCAAGGGCGGCGGCGAGATCGCTGCCTATCAACTGTTCCAAGCGCTACGCGAGCGTGACATCGACGCCTATTTGCTCGCGGCCACCCGCGAGGACGCGCTGCGGCACGGCGGTACACCGTTCTCGATGTTGCGCCCGCACGAGATCCTCTTCCACGGTCAGATGCGAGATTATTTCTATCTCTCCCCGGACTCATTACGGGTGGTCTGGCACGACTTTCGCCAGCTCCTCGAACAGTTGCAGCCTGACGCCATCCACTTCCACCACATCTTGCACCTCGGTACCCAGTTCATCCGCGAGGCCGCGCGCTATCGCGCCAACGCGGGCAAACCGGTCCGGCTCATCTTCACCTTGCACGAATACCTGCCGATCTGCGCCAACGATGGCCAGATGGTGATGTTCGACAGCGACGAACTCTGTACCGAGGCCAGCCCGACGCGCTGCGCCTATTGCCTGAAGCAACGGCCACCGCGCCCACGCACGCCCGAGGAGCTGTTTCTGCGCGAGCGTCTGATCCGCGCCGCCTTCAGCCTCATCGACCACTTCATCGCGCCTAGCGTCTTTCTGCGCCAAACCTACCAGCGCTGGGGATTGAGCCAACCCATCAGTGTCATCGACAACGGCCTACCACCGATGCAGCCGCTCGCACCAAGACCGCTTCAGCCCGATCAGCCGCGCGCCCGCTTCGCTTATCTTGGCCAGATCAATCACTACAAAGGCGTGCAGATTCTGCTTGAGGCGATCGGTTTCCTCGAGCCCAAACTGCGCGAGCAGATCCAGATCGACATCCATGGCTGCGGCCTGGCCGATCAAGACGAGGCCTTGCGGCAGCAGATCGAGGCGTTGCGGCAGCGCTACCCGAGTCAGCTCCACATCCACGGCCGCTACGACCGCGACGAACTCGGCAGACTCTTCAATGAGTTCGACACCCTGGTGCTGCCTTCGATCTGGTGGGAGAACTCGCCTTTGGTGCTGCAAGAGGCCAAGGGCTACGGACGCCCCGTGATCTGCAGCGACATCGGCGGCATGCAAGAGAAGGTCACCGATGGTGTTGACGGGCTACGCTTCTCACGCGGCTCCGCCGCCAGCCTGGCACGGGCGATGCAGCGCGCGGCTGACCCGGAGACCTGGGAACAGTTGCGCCGCGGCATCAAGGCGCCCGACTCGATCCAGGTCACCGCCGAGCAGGTGCTCGGCCTCTATGCGGGAGCCTCTCCGGAAGCATAAGGATCAGGCGTAGCCCAAGTCCCGCAGTTCCGCTGCCAGACCCCGCTGAATGATCTCGGCCGCCTCTGGCGGCAGCTCATCACGCCAGAGATCAACAGACCGCGACGCCGATTCCGAGGTCATGTGGTAGCGAAAGTTGCCGAGCCGCTCATGAAAGAGCCGGGTATCGATCTCGGCGTCTAGAAACGCTTGCAGCCGGCGCAGGAAGCGCTCCACATCGACCACGATATCCTCATAGCGCAGCAGCATCCGCCGCGGGTTTTCCTCAACCCGCGCGGCCTCACTGAGAAAATGCCGGCGCATCGTACAAAGACGCCGCGCAAAGCGCTCCGGGTCGTCATCGGGCAGCCAACCGAAGCCGTGATAGCCACGTTGCCGGTTGAACTTCATGATCGAGAGCATCTCGCCGCGCGGGTCGCGCACCAGCAGGATATTCTTTGCCGGCAAGACCTCGTTGACCAAGGGAGGCACGTCGTTCGCCACCTTCTCGGCATAGTAGGTCGCCGGCCGCAACTTCAGTGCCTCACGGCTATAGCCAAGCCAAAGATCCTTAAACAGCCGCTTCACCGACTCTTGTCCCGCATGCAGGTATCGATTGGAGCCAAGATAGGGGCAAGCCCCCAGTCGGGCATCACTGCCGGCCAGCACCGCCTCACGTGGCATCGCTTGCGCACCGGCACCGGCAATGGTCTCCGCGACCCGCACCAGATAGGTCAGCTCGCGCTCCTCGAACGGATAACGCTTCTCAAAGCTGGTCGCCTCCGAGCAGGCGAGCGCATGCATGACGTAGGTGGTGCCAGAACGTCCAAAGGCCCGCAGCAGGATCGGCGTGAGGTATGGTTCCATCAGCAGTGCGGGTCTGCGCGCAACAGCAGACCGCGATCAGCGGTTTTCGACATCAACAAGACAAGAGGCATCATGCATGCAACAGACTGCCGAGTATAAACGGCTTCGCGGCCTCACCTCAGCCTCCGTGGCATACAGCGCCAACAGGAAGCGGAGCCATTGATACTGGATATTGGGATTCGAGCACCGACCACGGGATACTCTGCGCTAAACTCAGGGGTCTGGCCGGATGTTTGACCAGTGACCGAGATCCACCCAGGCTGCCTTTGATATTGTCATGAGCCCTCTTCTTCAGCTATTCCAGCGTTCATCCGCCTACTACGGCGGCAACGCAGCCTTCATCGAGGATCTGTACGAGCGTTACCTCCAGGACCCCGAGAGCATCGACCTAGCCTGGCGGCAGCGTTTCGAGGCGATGCATCAGGAGGCCGCCAATGAGATCCCGCATGGGCCAGTGCGCGAGAACTTCCAGCGCCTGGCCAACGAGAGCCGCAACCGCGCCCAGACCCGCTCGCTTGGCCGCTTGGAGCCCGCCGCCGCCGAGAAGCAAACCGCAGTGGTGCGACTGATCAACAGCTTCCGCTATCGCGGCCATCAGGTGGCCGATCTCGATCCGCTGAAGCTGCGCCCAGCGCCCAAGGTCGCCGACCTGCAGCCGAGCTATCACGGTCTCGAAGACAGCGATCTCGATCAGATCTTCCATAGCGGCTCGCTCTACGCGCCAGACCGGATGCCCCTGCGCGGTATCATTGATCTGCTGCAGCGCATCTACTGCGGGCCGGTCGGCTCCGAATACATGCACATGACCTCGACCAGCGAAAAGCGCTGGGTGCAGAAACGCATCGAGGGCTATCAGGCACGCCCGGAGCTTAAGGCCGCCGACCGGCTTTGGCTGCTGACTCTACTCACCGCGGCCGAGGGCCTGGAGAAGTACCTCCATACCCGCTACGTCGGCCAGAAGCGCTTCTCACTGGAGGGCGGCGAGGCCCTGATCCCACTGCTCGACGAGCTGATCCAGCGCGCCGGGCGCAAGGGCGTGCGCGAGATCGTCATCGGCATGGCGCATCGCGGCCGGCTCAATGTGCTGGTCAATATCCTCGGCAAGCCGCCGCAGGAGATCTTTGCCGAGTTCGAGGGCAAGGTTCGTTTGAGTCCGCGCCAGCTTGCTGGTGACGTCAAATATCATCTGGGCTTCTCGACCGATGTCGATACCCCGGGCGGCATCACCCATGTCGCGCTCGGCTTCAATCCCTCGCATCTGGAGATCATCGACCCGGTGATCGAGGGCTCGGTCCGCGCGCGCCAACGCCGCCGTGGCGATCGCAGCGGCGATCAGGTGATGCCAGTGCTCATCCATGGCGACGCCGCCTTCGCCGGCCAGGGCGTGGTCACCGAGACCCTACAGCTGTCGCAGACACGCAGCTATGGTACTGGCGGCACCGTGCACATCGTGATCAACAATCAGATCGGCTTCACCACCAGCAACCCGCTCGATACCCGCTCAACCTTCTACTGCACCGATGTCGCAAAGATGGTGCAGGCACCGGTGTTTCATGTAAACGGCGATGATCCAGAGGCGGTCATCTTCGTCACCCGGCTGGCCTTGGACTATCGCAATCAGTTCAAGAAGGACGTTGTCATCGATCTGATCTGTTATCGCCGCCTGGGTCATAACGAGGCCGATGAGCCGGCGGTGACCCAGCCGATGATGTACAAGCGCATCCGCCAGCACCCTACCGCTCGCGCCATCTATGCCGATCGGCTGATCGATCGTGGTCAAATCAATCGCGAGGAGGCGGTTGCGCTGATCGAAGACTATCGCTCGAACATCGAGCACGGGATCGTCGTTGCGCGGCCGGTCCTCTGCGGCCTCGAGCACAGCTATCGCGTCGATTGGAAGTCTCGCTTCGGCGATGACTGGCGGCTCCCCGCGGACACCGGTTTTCCGCGCGAGCGCCTGCGCGAACTCGCCGAACGCCAGCTACAGCTCCCGGATGGCTTTGATCTGCATGCTCGGGTCGCCAAGATCTGGGCCGAGCGACGCAAGATGGCACAAGGCGATCAGCTCTGTAACTGGGGCTTCGCCGAGAATCTCGCCTATGCCACGCTGCTCGATACCGGCTATCCGGTGCGCCTCTCCGGTCAGGATGCCAGCCGTGGCACCTTCGTGCACCGCCATGCCAAGGTCCATTGTCAACGCACCGGCAACGACTACACCCCCTTGCAGCATCTTTCCGCGCCACCGGGCATGGCGCTCGAGACGCCCGAGCAGCAGGCACCCTTCATCGCCATCGACTCGATCCTCTCCGAGGAGGCCGTCTTAGGGTTCGAGTACGGTTTTGCGACGGCCGAGCCGAATGCACTGACGCTCTGGGAGGCCCAGTTTGGCGACTTCGCCAATGGCGCCCAGGTCGTGATCGATCAGTTCATCAGCTCGGCGGGCAGCAAATGGGGGCTCGACTGCGCGCTGGTGATGCTGCTACCACATGGCTTGGAAGGCCAAGGCGCCGAGCATTCCTCGGCCCGACTCGAGCGTTTCCTGCAGCTCTGCGCCGAGCACAACATCCAGGTCTGCGTGCCGACCACGCCGGCACAGATGTTCCATTTGCTGCGCCGACAGCTCTTGCGGGACTATCGCCGACCGCTGGTGGTGATGACACCAAAGAGTCTGCTCCGCCACCGGCTCGCGGTCTCATCCTTAGACGAGCTTGCCGAGGGCGCCTTTCAGCCGATCATCCCGGAGACCGATCCGTTGGACCCGGCCGGCGTCGAACGCCTGATCTTCTGTTCCGGCAAGGTCTACTATGATCTCCTGGAGGCGCGCCATGCACGCGGCCTGACCAATGCCGTCATCAGCCGCATCGAGCAGCTCTATCCCTTCCCGAAGGAGGCCTTCGCCGCGGTGCTTGCCGAGTATCCAGACGCCAACGAGATTATCTGGTGCCAAGAAGAGCCACAGAACCAAGGCGCTTGGGATCAGATCAAGCATCGCTTCCACGGCCTGATCCTAAGCGGCAAGCAGGCCTTCTATGTCGGCCGCCCGGCAGCGGCCACCCCGGCTGTCGGCCATCGTTCGGTGCATGTTGAGCAACAGGAGCGCTTGATCGATGAGGCCCTGACGGGGCGCATCAATCCGAGTATGAATCGTCGCATCCCGATCTCCGTCGACAACAGGCCTCGTCCGGATGACGATCAGCCCTAGCATCGTATTCAGAACCCATCACCCAACCGATGAGCCCCATGCCCACTGAAGTTCGAGTACCCGCCCTTCCCGAATCCGTTGCCGACGCCAGGGTACTGACCTGGCATTTCAAGCCCGGCGATAGCGTCCGTCGAGACGAAAACCTAGTCGATCTGGAGACCGACAAGGTTGTGCTCGAGGTGCCAGCACCCATCGACGGTATCCTCGCCGAGGTGTCGGCCGCGGAGGGCGAAGAGGTTACTGCTGACTGCCTTCTCGGCCGCATCGAGCCACAAACAGAGATGCCAACCGAGCGCTCAG
>Ga0180436_10004127_pt1 | contig 13149 bp, 8 predicted proteins | sample SS_ome_2_FD_132434 | JGI IMG/M metagenome (GOLD analysis project Ga0180436, IMG submission 132434) | Hypersaline lake sediment archaeal communities from the Salton Sea, California, USA - SS_3_S_2 metaG | ecosystem: Environmental > Aquatic > Non-marine Saline and Alkaline > Hypersaline > Sediment...
CGTAAGCGGGCGAAGGGATTCAAACCCTCAACATTCAGCTTGGAAGGCTGACACTCTATCAATTGAGTTACGCCCGCGTTAGATACCGACGCCGAAGCGCCGGCCCCCGCCATATCGACAGGGTAAGTAAGTGGTAGCGGCTGGATTTGAACCAGCGTAGGCTTACGCCGTCAGATTTACAGTCTGATCCCTTTGACCACTCGGGCACACTACCATTAGCAAGGCGAAAATCATACAGGACCATCCCGCGCCTGTCAACCCCCCGGCCGGCAACTCGCTGTTTTTCATATGCCGCGGCGCCAAATAAAGCGGCCCACCGAGTGAAACCCTTGGGGTTGGGGTCGCGCAAGAGTCTAGCTCAACACGACAGGATTCACCAATGGACCGCCGTCTACTCGCTGTTTTTCTTCTCGCCGGACTCCCCCGGTCGAGTGTCAACGATCACGTTCACAGGCCCGTTGGCCTGGGAGTCTATGACCATATGGGCTCCGAATCGCCCGGTCTCCACATCGCATCCGCAGGCTTCCAGATCGGACACGAACTTGTCGAACAACTCCGAAGCCGACTCCGGGGCCGCTGCGAACCCGAACGAGGGGCGCCGCCCTTTTCGCGTATCGGCCGCAAGCGTGAAGTTGGGAATGGCCAGGATGCCCCCCCGCGCATCCCGGACATTATGATTCATCTTGCCGCATTCATCTGTAAAAATGCGAATTCCCGATATCCTGTCCGCCAACTTCGCGGCGTCCGAAGCATCGTCGCCTTCGAATACGCCCACATAGACCAGCAACCCGGACCGGCATCGCCCCACAACTTCGCCGTCCACAGTCACGCTGGCGCGATTAACTCTCTGGAGGACCGCTCTCATGATCGCCCCTCCCCGGCCTCGGCGCCGTATTTAGCCAGAACTGATCTGGCGACACGGATCACGGTTTTGCGGAGCTTCGCCGGCGCGATGACTTCGACCTCATCGCCGTACCCCAGTATCCACCAGGTGATCTCACCCAGCCCGTCAACAGTCGCTCGATAGTCCAGCGAGCCGTCGGGACGCATCGTAGTGCTCTGGGTCTTGTGCCACCTGACTTCCGATACGTTCCGGGCTACCCTGGGGGTGAACCGCAGATGCACCCGGTGCTCTTTGCCCTCGGGGATCATCGACCAGGCGTTTCCAAAGTAATCGTCGATATCCACATCCCGCGGCTTGGTGAACAGTCGCTGCGTGAGTACAACCTTCTCGATCCTCGACAGCTTGAACGTCCGGTTCTCACGATGCATCTTCGAGTAGGCGATCAGATACCACGCCCGGCCCATGAACAGCAGCTTAAGCGGCTTTATCTCAAGCCGGATCGTCTCGCCTTCGTAGACCGAATTGTAACTCAGCAGACAAATCCGCCTGTCAACCACCGCCCTGCTGAGCGTTTCGAACTCTGCGTCGAGCCCCTCGTGATCCGCCAGCGGCCCCAGCGAAACGCTCATCTTGTCGAGAACCGATCCGACGTAGCCGCGAATGCCCTGGGGAAGCGCCCCTTCGAGTTTCACCGCCGCACGCGCTCCGTGCCCCAGAACCGGCACATCGCCGGCCCCTTCGATCCGACCGCTCATGGCGAGCATCGACAGGGCCTCGGCCAGCGTCAGATTTATCGGCGGAAGGAAGAACTGTCCGCAGATTCTGTACCCGCCGCTGTCGGGGTCGAAGTAATACGGTATGTGCGCCAACTCCAGCATATTCAAGTCCCGATAAACCGTTCGTTTGCTGACCTCAAGCTGCCGGGCCAGGTCAGCGGCGGAATAGTTCCTTCCGCCCTGCAACAACGTTATCAGCCGCAACAACCGGTGGACTCTGCTAACGTTCATCTGAATCTCCAATCATTATCGCAGGGGCCTGTGACAACTGTGTGTCACCGCCGTTGCGGTTTTTTCACTTTTTTTTGAATCGCGCTCCATGAGCGGATATCACCCGGGATTGTCGTTGGGGCGCCGATGAAAGGCGCGCAGCAAAAGAAGATGTGTCCGTAGAACACATCTTCATAATGGCGAATAAATTGCGCCGCATCAGGTGATGGCGGCGCGGGTTACTTTTCGGGCATTGACACCTTCAGGCCGGGAAGGTCCAGAACCGTGCCGGTCACGCGGCGGAGTTCTATCTTCGCGGTGTTGTAGTCGACCAGGGCCTGGAGCTCGGCGCGTTCGGCCAGTGCGAGTCTTTCGCGGCTTCGCAGCTTGAGTTCCAGGAATTCGGGGTCCATTCCGCCCCTTCTGGTCTTCTGCAGGACTTCGAGTCCGTTCAGTTCGGCCCTGTAGGCTTCAACGGCGACCCGTTCGTACTCGAGGGTCTTCAGGGCCATGTTGACCTGCCTGACGCGTTCCTTGACCGCCGCGGCGACCTGGTCGGCGTTGCTCTGGAAGCTGGCGATCGACTTGCTGCGTTCGAGCTTCCGCGTCCTCAGCAGAGACTCCTTCTCACGGTTGCCGATCGGATACTCGAATTCAATACCGAGCGAATAGCTGGCGTAGTCGCCGCTGAGAAGTTCGCGTCCGGCTACGTGGCGGCTGCCAGCCATGCCCTGGAACGTCGTCGATCCGATCAGGTCCAGTCTCGGCAGGACGTCGTTTTCGGAGACCTTGATCTGCACTCCGGTAGCCTCTATCGCCAGGCGACCCTGGGCTAGAGTGGGATTATGCTTCAAAGCCGCCGCCAGTTGATCGGCTACGTTGATAGTCACCGGTCCGTCTTCGAACGGAGTCGTGGGGATCAGGTCGACCTTGCCTGTGGCGTTGATCTGCGAATCGCCGAGCAGCACGCCGAGTTGCTCCTGGACATCGTAGATAACCTTCTCCAGGCGGGCCAGGGTGCCCTTGTGCGACGCCAGTGCGCTTGCGGCCTGTTTGATCTGCACGATTCCCGCGTCGAGCTCTTTTCGACCCTCGACGGCGGTTACAGTCTTCTCGCTCCAGTCAACCAGGCTCTTCTGTATCGCGTATTCCCGCCTGGCCTGGTGCAGTTGCCAGTAGAGCCGATAAACGTCGGTAATGGCGCCCTCGACTTCCGAGCGGAAGCCCTCCAACTGCGACTTGTTGGCGAGTCTGGCGATTCGGAGCCTGCCGAGATTGAAGTCGAGCCATCCGCCCCGCAGCAGGGGCTGGGTGACTTCCAGCCGCACTGTCGGCTCGAACTTGGTCGGCGAGGTGAACGTCATGGCGTTGTCCCATTCGCGGGTGGCGCCCCAGGTCATCTCCCATCGCGTTCCTGTCGGAACTGTCTGTCGCAGGCCGACATTGAAGCTCCGTTCGTCGGTGATCTGCCGCAGGGACGTGGCGTATCGTTTCCTGTCGCCCTTGTTGTAGCTGGCGGCCCCGAACACAACCACGTCAAACGCAGCGGCGGCCTGGACCATCTCTTCTCGGCTTATCGCCGGATCGAAACTGACTATCTGTATCGCCGGAGAGCCCGCAAGAGTGCGAACGATCGCCTCCTCAAGCGACAATCGCGCTACTTTCCTCACCTTGCCGTCGGGACCGGTCACATCCTCGGTCTTCAGCTTGGCCAGCCCTTCCTGGGGGGCCGGATCAAGCAATCCCGCGTCCTCTCGACCGCCCAGACGCTCAGAAGGCGAGTAGTCGCGCATTTCCCGCTGGTAGCGAGCAACAATACTCGGATCCAGTTTACCGGGCTTCACGCATCCGTGAAACGCCGCAACCGTCGACAAGAGCGCAAGCGTGCATACAAACCCAAACACAGTCTTATTCATGATTAATCTCCGCAGGTCCAGTCCACCAGGACAGACCCTACTACAACATCGGTTAACTTGCAACAGGACAAATAGTCTGATTTCCCGGGGCATGGGAAATTCTTTCGGCACAATAACAGTCTGTCATGAGCCGAGAAAAGGAAAGCCGGCTCGCATTTTTCGCCGCTGCCGGGAGATTCAGTCGCCTCTGAATATCTCGTCTGACTTTTCACGGCTGAACTGATTAGTGTAAAGCCCGTAATACTGGCCCTTTAGCGCGATCAATTCGTGGTGCGTTCCCTGTTCGGCGATCAGTCCGTCTTCGATTACTACTATATTGTCCGCCGAACGTATCGTTGAAAGACGGTGGGCTATAATGAGCGATATCCGCCCGCCAAGCACGCTGGTCAGCCCCTGCTGGATCAGTCTTTCGGTGTCGGTGTCCACAGACGAGGTTGCTTCATCCATCACAAACAGTTGCGGATCGGCCAATATCGTCCTGGCCAGCGAGATCAACTGCTTCTGTCCGGTAGAGAGCTTGACGCCGCCTTCTCCGACCTGCGTGTGGTATCCGTCGTCCATTTCCCTGATGAATCCGTCGGCGTTGACCATCGTCGCTGCCCGGGCGACGTCTTCATCCGCAGCGTCCAGACGCCCGTATCGGATATTCTCGCCGATTGTGGTGCTGAAGACGTGAGGCGTCTGGAGTACAATTCCGCACGACGACTGGAGCCAGTGCAGGCTGCGCTTTCGGTAGTCCACGCCGTTGATCAGTATCCGCCCCGACATCGGCTCGTAAAACCTGCATAACAGCGAGACTATGGTGCTCTTTCCTCCGCCGGTGGGACCGACTAGAGCTATGGTCTGGCCGGATCGGGCGGTGAGGTTGAAGTTCTCCAGGACAGTCTGACCCGAATCGTAGGCGAACGACACGTCGCGGAACTCGATGGTGTTGATCTCCTCATCGTGTCCGTCCGGCGCAGCGGCGGGGCCTTTGCTATGAGCCTGGGCCTGAATCGCACGGATAACTTCCGGGGAATCCTGTATTTCCGGCTCGATTTCGAGCAGGTCCATCACTCGTTCGGCCGCGGCCTGGCAGGCCTGTATGTCAACCAGCCGAGCGGCGACTTCCTGGATCGGAGCGAACAGTATCAGCGAGAAGTTGATGAATACGACCATCTCGCCGATGCGCTGCGGATCGCCAATCGCCACAATCCCGCCGCGCCACAGTGAGATCGCCACCGCCGCCGAACACATCGACAGGATGATAGGAAGGAACATCGCAGCCAGCAGCGAGTTGCGGACCGCGGCGTTGTACATGGTGGTCGTAAGGCCCTGGAACTCCGAGAAGTTGTCGTCCTCCCGGACAAGGCTCCGGGTCGTGCGGACCCCGGAGATGCTCTCGTTGTGCGATGCGGTTATGTGCGAATTGGTCTTGCGGACGAGTCTGGAGGTCTTGAGTATCCGCCGCTGGAAATAGAGGCTCACGATCGCCATCGGCGGCACGATCAGCAGCATCAGCAGCGCCAGGCGCCAGTTCAACACAAGCGATATCACCGCAACGGCCACGATCAGCATCCCGCCCCAGATTATGTCCAGCGTGCCCCAGGCCAGTATCCGCGTAAGTCGATCGCAGTCGCCGGTCAGCCTGGTGACCAGCCAACCGACCGATCGCGTATCGTAAAACGAGAACGACAGGTCCTGGAGTTTCCTGAAGCCTTTCTGGCGGATATCGTAGCTCAGGTGAGTGGATATCTTCCCGCCGAGGTATATGAACACCGCGATGCACGAGGCGAACAGAATCGCCAGCACGACGTAAGTGCAGGCGTGAGGCCAGAGCACAGCGGTTCCGTCGGCCTGCAGATCATCGATCACCCACCGGATCATCAGGGTGAACATCGAATCGATCACCGCCAGGACGACCGCGCAGGCCATCAGGCCTATCATGTCCTTCAGGTAGGGCCTGGCCTCGTGGAGGAATTTTTTCCACACATCAACGCTGAATCGGCGAACGGTGTAGTCAGAGGGCGTCTCAAGAGCCATCTTCGCCCTCCCTTGCCTGATCCCGGTCGTCGGACAACTCCCGCCGCAGATCGTCGGCGAGTTGGTTTTGGACCTGCCACAGACGCTTGTACATTCCGTCGACGTCGACCAGCGACTTGTGCGTACCGGCCTGCACGATCCGCCCGTGTTCGATAACGATGATCTTGTCGGCGTGCATGAGGGTCGACAGGCGGTGCGCTATGACCAGAGTGGTGCTGTGTCCGTGGCGGTTCCGCAGCGTCTGGAGGATCATCTGCTCGGTTTCGGTGTCCACGGCGCTGAGAGCGTCGTCGAGGATCAGTATCGGCGGATTTCGCAGTATCGCCCTGGCCAGCGCCAGCCGCTGCCGCTGCCCGCCCGAGAGGGTGACGCCCCGCTCGCCGACCAGCGTGTCGTAACCCTTGTCGAAGCCCTCTATCGATTCGTGGACGCAGGACGAGGCGGCGGCGGATATTATCTCATCCTCGGCGGCTCCGCTGTGTCCCAGGCGTATGTTGTCGCGCACGGACCGCGAATAGAGAAACGGCTCCTGCATAACCACGCCTATCTGCGAACGGGCGAACTTCTTGTCCAGGCTCGACAGCTCCATGCCGTCCAGCCGTATCGATCCGCCGGACCTGTCGCCCGGGTCGTAGTCGTAGAAACTCAGAAGGAGGTTCACCAGAGTGCTCTTGCCCGATCCGCTGGGCCCGAGGATCGCCAGCGTCTGGCCCGGATCGACCCTCACCGACACGCCGTCGAGCACCTGGAACTGTCCGTGGCGGAAGTTCAGGTCCGAGATCTCGATCCGCCCTTTCAGGCGCTGGGGGACGTCGCGACGGTCCCCGCCGGGAGCCTCGCGCTGCTGATCGAGTATCTCGCCCAGACGCCCCATCGCGACGACAGCCTTACCGGCCTCGCCGAGCACGCGCCCGAGATGGCGAATCGGCCAGAGGAACATGCGCATGTAGAACATCATCGCCACGAGCCCGCCCACGGTCAGCCCGCCGGCCCCGGCCGATCCGTCGCGGATCATGTACGCCCCGGTAAGCAGCACAAGACCGATCCAGCAGGTGCACATGAAGTTCGAGCAGGACCAGTAGACAGCCATGATCCGAATCAGGCGGAATCGCTTGTCGCGGAACAGCGCGTTGTCCTCGGCGAACTTGTCGCACTCGTAGTCCTGCCTGGCGAACGCGCGCACAACGCGGATGCCGGTCAGGTTCTCCTGCAGGCGCGTGGTCATCACCGCCTCGGCCTCGTCGCACTCCCTGAACGTGTCCCGAACCTTGACGAAGAACACGATCGCAAAGACCAGGACAACCGGTGCGATCGCCATAGCCATAAGAGCAAGAGGAACGTTCACCATCAGCATGTACGGGAATACGACCAGAACGGCGATGGTCGCCCGCCCGATCTCCGTGCCCTGAACGGCCAGGAACGCCCGGAACGTCTCTATGTCGCTGGTGCATCGCTGCAGCAGATCGCCGGTGTCGGCGGTGTCGTGATACGTGCAGGGAAGGCGCTGGATGTGATCGTAGAGCTTGTTTCGCAGATCGCGAGCGACGGCCTCCGATGCAATGCCGGCCCAGCGGCCTTTGAGATACATGAAGAAGCCGCTCAAAACAGTGATCGCCACTGCGGCGATCGCGGCGGCCCACAGTTTCCCGTTCAGGAACCAGACCCAGAATCCGTCGAGTTCGCGGCCCTCGATGATGTTGTCGATGGCGACCTTGAATACGACCGGACGTTCGGCGACGACCAGCGTGGCGGCGAAAAGCGCGCCGATGGCCGCTACGTACCGGAAGCGCTGGCCGGGCATGAAACGCCAGAATGTATTCTTTTTCGCCATGGAGGGCTGTGAGTATAACGACTGCAGCTTCTAGCTGCCAGCCGCCAGCTGCGGCAACGGCTAACGACAGCGGCTAACGGCGGTCTGTCGCAGCGTGCGGGTTTCTCGGTTCACCATGCAGAAGGCAATGCTGTTGTATTTCACCGTGCTCTTGTCGTTTTCGCAGCTAGAAGCTAGTGGCCAGCAGTTTGCATCCGTCCGTTAATTTAGGGTTGTTTTCTTTGTCGACAGCGGCAATACTGGATATGCTCAGTGCGTTAACATTGACTGTTACGGTTTGTTGACCCCGCGAGGAAGGGGTGTGCAATGATTATTGTTTGTTCAAATTGCGGGCAGAACATGGAAGGGACTTCAGAACTTCTGAATACTGAAGTCCGCTGTCCCAACTGCATGGAATGGACCTATCCGCATCTTCCTCGGGCCGGCGGCGAACCCCGGCGGCAGTACGTCCAACCGGAGTTACTGGGCCAGGACAGGCTGGAGGAACTCATCGGCGCCGGCGAACAGGTCAGACACAGACACCATCACGGGCGCCGACGCAAACGCTCGAAACCCGGGCAGGCGCTGTGGTATGTCCTGACCGACTCGGGTCCCAAGGGGCCTTACGATAACCGGCAGATCCTGGGATTCGCCCGGGAGGGCAAGATAAACAAGGCCAACATGCTTCGCCACGCCGGGACTGGGGCCGACTACCGCGCCGGCGACATACCGAATCTGTTCCCATCGCCGCAGAAGCCGACGAAGAAGCCGCAACCCGCTTCGCCTTCACCTGCCTCCGAGCCGCAGTGGTACGTCAAGGCGTCAAAAGGCGACGCCGGGCCGTTCACCGGCGAGCAAATTGTCGCATTCGCCAAGGCCGGCAAGATCACCGCAGGGACCATGCTCAAGAAAGGACATGCCGGCGATTATATCGCCGCCGAGAGCGTCCGCGGACTGCTGCCCGAAAGCAAGTAGCAGCTACAGGCTCCAGCCCTTTCGGTACTGCTTCTTGACGTATTGCGCCGCCTTGGGGTTGTTGGTGACCTTCAGGTTCTCCGCGTCCCAGTTGATCCGCGTGTCGAGTCGGCGGGCGACGTTGCCCAGCACGGTCATCTCGGTAAGCGGTCCGGAATATCCGAAGTGCGCCCCGGGCAGCTTGCCCGACTTGCAGCATTCGACCCAGTTCATCTCGTGGCTGGTTCGCACGCGCGGGAGGGTCTTGGCCGGGTATTTCGCCGCCTTTCTCGCCGTTTCCGGGATGATCATCGGACTGCCGCCGTAGACGCCGGCCATGATCTTGCCCTTGGAGCCGTTGAACACCAGCCCGCCTTCGCGTCCGCCGAGCATCCTGCCGTCTTCGAGTTCCATCGGTCGCGGCGGACGGAGCCCGTCGTACCAGGTTACCGTAACCGGCGGCAGCTTGCCGAGCCTGGGATCGGTGCGCTCGGGGAAGTTGAAGGTCATGATGCCCGCAAGCGGATGCGTGTCGGGATTCAGGCCCATCGAGGTCGCCGACACCGACGAGGGAGATCCGAGCTTCAGGGCGTCGAAAGCCGCGTCCAGCGTATGTGCGCCGCGATCGCCCATCATGCCGGAACCGAAATCCCACCACGATCGCCACATCTGGGGATGATACGTGCGATGGTAAGGACGCATCGGAGCCGGGCCGATCCACAGGTCCCACTCGAGCCCCTCGGGGACCGGCGGCGTTTCCTTCGGGCGGCGGAGCAGCTTGGAGCTCCAGTAGGCGTGTCCGGGCGGGTAGTACGAAAGGCTGCACCATGCGTCGACGTCGCGGACCTCGCCGATCAGGCCGGCCTGAATCCATTCGCAGATCAGGCGGTGCCCTTCGCCGGAGTTGCCCTGGATGCCCATGGCGGTGATGACGCCGGCTTTCCTGGCCTCAGTGGCCAGCATGCGGGCTTCGTAGACGTCGTGGGTCAGCGGCTTCTGGGTGAACACGTGCTTGCCGAGCTTGATCGCGGCCATCGAAATCACCGCGTGGGTATGGTCCGGCGTGGCCACGATCACCGCGTCGATATCCTTCTGCTTGTCGAGCATGATGCGGTAATCTTTGTACGGTTTGGCCTTGGGGTGGTGCTTGAACGCACGGGCGGCGTACCTGTGATCGACGTCGCACAGAGCCGCGATATTCTGGCTGGACACGTGTCGGATATTTCCGTATCCCATCCCGCCGACGCCGATTCCGGCGATGTTGAGTTTGTCGCTGGGGGGAGTTTTGCCCGGAGCGCTGACAACGCTCGACGGCAGAATCGTCATAGCAGCCGCACCGGCCGCCGCGGCGCCAAGGAGTCCGCGTCTGGTGATTTCGTTGTCAGCCATTGTCTTTCTTCCTTTCACTTGAGGTCTCCAACAGATCTCTTCGAGGTCACCGATTATCGCCGATCGAGCAGTCTTTGCAAGGACACAGCCCACAAGTCTCCTCATGCCCGACGACATCGGCCCGCCCCTCGGCGGCAAGCCGTCAATCTCCAGACCGCAGAACGCCAGGCCTGATGTCGCAATCATGTCACACCTGCTGACGTGCGGCATACGATCCTGAACCCCGGCTCGCCCGATCCCGATCAATCGCGGCAGGAGGGAATAGATCGAGCTAACCTGCTGCACACCATCATTTTATCGATCCCGGCGCACGCCGTCGGACAAGGACGCCGGACCGGCTGCCGCCCCACCTTACGCATGTCACATCCGCAGCCGGCGAGACATCATACTCATATGTCTATATCTACATCTCTACTGCTCCGCCAAGCCCTTGCCCAAACATCGCGAGTCACGCGCCAGGATCAATCCGGCCTCTTGACCGCCGCTTGGCGCGCGAAGTGCAAAACGCGCCGAACATCGCCGTAAGCAACACCAGAGTCGGAGGTTGGGGGCTAACAGCAACTCCGACGGTATTACTCGGACCGTTTCCGGAAACAAGGTCTCCCAGGTAGACGCCCGATGACCGGTCAAACCAGTCGCGACTCGGGAAACCGGATCGACCTTGAGGATCTCGCGGCAGCTTTGAAGAATCAGCCTTATCCCACTACTCCTTTCCAGCTCTATGACCGGTGTCTCGCAAGTGCGAACACTGTGGCTGTCGTAGCACTGCCCATTGCCGACCGCTCCTTACTTCAGCAGGCTGGAGCAACTGTCAATATACCAGCCAACCTCCATGTCGCAAAGACAGCTCTGCGCCCCAGCAACTGAAAAGACAGAACTTCAGGTATTCATCCTGGTTTTGGAATGCAAATACGCGCGGTGACTTGCCAGCGGAGCCCGCGTCTGCGAAGATGCATCTTCCAACACAAGCAACGAGGCCGCACGGATGATGCCCACCAAGGAACGCGTCGAATCCAACCGAGCTTACAGCATCACGGTCGCCGTCGTGCTGGCGATTCTGATCGTTGTCCCAACGTGGATATTCGCCGGTTCGTGGACTGCTCGCTGGGTGGTGCTGGGCGTCGCGGTTTTGCTGGCCTGGTGGGTCTATCGCTTCGGCACGCGGATCATGCGGCGGCGAGTGAAGCTGATGACCGAGCCGATCCCGCCGCACTGGGCGGCGCTGTTCCAGGAGCGGGTGGCGTTCTTCGGGCGGCTGTCGGCTGACGAGAAAGACCGCTTCTGCCGACTGGCGCAGATATTCCTGGCCGAAAAGCCGATCAACGCCGTCAAGTGCGAGATCGACGAGACTGTCCGCCTGCTGGTGGCCGCCAGTGCGGTGATACCGGTCTTCTCGCTTCCCGATTTCGAATACAACATGCTCGGTGAGGTGCTGATCTACCCCAACACGTTCGACGCCACGGTCCAGACCGACTCGCGCGGGCCCCTGATGGCCAGCGGCATGGTCGGGACCCAGGGCACGTTCGGCGGGCTGATGGTGCTTTCCAAGCGGGACCTGCTAAAGGGCTTCGAGATACACGGCGACAAGCACAACGTCGGCATCCACGAGTTCGCGCACCTGCTGGACAAGGCCGACGGGGTCGTCGACGGAATCCCTCCCCTTCCGCCCGACTGCGTCGGACCCTGGCAGGATGTCGTCCGCGATGAACTGGGCCGCCAGTACGACGAAGACTCCGACATACCCGAATACGGATTCACCAATCACCAGGAGTTCTTCGCAGTCGTCAGCGAGTACTTCTTCGAATCGCCGCAGAGACTCGCCCAGAAGCACCCCGAACTGTACGCACTGCTCAAGCGGGTCTACGAACAGAACCCGCGAGAGAGATTCAGCGGACTGGCCAAAACGATTCTCAGATTCGCCCGGCGACGCACCGGCCGCAACAGCCCGTGCCCCTGCGGAAGCGGAAAGAAATACAAAAAGTGCTGCCTTAATAAGCAGTGATGAATGCTGAATGACCTGCCTGCCGGCAGGCAGGTGAGTGATGAAACGGCTTACGATCAACGGCGACGACTAAGGAAAAGCGAGCGGAGGTCAGCTATGCGACGACTATTGAGACTTGGCGTTTGTGTTCTTATCGCATTGGGCTCCGACCTGGAGGCCAAGGCGGGGAAACCTGGCATCATTATTGGCGCCGCAGTGCGGCGATGGACTTTTGATTCGGGGCTCAGCGGCTGGGAGGCGTTGCACGGTTGCAGTGTATCGGCGTCCGACGGAGCGATGAAGATCGTCTCCGGCGGCAACGATCCGTATCTGAGCGTCCGACTCGACGCGCCCGGACCGGGGTTGGTTGTCAAACTGCGTGCGCGATCGAATGCGGCCGGGCCGGGACAGTTCTTCTGGAGCACCGACAAACAGCGCGGATTCGCCGAGGCCCGCTCGAAACGCTTTGAGATGATCCACGATGGAAAGTGGCGCCGGTACTCGGTGCTGCTCGGCGTCAAAGGCTCGGTCAAATCGCTGCGATTCGATCCGGCTGCGGCGGTCGGCACGATCGAGATCGACTCATTCAGCATTCACCGCGGACGGAGGCATCCGCTGGAGATCGAACACGCCGGAACGCAGAAAGACAGCGTCGTCCTGCGAGTGCGGAATGCGTCAGCCGCGACAGTCGGCTTCGAGCACTCCAAGAAGACTCACTTCCTCGGCGCCGGCGAGACGATCGCGATCAAGCAGAAGTTCAGCGGCAAACACGCGTTCGAGCAGTGCTCGGTGACGCTGAGCTCCAAGGGCCTGCCTGACATCCGCCGCAGCGTGCTGGTGTTTCGCCCGGATATTGACGGGGACTCCGACTTTCCGGCAACAGTGGGAACAGGCGATCTGAAACTCCGCATCCACCGCCAGGGCCACGGCGCCCGCATAGAATACAAGGGCAGGCTGGTCGGGATCCTCGGACCGATCGCGCGCATCGGTCGGCAAGTCCAGTCGTTCGGAGTCCCCAGCCGGACAGGCGGCGAACTGCGCTTGACCTGCCAGGGAACTGTCACGAATCTGGCGGTGAAAGGCGATGAAATAAGCGTTTCGATCGAAGTCGACCAGCGCCGCGACCAGTCGATTGAGGGACCCGTCCTTCGGGCGATCGGGCCATTGCAGCAGGGACTTTTTGCGGGCCTGGAGTATCTCGGCAAGGGAGAGAAATCCTCGTCGAAGCTCGACATCGAAACGTCGGC
>Ga0180436_10004131_pt1 | contig 13143 bp, 19 predicted proteins | sample SS_ome_2_FD_132434 | JGI IMG/M metagenome (GOLD analysis project Ga0180436, IMG submission 132434) | Hypersaline lake sediment archaeal communities from the Salton Sea, California, USA - SS_3_S_2 metaG | ecosystem: Environmental > Aquatic > Non-marine Saline and Alkaline > Hypersaline >...
AATCGTCATGGTTTTCTGTAACTGGTATTGATATCTTAAGAGGCCTTGTCAGCGATTGGATGTCAGAGTCCGTGTATATGCCGTCGAATATACTCATTCTTTTGGAACTCCCCATCCATGCGTTCAAGGCCGGTGCTCCCTGCATTCTTGGCGTCTGAGCCGCCTCCATAATGTATTTTTCAAATATCTGCTCTTTCTTCATATTGTTTGTTGGTTTGTCTCGGCTGTGCCCGGACTTCGGCGTTCAAGTCTGCTTGATCCTTGCAAAATGTAATAACAACCCGGGGATTGTGCTTGTCTGGTTCCGACCATGTAATCGGCCAATACGTGAGGCCTGAGTCATCCTGGATCAATCCGGAATCTTGCGCACCGTCAAAAGCTGCTTTGAGCGACGCAAGCAGGTTGTCTGCATCGCGCTTGCGCCGATCGCGGGGATGAGCGGAAATGTAGACGTTAGCTCGGTCCCATTGTGCCGACTTGTGGCCCATCGCCTCACACAACCGCCATTTTGCCTGTTCACGCATTTGCTTTTTAGCACTGCTAACAACCGCCCAGTGTGCCCGGTAATTCGGCGAAAGGACGGGTGACGGGTAAGGCAACTCTATGGTGTATTTCCTCATGATTCGCGAATGCTCACGTCTTGCCAGCCTTCCAGTTTGGCCCGGTGGAGCAAGGTGATGACGGCTTCTTTCTCGGTTGCTCCCGTCGCCATGTGGCCAGCTTCCTCCAATGCGCAAAAGTCTGACGCGATCCGATGAATTGCCTCCCTCTCGGTGATCCGCTCAGAGAAGTAGTATGCAGAGAACGGGTGTCCCCATTTATGCGGGCATGGCAACTCATGCACAAACAGCCCGTGAAAGTCGCGCAATTGCTGCCAGCGTGGTTGCGCCAAGAATTCCTTAGCAGAGAATAACTCACTCATAAGTGTAAAAGGCAGGGAGCAATTCGGCTCCGGTTTCTTCCAGTGTGTCAGCGTATGCCGATGTCAAAGCAATTGCCGTGTCTACGTCGGGGGCTGTATCGGCCATCACGGCAAGAATGCAGTGCGTGAGGATCGTCAGGAATTGGTCGGTCTGCATGCCGTCCATTAGCCGGAAAACTTCTTCGGTGTATTCTTGGGCTTCCTGATTAAGACTGTTCGTCATACGTGAAAGAGATTTCCCGTTGTTTCGTAGTGTTTGAAATAGTCGCATTCCATAGCCGTGCCATGTCTGAGTCAATGTCGCATAGTCCTCCCCATTGCCCGGCCATCGCTTGAGCAATTCCAAGGTAGGTCTTGGATCGTTTCTTCCACCTGTCGGCGCTCGGTGGCATCCGGTGAATTCTATTTTCTCGCCCTTCCACCACGTTCGTGGGTTTGAGCGGTGGCAGTCCTTTGAGCCAGAGGCACGTAGCCTTGGTTTCTCCGTGCCCGAATTGCCAGGGCTGGATTGTCTGATCCGGCTTCCGCCAGTGGCTGGACATGATGCACACAGGATTCTCAATTGCTATTCTCGGAATGTCCGCTTTTGCCAGCGTCATGAAGAACGAGACGGCGCTTTGCTGGCGTCCGTCTTCACGCTTCGCCGGGAAGTGCTTTGCGCCTGATACGCTCAGGTGAGTGCATGGCGGGTGTGCAATCATCAGATCCCACGGGTAGTCGAGGACATCGCGAACGTCGCCTTGGTAATGCGGCCCCAGTTTTTCGGTCGGCAGGAGATCACAACTCATGGCTTCGTGACCAAGAGCTGCGAACGCATCCCGCACCGTTCCTGAGTATTCACAGGCCACCAGCACGCGAAGAGACGAACAAAGCGGCGCACGCGAACCGGCTACACGCTCGCTGTCGTCGAATTTTTCTTGGTTTGATACTGTTGAATTTGTTTTCATGCCCTATCTGGTTTAGTTCGCCGGTCGGCATACTCAGCATTCGCTGGGGAAAGCTCGGCCAAATAACACCAATAAGTGCTTTGGCTCATTTTTTGAACGTCACCAATCCAAGTCGCGCCCATCCCGGTTTCATTTCGCCACCGGACGACGTGGAGGTAGGAGTCCGAAAACTCATCGCATGGGCGATACAGAACCAAGGGCGTGACGGTTCGCGGAAGCGAGTCGGAAAAAAGCGGGTTGCCTTCGATCTTGCGCCACGGCAGCGAACAGGGCGCGGCGGCCAATGACTTTGTGTTCATAGGTCAGCCTCCTCCAGCTCTTCCATCATCGTGCGGCGGCTCTTGCGGAGTTGCTCACGCAAAACCTTGATGGATGTGTAGCAATCAATCAGGTCGTGAGACACGCGCGAAAGCTCACACTGACTCACATCGGCCATCACCTCGACACCAGCCCAGAAGGCTGACTCAATCATTTGCCTGTCACTTTCAGACAGGCCGGAGTTGCGGTGGGCAAAACGGGCTATCACGGCCCTGAGTGCCCCTTTCTGCATTGCTGCTCGTTCGGGTATGTTCATGTCGTCGTTAGGATGTCACGCTTTTGCCTAGAATGGCAAGAAATATCTGCGGGTTTTTTGCTGATCAAATAGGAAGTCGCACGGTATCAACAGGTTGCGACCTCTGTGTTTTCCTAATAATTAAGCAATCTTAATAGTTAGGGCATCCTAATGGTTAAGGAACCCTAATGGTTAAGGGTCCTTAGGTAACTGAGGCCAATTCAGGGGCGCGGCGAATCCAGTCGTAAAATTTTAGCACTTCCTAAGAACCTCCGCTTTTTTGTCAGTATGTTGGAAAATACCCAACATGGTTGCAAATTCCGGCGAACAGGTCGAGACGCACAATCGCTAACGCGGTAAGCGATCTTAACTGTCCTGATCCTCCATCCAGTCCCTCAGTGCATTCAGCGCTGCGGCTGGCACTGTTCTGCGGCACTGCTCCCAATCTTCGACGGTCCGGTGACTGTGACCGGTAATGGCGGCAATATCTTGAGTCGATAGCGTCCATTTGTCGCGAATAGCTCGAATTCCGACGCCGGTTTCCAGGAGTTCCCCGGCATCGTCGAGGATGACCGGGTGTCCATGGTGGCTGGATTTGTGTCGTGTGGTAATTGTCATGTCTTCGGTGTGTTGCTGCCCCCGGAATTACCAGGGGCGGCGATGGTTGTTCTAATTGAGCCTGTCTCGATCGGGGCAACGGATCAGGCTGTCAAGCCCACGGCCAAGCGCTTGTTGGCGGCTGAACTGGGGAGCGATAGGCAGCGGCATGACCGGCGGTGCCTCAATCACCGGCAAAACAGCGTCCGCTGTCGTACCTGCCTTCTCCGGCCGATCACCAATTGACCAGGCCAACGCTAGGAGCGTTAGCTCTACGATCCCGGCAATTGCCAGCAATCCCAGCGCTAGAGCCACATCCGGGCGGGCCGGGTTTGCCGCTGATGCCAGCCTCATGGCCGCGTGAAGCCCTGTAGCGGCTTCTGCCGCGTTTTTGCTGGCTTGGGCGTGGTCATGCCGGGCAGCCTCCAGAAGCGCCTCAGAACGGACAAGAGCGGCTTGTAGCGCCTTCGCCTTCGGCCCATCTCCGGTTTCCAGCTCGGCTTGCCAGTCAGCCCGGAGTGCGGTTGACTCGGCTTCCAACGTTGCGACTAGGGCAGCGGCATTGTCTGCGGCCACCTGATGCACCTCCGGTGTCGGCTGATTTCCAATAATCTGATCGGACAGGTAGACGCCATCCGTCAGGATCGCACCGGCGACGCAAGCCACCATGGGGAACCCGTAGAGCCACTTTCCCGTGCGCTTGACAGCGATCGAGAGGGTAGCAGCACCGAACGTGAGAATACCGGCCAAGCCAGCAGCGATGAGCCAGTGAAGACCGGCTCCATGCAATCCACCTGCGGAGCAGGTAGCGAGAACAGTGCCCAAAAGGGCAACTGTCGTCATTGTGAGTTTGTCGTTGTTTGTCATGTCTGGGTTGGGCTCCCGCCCCGGGATTGACCGGGGCGGGAGTGTTTTCTTAGTATGTTCCTCCTAGCTTGATGTGGACCCGGTCCAGGTTTTCCAAGGCTTCAGTGTCCAGGTATTCCTCCACCGTGCCTTTGACCTGCTCCCAGATCCGATAGCCTTCCAGCTGGATTTTTGGGTTTTTGTTTAGCGCCCGATCGTTGATCTGTTGGGCAACCCCCCGAAGGGCTTCGCGTCTTTTGTCTTGGTTTTCAGTCATTTGTTTTGTTTGGGTTGTGATAGGGTTTCTTCCCGTATCTGCTTATATAATACGGCAAATGCCGTTAAATGCAAGCACTTTTTACGGCAAAAAACGGGTTCGGTATGGCGCAATTGCGCTAGTCCCGCCTTTTTACCCGGTAGCTTTTGCCCAAATCATACCGGGTCAGCAGGCCGGGGCTGATCGCGCAGAATGCCTCCCCGTCGTCCTCCTGTCCCTCGTCCGGATAGTCCAACTCAAGCAGTAAATCCAGGTAGTGGATTGCCTTCCGGATGTCCTCAGCCCCGTTCTTTGCCCGGTGTCGGCAAACGTATTTGATCACGTTGGCCTCGCAATAGGGCAGGCCGTTGACCTGACAGAACTCAATCGGCTGAATCGGCATTTGCCGGTAATGGTCCCCTCCCACCTGCTTGATCATGGCCTTCCCATTCCCTTCCGTGACGTTTTTTGTAGATGACTTCATATTGAGGTTTTAAGAATCGTTCCGCAGCCAGGGCATAGACTGTAGTATCTAGCGCCTCGTTCCGGACACCTTTGGGACACTCGAAGAACCGGACAAACTCACCAGTTGCCGTGCTTCGTTTCATCCTGCTGTCCTCGGCTGTCAGCATCTGGAAAAATCCCGATGCATCCCCGCCGGCTTGTGGTCCGAATTCCGCATTATCCGGGTAATGCAGATAGCCACGAGGCACAGTCCCGTCTTCGCCGATCTCCAGGCTCAATCGCTGGTATATCAGATCCTTAGCCTCGTGCGTGCCGACGTTAAACATGGTCGTCACTGGCCTGCCCACCCTAGAAGGCTTGCCATCGAAAAGCGGTCTGTCTATCATCTTGGCGCCTTTGACGGCGAATACCCGGCGCCTTGCCCGTGGTCTGGTGAATTCATAGACTGAATCCTGCCATTTCCCAGAATCGACAAAGCAAGCGGCAATCCGGATCGACCCGGACTCAAGAGGGAAATCCATCGCGAGAAGGTGGTCCAGCTTTTGCCAGGGTTCCGGCGTTAGCGGGCTACCCGTCATTGTCAGGTATCGCACCCCAAAAGCCTCGGCATTGCAACCCCAGCCCATTACGCAGGCTTCCAACCGGTCTTTCTGCACGTCTACACCTGCCGTCAAAACCAAGCAGTTTTCGGGAAGGCGCTTCATAGGCTTGTAGTCTTCCCGCCTAGCGTAGAGCCCTTCCGGCTCCGGCTTGCTCTCGGCAACCTCGGCATAGGACTCGGCATCCATCGTATTGACGAACACGCGCCTAGCCTTTTCCGGGTTGTCCGCTGCCCGGCCCTTCTCGATCTCTGCGGCGATCTCATGCAGGTAACCGGAATAAGCTGAGTTGTGGTCGCCAGTATGCGCCATGCAGTTGACGTGGTAACCCCGGGCTGTGCCGTCCTTCGGCGGCTGCATGTCTTTATCCAGGTATTCCCCATCCTCGGCAGCTTTCCTCCGGTCCTTGTCCGTGTTGCGCGATTCACACTCCGGACAAATCCAGGCAGCATCCTCCGGTTGTCCCGGTGTCCAGACAAGTTGCCGGGTATGGGGCTCGAATTGCGCCTCACATTCCGGGCACCGGACATAATAGCGGCACTGGTCGGACTGGTTGAATGCCGCGTCCACCTTGGATGCCCCGCGCAAAGACGGATAGGAGGTCAACCACTTGTGTTGCTCTTTCCGGCCCCTGCCGCGCTTGAGGAATTGAGCCAGCTTGTCCCCTTCATCCCCGGAATCCTGCTCAATAGCGTCAATTTCGTCAGCATACAAAACAGATGCCTGTAGACGCCGAATCCGGCCTGAGCTATTCGCGCCAACGGCGAACAGCTCGCCACCGTTGAGCCAGCGCTTATACCGCTTGATGTCCCGCACCTTCGGCAGATCTCGAATTGCCGGTGTTGCATCGGCGACCTTTGACCATTCATCCGAAACCCAGTCTTCTGCCAGGTCAGCATTCGGAAACATGACGGCAACCGCCGTCTGTAGCTGGTCGATCGCATAGATCAGACCGGCACTGATGAGGTACGTCTTACCCATGCCGGAATAGGCGCGGAGCGTCAGAGACGAGATCGAGGGGTTGAACAGGTCTTTTGCCGGTTGTCGTTGGGTTGCCCGGAACCGGAAGGCTGACCCGTCCGGGTTCTGGATGTTGCTTTCCGCCCACTCGACAAACGGCACTTTCGGACGATGCCGAAGGATCGCGCTAGCGCTTTGCTCCAATGCCCGTGCAAAAGCAATCTGTGATTCTGTCTTTTCCAACCCTCTTACTTATAGGTTTGCGATAACGGCTATTGCAAGGCAAATTGCCCGTATTCGGAGCATAATCCGCCGTTTTCGTCCGAACAATGCCCATTACGACACATTCCAGCCCGCCGACCAAGCTACATTGCGGCGACACCTATCAGTGGACGGACACGCCTGACAGTATCGGAGATGTGACGGGATACACCGTGGTTTTCCGGTCGATCGATGACACGTCGATTGCCTTCACCGTGGCCGGGTCGGATCAATCGACGCATTACCTTTTCGCCCTCGCTGGAGCAACAACCGCTCCTCTCCCGTCAGGAGAATACACGATCACCCGGCTTGTGACCTATAGTTGGGGCCGAGAAACTGAATCTGCGGGACTCTGCCAGTTTTTGCCGAATCCCGGACTGACGGAACCAAAAACTTTCAACGAGCGGATCGTTGAGCTATTGGAGCAACACCTTGAAGGGCGCCTGCCGGAAGGGTTGGAAAGCCACACAATCGGCGGTGTTCCGATTAACAAGATTCCTCTAACAGAGGCTAACGGGCTTCTTAGCGAATACCGGCAAAGGGTGCATTTCGAGAGGAACGCCAAAAAGGCGCTTGCAAATCCCGATCAGGGTAGCGGTAACACGGTCCACTTGCATTTCTGATGAGGACCGCTTTAAACGACAAAGGCGAGATTGTGTTTCTCGAAGACCGGAAAGAGCAACCGAAGTCCTCGTTTTTTACCGGTGCCCGGATTGATCGGTTTACGTCAGACTGGATTACCCGGGACGCCTCCCTTGATTGCCTGCTAGAGCATGACCTTTGCCGGCTCCGCAGCCGGTCGCGATGGCTGGTCCAGAATGACGGTTATGCGGCCAACTGGGTCAAGCAGACACAATGCAACGTGATCGGCGATGGTGGTTTCCGTCTTAAGATGCGTTGCAAGAACAAGCGCAACGGGATCGACAAGACCGCATCCCGCACGATCGAGGAAGCCTGGCGGGCGTTTTGCGAAGCCGGGCAATATGACGTAACCGGGCAGTTGTCGGAACACGCTTTCGACTGCCTGAACCTGGCCCAGATCATTACCTCCGGGGGAGCTTTGACGCGAATTGTCAGGGGTTTTTCCGGCAATTCCCAACGCTTCGGGTTGCAGGGAATCCCGATTGATCACCTCGACCCGGACTACCATGACAACCGCATCGGCGTGTCAATGTCGGTTGAGAAAGACGAGTTTGGCCGGGTTGCCGGTTATCACCTGCTACGCAACCGGCCCAACACTAGGCACGGCTACCGCGAGGGTAAGCGGGACCGGTACGGGGCCGAAGAGATCGTCCACCCGTTTCTGCGTGAAGAATTCGGACAGACCCAGGGGAAGCCTTGGTTGACTCCGGTGATTGCTCGTCTTCGCCAGTTGCACGGGTACGAAGAAGCGGAGTTGATCGCGGCCCGCGCCCATGCCAGCAAGCTAGGGTTTTTCGAAACGGATCCAAGCAGCCCGGCCGGCGGCTATACCGGTGAAGGAACTGACGAATACGGCAACGTAAAGATGGACGGAAGCCCGGGCAGTTTCGAGAAGTTACCGCCGGGTGTTACCGCAAACCTGATCGACCCATCCCACCCGAACGCCAATTACCCGGATTTCCGTAAGGGCATGTTGCGCGGCGTCGCTGCCGGCATCGTCACCAACTACAACCTTCTCGGGCAAGACCTCGAAGGCGTCAACTATAGCAGTATTCGCCAAGGCGTTCTGGCAGAGCGGGAAATGTGGCGAATGATCCAGCGTTGGTATATCGACGAATTTAAGCTGCCGGTTTTCCGCGCGTGGCTGGAATGGTCCATCATGGTTGGCACTTTGCCCTACTCAATGACTGACCTAGACAGGTTGTGCCATCCGCAGTTCCAGGGTCGCCGCTGGGATTGGGTTGACCCGGACAAGGACAGCAAAGCCGAAGAACGCCGACTGAAAAACCGCCTGACTAGTCACCAGCGGATTGCCCGGAGTCGCGGCGAGGACCTGGAACAGATTCTCAAAGAGGCGCAAGAAGACAGGCAGCTTGCCGAACAAATGGAGCTGGATCTTTTTCTTGATATGCCAGACGTGACGGACACGATGGGGCAGGAGCAAGAAGCCGAAAACTCTTAGTTTGCAGGGATTGATAATTACTAGTTAATTACGTCAATGTCTTGGTATAGCATTCAGGCCAACGAGGACGATCTTGCGACAATCTCGATCCATGACGAGATTGGCGGCTTTGGCATCTCGGCAAATCAGTTCATGCGAGACCTGGATGCCATCGGAGATCGGCGACTACATCTATCCATTCACTCGCCAGGCGGTTCTGTCCTCGACGGCTGGGCTATTTACAACCGACTCCTTGAGCATAAACGAGATGTCACCGCCAAGGTCGAGGGCTATGCCGGTAGTATGGCAAGTGTTATTCTGCTTGCAGCGAATCACCGGGTCATGCCGGAAAACTCCTGGCAGATGATTCATTACCCTTATGCCGCTATTCAGGGCACTGCTGAAGAAATGGCTAACTACTCAGAGCAGCTTGCCAAGATCGAAAAAGGGATTGTGGCTGCCTATGTCAAGCGGACTGGCCTGGAAGAAAGCGAGATCCGCGACATGCTGAAGAAAGAGAGTTTCCTTTCCGCTGAAGAATCGGAAGCATTCGGTTTTGCCGATGAGGTGACCGAGGGCGTCGCAATGGCAGCCTGCTCCGATTGGAACCTACCAAGCAGCCGCCCCAAGAATTTCCAGATTGCCGCAAAGGCAAAACCAATCAACAACAACCAACCTGATCTCATCCCCATGGATTCCAACAAAGACAAGCCGGAAGCTCCGGCGATCAACGTGAAGGAAGTACGAGACCAGGAACGCGCCCGGATCGCTGAAATCAGCGCAATCGGTCAGCGCTTCCGGGTCGCTGAAAAAGAAATCAACGACGCCATTGACGGCGGCAAGGATGTCAACGATTTCCGTAAGGAAGTGACTGACAACTTCAATCCGGAAAAGTTCAACAACCTCAAGGTTGACGGCGGCAGCAATGATTCTGCGTTCATCGATGACAAGGACGTGAAGCAGTTTTCGGTTGCAAAGGCAATGCGCGAAACCCTTGAGGGACGCGGCCTGACCGGAGTTGAGCGCGAAGTTCAAGACGAGCTTTCCTCGCGGTTCATGTCGGCGACCGGAAAGGCTCCGGAAGGATTCCTTCTGCCGGCCAACCTGACCCACGGCGAGCCGAAAGCTACGCACACTGTGACGACTGGCACCGCCGGTGGTAACACGGTGTTCGACGAGCCCCGGCCCTTGCTTGATCAGGTGCTCTATGATTACTCGCTCATGGATGCCCTTGGCGTGACCACGTTCCGCGATGCGACCGGCAACCTCTCGTTCCCCCGTCTGACTGCTGACCTTTCCGGCACCTGGGACGCGGAAACTGACACCATCAGCCCTGCGGACATGACGTTCGCGACCAATCTGAGTATGTCACCCAAGCGGGTCGGCGCCATGACCGGTGTTTCCAAGCAGCTTCTCCTTCAGTCCAATGAGGACATTGAGGCTTTTGTGAATCGTCGCATCGCTCAAGCGTTGGGACGTGCAATTGATCGCGGCGCCATTACCGGGTCCGGCTCGTCCGATCAACCCGCCGGCGTTCTCAGCGCGAGCGGCACCGATTCGTATACCTGGGTTACTGGCAGCTCCTGCTATGTCAACATCGTGGATCAGTGGAAAGACCTTCGCGATAACAGCGTTGCGATGGCGAACGTCCGCTGGCTTGCCGATGAGGCCGTTGCCGCCGACTGGATGAAAGAGCCTAAGGAGTCGGGACAAGCGATTTTTTGCCTTGAGGGCAATCCGGGCGGACTCCAATACGCGCTCGGATTCCCGTTCTATACTCACGTTGACGTCACCAATCCGAAGGTGATTCTCGGTGACTTTTCCGAGGCTGCCGTTGCTTTCTGGGGCGGAATTGAGGTGATCGTCGATCCTTACAGCAAGAAGAATTCCGGCTATGTCGAGATTGCGGCTAACGCATTCGCTGATGTCGGGCTTCTCCAGCCTACCGCGTTCGTGATCGGCAACGACGGAACCGACCACGCATAAAACTGTTCATGTCTGGGTTAGCCTGGCCCCTCCGGGGGCCGGGTTGCTCAGGTAACCAGGGTATATCATGGGAGGCTCGCGAGAATTCGACACGCCAGAACTTTCTACCCACGCTGCCCCATAATGAAGATTTACTTTCCACGAGACGGCATTAACTACCGTGGTGAGCCTCAGTGCAAAGGCACGGTCCTTGAGGTGACCAACCCGAACGATCAGAGCGGGCTTCTTGCCGGCGGCTGTGAAATCTTTAAAGAACAGCAGGTGCCGAAAGTTACCGCGCCGAAAAAGCGAGGTCGCCCAAAGAAAATGTCGCAACATTCCCCTGACTAATTTCCATCCCGCACTGCTCCGCAGCGATCCCCACCCGGCCGGGGGGCAGGCAATCCCTGTCCCCCGGTTTTGCTAAATGGCCAACAACGTTACAAACGATCACGAGCAAGCCTTTGACGAGGCGTACAAACTAGCCGGAATCCTGGTGACCATCGGTAATACCGGCAACGTGAAGGCGATTCGTCCGCAATCCTTCGGAGAAGAGATCGCGCTGGATAGTTCCGGCATGACCCGGGCAGACGGCGAAACCGAAATCACCGTCAAGACGGCCGACCTTCCCAGCGTCACCCGGACAACTGTTGTCTCTATGGATTCGGTAGACTACCGGATTGCTTCTATAGCGCGCGAGGGGGCCGTCTGCCAGCGTTTAACCCTAATCACGCCGTAGTATGGCTAACGACCTGGGAAAGCGCGTAGAAACGGCCGTGGAGGCTCTCATAGTGGCATCACTTGCCGAGGAGCAGGTCGTAACATTCGGTGAGACGGAAGAGGCTGGTAAAAACTGTATTGCAGTAAAGGCAGACCGGCAGGCAGAGGATCCGCCCGGCACCGGTATTTTTCCGGTAGCTGTGACAGTGACCGCGCAAGGCCCGCAGGATCACACCGTCATTGATGCGTTGGAAGACATTTTTTCTGGGTCCTATGACTTGGCGTCGAGTCTAGCGACAGAGGGTAGCGGTTCTTTCGTTGTGCCAATTGGAAATGCGGTAGATATTTCATCGGGATCAAAAACGGGCAGTGGGCTGGATGCCGTCTACACTTACAGTTTCACGCTGTGGTGTCAGACTCAGGAAATCAACGATTCAGCATAACCACATCATGCCAACACCATCTTATGTCCAGGGCGGCTCCATCATTCGTGGAGTCGAGAACGCGCAATCCGGTATCAATATCCAGAGTCATTCCGAGGTTTTCAACAATCCCAAGGAATACATCATGGACCGCCACGGCGGGCGCACCGGCTTTGCCTATGACTATGACGCATCGTCTACTGTGACTATTTCCGGCGAGGTCAATACCGCTACTGATTCGGTCTGCTCGGCAGCCTTCGGCACCGCAATGACGATCGGTAACGAAATCGACGGATACGGCCTGACCACCGGCGATCAATTGCTTGATGACATCACGATTGATCAGGACCGGGAGTCCTTTATTTCTGCGTCTTTGACGCTCACGAGAATTGAAGGCTTGACCGTCGCTTAACGGTGGGTATTCTGCGGTAGTATGCGGGTTGGATATACTACTACGGGCACCGATACGGACGAGCGGACGCAGTTTATCGCAGCGGCTCTCACGCTGGGTTTCGAGTTGGCGGATAACACTCCGTGCGTTTCCAACGTCTACAGCATTGATCGGACATTCGAGCCGGGGCAACCCGGCGATGTCCGGTATTTCCTGGCAACGCATTCGCGGGGTATTCCGATCCAGGAAATTGCAGCAATTTGGCGAAACCATGACGGCCCGCTAGAGTCAGCAAAGGCATTCCCTGGTCGCATCCTGACAATTGCAGACAACCAGTCGCACTGCGAAGTGGTCACCGCCTTCGATGATGTCTACCAACATTCCGCGCTAGTCTATATGCGGAGATACGGATTGAGCCGCGTCTATGTCTCCGATCCGCACAATTTGCACAATGAAGAGCGGCAAGCGCTCGAAGTCCTCGACGGGTTTGCAAAGGTGATTGACAACGCCAGGGATCAGAAGTCCAGGGAGGCTGCCTGCCGGTTGTTGGCGCAGCACTGGAAACCAGCAATGTGCGGTTGGGTAAAGGCGTTTGTCGCCAATATGTTGGAATTGCGTAATCTGTGGCAGGAGGCTCCGGCCGCAATCAAGATCCAGCGGGATAACCTGCCGCCCTTGGTCATTCCGAAAGGACCGAAATTTAAAGAACTGCTCAAGAGATGGACATAGACGACTTGCAACTAGAGGAACTGGATGAGGAGCCGCCGGCCCAACTATCGCGGAAAGACCGGGCTTTTGTAGAGTCTGCGGAAGGCGTGCGAGAGCTGTCTTTCGGAGGGCGCGATGGTGGACCGGTATCAATGGGGGCATTCAACACGCCTCGCCAAATTGCCGCTCAAGCCATGGGTATGGAATTTTTCAACATGGGCCAGGATGCGCTTGAAGAGTTCCAAGATCGCGGCACCTATAACGGCATCTTCCAGGACGCTGTGCTTGTCTGCTTTCTTTGCTCCCAACCGGTCAGCACCGCTAAAAAGGCGCTTCGCGCGCGCGGGCGAGTGCTAGATATGGCAATGACCTGGGCTGACCGCAACCGCATACTTGTTGGCAATGCCCGTCATGCGGAATTGATGGAGGTGTTCGGCGAGATCGTGAC
>Ga0180436_10004138_pt1 | contig 13134 bp, 7 predicted proteins | sample SS_ome_2_FD_132434 | JGI IMG/M metagenome (GOLD analysis project Ga0180436, IMG submission 132434) | Hypersaline lake sediment archaeal communities from the Salton Sea, California, USA - SS_3_S_2 metaG | ecosystem: Environmental > Aquatic > Non-marine Saline and Alkaline > Hypersaline > Sediment...
CGGATATGGCGAGGGCGCCCGGCGGGCGCCCTTTTTTCGTGCTAATGAACCGCCACGGCGCCCTTTCGACGCTCCGTGAGCCGGTACTTGACGCTGAGCATGGAGGGGACCACCACCAGGGTGGTGATCGTTGCAAAGCTCAGCCCAAAAAGCATTGTCCAGGCGAAGGCTTTCCAGTACTCCGCCGATTCGCTCCCGATCACGAACCGGAACTCGTGAACGCTGAAACTCACACCCAGCGCCATCGGCACCAGTGCAAGCACCGTGGTCAGTGCCGTGAGGATAACCGGCCGCAGGCGAGTTCGGCCCGCTTCGATCACCGCCTCCCGCCACGGCACGTTATCCTTAATGAGTTTGTGCGTGTAATCCACCAGAACGATACAGTTATTCACGGCCACACCCGCCAGGGCGATCGAACCAACACCGGACATGATGATCACAAAACTCATCTGCGAGAGCGCAAACCCCCAGACGACGCCACCCAGTGAAAGAAACACGGCATACATAATGATAAAGGGGTCCGCGATCGAGTTGAACTGCGCCACCAGGACGATAAAGATCAGGAAGATCGCCACCAGAAACGCCTGGACCAGGAACGTGGTCGATTCATCACGAACATCAAACCCCGCGCCGGTACCGATCGTATATCCCAGCGGTAGGTCTTGCCTGAGCGCGTCCACCTGGCTGTTGATCTCCGCAAGGATTTCTCCCCGATTATCCACATCCGGGTTGAAGTTTGCCCAGACGTTCACCGCCCGGTTGGTGTTCCGCCGCTTGATCACGCTCACCGTGGACTGCGGATCAACCGTGGCGACCGCACTGAGCGGAACACGACGACCGTCATACGCTACCACCTGGATGTTCCGCAACATCTGCAGGGAGTCCCTGGCGTCATCACGATAGCGGACGACGATATCGTACTCTTCGTCGCCGGAGCGAAACCCGCCGATCGTCGATCCGGTGATCGCCGTTCGAACCGTGCTCGCGATCTGGGCGGTACTGAGCCCGTAGAACGCCGCAGCCCGGCGATCGATCGTAACGGCGTACTCCGGGAGACTCGCCTCAAAGTCGTTATCGATGACCTTGAAGCTCTCCTCGTAGGGTGCCAGGATCGCCATGAGTTCCGCGGTAATCTCACCCATCACCTGGTAGTCCTCGCCGCGAACCTCCAGAGACACGTCGTCGCCGGTGGGCGGTCCGCCGTCGGATTCCTCCACGGTTACCCGTGCACCCGTGAGCGACCGGAGCTGCTCCTGCAACTCCCGTACCGCCACAGACCCGGGGATCTCCCGCTCCGCGTACGGCGCAAAGGTAAGATCCACCATCCCGCGGTGGCTCTCGGTGTCTCCGCCGTCTCGACCGGCTACCGCCTCGTAGCTGTTGAGCGACATCGGGATGAAGGGGATCATCGCCTCCACCTCACGAACAACCTGGTCGGTCTGGTTGAGCGGCGTTCCCTGCGGGGCTTCAACGCTTACCCGCGCCCGTTCCGGATCGAGGGTCGGAAAAAACAGCACATCCGCCGCGATCAGACCGTAGGTCACAAATCCGCCGACCACCACGGCCGTAACGATCGCCGTCGCCTTGAGCCCGTGGGTCGTGGCGCGACGCAGGACCTTCGTGTACCAGTTCTGGAACCGCGTAAATCCGCCGCTCCCCGCTTCCATCTTGAGCCGCTGCTTCTCGGTTACTTTAAGAAACGTCGCGCAGTACACCGGATTGATCGCCAGCGCGACAAAGAGCGACGAGGCCAGCACCACGATCACCGTCTTGGGAAGGTAACTCATGAAGTCACCCATGATCCCCGGCATAAAAATGATCGGAAAGAACGCCAGCAAGGTCGTAAGCGTACTTGCCGAGATCGGTCCGGCAACCTCTTTCGTTCCGTCGATCGCAGCCTGTACCCGGGACTTCCCCATCGCCTGGTGCCGGTAGATGTTCTCCACGATGACGATCCCGTTATCCACAAGCATACCCAGCGCGAGGATAAGACTGAACAGAACGATCATGTTCAGCGTGATCCCCATGATCTGCAGAATAAAAAACGACATGAGCATCGACAGCGGGATCGCCATCGACACAAAGAGCGAGTTCCGGAACCCCAGGAAGAAGATCGTCACCAGGAGCACCAGAACAAACCCCGAAGCCATGTTGTTTTCCAGGTCGTGGAGCATATCCACGATGTACCGGGACTCGTCGTAAGAGACAAAAACCTCTGTCCCCACGGGAAGCTGCGTCTCCAGTTCCGCGATCCGATTTCGCGCATCCTCGGCGAGGTCCAGAATGTTTGCACCCAGGCGCTTCTTGATACTCAGGGTTATCGCCGGCGTTCCGTTGAGACGCGAGAGCGTTTCGTCCTCCGCATCCTGAAACGCAACCCGTGCGATCTCACCCAGGGGCACCTGCACACTCCCGCCGGAAACCATGATCTCTCCGAACACGTCCGGATCGGTGATCTCGCCGGTAACGGCCAGGGTGTAGTTCCGCTCCTCGTTCTGGAGAACGCCGCCGGGAATCGATACGTGTTCCTGTTGAATCGCCGCGGTTACGTTGTCGACGGAGAGTCCGTAGGCCGCCATCCGGTAGGGATCAAGCTCGATCGCAAGCTCCCGGTCCGGATTGCCCGACATCTCCACCTCAAGAACGCCGTTGAGCTTTGACAATTCGTCCTGCACGATCTCCGCGGCATCGTCGATCACCTGTACCCCGTCGGGGTGAGAGAGAACGACCACGAACATCGGCCAGTCGGACACACTGAACTCCCGTACACTCGGTTCGTCCGCGTCATCCGGCAGGTTGGGAACCGCCAGGTCTACCCGGTCTTTTGTGCGACGCAGCGCCTCCTCCACGGAGGTATCCGACGAAAACTCCGCGAAGATAAAGGATATGTTCTGTCGACTCTCGCTGCTGAGCTCGGAGAGACCGTCCATGCCCTCGAGTTCCGTCTCGATCGGTGCCGTGACGAGGGTCTCGATATCCGACGCCGAAACACCCACATACGTGGTCGTGATAAAGATGTAGGGTTGCTTGATCTCCGGCGACGATTCCCGCGGGAGCGTCACATAGGCGATCACACCAAGGATCACTATCAGCAGGGACAGACTGAAGATAGCGGTATGCTTTTCGATAAATAGACGTATCATTGATGTCTCCGAAATACGCCGCGCCTAGCGGACGACCTCAACGGGAGAGCCGTCCGACAGGCGGTTGAATCCTTCGGCAACGATCTCGGCTCCGGGAGACACGCCCTCGAGTATGACCGAGAAGCGATTATCGCTGGCGCCGACGCGGACCGGTCGCTCGTAGGCGACTCCGTCTTCCACCACCATCAGGTAGGTCTGGTCGTTTCGCGTATAGAGCGCACCGGACGATACCACCAGGACTTCCGGATACTCGTGCAGCGCAAGTCGAACCCGCGCCGTCTGGCCGGAGAGCAGTGTGGCGTCGGCGTTGTCCACCAGGATATCCACCTCGTAGCTCAGGGTTCGCTCCGACCGTACCCGGGCAAAACTCGTGGGTGTTCCTTCGAATACCCGGTCCGGGTACGCGGTAAAGACCACCTGCGCACTCTCGAGCTCCCGTACTCCCGCCATATCCGCCTCGGGAACCCCTACGGAGATCCTGAGCCGGGTGAGATCGGCCACCTGAAAGGTATACTGATCGGGTTCGAGATCATCGTGCAGTTCGATGTATCGGGCGACCACGGTGCCGTCGATCGGGCTGATCGCAAATGCACCCTCGCGCATCTTCTGCGCGTCCAGGAGGTTCGAACGAGCCTGGAGCCACGCCAGGTGTGCCTGGTCTACCTTGAGCTGGAAGGAGTTGCCCTCCGTAAGGAAGCGCTGCTCCCGCTCCCAGGTCTCCCGTGCCAGCCGTTCGTTGAGAACGGCCGTCTCGTAGAGTGTCTGGGCCCGCTCGGGATCGATCTCCGCAAGGGACTGCCCGGCGGTGACCATATCACCCTCCTCCGCGAGGATCGTCGTCACCCGGCCACCGGTGGCGGTGGAGAGTACGACCTCGGAGATGCCTCGGGCTTCACCGAAGTACTCGCCGTACTGGACAAAATCGCGTCGGTCTACCGCTTCGACGGTTACCGGAACCCGACGAACCTCGTCCTCGACCCGCATCGGCGCGGCCGTTGCCGTTCCGTCGATCTCCTGTGCCTCGGCGGGTGCGCTGCACGAGCCGAGGGTAAGTACCAATGCACCGGACGCAAGCGCGAGCAACGCGAATCGCCGAGCTCGCAGCTTCGTCATTGTTTTATTGTATGTCATCGTCATGCCATCCTTTGTTATCTTCAACACCCGTATCCGGCCATACTGTCACCTCGCCATCAAAAAAAGGGCGAGTACGGCCAAATATAGTAAGGCTTCCTCGCAAAACCAATGAGATTCACGTTAATTTCGCCGATTGACCGGGCATGAACGGTTCGATATGATTTCGAGTATCTATCATTTTCCGAAAGGAACCGTAAGTATCGCGCCATGGATGAAATACTGAGCTGGGGAGGCCCCGACGCCACCCTTCAACCGGAAGAGATACGCAGCGCCCTCGCAGAAATTCTTGCACATTACGGCACGGGATCGCGGGTCCTCGCGGTTCCTCCCGATTTTACGCGGTTTTACTCCTACGCGGGACAGATCACCGCGATGCTCCAGCAGCTCCTGGGCGACCGGCTCACGGACGTACTACCGGCGCTGGGCACCCATGTGGCGGTAACCGATCGCGAGCGGGAGACGATGTTCCCGGGCGTACCGGCGTCTCTTTTTCGCGTCCACGACTGGCGAACCGATCTCGTCACCCTCGGAGAAGTCCCGCGCGAACTGATTCGAGAACTGAGCGAAAACAAACTCGACTGGCCCTGGCCCGCCCAGGTCAACCGCCTCGTCGCCGAGGGAGGACACGATCTGATCCTCTCGATCGGGCAGGTGGTACCGCACGAGGTGGTCGGTATGGCCAACCATGCCAAAAACCTACTGGTCGGTACCGGCGGCCGCGACGGGATCAACCGCAGCCATTTTCTGGGAGCCGTATACGGCATGGAGCGGATCATGGGGCGCGCGGACAACCCGGTTCGCGCCGTCCTCAACTACGCGGCGGAGAATTTCCTCGCGGAACTGCCGATCGTATACGTCCTCACCGTGATCGGCGCCGACGACCACGGCGAGCTGGCGGTACGCGGTCTCTTCGCAGGGCGCGGCCTGGAGTGTTTCTACCGCGCCGCGGAGCTCGCTCTCGAGGTTAACTTCACGATGGTGGAGGAGGCACCGGAGCACGTCGTTGCGTGGCTCGATCCGGAGGAGTTTCATAGTACCTGGCTGGGGAACAAGGCGATCTACCGCAGCCGCATGATGATCGCCGACGGCGGGCGGCTCACGGTTCTCGCCCCCGGGGTCGGGACCTTTGGCGAGGATCCCGGCATCGACCGCCTGATACGCCGCTACGGCTATCGGGGGACGCCGGCTACTCTGGCGGCGGTGGAGTCCGATCCGGAGATGGCGGAGGACCTGAGTGCCGCGGCGCATCTGATTCATGGATCGAGCGAGGGACGTTTCGAGATCCGCTATGCCGCGGGAGGGCTCTCCCGGGACGAGGTGGAGAGCGTCGGGTTTACCGCGTTGGACATGTCAGACACCTATACACGTTACCATCTAGACACGTTGACGGATGGATGGAACATGCTTCCCTCGGGAGAGCGTATCTACTACATTTCACGACCGGCGCTGGGTCTCTGGGCACAGGCCGACCGATTTCGTGACGAATACCCAAGGAGTACATGATGGCGGATATCGGATTGATCGGACTGGCTGTAATGGGGCAGAACCTGGTCCTCAACATCAACGACAACGGCTACTCCGTGGCGGTCTATAACCGGACGGAACAACGCACCCGCGATTTTATCGCCGGCCCCGCGGCGGATCGAGACACGATTACCCCTGCCTATTCGATCGAGGAGTTTGTTGCGGCTCTCGACCGACCGCGCCGGATCATTCTGCTGGTAAAGGCCGGTGAGGTAGTGGATCGATTTATCGAGCACCTTCTCCCTCACCTGGAACGCGGGGATATCATCATCGACAGCGGCAATTCCCACTATCCCGATTCCACCCGTCGGACGCGGGAACTCGCCGAGAAAGGGATCCTCTTTGTCGGTACCGGGATATCCGGCGGCGAGGAAGGGGCTCGTCACGGTCCGAGCATGATGCCCGGGGGCAACCCCGAGGCCTGGCCGCACATCCGGGAGATTTTTCAGTCCGCCGCGGCCAAGACCGCCCAGGGAGAAGCCTGCGCAGACTGGGTCGGTCCCGACGGTGCCGGTCATTACGTGAAGATGGTGCACAACGGAATCGAATACGGGGATATGCAGCTCATCGCCGAGGCGTACCAGATCATGAAGTACGGACTCGGTATGTCCAACGACGAGATGCGCGCCACCTTCGACGCCTGGAATCGCACCGAGCTCGAGAGCTATCTGATCGAAATCACCCGCGATATCCTGGGGACTCGCGATGATTCCGGCTCGTTCGTGCTGGACACGATCCTGGATGCCGCCGGTCAGAAGGGTACCGGCAAATGGACCGGAATCAACGCCCTCGACGAGGGGATCCCGGTAACGCTCATCGTGGAAGCCGTATTCGCGCGCTCCCTCTCCGCCCTCAAGGAGGAGCGGGTCGCCGCTGCGTCGCAGCTGGCGGGCCCCGGCGGTCCCTCCGATTCGCCATCTCTCGGGATTCAACCGATCGACACCGACCGCGAGGCGTTTCTTGAATCCCTGCGACTGGCACTTCTGGCCTCAAAAATCGTGTCCTACGCCCAGGGCTTTATGCTCATCCGTGAGGCCGGCGAACAGAACGAATGGAACATCGACTACGGAAACGTGGCTCTTCTCTGGCGTGAGGGCTGTATCATCCGCAGCGTTTTCCTGGGCCGCATCAAAGAGGCGTTCGAGCGCGATCGATCGCTCCGCAACCTGCTGCTGGATCCGTGGTTTCGGGAGGTGATCGCGACGGCACAACCGGCGTGGCGACGCGTCATTTCCGCGGCGATCACCGCGGGGATACCCGTTCCGGCGTTTTCCACGGCTCTTTCGTTCTACGACGGCTATCGCAGCCCGCGTCTCCCGGCAAACATGATCCAGGCGCAGCGGGACTACTTCGGTGCGCATACCTATGAACGGGTAGACAAGCCGCGGGGCGAATTTATGCACTTCGACTGGATCGGAAGCGGCGGAAGCGCCACCGCCGGGACCTACAACGCCTAGCGGCGCGGCCCGAGGGCGCCATTTCTCATGCAGGCGCCTCAGCGATCACCCATGGTGAGCATGCGAACCGTACCCTGGAGCTCCTTGATCCGCTTGCGCTGCTCGCTCAGGACACTGAGAAACTCCTCGGCATCGATATCCTCGGAGGCACGCTTCTGTTGCTGCGTCTCCGCATACTCCGCCGCGTCGTACTCGAGCTCGATTCGCGTAAGCTGGTAGGAGTCCTCGTACATTTCGGTCTCCAGGGCCAGATCCGGAAACCCCGGTGACTGTACGATCTTCTGCGCGAGTCGATCGATCTGCTGACCCACCAGGTCCCCCGGGCGTTCCACCACCACCGGCGTCTTTCCGCGGTAGGCGCTGAAGATCTGATCGTCGTAGATGACGGCCCCCAGGGACTGCAGCGAGACGTCGAGATTCTTTGATACCAGCTCCCGAAGGCTCTCGGCGATGTTGAGATCGTCGGTGTTCTGTACCATGTTGAGCACCAGGCTCGGTTGGATCATCTGGACGTACTGCTTCGCCTTTTTTGCCTGTTTTGCATCAATCTTCTTCATTTCCGCGATGACCGAGGCAACCTGGACCGGTTTTCCCGGTCGCCGTTCGCGGATCGCCGCCCGGAGAAATCGATCCACCTCGCTCTCACTCGAGAACGCCCGCATCAGGAAGCGGAACACCGTATTCTTGAGAAAGCTGTAAGCATTGAGGATCGAATTGACGTGGGGTGACGATACGACGATTCCAGAGTTCGAAATAAGAAAAAAGTCGACCACGTTGTTGGATGCGCCGGACCCAAGGTCGAGAATCACGTAGTCCGCGTCGATCTCCTCGAGATTCTTGATGATACTGTTCTTCTGCCCGAAGGTGAGGTTGGGGATACCCGCCACAAGCACATCGCCGGGTACAAACGACAGGTTCTCGAAGGGGGTCCGGATCACGATATCGTCGAACTTGAGTGCCTTGTCCGAGAGAAAGTTGCCCAGACCCGGATTCTTGTTCTTGATACCCAGCGCTGAGTGGAGATTTGATCCCCCCAAATCGAGATCGACGGTCACGGTACGGTAGCCGAGTTGCGCCAGCCGAATCCCCAGGTTGGCACTGATCTCCGTTTTACCTACCCCGCCCTTGCCGCTGGCGATCGGAATAATCTTGGTTTTTCGCTTCTGCGTTATAACCATCGTCGTTATTTCGGACTATATCGGGTTTTTTTCCGATTGAAAACCAAGGAAAGTGACACATTTCGATTTGGGCGTTATAGTAACACCAGTGGCAGCACAGGACCGCGCACAATCCCACAGTCGCGTGTATCACGTTGATCGGGAGTGCTACATCGTATACCTGGGGTCCGCCAACCGACGATACCGCCCGTTTCTCCGTATCGGTACCTCCGCAAAACTACCGGATCAGATCAAACGACATATCGGGTCCGTCGTCATCAGCGACCGCCTCACCGGCGATCCCAGCGAGGAGCACGACTGCCTGGAGAAACCCATATCGCACCACATGCATTACGTGGGCTCAAAAGACCTGGTCGCGGCGGTCAAGCAGTTTATTCACGAAAAATCGATCCAGGCGATCAACCTGGATGCGTCAAAAACCGCGATCGAACACGCCGGAACCTACGTGGTGTTCTACGACGACGCCAACTTCCGTCTGTTTATGGACGGACATCGTCTCTTTGATCTGAGCGAGCGCGAACAGGCGGACCAGCACGGTGTGACGATGCTGGATCGACTTGAGCAGATCGTGACCGCCTCCACCGGTTCCTACCGGGCGGATGATCTCTCGGGCGATGGGTTTCTCACGACTATGGACGGTTCGATCTACCGTTTCCGCAAGGGTGTTCTCGATGCAGCGCAGCTGACTCACGAGGCCAACCACTATCTGGCTCGTCGTCTCGTCCCGCTCTCGATGCTCTCGCGCTTTTCCGGCCCGAGCGACCGAAACCAGATGGTGATGATCGCCAAACGACACATCGTCCACCATACGGCGGTATCCTTTGCGACGCGGAGCAAACCGGACCGAAACACCCGTGATTTTATCGCGCTCTTCAAGAAAGCCGGCCTCGACGAATCGTCGGAGACGATAAAAGACGCCGAGTCGGTGCGCCCCTTTGTCGCACCTAAGGCGGAGATCGGCTTCTGTCCCTGCTCCTTCAGAACGGTGGAGCCTCAGTCGATCGAGAGTACGGATGGCAGGCCCTGGCTCGGCGACGCAGCGCCGGTCCTCGTATCGGGTGTTCCCTACCGATATCGGGAGGACCTCGATCTATCGTCGCTCGCGGAGACCTACGAAGCACCACTGACGCGCCTCCTGAGCGATCGGACCCGTCGAAAGATAAAAGAGAGCGGCATCCCGACCCCGGCGTTTCTCATGGCGATCGCCAAAGATGGATCCCTGCCGCCGTCGGACCGTCTCGCGGCGGCGCTCCTCTCCTGGAACACCGGGATGATCGAACGCCTCACCGACGGTGACCGGCATCCCCTGCCCGAGACCGAACGCGACCGGATCGAATCGCTTCTCGAGATGGCCCCGATCGCCGTACTGGCGGATCTGGCCGCCGTGAATGATCGCTGGGTCTGTCTGTACACCGTTCCAAGCCGTTTCACCCTGGGAAGGATCGGCGACAATCGGCGAGCGATCGAGAAGATCGACGCCTATCTCGCCCGAAAAGCCGACGAGGACCATTTTGCGGAAGAGCGAGACCGGTTGATGGTCTTTCTCAAGCGATTGATAGAAGAAGATACGATCGAGAAGGTCCAGCCGCCGCCACGGGATGAACGCGCCACACCCGCGCAGAACGACACGGAAGACAAGGAACGAGACAGCGCCGGCGGGGCTGCCGGGAGAACTGCCGGTACCGGTGGACACTCCGACGGCAGGGGAACGGATACGGCCGGTACCGCCTCGGACAAAAAAGGCCACTCTTCATCCCGTCGCGGCCTCCTGATCGTGCTGGTACTGCTGATCGCAGCGGGCCTGGCGTTCTGGCTCCTCCGGGATACGATTCTTCCGGATCGCGACGGGGAGACGGCGATCGCCGCGTCCGAGTCGGACGAGGCGGAGACAGACGGTACCGGCGGCGACGAGACCGATCTGGTCCCGCCGGACGGTATCCAGGATCCCAGCGACGAAGAACTCCAGGCGTATGCGGACCTTGTTCCCGACGGATCCGGCCTCGATACCGTGTTTGTTGTGGGCGATGGCGGGTTTTCCATAACGATTCGCGATATTTTGGCTATGGTAAACAGGATCGCCGTTACCAACGGGTACGATATGATCGATCAGGCGACGCCGGGCGGTTTTGACCCGGACCTGATTTACCCGGGAAGCGTGCTCCTGATGCCCGATGTGGACATCATCCTCATCGAGCGGGGCGACACCCTCTGGTGGATCGCGCATGATTTTCTGCTCGAGTCGCTGGCGGATCATAATCGGGAGCTCATAATTCTCCGTCAGCGTGTCGAAGATGGAGAACGACCCGCAGAGGAACTGCGGGACTTGGAACGGCGCGTCTACGTCGAAAGCCTCAGAAATGAGCTTGCGACGTTGCGGAACCAACTGTAAGCTCAATAGTGTCGGGTACACTGGTATTTACCCGGCATCTTTGTGTATTCTGAGCGGCGAAGTAATAAATATTCGCCAAAAACGAACGAGGGGGAGGAAAGGTAATGTCCGATTTTCGCAGCCCAAACGTGTTTCACCCGACGCGACCGTCGGCAGTCGGTTCACGGAACAGTCTGGCCCAGGACGGCCGTGATCAGAAGGCGGAGTACGACCAACTCATTGCTGAGGAGGCGGACAAGGTACTGAACGTCATTCATACCAAGCTGCCGCCGGATGTTCTCGAACGACTGGAAGTCATGGGTGGTATCAAGGAGAAGTTGTACAACTACTTCAACCAGAACTACCAGAACATGTTCAACCGGTACATCACCACCACTGAAGACGAGATGGTGAAGAAGATCCGCAACTTCATCGACAAGGAAGAGAACAAGGCCCTCGCACGGTACACGCCGAAAGAGATCGCCGAGATGCTCGACCAGATCGCGGGTGCGGACAAGTTCAACACCGGTGAGATCGAGAAGTCGATCGTCAACATGTACGGTCACCTGCAGGGGCATATCCAGCGTGGCCTCAACGACCTCGAGAACGAGACAAACTCGCTCCTTCGTCAGAAGACCGATGTGGGCGCGTTCATCCGCGGTGAGAACGCCTATTCCGTTGTCAAGTGTGCCTTCAAGGATGATCCCCGCAAGGCCAAGACCGTCACCAACGTCAAGCTCTCCGTCAACATCCTCGACAGCGAGCTCATCAGCCCGATCTTCCAGTACCAGGCGACCGTGGAGTACCTGATCAAGGACCAGATCTCCCGCACGATCATGAACCTGATCGACCAGGAGATCGAACGGTACCAGGACGAGCTCATCGACGAGGGCAAGGAAGAGCTCACGGATTCCGAGATCATCTTTGAGAAGATGAAGCGGGTTCCCGAGTATACCGACGACGACCAGGACGACGAGACCTCAAAGCGCTACACCTTCCTTGCCAAGGATCTGATGTCCAAGATCGAGGGCCTTCGCGCCGAGATCGACCCGCAGGAGTTTGACCCGCTCAACGTTCGCGAGAACCTGAAGAAGATCGTGGACATGGAGAATATCCGCAACCGCGGTTTCAACACGGCGGTCAACTCGCTCACATCGATCCTCGACACGAGCAAGATGGGGTATCAGTACATCGAGAACCTCAAGAACGCGCGCGAGCTGATCGTACGCGAGTACGAGGACACGGATCCCGTGGAACTTCCCGATGAGCGGTACTCGATACGACTCAAATACTACGATGCCGCGCAGATCATCAAGGAACAGGACGCCTACGATCAGCAGATGGATGCGTTCCGTCAGCAGATTCAGCGCCTCTGGGACGCGGTGGAAGCGGTTTATGAGGGTGGCAAGTCCAACTTCCGCGTGGACGACTTCGAGGATCTGTACAAGAAGGTCAGTGGCCGGATCAAGAAGAAACGACAGGTCGATGTCTACGAAGAAGCGGGCGATCCGCTTGTCGAGGAGTTCAAGAGAAATTGGAACGAGATCGTCCATCTCAAGAACGACAAGACCGACGTGGAGAAGCTCAATCAGACCTACCTCTACGAGAAGAACCTCTTCAAGCGCATGCTCTCCCGCACGGCGGAGCGCGTTCAGACGGTCTACGGATTCCAGAATCCCAAGGAACGGGTCGTTCTCGACCAGCGCATCAACTTCCTCCGACGGGAGTTCGAAAACTTCGATTACCTGATCAACCCGTACCATATCCAGTCCGGTCTGATCCTCGACGTGGATATCTCGAGCATCAAGCGCAAGAAGTTCACACTGAACGGTATGGCCAACGTGCTCAATGAGTTCCTCCACGGCGTGTCAAAGGGATTCCAGGACGCCGCGTTTGCTGCCTTCAAGCGTCGACGCTCCACCGTCCGGGAGGACATCGGCATGACCTTTGCCACGGAAATCGGCGAAGAACCGGTTGTGGGTTCCGGCGATACTCCGGTTGCCAACCAGGCAACGGGGTACAGCGCGGATTCCGGGGCCGACCCCTCGGTTAAAGGGCAGGCAAACGTGACTCCGGCGGACGGCCAGATCTCCGGAGACGACCTGCAGGAACTGTAAACGATGATCGGAAATCTCGATCTGTTTTCGCGCAAAGCCGGCTTTAATGCCGGCTTGCGCCATTTTCGGGCAACTACATCTTTTATCGGCCCGGTCACGAAGGGCGCGAATCTGGCGGATCTTCTCAGCGACGCTCTCGATGCCGGAACGATCGAACGGCACCAGGTCTCGCCGATCGTCAGTTCTCTTCTGGTGGACAAGTTTGAATACGCC
>Ga0180436_10004139_pt1 | contig 13130 bp, 13 predicted proteins | sample SS_ome_2_FD_132434 | JGI IMG/M metagenome (GOLD analysis project Ga0180436, IMG submission 132434) | Hypersaline lake sediment archaeal communities from the Salton Sea, California, USA - SS_3_S_2 metaG | ecosystem: Environmental > Aquatic > Non-marine Saline and Alkaline > Hypersaline >...
CATGCAAAAACCGGTAGCGCCCGAGGAACTCGCCCGCGCCGTCGGCGCGGAAATTTTCGCCCAGCGCCATTCCGGCAACGGCAGCGGGACAATGCGCCGCCTGCTGCGGCAGGAACTGGCCGCGGGGCTCGACCGCATCGAGACGATGATCGCGAACCGGCAGTTACGGGATGCCGCCGGCGTCGTGCACCGCATGACCGGGGGAAGCGCCATGGCGGGAGCGACCCGGCTGGAAATCGCGTTACGCAAACTCGAAGACGTGCTGCGTGAGAATCCCGGACCGGAACAGGCGTCCGCGGCATGGTGCAGCGCACGCCGCGAGGCGCTCGATTTTCTTTGCGGGCTGCGCTCCCTTCAGGGCGCCTGAACCGCGGCCTTCATCTCGACCACCGCGGCCTCGAGGCCGACGAAAATGGCGCGCGCCACGATGGAATGACCGATATTCAGTTCCGTCATGTAAGGCAGCCTGGCGACGGGCCGCACGTTGTCCAGGTTCAGGCCGTGACCGGCATTGATCTGCAGGCCGAGTTCGTGTCCTGCATGGCAGGCAGCCACGAGCCGTTCCAATTCCGCCTCCTGTTGCGCGCCGGTCGCGTCGGCATAAGCCCCGGTATGCAGCTCCACCACCGGCGCGCCGACGTCGGCCGCGGCTTCGAGCTGATCACGGTCCGGGTCAATGAACAGCGAGACCCGGACGCCGGCATCGCCCAGGCTGGACACCGCCTGCGCCACGGCGGAACGGCTCGACACCACGTCGAGCCCGCCCTCTGTCGTCAGTTCCTGGCGCTTTTCCGGCACCAGGCAGGCATCGTGCGGCCGGTGTTCCAGGCCGATAGCGATCATTTCCGGCGTGACCGCCATCTCCAGGTTGATGCGCGTTCCTTCCAGTGCACAAAGTTGCTGAACGTCCGAATCCTGGATGTGCCGGCGGTCCTCGCGCAGGTGCACGGTAATCGCGTCGGCGCCGCCGCGCAGGGCGTATTTTGCCGCCTCGACCACCGAGGGATAGCGCGTTCCGCGCGCCTGCCGAACCGTGGCGACATGGTCGATATTGACTCCGAGAAGCACTCTGTTGCTCATTTGTTCATTTTTCTCCGGTTTCAGATTTCCTGAAACAGTGACTGTGAATTCAGCGGCCGGCCGCCCAGGTGATGAGCGATCCACCGCCGCATCAGCCGCTTCAGCTCTCCGTAATGGCGCGGCTCGATGCGACCGGATTGTAGCGCCAGCAGCGCTTCTCCGGAAACCAATTGTTCTTTTCGATCGTCCGGGCGCTGCTCGCGGACCGGTCCGCTTTCGGGAAGGAAGCGGTAAAACGAACCGGCCTCGACCGGTTCCAGCGTCGTGTGCACTCGATCCAGCCGCAGCCCGAAACCCGCCGCCTCCAGCAACTGCACTTCGAACACCCGCAGCGGCGGCTGCGGCGACTCGTCGCCGGCGAGCGCGCCCAGCAGTTCGCGGTAGCGGTCGAACAGCCCGGGGTGCGGGTCCGACCGCTGCAGGAACCGCATCAGCAGTTCGTTCGCGTAGATGCCGCAGAACAGCGGTTCGGCAGACAGGGGCGGCGGTGAGGCGACCTGGTCGGCGCCGGTCAGCGTGCCCATCTCGCCTTTCTGACTCCAGCTGAGCAGCAGCGGCCGGAACGGCTGCAGCATGCTTTTCCAGCGGGAGCGCGCGCCGCGAGCGCCGCGCGCCACCAGTGCGACCCGCCCCTGCTCGCGCGTCAGCGCCTCGAGAATCAGGCTCGACTCGCGAAACTGCCGCGCGTGCAGGATGTAGGAGGGTTCGAGTTGGTAGCGCACCGCCAGATTATACTCAGCCCGCGTTCAAGCGCAGCGAAACAGCGGTCAGTCCTCGAAGCCGAACTGCTTCAGCGCCCGTTCGTTGTCCGACCAGTCCTTGCTGACTTTCACCCACATGCGCACGAAGATTTTTTCTTCGAACATCTCTTCCAGTGCGCGCCGCGAGCGGGTGCCGACCTGCTTCAGCACGTCACCGCCCTTGCCGATGACGATCTGTTTCTGGCTGTCCCGTTCCACCCAGACGATCGCGCCGATGCGAAGCAGTCCTTTTTCGCGCCTGAATTCCTCGATTTCCACCGTCAGCGAGTACGGCAGTTCCTGGTGCAGGCGAAGCATCAGCTGTTCGCGGATCAATTCCCCGGCCAGGAACCGCTCGCTGCGGTCGGTAAACTGGTCCTCGTCGTAGAACGGCCGGGAGAACGGCAGGCGCTCGAGCACCCGGTTTTCGAGATCCTCGACACCGTCACCGGCCGTGGCGGCAATCAGCAGCACCTCTTCGAAACGCCCGCTCTTGACCTGCTTGTCGAGAAAAACCAGCAATTCGCGCTTGTTCGGAACCAGGTCGATTTTGTTGACCACGAGCACCACCGGCACGTTGGCTTCCGCCAGCGTGCGGGCCACGTTCTCGTCCTGCCGGGTCCAGCGCCCGGCTTCGATCAGGAAGAGCACCAGGTCGACATCGTGGACCGCCGCGCGGGCGATCCGGTTCATGTAGCGATTCAACGCTTTTTTGGCCGCCAGGTGGATCCCCGGCGTATCGACGTAGATGACCTGTCCGCGCCCGGTGGTCTTGATGCCCACGATCTGCTGGCGGGTGGTTTGCGGCTTGGCCGTGACGATGCTCAGTTTCTGACCGAGAATGCGGTTCATCAGGGTGGACTTGCCGACGTTCGGCCGCCCGACCAGCGCCACGTAGCCGCAGCGGTATTGTTCCGCAGCTGTTTCGTTCACCGGCTCATATCCGCCAGCAATTCCAGTACCAGCGCGGCCGCCGCCTGCTCGGCGGCAGAGCGGCTGCTGCCCGCGGCCTCGCTGCGCGTTCCGTCCTCGAGCTCGCAGGAAACATGGAAGGTCTTGTCGTGGGGCGGGCCCAGCTCGGACACCAGCGCATAAACCGGCAGGGGGCGGTCTGCGGCCTGCAGTTTTTCCTGCAGGCGGGTCTTGGGGTCCTTGAGGTCGTCCGCTGCCGGCAAATCGTCGATCAGCGGGTTGAAGTGCCCGAGTATGACCTCGCGGCAGGCAGCGTAGCCGCCATCGAGATAAATCGCGCCCAGCACGGCTTCGAACGCATCAGCGAGAATCGATTCATTGCGAAAACCACCGGATTTCATGACGCCGGAATCCATACGCACCGCGCGCCCCAGGTCCAGCGAGCCGGCCAGCCTGGCCAGGGTGGAACGCCGCACGAGACGCGCGCGCTTGCGCGTAAGGTCGCCTTCGTCGGCCATTGGAAAGCGTTCGAACAGAGCCGCGGAAACGACGGCGTCGAGCACGCTGTCGCCCAGGAATTCCAGCCGTTCGTTGTTGACGGAACCGACGCTGCGGTGCGTCAGGGCCTCCTCCAGGAGCCTGCCGTCGCGGAAGCGGTAGTTGATTCCAGCGACAGAATCTTTCAAGGCGCCCTACTTCAGCACCGCGGTTTTTTCGAACGACCCGACGATATCGATGTTGCCCATGAACGGCTTGCGCACCTCGTACTTGACCGTGACGTTGACACCGTTGGACTTTTTGCTGATGCGGATATTATCTTTCTTGATGTTGTCGCTGGCGTAGCTGGCCCACAGGGCGTTCGTGATGCTGTTTTTCAGTTTCGCCGCTGTCATGTTCTTCGCGCCCGGATCATTTTCCAGCTGCGACAGGGCCTGGGTCAGCGCGTGGTATTCGAGATACATCGGCACGACACGCATGCCGGCGTAAGCGAAAAACAGCACGACAACGAGCGAGATCAACATGCCGCCCAGCGTCAGGCCGCTTTGTTTACGTTTCATCATTCCAGTCACCTTCATCCTTGTCTGTGGGTTCTGCGGGGTCCGACCGGTGCCTGTGGCGCTCGAACACGGCGCCAACCGTTCATGCGACCCAGGCATACTATAGCGCTTTAGGCCAGGAGTAATAAATTTCCTCCGTTGTCCTGTTACTCGATGCCGTTACCGATGCGCGACAGGTCGCCGCAGCCTTTCGTGTAGTCGAAATTGAGCCAGATACCCACCGCGCGGCCCATCAGGTGGTCTTCGGGGACGAAGCCCCACTCGCGGCTGTCATTGCTGCGGTCACGGTTGTCACCCATGACGAAATAGTGGCCTTCGGGCACCACCCAGCGACCGTCACGCCCGCGCGTGCGGGTATGGTGAAGCAGGCGGTGGGTCACATCGCCCACGGTTTCTTCCAGCATCAGCGCATCGCCGGCCGGCGTCGAGCACTTGACCTGCTTGCTGGTGAAAAAACCCTTTTCCTCGGCCGGAATTGCCTCGCCATTGATGTAGAGCTTCTTGTCCCGGTATGTGATGGTGTCGCCGGGAACCCCGACCAGGCGCTTGATGAAGTTGACGCGGGGGTCCACGGGGTAGCGGAACACCACGACGTCCCCGCGCTCGGGCTCACCGACGTCGAGAAACTTGGTATTCGTCACCGGCAGGCGCAGTCCGTAAGCATACTTGTTGACGAGGATGAAATCGCCGATCAGCAGGGTCGGGATCATGGACCCGGATGGAATCTTGAACGGTTCGAACGCGAATGAACGGAACACGAGCACCAGCAGCAGGATCGGAAACAGCGAGCGCGAATACTCGATCAGCACCGGTTCGCGCGGACGCTCCATTTTCTGCTGCACCGCGCGGTCCATCCGCCGGCGCTTGAAGAACAGGGAGTCGACCATCCAGACCAGGCCGGAGATCCCCGTCAGGAGCACCAGCAAAAGCGAAAAATCGGGTTTCATCGCTGCAGTCTACCTCTTGGTGTCGGGTTGAAGCACGGCCAGGAACGCTTCCTGCGGGATTTCCACGCGACCGACCTGCTTCATTCGTTTCTTGCCGGCTTTCTGCTTTTCCAGCAGTTTGCGCTTGCGCGTCACGTCGCCGCCGTAGCACTTGGCCGTGACGTTCTTGCGCAGCGCCTTGACCGTGGTCCGTGCGATCACCTGTGACCCGATCGCCGACTGGATGGCGATATCGAACATCTGGCGCGGGATCAGTTCCTTCATCTTGACCGCGAGTTCACGCCCGCGCCGCTGGGCCTGTTCCCGGTGCACGATCAGCGACAGTGCGTCCACGCGCTCGCCGTTGATCAGCACGTCGACGCGCACGAAAGGACCGGCCTGGTAACGCAGGAAATGGTAATCGAAGGAAGCGTAACCGCGGCTGACCGACTTGAGCCGGTCAAAAAAGTCGAGCACGACCTCCGACATGGGCAATTCATACTTGATATTCACCTGGGAGCCCAGGTATTGCAGGCCGCGCTGCACGCCGCGTTTTTCCTCGCACAGTCCGATTACCGCGCCGACGTAGTCCTGGGGCACCAGGATATTCGCCTCGATGATGGGTTCACGCACCTCATTGAGCTTGTTCGTGTCGGGCAGCTTGGCGGGGTTTTCCAGCAGCATGACCTCGCCGTCGGAATGCTCGATCTCGTAGATCACGGTCGGCGATGTCGTCACCAGGTCGACGTCGTATTCCCGCTCCAGGCGCTCCTGCACGATGTCCATGTGCAGCAGCCCGAGAAAACCGCAGCGGAAACCGAAGCCGAGCGCCTCGGAGGTCTCGGGTTCGAACTGCAGCGCAGCGTCGTTCAGTTGCAGCCGGTCCAGCGCCTCGCGCAGGTCCGGGTAATCGTCCGCTTCAGAAGGAAAGAGACCGGCAAACACGCGCGGCTGCAGGGTCTTGAAACCGGGCAGCGGCCTGGTGGCGCCGTCCCGGGCAAGCGTGATGGTGTCACCGACCGGCGCCCCGTGCACATTCTTGATGCCGGCGACGAAAAACCCGACTTCGCCGGCCGAAAGGCGGTCACGTATCAGGCGTTTCGGCGTGAACACGCCGACCTGCTCGACCTGGTGCACGTTGCCGGAGGACATCAGCTTGATTTTTTCGCCTTTCCCGATCGATCCGTCCACGACGCGAACCAGGGAAACGATACCGAGGTAGTTGTCGAACCAGGAATCGATGATCAGCGCCTTGAACGGGGCATCCGGGTCGCCGGTTGGACGGGGGACGGATTTGACCAACGCCTCGAGCACGTCCTCGACCCCCTCCCCCGTCTTTGCGCTGGTGCAAATGGCGTCCGTCGCTTCAATGCCGATGATTTCTTCGATTTCCTGCTTGACGCGCTCCGGCTCGGCCGACGGCAGGTCGATCTTGTTGAGCACCGGAATGACCTCGAGGCCGAGTTCCACGGCCGTGTAGCAGTTGGCAACGCTCTGCGCTTCCACGCCCTGCGCCGCGTCGACCACCAGCAGGGCGCCCTCGCAGGCGGCCAGGGAACGGGACACTTCGTAGGAAAAATCGACGTGCCCGGGCGTATCGATGAAGTTGAGCCGGTAGACCTGACCGTCGCGGGCGGTGTAGTCGAGCGTGACGCTTTGCGCCTTGATGGTGATTCCGCGCTCGCGCTCGAGGTCCATGGAATCGAGCACCTGCTCGGACATTTCGCGTTCCGTCAGCGCCCCGCAGTTCTGGATGAACCGATCCGCCAGCGTGGACTTGCCGTGGTCCACGTGCGCGATGATCGAAAAATTCCTGATGTGCTGCTGGTCCATGTTTTTTCGGAGTTGCCTTCGGCCTCGTACGCATATCAAACGGCCATGCGTTCGTGACGAACGCATGGCCGCCTGCCAAACAACTGATTATATCCTAATCGTCAGAACTGGGCGTATAGGCGATGAAGCGCGAAACACCTTCGCGCATGACGCGCAGCGCAACCGCCTTGCCGGGTTCCAGGTCGGCCGTAATCTCCTTGAACGATTCGATACCGTCCACGGGCTGGTTGTTGATGGCCAGGATCACGTCACCCGGTCGCAGGCCGGCCCGGTAGGCTGCGCTGTCTTCGATCGCCGAGATCAGCACACCGCCCTCGGGGTCACCCAGCTGCCGCCGGCGATCCTCGCTGATCGGTTCGACCCGCAGCCCGAGTTCGTTGCTTTCCGCGCCCGACTGCGTCGATGTCGTGACGTTGCCTTCCTCGTCCGACTCGAGTGCATCGAGAACGACCTCGAACGTCTTCTCCTTGCCGTTGCGGCTGACCAGGACATCGGCCTCGGTACCGGGCGGGTTGGAACCGACCAGCGGCGGCAGGTCGTTGGACGACTCGATCATCTCGCCGTCGAATTCCAGGATGATATCACCCGGTTTGATCCCGGCTTTTTCCGCCGCGCTACCCGGATTGACCGCATCGACCAGGGCGCCCACCGGCTTGTTGAGGCCCAGGGCCTCGGCCATCTCGCGGGTCACGCCCGTGATCTGTACACCGAGCAGCCCACGGGACACCTTGCCGTGCTCCCGCAACTGCTTGACCGTGTTGCGAACCGTGTCGGTCGGTATCGAAAACGACAGGCCGATGAAACCGCCGCCGGAACTCAGTATCCAGGAATTGACGCCGACGACCTTGCCGTCGAGATTCAGCAGCGGCCCGCCCGAATTGCCGCGGTTGATGGCCACGTCCGTCTGGATGAACGGGACGTACTGCTGCTGGGCATTGCTGCGGCCTTTCGCGCTGACGATGCCGGCCGTGACGGACTGGTCGAAATTGAACGGTGAACCGATGGCGACGACCCACTCTCCCGGTTTCAGCGCCTCGCTGTCACCAAACTCCAGCGTCGGCAGGTCCTCGGCATCGATCTTGAGCAGCGCCACGTCGCTGAGCGGGTCCGACCCGACCAGCTCGGCCTTGTATTCATGACGGTCGGCCATGCGCACGATAATCTCGTCCGCATCGGCAATGACGTGGTGATTGGTCACGATGTAGCCGTCCGCATCGATAACGAAACCGGAACCGGCGCCGCGGCGCGGCGGCTGGTTGCCCTCCGGCATGCCGGGAACACCAAAGAAGCGCCGCAGGATATCGGGCATCTGGTCCATGTCGTGCGGATTCCGGGCGCTGGAGTCGTCGTCCAGCGGGTCATCGCCAAACTGGGTGACGCGGATGTTCACAACGGCGGGGCCGGCCTCTTCCACCAGGCTGGTGAAGTCGGGCAAACCGGTGACCCGGGCCTGTGCCGGGATGGCGAACGCGGCCATGAACATCACGAGAACCACGAAAATGATTCGATTATTCTCTGGAGCACTTCTTTTCATTACTTGGCAACCTCGTTTTCTGCAATTCGAAGCAAATGGACCGCGCTGCGGTCAGAAAATTCCGGTGCGCGCCGGCGGACAAGCCATAAAACCAGACCACCTGCCAGCATTGCGCCCGCAAATGTCGACACATCGGACGTGGCGTCACCGGCGCCCTGAATCAAGGCCAGCCAGTGACCCAAAACGGCCCCGGCCAGCGCTCCGAGCAGCGGAAAAAGGTACAGGCGAACGACCAGGGACAGGAACAGCGACTCCGGCAGCCCGACAATGACAGGCTGCCCGCAAGCGGCGGCGATCGTATTGTCCAAATCCAGTTCAACCGGCTTGCGCCGCAGCAAACGGCCGAATATCCCGGCGCCGCAGCCTTTTCCGCGATCACAGGCGCTGCAACCGCTGGAAGCGCCGATCCGCACGCGAACGGAGCCTTCGCGCACATCGACGACCCTGCCCTGCTGCTCGATCAAGACCGTGTCCGCACCGGGCTTATTGCACCGTTGCCGGCTCCACCGACTTCCCGATCATCAGCACGGTCGCAGCGGGAACATCCCCGACCACGGTGACGATCCGGCCACCGGTGGATTTCGTAAATGCATGGGTCGTCCCATGCCGCTCGATGCGTTCCGGGCGATCGGCATCCCCGGCAGGATCCTCTATATACACGGAGACCGCCGCCAGGCCGTCACTGTAAACCAGGTGCTCGTACTCTCCACCGTCGTCCTCGCCACCATCCTGGAAACGATGCGCTGTCAGTTTGAAACCGGGCGGAATTTTCACAGGCGCCCAACGCGGTTCAACGGAAATCGCTGATCCTCCGGCCGGCAGGCCGGTTTCGACCGCCTGGTATCGATTCAGTTCGCGTGCCGGTTTCAACTCACCGGGATCGACTTCCGACCCCAACCTGATTTCCGTGAACATCAGGCGCGCCAGCGGTTTCCGGTCCGGATCCAGCAGTTCCCACTTCAGGAGCAGACCCGAGTGAGCTTCGAGCCAGAGGGCATAACCGAAGCGATAGTGATCACGCGGTTCGACCTTGATCTTGCGCGCCAGGTGCCCGGCAACCAGGGACTTGCCGGCAAAACCGACCTCGTAGGAATGCGCCGCGAGGCCTTCCTGCTCCGAGGGCATCAATGGAAACAACGGCCGCTGGAAGGATCCATCCGTCATGACAGAAGATCCGTCGCCGAGAACCCAGCTCACACCGTTGGCGTCGCGCAGCATTTCGCCCCCGCCGCCTGACAGCGAAACCAGCCGCTCACGCACCCCGTTTTCATCGGAAACGTGGGTGATGCGCATCGTCTCCATCCGGTCTTCCTGGTGATAAACGAAGGTGCCCTGGTAGGACATCTGGTTCATCGCCACCGACATCCTGTCGAGCCAGTCGATCGCCAGCTCACCTGCGCGCGCCGAGGCTGCCAGGAGCATGCCGAAGCCCGCGCAGACCGTGAGCGCCGCGAGACGCCTCATTGGGAATCGACGGGTTTGTTTTCGTCCGGGTTCACGGCCTCCGGCTCGGCCGCCTCAAGACGCTGGTTACTCACCATGACCGGAACGAAACCGACGATGGCCCGGCCCTGCCCCGCACCGGCAACCTGGTAATGGCGCAACAGGTACGGCCCCATCCGGTTGGTTGAAACGGTCCGGCTGACGACCGGCGTGACCGGTATGCCCTGCGGACTGCTGAAGGGCTGGCTTACGTTCTGATCAACCAGGCCCTCGGTCGGGTTGACCGGCGGCGCGCCGCCCGGATTGACGGCGAGTACCGCCAGCAAAGCGACGGATGCGGCGATTCCCGCCCCACCCACTGGTTTCAGCCAGCGCCTGGCCTGCCGAAAGCGCCCGCGCGGACGTTCTTCGTCGGCAATCGCGTTGCGCACTCGAACACTCAGATCGCTGCGGGCATAAACTTCGCCGCGATTGCGCAGACAATCGCGCACCACGTGGTAACGCGCCCAGGTGGCGTGCAGTTCTTCGTCCGAACCGATCCGTCGAACCAGGAAGCGGCTGGCTTCGCGGCTGACTTCGCCGTCCATCAGGCTGGAGATGATTTCTCGGGTTTCTTTACTCATGGCTCTGTGCCGATGCTCCGGTATTCAATCCCTGTCCAGCAGGGGTTTCAGTTTTTCATCTATTGCTTCGCGGGCCCTGAAAATGCGGGACCGCACGGTGCCGATGGGGCAATCCATCGACAACGCGATATCTTCGTAGCTCATACCTTCCATTTCGCGCAGCATGATCGCGGTCCGCAAGTCATCCGGCAGATCGGCAATGGTGTCGAAAACGGCGCGTTCGATCTCCTCGCGCAGCAGTTCGTTCTCCGGCGTGCCGCGCTCCTTGAGCGGACTGTCCATCCCGTACTGTTCGGCGTCCGCGGCATCGATATCGGACGCAGGCGGGCGACGCTTGCGCGCCACCAGCCAGTTCTTGGCGGTGTTGATCGCGATCCGGTAGAGCCAGGTATAAAAGGCGCTGTCACCGCGAAAGCGGTCGATGGCGCGGTAGGCCTTTATAAACGCTTCCTGCGCCACGTCCATCGCGTCAGCGGGGTCGTTGACGTAACGGGAAACCAGGCTGACGATCCGATGCTGGTACTTGTTGATCAGCAGGTCAAAGGCGCGACTGTCGCCTTTTTGTACCCGCTCAACCAGCAGTTGATCGACTTGTGCCTCGCTCATGGGCGCGCGCTCCAACGTCTCTGCGCCGCCGGGTCCGGTGGGGGCTGGCGGCGTGAATTCCGTTTCCCGGTCAGGCCGGGTTTTTCTGAGTTGTACGATTGCCGCCATGTGGCCGGCTTCCTCCAATGAGCATATCACGGTCGATTGCGCTACTGTGCCGTATGACAGGGTGCCGGCAGGGGAGTTCCGCTCGTTGCCGTTTTTTTTCATCCACGATCGTGGTGCAAGCCGACAGCCGCTTTGCGATAATACGCGTCTGAACGCAGTTTCACTCTCCAAACCTCGCTAAAAGGCATAAGATCACCATGGAATTTCTGAAAAAACTCGGCATCGATGAATTCAATTCCGGGGCCTGTTACGGTCTCAATGAATGGTCCGAAACCACCGACAAGGGCGTCCTCGAGTCCCATAACCCGGCCAATGGCGAACTGATCGCCAGCGTCTACGGCGCATCCGAAGCCGACTACGAACGCATGATGGAAAAGGCGCAGGCCGTATTCGCTGAGTGGCGTGCCGTTCCGGCGCCGAAACGCGGCGAGGCCGTGCGCCTGTGCACGGAGGCCCTGCGCCGCAACAAGGACGCGCTGGGCAGCCTGGTCGCGCTCGAAATGGGCAAAATCAAGGCCGAGGGCGACGGCGAGGTGCAGGAGATGATCGATATCGGTGATTTCGCGATTGGCCAGTCCCGCATGCTGTACGGCCTGACGATGCACTCCGAGCGCGCTCGGCACCGCATGTACGAGCAATGGCATCCGCTGGGGATCGTCGGTGTGATCTCCGCGTTCAATTTCCCGGTGGCCGTGTGGGCCTGGAACGCGTTCATCTCGGCCATCTGCGGCAACGTCACCGTCTGGAAAGCCTCGTCCAAGGTGCCGCTCTGCGCGGTCGCGGTGCAGAAAATCTGCAACGAGGCCCTCGCCGAAGGCGGATTCCCGCCCATTTTCATGAGCTTCGCAGCCAAGGGCCACGACCTCGCCAACCGTTTCGTCGAAGACGAGCGCGTGCGGCTGATTTCCTTCACCGGCTCGACCTGGGTCGGACGCGATGTCGGCAAACGCGTCGCTGAGCGTTTCGGCAAGACCATCCTCGAACTGGGCGGCAACAACGCGATCATCCTGGACGAGACCGCGGACCTGAAAATGGCGATCCCGGCCATCGTCTTCGGCGCCGTCGGCACGGCCGGACAACGCTGCACGAGTACGCGCCGCCTGTTCGTACCCGAGTCGATGATGGACCAGGTGACCGCTCAACTGGTCGACGCCTACCAGCAGGTGCGGATCGGCGATCCGCTGGACGAAAACACCCTGATGGGGCCCTTGATCGACGAATCCGGCGTACGCGATTTTGAAAACGCGATGGAGAAGATCCACGAGGCCGGCGGTGAAGTCCTGACCGGCGGCAAACGCGTCGACCGCCCGGGTTTCTTTGTCGAGCCGACCATCGTCAAGGCGCGCAACGAATGGGAGATCGTGCAAACCGAGACTTTCGTGCCGATCCTGTACGTGATTGCCTACAACGGCATCGATGACGCCATCCGCATGCACAACGATGTGCCGCAGGGCCTGTCCTCGGCAATATTCACCACCGATATGCGCAACTCCGAGAAATTCCTGTCCTCGGTCGGATCGGATTGCGGTATCGCCAACGTGAACATCGGCACCTCGGGCGCGGAGATCGGCGGCGCCTTCGGCGGCGAGAAGGAAACCGGCGGCGGGCGCGAGTCCGGCTCCGACGCCTGGAAGGCCTACATGCGCCGGCAGACGAACACGATCAACTGGGGCACGGACCTTCCGCTGGCCCAGGGCATCAAGTTCGACCTTTGATACAAGGTAAAAACGTGTTCTATGACTTGGTACGCAAAGGGTTATTCGCCCTCGATCCCGAGACGGCGCACGAGCTGACGCTGGAGGCGCTGAGACTGGGCCACTGGTCCGGCGCCACGAAACTGCTGTGCAGGGAGAAGGACCAGCCCGTGCAGTGCATGGGCCTGGATTTCCCCAACCCGGTGGGCGTGGCGCCCGGACTGGACAAGAACGCGGACTGCTTCGAAGCCCTGGGCGACCTGGGCTTCGGTTTCGTGGAGGTCGGGACGGTCACGCCCCGGCCGCAGCCCGGCAACCCCAGGCCACGCGTGTTTCGCCTGCCCGAGGCGGAAGGCCTGATCAACCGGCTGGGTTTTAACAACAAGGGCGTCGATTACCTCGTTCGCAAAGTGAAACGGCACCGTTTCAAGGGCGTTCTCGGAATCAACATCGGCAAGAATTTCGATACGCCGATCGAAAACGCCGCTGACGATTACCTGGCCTGCCTGGAAAAGGTGTACCCCCACGCCGATTACGTCACGGTCAATATTTCATCACCGAACACGAAGAACC
>Ga0180436_10004140_pt1 | contig 13129 bp, 10 predicted proteins | sample SS_ome_2_FD_132434 | JGI IMG/M metagenome (GOLD analysis project Ga0180436, IMG submission 132434) | Hypersaline lake sediment archaeal communities from the Salton Sea, California, USA - SS_3_S_2 metaG | ecosystem: Environmental > Aquatic > Non-marine Saline and Alkaline > Hypersaline >...
CAAAAGGAAAATTTACCCACCCAATTACGTTGAAGTGTTCCTGACAGTTGATTTCAATTTTAATCGCATCCGTATTTCTTCTTACTCGGAACGGTATCTGTATAAGGCTTTAATTCCATGACCCCTGTTATCCGTTCTTCTTTCATCATCGAAAAAGTCAATGACTTCATTTATACGCTCCATGATTGGCTTGATAGGTCCTGACTTGATTTGGACCAGATCAATATCTTCAGAGTATCGTGGTGCAGGATTTAAGTACAGTTTATGAATTGCTGTTCCTCCGCGGAATGCCAGATGTTCTTTCAAAAATTCATCGGAGAAAATTTCAATCAGGACTCTGCTAATAATCAGGTCTTGTTCTACCTGGGCAAATTCTCTCCAAGGAGCAAGCTCCTTCCACCTTGCTATAAATGGCTTTTCAATCATAGGTCGCTCTCCAATTTCTTGTTCACTACGATTTTCCAACGATTATTTGATCTACCTGGCTTCTGATCTCTCGTGGGGCTTAGCAATACCGGATAATATTCCTGTTGTTCAAGTTTGTCATATATAATGTCTGTTAAAACCCTATCCTCTGATAACTCTTCCATTAAAAACCCTGCTCTTTGCATGGTGCTTTTATTATTGTACCAGGAAGTTAGCTCGAGTAGATCATCTTCATGTATTTCTTCAGCTAGTTCTTCCAAAGGGGCCAAAATGCGATTCAGCCCGCCAATTTTCATATGGTGATGGATCAGGTCAACAAAAGTGAGTGCAGGTGAAGAAACCTTATATATTCCGGCATCTGATTTTTTACTCAAAACATTATTCGCAGGCCAAGCTTTTGTGGTGAAAAACTGAATATTATAACTCTTTTTCTTAATCGAATTTAGTTTGGGAGCTTCAGTTAAAAAATAATCTTTTTGTACTTGTTGATGGCTCGCACCATAAAGCTTTGCAGCTGTATGCAACCCTAAGTAATAATTTCGATTGAGGTATTTGAAAAGCTTTTCGGCATATAGCTGAACGGGCAATTTCTCAACAGATGAGTATCTGGGAGGAATGATTAAGTAGAATCCCTTTCTCAGATTGAATATCTGTCCTTTCTCAGCTAATCTGCGTAATTCAAATTTCAGAGAGGTCCCGACTCCTGAAGTATTTTGGGCAATTTCTTCAAGTGAAAAGGAGTATTCTTCCACTGAGGAAAGGTAATTTATATATTCCTTCGCATTCATTGTTAGAAATATTTTGAGAAAGGTAGCAAAAAATGCTACTAATCTCGAATTATTTCTATGCTTTTTTTACGATACCAGTAGCATAATTTAGCTCTCCTTTGAGAACTTAAAGCTTCCCCTGTAATTGCTCCAGTAAATGATATAGTTTCCCTCTGACCCCCCCTGGATGGGACTTCAATTATTCCCGTTTACAACAATTTTGCTGGCAAAAAGCTGGCAAAAAAAGAAAGGGTTCCAGAAGCCGAATCTCTGAAACCCTTGTAAACATTGGTGGAGCATATCGGAGTCGAATGCCGGGAATCTTCTCAATGTTAATTGAGTATAGCTTCCCGAGCATCCTCGGGAATTCATCAAATCAAAGATTTGGAATTCCCGGGACCGATGACCTCTTGACTGCCAGACAACCAGCTGCGGACAATCGGTCACAAACGACCAGTCTGAGGTAGCTACTGATTCAGATGTTTGATTTCCAGGTCTCCTGACCGCATCATGGTCCGCATCTTTGTCATCCTGACAGGATCCGGCAGGCGGGTCTTATCAAACGGCTTGGCAACGGATTTCTTCGCTATCGGCGAAACCCCCGTGATTTCCTCCAGTGCGGCAGCGATGGTAGGGTCGGTGATATCCCCGAATGGTTTCATGGTCAGGGGATTCTCATCGATATAGATATCGGGTACGAGTCCGTTCACTGTGCCACTGAACCCGTTGGAGCTGGTATATTTGAATACCAGGGGCTGCAAGGCCCATGAATGCCTGGGGGGTTCTTCTGTATCCGGGATGGTAAATGAACCATAGAACTTTCCGTAGGTATTCTCACCTATCTGTGTGATATTCATGTAAGGCTGCAGTCCGATGATGATCATCTCGGAAGCTGATGCGGAATGCCAGCCGGTAAGGAAATAGGCATCTGACAGGTTCAGGTTGTAGCCAGGTGTTTCTTCGAACAGCGTTACCAGGTAATCAGAAGATTCGCCTTCCTCGCTGACAAAATATTGCTGGTAGGCTTCGTTCCATTCATAGCGCACGAAAATATTGTTTCCGGCGATGATATCAGTCGGAACCATATTGGAGGCAATGTGGTTGGCCACGTATGCAAATCCTCCGGGATTGTAACGGATGTCCATGATCAGTTCGGTGATGCCTTTCGACTTGAAATCTGCAAAGATCAGATTGAGGGAATCGACCCACTTTTCCTGTTCGCCCCCGCTGAAGCCGGTATAGGCAATGTAACCCACATCCACGCCTTCGTATTCAATGATCTCATGATGGTTGATGGGATTCTCCTCGATCACCTGCGCGGCAAGGGTAACCTCTTTTCCGTTGGGCGTTAAGTTCCCGTCGTTGTAATCTGCGAACGTCAGTGTAACCAATTCGCTGTAAAACAGACTGGCGTAATTATTGGTATTCAAAGCTGTTCCGTTGATGTCTGTGATGATTTCCCCTCTTACGATCCCTGCACTGTCGGCAGGAGAACCATGGGCCACGTATTCCACTGCCACCACTACGGTATTGGTATTTCGCGGCCAGACATAGAAATAAGGCGAGATGCCATTCGACAGCGTTATATTATTGAAACTGTTCACCAGTTCCTGGTAATCATCGACGATCCAGGAAAACCGGTCTGCATCGCTCAGCAGGCTTTCAAGGAATGCTTCAGGATCGGTTACTTCGGTGGGATAGAGACCGGGATCCACATCTGCGGCCCAGTAGTATACATCGGTCATCACATCCCAGATCCAGTCGATGATGATCTCGTTTTCGGTTGGTCCGGGTTCCGGTTCATCTTTTTTGCAGGAGAATGAAACAGCTAAGAGGGTGCTCATTAATGCAAATACCAGTAGTTTCTTCATATACTGAATCTTTATATGATACAATTTGTGAGGGTCTATACTTATAACTTACAATTTTCAAATTTAGTTCACCTGGGGCATTGTTTTCAATGTTTTTCAATCACGTGGTTTTATTCGGGACTGTCCTGTTTTCTGTAGGAGCTGGTAATCAATGGCAGCCATAATGTTCATCACTCCGGGAACGCACCTGGTCCCGGGAACGTCATTCCTTCTCCTGTACCTTGCCCGTCATGGGGACAAAGCGCACAGGGTATTTCAGATCGCGGATCAGCCTGCCTTTTTCTGTTTTCCTGAGCACGACCAGGAACTGTACTTCGTTTTCTGCACCGATGGGGATAACGATCTTGCCGCCCGGTTTCAGCTGCTCCACCAGGGGGGCGGGCACATCTTCCGGTGCACAGGTCACGATGATCCTGTCGAATGGGGCATGTTCGGGCCACCCTGCATAGCCGTCACCAATGTTAACGTGCACGTTGATATATCCCAGTTCGCGGAGCGTATTCTTCGCCCTGTTTCCCAGTTCAGGGACGATCTCAATGGTATACACCTCAGCATCCATCTCAGCAAGGACCGCGGCCTGGTAACCGCTTCCTGTGCCTATTTCAAGGATTTTCTGTCCATTCTCCGGTTCCAGTAATTGTGTCATGGATGCCACGATCACCGGCTGGGAAATGGTTTGATCGTATCCAATGGGCAGTGGCCGGTTCGCATAGGCATAGGCTGCCACATTTTCCGGCACAAAAGCATGTCGGGGCACTGCATACATGGCATCCAGCACAGCAGGATCGCTGATCCGGATTCCCTGGTAATCAGCAATTTCCTCATAGACGAGTTTGTACCGTTCTGCCTGGCGTTCACTGAAGGCCGGGTGGTCGTGCTGGGCAGTCAATACAGCTGCAATGACCAGTCCGCATAACGATATGATCAATTTCAAACGCATTGGTGTTGTTTTTCTGAATATATCAGATTCCCTGACGGTAATACAAAGTTACAAAAACCTGCCAGGAGACATGCATCCAGGTTGCTTTTCTCTATTCTGCCTGGGAATTATTATCTTGCTGAAAATATGCTCTATTGTATTGCAGCAAGTAAGCCAGAGCTTGAGGTAAATACTTGTAACAGATTTAATATCTGTAAACTAAAGTAATTTGTTTTCATATGAGAGACGGACTTTTTTATTTTTCAATGATTGATCCGCTGCTGAAAAAACTGCACGACAGGGTTGCTGCGGAGATTCCGGAAGGAGCCAGTGTGATTGACATTGCCTGCGGAAATGGCACATTGCCCATGAAATATGCGGCGAAAGCTTCCCGTGTAACCGCGATCGATCTTTCTGCCGGTAAACTTGAATTTGCCCGCAGGATGGCTGCCAGGAGAAAGATTGAGAACATCACCTTCATTGAAATGGATGCCACCGATCTTTCACGTTTCCCGGATGCTGAATTTGACATTGCCACGGTCTCCATGGCCATTCACCAGTTCAGGGCGGCTACCGGGCTGGAATTGCTGAAAGCACTTCAGCGCATTGCAAACAAGGTATTGATCGCCGATTACCATCATCCGCTGCCCGGTGGATTTTCCGGTGGCCTCACGCGGCTCATTGAACGAATGGCAGGGCAGGAGCACAACAGCTGCTTCCGTACCTACCTGGCCAGCGGGGGACTGCCCGGGATAACGAAAGTGGTCTTTCCGGATCACCCGGTTACCATTCAGCAGGCAGGCAGTGTATTTACCGTTGCTGCCATTGGATAGCATCATCTGACGGGCAAGAGAGCTTCCTTCAATTGCGCTCTCCGTACCCGTCTTAGATATTATTCCTCAACAGTTTCACCGTTTTCGATCCTCCTGAGTTTGATCACACGGGTGTTGATCATCTTGCTGATCTGCACGGTGATCTTGTACATCACAGGTACGATCACCAGGGTCAGGAACGTGGCAAAGGTCAGTCCGAAGATCACGGTCCAGGAGATCGGTCCCCAGAAAATCACCATGTCGCCGCCGAAAAAGATATTCGGTTTCAGTTCCCGCAGCAACCCGCCGAAATCGATGTTCAGACCCACTGCCAGCGGGATCAATCCCAGGATGGTCGTGATCGCGGTCAGCAGCACCGGCCGGAGCCTGGTACGTCCGCCTTCAATGATGGTATCGGTTGCATGGTGCACCGGCAGGAATTCGCCCTCGCGCAGTCCGAGTTCCCTGCGCTTTTCTTTCTTCAGCAATTCAATGTAGTCGATCAGCACGATGGCATTGTTTACCACGATACCCGCCAGGGATACGATCCCGATCCCCGTCATCACCACCACGAAATCCATCCGGAAGGTGGCGATACCGCCGAATACGCCGATGGTGCTGAACAGCACGCTTGCCAGGATGATCGCCGGTTTCACAATCGAGTTGAACTGTGTGACCAGGATCATCAGGATGATCGCAACGGCGATCAGCAGTGCATTTACCAGGAATGCCATGGACTCCCGCTGCTCTTCCTGCTCGCCGCCAAATTCGTAACTGTATCCTTCCGGGAAATCGTATGCTTCAAGCACTCCGGCAAGTTGCTGGTTGATCCGCGTGGCATTGTATCCTTCGATCACATTGGACGACAATGTGATCACGCGCCTGAGGTCTTTTCTTTTCACTGCACCATAGGTACTCCTGTATTCCACATCTGCCAGTGCCGAGAGCGGTATATTGATCAGCTGTCCGTTGTCCACGTAAGAAATCCCCATATTCAGCAGGGTAGAGGAGTTGTAGCGGTATTCCTCCTTCAGTCGCATGTTGATGGGGTATTCTTCCTCACCCACTTTGAAATCCGATACTTCCCTTCCAAACAGGGCGGTACGGAGGGTATTGGCCACCTGGTAGGTGGAGAGACCATAGCGCATCAGTTTGTCCCTGTCGAGTTTCACCAGCAGTTCCGGTTTGCCCAGGTCGAGATCCATGGTCAGCCCTTCCAGTCCCATGATCCCTGCCTCGTCGATCCTGTGCAGGACCGAATCGGTGAGCATGATGAGCTGTTCAAAATCATCTCCCACGATTTCTATACTTACAGGATCCCCGGCAGGCGGTCCCATGCGGTCCTTTTCAATGGACAATACCACCCCGGGGTAACGGTTGAGCAGCTGGTCAGTGAGTTCACGCTGGATTTTCGAGGTTTCGATCCCGTCGCGCAGTTCATATTCCACGAACGATACTGTAGTAAGAGCCTCGTTGGGCTTGTTCCCTGCCTCGAACTGGTCGTTGCCCACGCCTACCGTGGTGAGTACCGATTTGACAATATCGCGGTAGGGTTCAATGATCCCGTTCACATCTGATTCCAGTTCCTTCATGAAGTCATTGGTGGCAGTGACATCGGTTCCGATGGGCAGCTCTGCAACGATATTGATATAGGAAGGCTCATTATCGGGAAAGAAGACCACATTCACATCCCTGGCCTGGAAAAAACCGATGGCAAAGATCAGCAGCATGAAGGTTCCGATAAAAAAGAACACCGGGTTCCATTTCCTGAGTGCGAACCTGAGAAACCTGGAGTATACGCCATCCAGCCAGTCGAGGAACACATTCTGGAACCAGTCTTCTGCTTTGTGAAAAAACAATGCATTCAGCAGGCCGATGATACCAAATATGATGGCCAGGGTAGCGATGGCGTTCCATCCCGGGATATAGAACAAACCGCCAGCACCTATGAGTGAAAGGGCGATTATCAACCCCCGCTTCACATTGGGCATGTTGTTCTTCCGGTCGGGTCCCATCTTGATGAACGTGGCGGAGAACACCGGTACGATGATCAGTGCCACGAACAGGGAAGAAGTCAGTACGATGATCAGTGTGAGGGGCAGGTTCTTCATAAATTCACCCGTTACTCCGCCCCAGAATGCCAGGGGAAGGAAAGCTGCAAGGGTGGTGGAAGTAGAGGTGATGATGGGGTATGCGATCTCACCAACTGCCCGACGGGCCGCTTCATAGGGCCCGAATCCCCGGTCCACATACCTGTAGATATTCTCCACCACCACGATGGCATTGTCCACGAGCAGACCGAGTGCCAGGATGAGGGAAAAGAGCACGATGAGGTTCACCTTGAAGCCGAGCGCATTCAGGATAATGAACGACAGGAACATGGACATTGGAATGGCCAGTCCGACGAACAGTGCATTTCTTGTGCCCAGGAAATAGAACAACACCAGGATCACGAAAATTACGCCCATGATCATACTGTTCTCCAGGTTACTCAGCTGCATACGGATCATTTCCGACTGGTCATTTGTCAGGGTAACGGTCATCTCGGGCGGCAGGTCACCGCTGGCTTCGGCCTGGTCGATGATCGCAAAGATCTGGTCAGTGGCTTCCAGCAGGTTTTCCCCGCTTTTTTTGATCACCTGCACACTCACCACCGACTGGTTGTCGAGCCTGGTAAAGGTTTTCGGTTCTTCGTAGCCATCTGTAACTGTGGCTACATTCTTCAGGTACACCACCACTTCGCCTTCGCGTTTTACGATGATATTCTCCAGCTCCTTAACATCTTCAAATTCACCCACTGTCCGCACCGACCGCCGGGTATCGCCCAGTTTGATCTCGCCTCCGGAGATGGATACATTCTCCTGGGAGATCGCAAACTCAATATCGTCGAATGATAGTCCGTAGGATTCCATCTTCAGGAGGTCCACATCCACCTTGATCTCACGTTCATCCACCCCGCGGATCTCCACTTTTGAGATCTCGCCTACCGATTCGATTCTTTCTTCCAGGATTTCTGCATAGTCCTTCAGTTCCTCCACGCTGAAATCACCCGAAAGGTTGATGTTGATGATGGGGAATTCGGAAAAATCGATGTCCTGCACCAGCGGATCGAACAGCAGGTCGCCCGGCAACTCGCTTTTGGCTTTGTCTACGGCATCCTTAACATCCTGGAGTGCCACTTTGATATCCACATCCGTATTGAATTCCACGAAGATCATGGAGGCATCCTGTGCTGAAGTGGAGGAGATCTCCTTGATTCCTGTAACGGATTCAACTTCTTTTTCGATGGGCCTGGTGATCAGGTTCTCTATATCCAGTGGCGGGTTGCCCGGATAGGTGGTCTGTACCAGTACGGTGGGCAGTACGATCTCGGGGAACAGCTCCTTGGGAAGGTTCCGGTAGGAGAAGATCCCGAAAAATATGATCAGCGCAGTGAGCAGGAAAACAGTGTTCCTGTTCTTCAGTGCCGCTGTGGTGAGTTTGAATTCTCTGAATTTCTGCTTGCTCATGGTCTTCCTTGTTAATCGATGCTCCTCATGGGAGGTCATCACGTGCCTGTGTTATTCAATAATCCTTACGGGTACTTCGTCACTTACCAGGTTGTACCCGGCCACGATCACCTGGTCACCTGCCTGGATTCCCTCGGTGATCATGGTCACATCCTGAACCGTTCTCCCGGTCTCCACGTAAACCTTCTCAGCTTTTGGCCCTCCTGGTGCCTCATTGATGCGGAAGAGGAACGTGCCGTAAAAATCTTCCTTCAGGATGATGGAGGGTGCCAGCAGGGCACTTTCGGCAGAAAAATCCCGAAGCCTTATGGAACTGAGCATATTGGGTTTCAGGAATTGGTCCCTGTTGTCCACCAGCACTTCCACGGTGAAAGTGCGGGTCACCGGGTCGATTACCATGCCTGTCCTGTGTACCGGGCGTTCCAGCTGCAGGTCGGGCAGTGATGCAAAGCGCAGTGTTGCCATTTCACCTTCCCTGACTTTCCCGAGGAAGGATTCAGAGACCTCAGCAGAGATCCGTATCTCGTCTAGATTCACCAGCCTGAGCATCTGCATCCCGGGGGAGGCCAGTTCACCGGTTTTGACCATGATATCGTCCACTACGCCGCTGAACGGGGCGCGGATGAACGCCATTTCCAGCTGGGATTGAAGGGTGGCGAGTCGTGCTTCGAGCGATTCCTTGTTGTTTTTTGCTTCCAGGTACTGGAGTTCACTGCCGATCTCCTTTTCCCACAGCTGCTGTTGCTTTTCAAAGATTTTGGCAGCCAGTTCGAGACTGGTCTTCACCTCATCAATGTTGCTTTGCGTGACATCGGTTTTCAGGCGTACCAGGAGTTGTCCCTGCTGCACCCGTTCACCCCGGTTCACCAGTATGGAGCTGATCTGTCCGTTCACTTCCGGGCTGATAAAGGCATCCTGCAGGGCTTCCACGGTACCGGTGGCCTCGAAAAAGCTTGAAAACGATTCCGGGGTCATCTTTTTGACCTTCACCACAATTTGCCTGGATTCGCGGGGACCCTGGTCCGGGCTGTCTGCCTGCTGCTGTTCCTTCTCCTGTTCCAGCTCAGCGATCTTTTGGTTGTATTCTTCAACCAGTTGGCGGTATTCGCTTATTTCAGCTTCAATATCCTTCTGTCCCTGTGGTGCACATGAAGTGATAAAGAGCGCGATAATGATGTAGATGATATTTTTCATAGGATTGCTAAAAAAGTGTGCTTAAATCTTGTTCATTAGTATATCGAGTGTTACTTTGGCATTCAGCAGTTCCACCATTGCGGAAGTATAGTTGCTGAGTGTCTGGAGGAACTGGTCGTTCACCTGCGTGAGTTCCAGGCTGCCGGCAAGTCCTTCGTTGTATTTGGTTTTCGTCGTATTGACCACCTTCTGCGCGAGCTTCAGGTTTTTCTTTTCACTGCTGAATTTTTCATACGCATTCGCCAGGTCATATTGTGCCTGCATGAATTCGACCTGCAGTCCCCGGGCTGTGAATTCCCTGGTGTTTTTCGCCTGTTCGTAGGCGATCCGTTTCTGCGCCACACCGGCCATTCTCAGCCCGCTGCTGAACAACGGGATGTTCAGCGATAGTCCCACCGCCGATGCCTTGTACCAGTCCTCATCCGTGTCAAACAGGTTGAACTCATCGCGCTGTGCCGTGAAGTCCATGGTGAAAAATGCTGAGAGGTTGGGCATGTATTCAGTCTGCTTCAGTTTCATATCCATGTATGCCAATTGCTCCTGGTCACGCAGGATCTGGTAATTCAGGTTGGATTCCACATCCATTTCGGCTGATCCGAGGACCTGGTAATCGAGTGCTTCCACAAAATCTTCCAGTTTATCGGACAGCTCAATTTCCTCAGCGGCATCGAGTCCCATCTGGTATTTCAGGAGACTCCGCGAGGCCACCAGTTGTCGTTCCATGGACAATACTGCGTTTTCAAGATCGGAGAAAGTAACCTCCAGCTGGTCGACCTCGATTTCTTCGATAAACCCTGTCTTAAAGAGTTCCCGGGTATCCTCAAGTGTAACCTGCATATTTGCCAGATTGCCACGGAGGGCTTCCAGTGTTTGTTCAGAAAGCAATACGATGTAATACCCCTGCGTGACGGACTCTTTCACCTGTTGTTCTGTCAGTTCGCGGTTCGTCTGGGTAAATTCCCTGAAGACCCTGGCTGTCTGCAGTCCCACAATGAATGATCCGCTGAAGATCACCTGGTTGGCCACCATTCCTGCTGTCGCAAAATGTTTGGTACCGAACTGCACTTCGATCTTGTCCGACGGATCGCCCAGGAAATCGGGGATCAGCGTGGTGGCAAGACTGAGGTTATTGTTGTAGTTGACAGATGCGTTGACCTGAGGAAGTCCCGTGGCGGTGGCTTCCCATACCCGTTTTTCGGCCGACAATACATCCAGCCGCGCATTCTCGGCGTTCAGGTTATGGACCACCGCGTGCTCCATGGCTTCCAGGAGGGAATAGGAGCGGGGTTCCTGCGCCTGTTGCTGCTCACCGGACAGCATTGGTTCCATTGCGCTGGTCATTATCGGTTCCATCGCGCTGTCCGTTACCGGTTCCATCGCGCTGGTCATTAGCGGTTCCATTGTGCTGGCAATAACCGGTTCCATTGCGCTGTCCATTTCCGGTTCCATTGCGCTGTCCATTTCCGGTTCCAGGTCAGGTTGCTGTGCAGCTGCAATTACAACTGTGATAATGGCTGTACATGTCAGTATAAATTTTCTCATTGTTCGGTTTGTTTTTCAGATTGATCAAATTGCTGCCTGAAATACTTCAGTCCTTTGTCGTTGCAGATACCGTGAATGTGGTACTTGAAAATTTCATCAATGAACCTTCCCGTGGAGAGTTCATTTTCTTCGATGATTCCCGATGCATGCAGCATTTCCACCCTTGCCATGTGCAATTTCGATATAACCCGGGCGTCCATATCCTGCCTGAAAAGGCCTTCAGCGACCCCTTTTTTGAGGTTGCGCATGATCATCTCATAGAGTCTGCTTCTTTTGTACTCCACCCATTCGGTGTAAATGACCGGGTAGTATTTTTTCAGGTCGAAATAGAACGTCGGGCTGTGGATGCTCTCGCTGAGGTGGATCTGTTTGTTCACATGCATCAGTTCATCGATGGCGTTCATCTCCGAAAGGAACATTTTTTCCATGCCTTTTCGCTGGAGTTCAATTTCATAGTCGATCACCTTCCGTATCAGGTCCTGCTTGTCTGTAACGTGCTGGTACAGGGTCTTTTTTGATATACCCAATTCGCGACACAGATCGTCCATAGTAATGGATTTGATCCCGTACTTGCTGTACAGCGACAATGCGCTGTTCAGAATCCTTTCTGTGCCTGTTAATGATGTTGTATACATCGGGTACGAATATTATGTAAAAAGTTTCCCTGGTATTCAGCAGTTACAAACAAGGGTTTTTAAAAATTGTTCGATCAATTTTGTTAAATTATTTAGATAATAAGTTAAACAAAAAATAACGTTCATGTAAAAATATTTGTGTAATTCGAATATTTCTGTATAATGAGGGTCGTGATTAACATTAAATTTCAAAAAGTATGATAGAAACGAAAGTGTTTAACGAAACAACCAAACCAGATGCAGCAACGCGCACCGCGATCGTTGACTTCCTCTACAAGCACCTGGAGCAGTTCGGTGATGCATGGGACGATATTGCCAGGGCAGTGGATTATTCCCTGAAAAACTACGAATCCTTCGGAGGGTTTGTCGTTGTCTCATACTCCGCCAGCCAGATGTCGGGAGTGGTGGTGGTGAACCGGACCGGGATGAAAGGGTATATTCCCGACAACATACTTGTGTATATTGCCACGCACAACGAAATGCGGGGACAGGGCATTGGCAAGCACCTGATGAAAGAGACGCTGGCCCTCGCGGAGGGGGATGTTGCATTGCACGTGGAGCCTGATAACCCGGCACGTTTCCTGTATGAAAAAGTGGGGTTTACCAGCAAATACAAGGAAATGCGCTACAAGCAGGCTGAAATCTAACGCTCTATAAACAAAGAAAATGGCGTTTATTGAATTAGAAATCAAAAAGTTAAAGGAGAATTACAATCACCTTGACAAGCTGTTCAGGAAGCATGACATCCGGTTTTCGGTGGTCTCCAAAATGCTTTGCGGCAATAAATTATATCTCTCTGAATTGCTGAAGCTGGGCGTGCAGCAGGTGTGTGATTCACGGGTATCCAATCTGAAAACCCTCAAATCCATCAATCCGGATATCGAAACCATTTACATCAAGCCACCTGCAAAGCGCGCCCTGAAAAGCGTGGTGCAGTATGCTGATATCAGCATGAACACCGAGATCAATACCATCAAGTTATTGTCTGAAGAGGCGCAGCGGCAGAACAAAAAGCACAAGATCATCATTATGATTGAGCTGGGAGAGCTCCGGGAAGGAATCATGGGGGAGGATTTCATGGCTTTTTACGAAGAAGTGTTCAGGCTGAAGAACATCGAAGTCGTGGGTATTGGAACGAACCTCACTTGTCTGTACGGGGTTTTGCCCAACCATGACAAGCTGATCCAGCTGTCGTTGTACGAGCAGTTGGTGGAAGCCAGGTTCAACCGACAGATTCCCTATGTTTCAGGCGGGTCATCGGTTACGATCCCGCTGATTTACCAGAAACTGCTTCCGGCCGGCATCAACCATTTCAGGGTGGGAGAGACCCTGTTCATGGGCTCCAACCTCTTTAAAAACGAAACATTCAGGCACATGCATGCCGATGTTTTCAAGCTCTATTCCGAGATCATCGAACTGAGCGAGAAACCGCAGGTGCCGATCGGCGAACTGGG
>Ga0180436_10004141_pt1 | contig 13127 bp, 7 predicted proteins | sample SS_ome_2_FD_132434 | JGI IMG/M metagenome (GOLD analysis project Ga0180436, IMG submission 132434) | Hypersaline lake sediment archaeal communities from the Salton Sea, California, USA - SS_3_S_2 metaG | ecosystem: Environmental > Aquatic > Non-marine Saline and Alkaline > Hypersaline > Sediment...
GCCGGAATCGGCTGCAAGGCCGTCGAGTTCGCAGGATACTACAAATACAGCGACGATGCCGCCGGCCTCAGGAAGAGGCTCGACGACCTCGGCCTCGCGGTGGCGGGGACCCACGTCGGCGCCCGCGCGCTCACCGACCCGAAGGCCATCGAGTTCCACCAGACCATCGGCTGCAAGTATCTCATCGTGCCCGGCGACGGCCGGGTCCGCCATGCCGGGAAGAGCAAGGAGTTCGCCGAACTGCTGAACAAGGCGGCCGAGACCCTCAAGCCGCACGGCATGTTCTGCGGCTACCACAACCACAGCCACGAGTTCAAGCCCGCCGGCGACGACAGCCGCAAGACGTGGTGGGACCTGCTCGCCGAACGGACCAGCGACGACGTCGTCCTCCAGATGGATGTCGGCTGGGTGGTCCACGCGGGATGCGATCCCGTCGCCTACCTGAAGAAATACCCCGGCCGGACCCGGACCGCCCATTTCAAGCCCGCCGTCCGCCGCGGCGACAAGGACGCAAAACCGATCATCGGCCGGGACTCGGTGGCGTGGCAGGACGTCATCACCTCCTGCCGCGAGGCCGGCGGCACGGAGTGGTTCATCGTCGAACAGGAACAGCGCCCGGGCAATTTGAGCCAACTCGAATGCGCCGCGCTTTCCCTCAAGGGCCTGAAGGAAATCCTCGCCGCAATGCGATGAGCGCCGGCGCGGGCCGCAACCGGGGCGCCCGCTCCGCAATGATCCCGCCGCTTCCGCCGCACAAATCACCATGAAATCGACACTTCTCCTCCTCGTCTTCGTCCTCTTCACCGGCGACAACGGAACGGACAAGCCGATCGTTTCACGCATGAACGGACGCCTGATTGCCGGCGGCAAAGGCACGACGACCGACTGGGGGACCCGCGTCCCCCTGGTCGCCAATTGGCCGGGCACGATCCCGCCGGGGCAGGTGCGCGACGACCTCGTCGATTTCAGCGACTTCCTGCCGACCCTCTGCGAAGCGGCCGGCGCCAGGATCCCCGGCGGCCTGAAAATCGACGGCAGAAGCTTCCTCCCGCAGCTCAAGAGCAAGCCGGGCCATCCCCGCGAGTGGATCTACGCCTGGTACTTCCCGCGGGGCCCCAAAAAGGGCGCCGAATGGGCCCGCACCCGGCGCTGCAAGCTCTACAGGGACGGACGATTCCACGATGTCGCGAACGACGTGCTGGAGAAGACGCCCCTCGGCGACAATGCGTTGACCCCCGAAATGCGGCGCATCCGGGACATGCTCCGCGCCGCGATCAAGGAATCCCGGTGAAACGCGATCCAAGATTCCGGCTCGCCTGTTGCCGTGCCATCGTGACAGCGGCCGCCGGTCTGAGCGCCGCATCCGCCGGCGCCTATCCGGCCAGCTTCACGCTCCGCCACAACACCGGCGGCACGGCCCTGCGCGGCGACAACTTCGGCAGTCACAACCAGAACATCGCATGGACCGAAAACGGCCTCTTCCGCAGCGGGGATTTCCAGAGCTGGCCGAATGGGTCCGACAACGTCGTCGTCCAGCGGAGCACCGACGACGGCCGGAACTGGAGCCTCCTCCATGACACCGGCGCCCATCGCAACGACCTCAAGCCGGCCAACATCGAGGCCGGCCCGGCGGGAAACGTCTATATCCTCTATCCCAGCGGGAGCGGCTCGACCCGGTTCGTCAAGTTCAGTCCGTCCAACAACTACGGCTCGCCGGTGGTGAACAAGAACACGAGCGCGGCCGGCAGCGCCTCGAAGTTCGCCTCGTGCTACGATCCGGCCCGGAACCTCATCCACCACGCCACCCAGTGGGGGCGCCTGCTCACGTTCGACGTCTCGGGAAACGTCGTCCGCAACCAGCACCTGATTACGGACGGCGGCGACTCGCGACCGTCCTACCCGCACCTGTTCGTCGATGAATTCGGCGTGATCCACTACGCCATGACCGTCGCCGACGGCGGAGACGACGTTCCCTACACCGGCATCCGTTACCTGAAATCGCTGGACGGCGGGCAGAGCTGGAAGTCGGTCGGCGGCTCGTCCGTCTCCGTCCCGACCGGCGCGTCCGGCGGGTCGTCCGGCGCGACCCTGATCAACCGCCCGGACGAGCACAACTACAAGACCTGGCTGGCCAACATGCACGCCAAGGACGGCAAGGTGCATTTCACATACCAGACGGGCAACCCATGGGACCCCGCGGGCGCCGGCAACCCGCCCACGATAACCCCCTATATGAATTACATCCGGTACGACGAGGCAACCGGCAGCCGCGAAATCGACCGCACCTCATTGAGCGGCGGCGGCCTCTCGATCAGATCCGAGGCCGCCTCGTTCGCCTCGGACACGTCCAACTCGACCGGCGCCCTGTATGTCGTCGGCGAACGATCGGACGGCAAACGGTTGCACGCCATGGTCAGCTACGACAACGGCCGGAACTGGCAGGATTACGCCCAGTCGAACTGGTACGGCACAATCGCCCACCCCAGCCTTGCCCGATCGGTCACGCCGGACGGCAAGGTCGTCGGGGGCGTGGCGCTGGACACCCCCTACTGGGCATGGGTTCATTACCTGGAACTGCCCGCCGTCCAGGACACGACAACGATCGCCCATTGGGACGGCAACAACAACGGGGATTGGTCAAACGCGGGGAACTACACCGGCAACGTGGCGCCGGCGTTCGACAGTTCGCTCGCCCTGGCGATCGGCGCCGGAAACAGCCTCGCCAACGCCGACCCGATGGCGATCGCCGACGACAGGACCGTGCGAGCCCTCGTCTTCGGGGTCGCCGCGGACTCGGCGGTGAACATCCGTCTCAAAAACAACACCACCAACACCGGCAAGACGCTCGCCTTCGACTCGGCCGTGCCGGGCGGCGCCGCCGGGATCAACGTCCACCACAACGCAACCGGCAACATCGACATCGGCGGCGGCAGCGGCCTCGGAAACGTCGTGTTGAATGACCCCCTGCGGGTGAACCACCACGGCAGCGGTTTCCTCACCATCAGCCGGCCGGTCAGCGGGTCCAACACGATCACCAAATCCGGCGACGGTGAATTCCAGCTCACCGGAAACAACTCCGGGTTCTCCGGCGCGCTGGCCGTCGAGGAGGGCAAGCTTGCTCTGAGCAGCGCCGGAAGCGAGAACGGTGAACCGGACGTGCACGTGAGTTCCGCCGGCACACTCTCCATCGGCGACGCCTTCGTGGGCGGCACGGCCACGATCGGCAACCTCACCGGCGACGGCCGGGTCGATCCTCAGTTCGGTTCCTCCACCGGAACCCGCACGCTCCGGGTGAATCAAACCGCCGACGGCACGTTTTCGGGCCTCCTGACCGACGCCACCTCCGGCGCCGACCGCGACCTCGGCCTGAACAAGACGGGCGCGGCCACCCTCACGCTGACCGGCGGCGCCACGTTCACCGGGCCGACCACCGTCTCCGCCGGGAAGCTGAAGTTCTCCGACAACGGATCGGTCTATTCGTCAATCGCCAACCATGCCACCGTCGAGATCGCCGTCAGCAGCGGCGACGCGTGGATCCTGCAGAACGACAAGACGCTTTCCGGAAGCGGCGTCTGGATCAAGACCGGCCCCGGTCGCGCCAGCCTCGAAGACACCACCGTCACCACCACCGGCCAATTCCAGATCAGGGAAGGCACGTTGCGCAACAACTACAACCACAGCGACTGGAGCGGCAGCGCGGCCGGCATGGACATCACCGCCGGAGCGATCCTCGACCTCTATGCCGATCCCGTCCAGGTTGACGAACTCACCGGAGGCGGAATCGTCCAGAACGGCTACGGCAACTCGAGCGGCTACTCCGGGTCGGCCCCCTGTTACGAAGAGTTCGTCGTCGGCGCGAACGGCGGGAGTTCCACGTTCTCCGGCGTGATCCGCGACAACCCGAACGGCACGACTCCGGCCCAAGGCACCGCAGGCGGCGGGGTCCAACTCAGGAAGACCGGCGCCGGCACGCAGACCCTCACCGGCGTCAACACCTACACCGGCCCGACCGCCGTCGACGCCGGCACCCTCATGGTCAACGCCCCCGGCAGCCTCGCCGCGGCCGGCAACGTCACCGTCGCCGCCGGCGCCACCCTCGGCGGCTCCGGCACGGTCGGCGGCTCCGTCGCGGTCTCCGGCACCCTCGCCCCCGGCGCCTCGACCGGAACGCTCACCGCCGGCGACGTCACCTTCGAGCCCGGCTCGACCTTCGAGTGGGAACTCGCCGACTGGACCGGCGACACCCCCGGCACCCACTGGGATCTGCTCGACGCCGCCTCGCTCACCTTCCACAACACGCCCTCCGGCAAGTTGACGATCCGGATCGACGGCCCGGCCGCCAACTTCAGCGAGTCCCGCCAGACGTTCCCGATCGCCACCGTCTCGGGCGGGATCACCGGCTTCGACCCCGCCGCCATCGCCATCGAGGCCCCCGGCTTCCCCGGCGCCGGCACATGGAGCGTCCGCCGGAACGGCAACACCATCGAACTCCAGTACCCTGCTCCCTTCGCCGACTGGATCGCCGGCTTCGAGGTCGGCGCACGGACCGGATTCGCCGACGACTTCGACTGCGACGGCCTCGGCAACGGCCTCGAGAACCTCCTCGGCACCCACCCCGCCGTCCCCAATACCGGGCTCACGGCGGTCGCCAACAACGGCGCCGCCCTCACCTTCCGCCACCCGCACAACGCCGCCCCGGCCCGCGACATCGGCGCGAACTACCAGTGGTCGACCGACCTCGTGGTCTGGCGTCCTTCCGGCGCAAGGGCCAATGGGGCCACCGTCACCATCACCCCGGCCCCCGGCACCCCCGCGCCCGGCGCCACCACCGTGACCGCCACCGCCACCGGGGGTCCCCTCCCCCGGCTCTTCGTCAGGCTGATGGCGATCCGATCGAACTGAATGCCGGACTCTCTCCGGCCAATTGAATCCCCGCATGCCATGAATCAGCGATCGCCGGAGCAGCGTCCCCGCTCGCGCATCCCCGGCCTGCGCGTCGTAACTCTCTTCCGGCGGCGGCGCCTCCGAGGTCGTCGAAGTGCCGCGCGTTCGCGACCATCGCCAACCCGCCCATTCCATACGAGTTCGTGGCGGATTGAACCGCCCCTTCGCGCATTCAAGGTTGAACGAGGACACGAATCATGAAACGACGAGACTTCATCAGAACCACCGGCCTCGGTGCCGCGGTGCTCTCCGCTCCGGCGGGATTGGCAACCTCCACCGCCGCCACCGCCAGGGGCCGCATCATCCCGCCCGACCAGAAACTCCGCATCGCCTGCATCGGCGTCGGCGGCCAAGGCGGACGCGATGTCCATGGCGTCGGCAAGGAGAAGGTCGTCGCGCTGTGCGACGTCGACCGCGAGCGGGCCGCAGGCGCCTTCAAGCGCTACTCCGACACGCCACAGTATGCGGACTACCGTAAGATGCTCAAAGAGATGGACGAGCAGATCGACGCCGTGACCGTCAGCACGCCCGACCACACCCACTTCCCGGCCGCCATGATGGCCATCGAGATGGGCAAGCACGTCTTCGTCCAGAAACCGCTCGCCCACACCGTCTGGGAAGCCCGCCAGCTCCGCCTCGCCGCCCGCAAACAGCGGGTGATCACCCAGATGGGCAACCAAGGCCACGCCGGCGAGGGAACCCGCCTCGTCCGCGAGTGGGTCAAGGCCGGCGTCATCGGGCCGGTCCGCGAGGTGCATGCATGGAGCGACCACCACGGCAAGGGAGCACACAAGTTCATGGACAAACGCCCGACGGAGACCCCTCCAGTGCCCGAAACCCTCGACTGGAACCTGTGGCTCGGCGTCGCCCCGGAACGCCCCTACCATCCCATCTATGTCCCGTTCAACTGGCGCGGATGGTGGGATTTCGGATCCTGCGCCCTCGGCGACATGGGCTGCCACGTGATGGATGCCCCGTTCTGGGCGCTCGACCTCGAGTCCCCAACCAGCGTCGAAGCCGAAACCGCCGAGGTCTTCGCGGAAACCGGGCCGGCATGGTCGATCGTCACATGGCAGTTCCCGGCCCGCGGCGACATGCCACCGGTGAAGTTCGTCTGGTACGACGGCAAAAAGCAGCCGCCGCGCCCCAAGGAACTGGGCGCCGGCGAAAAACTCGCCGGTCACGGGTTCCTGCTGATCGGCGAAAAGGGCGTCATCTACGACCCGTCCGCCTACTGCCGCAGCCCCCGCCTGATCCCCGAGTCGCGAATGAAGGAAATGCGCTCGAAACTCCCGCCAAAAACCCTCCCCCGCATCAAGGGCGGCCACTACGGCGAATGGATCCAAGCCTGCAAGGGCGGCCCCATGCCGGGCTCGAACTTCGAACACTCCGGACCCCTCACCGAAATGGTCCAACTCGGCAACGTCGCCATCCGCACTGGCAGCAAGATCGGCTGGAACGCCGAAAACCTCCGATGCACCAACCTGCCCGAGGCAAACCGCCTCGTGAACAAGAACTACCGGACGTTCTGACATCATCTCGGGGAACTTTCTCAATTCACCTCCATTCCGCCCGGCCAGGGAGAAAGATACGGCGGCGGGTCGGGACATGGAAGGCCGCCACTTCTTCAGGCCGTTCTCTCGCACCTGAATGCGCAACAGGTCGTTTCTCTACCCCCGTTGGTTCGAAGCGCCGGCTTCTCAGAACACCCGGCCGGCGTGGAGTTCCCCGAGGAAGTCCTCGAGCGGAAGCACCTCGAGGTCACCGAACCGGTATCGTCTCGGGCCCCGGTAGACGCCGAGCTGGCGTTCGACCACGATGTCGTCGCTGGCCGCCATGTCCCGCATGGCCCGTTCCCACTGCCGCTTCCAGCGGCTGGCGTGCTTCACTTCGATGCAGACCACGCGCGCCTTGCCCCCGGGCTGGCGCTTGCGGGTCTCGATCACGAAATCGATCTCGGCGCCACCGCCGGTCCGATAGTAGCTGATCGGCCGGTGACGTCCAGCGGTGGTGTTCCAGACCCGCAGCTCGTGATAGACCAGCGTCTCCAAGGCTGCGCCCCGCCAGTCCATCGCCAGCGGATCGCGCAGCAAGCCGGCGCACGCGCGGGCCACCCCGGCGTCCAGCCAGTAGAACTTCGGCCGTGCCACCTCCCGCACCTTCAAGGCCGGACGGTAGGCCGGCAGCGGAAAGCCCAGCAGCGTGTCGCCCAACAACTCGAAGTAGCCGTCCACTGTGGAGCGCGGGACCTGCGCCTCGCCGGCGATGTTCTGCGCGTTGAGAACTTGGCCGTTGAGCATCCCCGCCACGGCGAGGAAGCGCACGAAGGGCGCGAATTGACGCACCGCACCCTCCTCCTTGATCTCCTCGCGCAGGTAGGTGTCGACATAGGCGGACAGGACATCCGGCGCCAGTTCCCCCTTGCCGGCCACCACCGGCATCATCCCCCATTCGACCGCCGCATCCGCATCAAACGCCGCCCCCAGCTCGGCGGAACTGAACGGCTCCATCCTCAGGGTCAGCGCCCTGCCTGCCAGCAGATCCGCCCCCCCGCGCTTCAGCTTCCGCGCCGATGAACCGCAAAGCGCAAACCGCCAGCCTCGCGATTCCATCAACCGGTGCACCTCGTCCAGCAACCGCGGAATCTTCTGCACCTCGTCCAGCACCACCCACTGCCCCGCATCCCGCGGTCCGATCAACGCCTCGAGCCGACCCGGACTGACCGTCAGCTCCAGTTGCAGCGTGGTCTCCAGCAAGTCGAAATAGGGCGCCCCGGGCAGGACTTGACGCAGCCAGGTGCTCTTCCCCGTCCCGCGCGCCCCGAACAGGAAAAACGAGTGCTCCGGAACCTTCAGCAAGCGAGACAGCGGGAACTGCTTCATTGATGCAAAATTACGACAGAAAAACGGATTTGCAATGCAAATTCACAACAGAGAAAGATTTTTGCATCTAAAACGCCGGGAGTGGGTTTGGATGACCTGTTCCGAAGAAACAGATGGGCACGCGGCGACCAGCGAGGACCGCAACTACAAGGCAAGGACCTGGCCACCGAAAAACTGCCGGAAAGCGAGAAAGCCGGCAATGGCCGGCTCCAAGGTCATGGGATGAATCGGTTGACGCCTGATCTGGCATTGCGATACTCTGGTGGTCAGATGAGATCCTTTGCAGTATGTTTCGTCCTTTTCGCCGCGGTTGCCTCCTCGGCGTGGGGCGCGGGTGCCGTGATTCCTGCGCGCCAGCACTCCGCGCGTAGCGGGAATGTCGTGCCGGCGGATGCGTCCTACAGCGGTCTGGTTGTCTGTCACGGCCTCGGCGGCATGCAACAGTGGGATGCTCACGTCTCAATGCCCGGGGCCTACTACATCCATGTGTCCTACGCCGCCGCCCAAGCGCGTCCTGTCGCCTTGTCAATCAACGAAAAACGCCAGGACGGCAGCTTCCTGACCCGCGTGACGGGCGGATGGGACGCGGAACACCTGGCGTGGGAAACCCTCGGGCCCTTTGATCTGAGACAGGGAAAGAACGTCCTGCGCATCGAAGCCTCGGGCCACATGCCGCACCTCGCCGGCCTCGTGATCAGCACGGAGGCCAGGCAGTGGGACCGCAAGGCGTTCAACGAGCAGTTTCCCGGCGCCGGCGAGCGGATCGAGGATATGCAACCGGCGATGGCGGCAACCCGCGCAAGGCTGCGCGAAATGCTCGGCACGGACGAGATCGTCTTCATCAAGCGCTTCACCTACAACTCCAACCATTACTACACCGAGTATCTCAACGCGCGGTGGAAGCCCGGGGGCGGCCTCTTCGTGCTCTCGCTGAAGGACGGCTCGGTCCGCCAACTCGCCTCCGAACTCGAAGGCGGAGTCTTCGGCCGCTTCGACATCTCGTTCGACGCCCGCCGGATCGTCTTCGACTGGAAGCGCTCCAGCGACGAAGGCTACCGGATCTACGAAGTGAAAACCGACGGCACCGGCCTGCGCCAGATCCTCGCCGCCCCCGGCGACGAGGCCGAACTGGTCGCCAAGTACCGCCTCGATTACCACAACGGCACCGACGACATGCACCCGTGCTACCTGCCGGACGGCGGGATCGCCTTCGTCTCGACCCGTTGCCAGACCAGCACGCTCTGCCATGGCGGCGACGCCTTCACGACCACCGTCTTGTATCGCATCGACGCCGATGGCGGAAATCTGCGCCAGTTGAGCTTCGGCGCCTTGAGCGAGTTCACGCCCACCGTCCTGCCCGACGGCCGCATCATGTACGCCCGCTGGGAATACGTCGACAAGGGCGCCGTCGCGGCCAAGTGCATCTGGGCGATGCGGCCCGACGGCACCGATTCGACCGAGATCTACGGCAACGACATCGCCTTCCCCACCACCATGATCCAGGCGCGCCCGATCCCCGGCGCGCCGAACAACTACGTCCTCCTCGGCTGCCCGCACTACCCGCAGAACGCTCTCGGCACCATCGTGCGCATCGACATGAACCAACCGATCCGCAGCGAGGCGCCGATCACCTACCTGACCCCCGAGGTCAAGATCCTCGCCGAAGCCGGCTGGCATTTCCTCGATCCCGGTTCGGGCCGCATGGTGGCGGACCGCGGCGGCAAGGGACCGCTCTACCGCGATCCGTGGCCGGTCGACGCGAACCGCTGCCTGGTCGCCCACAAACCCCGGGGCCCCGGCGGGAGCTACGAGCCGAACGGCTACGGCCTTTACCTGCTCGAGGCGCCCGGCAAGGTCGCACCGTTCCACCGGGATTCCGGCATCTCCTGCTGGCAGCCGATGCCGCTGAAGCGGCGTGAACGCCCGCCGGTCCTCCCAACCACAACCGACCCGGAACTCGCCGAACAGAACCTCGCCCGCTGTGTCGTGACCGACGTCTACCACGGACTCGAAGACGTCGAGCGCGGGACGATCCGCCACATCCGCGTCCTCGAACAGATCGCCCGCCCATGGAAGGCCCGCCGCTTCGGCCGCCTCCACGCCGACGAATACGACCAGCAGCACGCCGTGGTCTCCAAGGACACCGCCCTCGGCCTCAAGGTGCAGCACGGCATCGTCCCGGTCGAGGAGGACGGCAGCGCCCACTTCCTCGTCCCCGCCAATGCCAACATCTTCCTCCAGGTCCTCGACGAGAACCACCTCGCCGTGCAGACCGAACGCACCTTCGTGAACTACATGCCCGGCGAAACCCGCTCCTGCATCGGCTGCCACGAAACGCCCAACGACGCCCCGCCCCCGGGCGCCAAGTCGATGCCCCTCGCGCTCGGCCGCCAGCCGTCGCTGCCGGGCCCCCAGCCGGGCGAATCCACCGGCCGCCGGCCGCTGCACTACCCGGCCGACGTCCAACCGGTCCTCGACCGGCGCTGCGTCGAGTGCCACAACCCAACCCGCACCGACGGCGGCCTCGACCTCACCGGCCGCCTGACGAAGTTCTTCTCCGCCTCCTATGAAAACCTCCTTCCCGAGCGCCGGGGCGGCCGCAAGGAGCGGCGGCGGCCGGGGCTGGTCCCCACCATCGGCGAAAACCACCCCAAGACCGGCAACGTCCATTACCTCCCCGCCAAAAGCCTCGGCTCCCACAACAGCCTCCTCGTCGCCATGCTCGCCCCCGGCAAGGTGCGGCTCACCGGAGACAAGGCCCGCCTCGAGCGGCTGGCGAAACTCGTGGACGCCCACAAGGACATTCGCCTCACGCGGGAGGAACTGCTCAGGATCTCCAACTGGGTCGACACCAACGCCCAATACTACGGATCATACTACGGACGCCGCAACCTCGCCGACCGCAACCATCCCAACTTCCGCCCCGTCCCGGACTGGGAATCCGCCATCGGCATCCCGCCCCTGCCGGACGACAAGCGGTGAACCTCCGCTCTTGCGTTTCCGCTGACCGGGCCTAGCTTCGCCCGTTATGACGACCAGACACCTCGCCAGTCTCGCCCTCGCCCTCGCCGGCTCCGCCTTCGCCCCCAACGCCGCGGCGCACTGCCAGATCCCCTGCGGAATCTACAATGACGACAACGTCATCGAGGCCATGCACACCGATTATGTCACCATCGAGAAGGCCTGCAAACAGATCGAGAAGCTTCTCGAAGAGCCCGTCAAAAACGCCCACCAGATCGCGCGCTGGATCACCAACAAGGAGGCCCACGCCACCAGCATCCAGGACACCGTCAACCACTATTTCCTCGCCCAACGCCTCAAGCTCGACGAGGCCGACAGCAACAGGGAAAGCTACCTGAAGAAGCTCACCCTCTGCCACAAGGTCATCGTGACCGCCATGAATTGCAAGCAGTCCACCGACCTCGCCAACGCAAAGAGACTCCACGACCTCCTCCACGAGTTCGAGAAGCTCTTCGGAACGAAGAAGTGAAGCGGGTCAGCAGACGCCCCGCCCGTCACGCTTCTCCTTCCCAAGCTGCTTCGAAGCCGTCGAATACAACCGCCGTTTCAGCGCCTTGAGAAGCGGCACGGACTCCCCCGCGTCCGACAACTCCGCCGGGTGGTCAAGGACAAGGCCGACTGCCCCAAGGGGCGCGCAATGCGCGCGCGATCCCCATCGCGAGCAAGTCCTCATTGGCCGTCCGGCAGGCTCAGCGTCAGGTTCCTCATGATCGTCACCGGCCCCCGGACTGTCTTCGACACGCCCTCGCCGGGCCGGCCTCCCGTCACCACCATCTCACCCGTGAAGACCTCGCTGAGATTCACGAAATAGTCCAGCGAGCGATGGATCACACAACTCCCTCGAAAACGAATCTCCATCGAGGAGCCGACACCGAACCCTTCGCCCCCCACCACATCAACCCTCCCCTCGATCCGCGCACAACGCAATCCATTGAAATCCGTCACCTCGTCGAATCGCATCCGGCATGTTCCCTCATACTGCGCTCCCCCGGTGAGCCCGGGCACGCTGTCGGGATCCACTTCCCATTCCTCGCCAACTTCGCGACGCTCCGCTCCATAGACCGCCAACGCTTCGCGCGGATCGAACAGCTTTTCAAGCTTGCGAATCTCCTCGTCCTGTCCGGCGGTCGCTTCACCCGGCGACCGGAGCCGCCCGGCCCAGCCTTCTCCCGCGCGCACCAGCCGCACCACCTCCCCCTGCATCGGCCCGACCGTTTCCGGCCCCGCATCCACGATCCCGTCGAAATTCCGCTCCTGCTCGCTCGTGTCCGCCGTGCACTCGAAGACAAGCTCATCCTTCGACCGAACCTCGAACCCATATGCCTGCCTCGATCGATTCGACACCCGGCCAAGGCGGTTCTTCCCCTCTTCGGACTCCCGAACCGTGGCGTCCAGCATCGTGACCCGCATCAGCAGCCTTCCGGTGGCGCCCGCCGGAAGCATGTTCTCCTCCCGGCATAACAGGAATCCCCTCGCTCCCGGTTCCGCCCCGGCCTCGCCCCGCTCCTCCGGCAATTCCAGCCGCGGCAGTCCACCCTCCCAGCCGGCCTCCTCGCCGCCCGAACCCTCATCATTCCGGCAAGACCACAAAAACAACAACCCTGCCATCCCGACTGCCGTCATCAATACGCCCCCGCTCCTCACCGCCGCGGTCTTAACAAGCACCCCCGGCCCCGCAAAGCCCATTCTCACCCTGCTCTCACCCTGCGGCGGCATTTCGCTTTCATCACGCAAGTGATTCTGCAAAAACCAACACCCCTCCACCGCCGGCTCCCCCGCATCCCGTATCCGCCTTCCCCGCGCCCGAAAACCGCCAACCGAAAACCGCCGACCCCTCCCGCTCCATGTCCTTCCTCCTTCACCCTCCCGCATGGCTGCGCACCGTCTACGTGGCGGTCCTCATCGGGCTGGGCGCCGTCCTCCTCCTCTTCCCCGCATGGCTGCCAAACAAACCCCGTCTGCCGGTCGAAGACAGCGCCGTGGAAATCCTGCAATCGGCTCTTCTCGGATTCTCGGCGGCTCTCTTCTTTGCAACTGTCCCGCACGCCGGTTCGTTCGGACCCATCTACCGCGCATGGGGAATCGCCTGCCTCGGAGTGCTGGTCGCGGAGATCGGCAGGGCCATCGACCATCTCATCGATCCCCTCCGTCATGAATACATCATGGTGGCTCTTCTCGCAATCATCCTGATCACGCTTGCCAGGCACCGCAAAGTCTTCCTGCGCTTCGTTGGACTTGCCTCCCGGCACCCCGCCTCCGGGTTCATGGCGGCCGCCGTCA
>Ga0180436_10004142_pt1 | contig 13126 bp, 13 predicted proteins | sample SS_ome_2_FD_132434 | JGI IMG/M metagenome (GOLD analysis project Ga0180436, IMG submission 132434) | Hypersaline lake sediment archaeal communities from the Salton Sea, California, USA - SS_3_S_2 metaG | ecosystem: Environmental > Aquatic > Non-marine Saline and Alkaline > Hypersaline >...
CGCCAGTTTTCTATCGAAAAACCGCGCCGAGGCGATCGGAGGGCAGTTGATCGAAGCAGGGTATGCGCTGCAGTCGGATACCGTGACCGCGGATGCCGGAACCCTGTACCGTGTTCGCGTCGGCCCCTTCGCAACGGAAAACGCGGCCGAAAGCGCGGTTGTCGCCATAAAAGCAGAACTGGGCGATGTAAAACCGCGCATCGTGGACCTCGAACCCGGCCAGTCTGCGCCGGTCACGCAGCCCTCGGACCCGATGGTGCGCTGGGTGGTGCAGGTCGCGGTCTTGTCCAGCGCGGGTAAGGCGGACGAACTCGTCGCGCAGCTCAAGCTCGAAGGCCTGGAAGCGTACCGGGAGATCCTCGAACGCAACGGCTCGAAAATGTATCGCGTGCGCGTCGGGCCGTTTATCGAGCGCGAGGCGGCCATCCGTGTCGATCAATTGATCGAACAGCGCCTGTCGATCGATGCCCTGGTGATGAGCGCCGACTGAACGTGTTAACTGCTGCGGCACAGCGACATTCATGATCTGGACGGACTACGCCATCATCGCGCTCATCGGCCTTTCGGTGCTGGTGGGTGTTTTTCGCGGTTTCATCAAGGAAGTCTTCTCCCTGTTTGTCTGGGCGGCGGCGTTCCTGGTGGCCTACCATTTTTCCGGTGACGTGGCGCAGTTGATGGAACAGGCCGTGACCCTGCCGTCGGCCAGACTGGCCATGGGATTCGCCGGGCTGTTTATCGCTGTGCTGCTGGTCGGGGGGCTGATCAACTACCTGCTGGGAAAACTCGTGCAGAGCACCGGCCTGAGCGGCACGGACCGTTTGCTTGGCGGAGTATTCGGAGCCGCGCGCGGCCTGGCGCTGGTCGTGGTGCTTTTGCTGGTCAGCGGTTTCACGCCGATACCGGCCGACCCCTGGTGGAAAGAGTCGGCCACGATCCAGCGCCTCATGCCGCTGGTTGAATGGAGTGCGAACCTGTTGCCGGATAACGTCGCCGAGTACCTGGACTTCGAACCTGGCGACGAGGAAGCCGAGGCTGATGAAAGTTCCAAAGAGGACGTTTGAGGGGCAGGCTTTCAGCAAAAAGTGAAAAAGGCTCGCGGATTTCGCATCGGGTCGGAAGCGCTGGCAGCAAATGGGTTAGAATGCGCGCGTGATCGCATTCAGTTGCTTAATCGGGGACGTCTGAAATGTGCGGAATAGTCGGGATGGTCGGCAAAAAACGTGTCGGGCCTGCCTTGTACGACGCATTGACAATGCTGCAGCACCGGGGCCAGGACGCCGCGGGTATCGCCACGCTGGACGGGATCAGGATCAGCCTGCACAAGAACAACGGCCTGCTGCGGGACGTTTTCCTTCCCGAACACATGGCGGCACTCAAGGGAAACGCCGGTATCGGTCACCTTCGCTACCCGACGGCCGGCCTGGACGACTCTTCCGAAGCGCAACCTTTTTACGTCAACTCGCCCTACGGCATCGCGTTGGGCCACAACGGCAACCTCATCAACACCGAGGCGCTGTCGCGGCAAATGTACGAAAGCGACCGCCGCCATCTGAATACGCGATCGGATTCCGAAGTGCTGCTGAATGTGCTGGCGCACGAGATCCAGCGGCAGGCTCCGAAAAAGCTCGAACCCCGTCACGTTTTTCACGCGGTGTGCCGGGTGCACGAGCGCTGCGAGGGCGCATACTCCGCCGTGGCCCTGATCTGCGGTTTTGGCATCGTCGGTTTTCGGGACCCGCACGGAATCCGGCCGATGGTGCTCGGCAAGCGCGAAACGTCAAAGGGTCGCGAGTACATTCTGGCGTCAGAAAAGGTCGCGCTTGACGTACTCGGTTTCGACCTGCTGCGGGACGTCGAGCCGGGAGAGGCCGTCATCATCACGCTGGAAGGCGAATTGCACACCGCAAAATCCGGTGTGTCGAAGGTGCACTCACCCTGTATTTTCGAATTCGTCTACTTCGCACGCCCGGACTCCATGATGGACGACATCTCGGTGTACAAGGCGCGGCTGCGCATGGGGCAGGCCCTGGCGCGCAAGATTCTGCGTGAACGCCCCGATCACGATATCGACGTGGTCATTCCGGTCCCGGACACGAGCCGCACCGCGGCGCTGCCCCTGGCCTATGACCTGGACGTCAAATACCGCGAGGGCTTCATCAAGAACCGCTACATCGGCCGGACTTTCATCATGCCCGGGCAAAAAGCGCGCAAGAAATCGGTGCGCCACAAGCTGAACGCAATCGACCTGGAATTTCGCAAGAAAAACGTGCTGATCGTGGACGACTCCATCGTTCGCGGCACGACGTCGAAAAAAATCATCCAGATGGCCCGGGAAGCGGGCGCGCGAAAGGTCTACTTTGCGTCCGCCTCACCGCCGGTGCGCTACGCCAACATCTACGGTATCGACATGCCGGCGCAGTCGGAGCTGATTGCCGCCGGGCGCACGGTAGAGCAGGTGCAGGCGATTCTTGGGGCGGACTGGCTGATCTACCAGGATATCGAGGACCTCGTGGAGTCCTGCCGCGAGGGTAATCCGAACATCACCCGCTTCGACACGTCCTGCTTCACCGGTGAATACGTCACCGGTGTCGAAGACGGCTATCTCGAACATCTCGAGCGGCAGCGCTGCGACTCCGCTAAATCCAAACGACGCTCCGCGTAGCGCTCCAGTCGGGCCAAAGCAGCCCCGGATCAGCGGCGCTGCCTGCGCCAGGCGTCCACGATGCGCTCGACGTCGGTCTCCTCCGGTCCGCGCGCCCACATGTTGCCGTATTCGATGCTCTGCGCGTTCGGCGGCGGTGACGGCATCGTCACGTGAAAGCGCATCGGCATGGGCACCGCTTCGCCTGCCGCGATGGCTTCGCCCTGTGCCAGCGAGGGCAGGGCCTCGAGGATGCCGCGCGCGGAGTCGGGGACCAGTGAGCGTACGTATTCCTGGTCGTCAGGGTTGGAAATACGCAGGCAGATGTAGCTGCTGCATTGCGCCAGTACCGTTTCGGAGAGTTCGTTCGGCCGCTGGCTGACGACGCACAGGCCCACCGCGTATTTACGTCCCGCCTTGGCGATGCGCTCAAAGCTTCGGCGCGTGCCCTGGTGTCCGCCCACGTGATCCCGCGGAATATAGGCATGCGCCTCCTCGGCGATCAGGAACAGCGGAAATTCGCGACATTGCGGGTTCCAGTAATTGAATTCGAACGCCAGGCGGCCGATCTGCGAAGTAACCGTGGGGTGCACGTCGAACGGCACCGAGCTGATGTCCAGCACCGTGACCTTGGCGGGCTTCTCGCCGAGCCCGACGAAGTCGCGCATCAGGCCCGGAAGCGACTCGGAAGAATTGCGCTTCTGCGGTTTCAGCAGGAAATCGTAGCGGGTATCGTTCAGGCGGCTCTGCAGCTTGACCAGCAGCTGGTCGAACTTGCCGGTCAGCGCGGTCTTGGATTTGCCGAAATCCGCGGTGGTTTCGTTCGCGCTCTTGAAGCGGGTCAGCAGTTCATCAAGTGAAAAATAGATCGGCGAATCGACCGTGACGTGCCCGAGATCGAGGTGCGCATTGGCCTCGCGCTTGAGCTCCAGGACCGCGTTGCGCAGAAACGCGATCTGCACCGAGGCGTTGGGATCGTCGCGGTCGATCAGCAGTTCGATCAGTTCCTCGTAGGTCAGCAGCCAGTAGGGTATTTCCAGGTCGCTGGCCTTGATGCAGTTGACCAGGTGCTCGGGGAAGGGCGGCCTGGTGTCCGGGTCCCAGTCCTTGCTGCCGTACTCGCCGTGCAGGTCCAGCACGATGATGTGCGCGTTCGGCATGGATTTGAGCGTGGACTGGATAAAGCTGGTCACGCTCCAGGACTTGCCGGCGCCCGACTGGCCGAGGATCGCCGCGTGGCGGCCGAAAAATGCATCCGGGTCCAGGAAGACCTCCACGTTTTCCGAGGCGCTCAGCCGGCCGACGTTGAATTTTGCCGCTGCGTACTTGGCGAACAGCACCTTGAGCGTGGCCGAGGTCACCAGGTGAACTTCCGCACCGGTGGTGGGGTAGTGCGCGACACCGCGCTGGAAACCGCCTTGCTGGGTTATCTCGCCCAGCGGGTTCATGCGCAGCATGCGCACCAGTTCGCCGTCCGGCCCCACTTCCTGCCACATGCTCTCGACGATGACGAGCACATAGGAGTCACCCTGGATCACCATCAGGTAAGTTCCGACCATCCCGATACGGATTTTCTCGTCGTTCAGCGTAACTTCAGGAACGAAACCTTCCTCCTCGGAGATCAGCTGGGCGACGCACTCTGCGCCGCTGGATTCGACCAGGTGGCCGATGACGGTATTTTTTTCGTTGATCATCTTACTTCCCTGTTGCTTAGAGTTGTCAGAATTCACTGCCGGTCTGTACCGGGGTCATTCAAGCTCGGCGATGGCAGCTTCGACATCCAGTTTTTCCATCGCGTCGAGGGGTTTGGCCTCGGAAGCCTGAATGTAAAGGTCCGAAACCTCGTCGTAGCGGTCGTCACCGAACAGGAGATAAAGGCCGTTGGCGTATTCGATGCGGGCGATCGGTGAGTCCGGGGTCAGTTCCAGGGATTTCTTGAAATACCGCAGCGACTTCGATTCACTCGCGCCGTAGGTCATGGAGCCGATCAGCTTTCCGACCTTGTCGAGGATCTCGGCGTGGTAGAGGCCCAGCGCGGTGCACGCCTCAGCGTGTTTTGGCTGCAGCTTCAGGGCGCGTTCCAGGCTTTTCTGGATTTTTCCGCCGATGCCCTGCTTCAGGGCCTTGGCCACCGAGATGCTCTGGCTGTAACGACCCAGGTTGAACGCGTGGAAATAATGCGCGTTGGGGTCGTTCGGAAAAGCCTCGATCGCGGACTCGGCCCGCGCGGCGGCTTGCTGGAAAAGGGCTGTCTGTCTCGACGGCTTATCCTCGAGATAGGTGGCATAGATACCGGTTGCCTTGTTGGCCACGGCATGGCCCTCGAGACCCGCCTCGTCGCCCAGCGCGACCGCCTGCTCGAAATCACCGCGATGAAAGGCCCGCCAGGCCTCCTGCAGGGTTTCGTCCGACGGGTAGGGTTCGCAATCGCCCCGGTGCAGGTCGCTCCAGTTTTTTTTCAATGCATCCCCTTCGTAGTTGAAGGCGTCCGCATCGTAGGGAAAAGGATTCCAGCCGCTCATATGCTGTCTCTGCTGTGATTGCACCAATTCTAGTGTGATTGCTCTAATTCCAATTCATAGAATTATGCCTGTGAACCCAAACCATATCCTGAAGGAGGAAGTCATGGCCACGAAGAAACTGAAAAAGAAAGTACAACGTAAACCCGCCGCCCGCAAGGCGGCCAACCCGGTTGTCGACTCGGCCCGTGAATTCTGGCTGGCCGGTCTCGGCGCGTTCAGCTACGTGCAGGACGAGGGCATGAAGGTCGTCAATCGCGGCAACAAGCTCTTTGACCAGCTCGTCAAGGAAGGCAGCAAGATCGAACAGAAAGCGAAAAAAGACCTCGAAGGCGCGTTTGGCGATATCCGCGAGGAAATCGAATCGCGTGTCAGCGAGTTCCGCGGCGAAGTCGAAACGCGCGTCGGTGATATCCGCGGCGAAGTCGAACACCGGCTGGAGCCCATGCTCGACAAGGGCAAGAAAGTCGAAAAGCAGGCGACCCAGAACTGGGACAAGCTCGAAGATTTCTTTGACGATCGCGTCGCCGCTGTGCTCGACCGCCTGGGCATTCCGAGCAAGGACGACATCGACGCCCTGAACCGGCGTATCCAGTCGCTTTCCCGCCAGGTGACGGCCCTCGAAAAGAAGGCCAAGCCGGCTCCGGCCAAGAAGGCTGCAGCCAAAAAGGCGCCGGCCAAGAAGGCAGCAGCCAAGAAGGCGCCGGCCAAGAAGGCTGCGGCCAAAAAAGCGAGTGTGAAAAAAGCGGCGCCTGAAAAGGCAGCCGAGGCGCCCAAGTCCGCCTGACGCACGAACCGTTTCTATCCTCTTTGGGCCGGCGTACATGCCGGCCCTTTTTTATGCGCCGGCCGCGGTGTCGAAAACCTAGACCACGCGGGAGAGATACTGGTAAGCAATGTCGGTGAGCCGCGTTCGCTCCGGTTCGCGCAGGTAGGGTGAGACCTGCAGCAGTACCCGGGCGATGGCGTAGACCTGGGCTGACCCGTCTGCCAGGCTGTTCGGCGCCTGCAGCTCGGCAAATGAAATCCAGTACGTCATGGCCAGCTGCAGGCCCTGGGTCAGCAATTCTTTCTGCACCGGCGTGATCTGGAGAATCCCGGATTGCTCCAGGCCCGACAGCGCATTCGCCACGGACGCTTGTTCACGCGCCAACAGGGCGCGCATCGCCCGGTCGATGTTCGGTATACGGCTCGTGATATCGGACAGGTTGCGGTACAGAAAGCGAAAGTCGCCCTTGACCTCAAAGCCGACGTGCAGGTGAAGCCACAGGTCTTCGGCGCTCAGCAGCACGTCGTCGGGAATTTCGGTCAGCGGCTGGAAACGGGCCAGGAAGCGTTTGAACAGCTCGGTGACGATATCGTCCTTGCTGCGGAAGTGGTAATACAGGTTGCCCGGGCTGATGTCCGCCTCGTCGGCAATCTGGTTGGTGGTTACGTTAGGCTCTCCCTGCTCGTTGAACAGCGCCAGGCTGGTGGCGAGGATCAGCTCCCTGGTGTCCCGGCGGGCCATGGGCGATCAGAGCGGTGCGCCCAGCTTGGTGACGAGCTCGATGTACTGTTTCTGGGCGTCCTCTTCGCTCATGCCGGCCAGCTTTTCCCAGGCCTCGTACTTGGCCGCGCCGACGAAATCGAAGAATCCGGGCTTGGAGCCCTGCACGTCCCCGGTCGAGCCCTGCTTGTACAGTGCATAAAGCTGCAGCATCGTGTTGTCGTCCGGACGTTCCGAGAGTGACTTAACAGCCACCGCCGCCTTTTCGAATCGCTCTTTCAGTTCGCTCATTTTCAACCTGCCTCCTGTGCTCAGTTTAGCTCCCGCTACGCGTGAACGCGGTTCTGCTATGATCCTAACACGAGCAGGCGGCGCTTCAGGACAGCGGCCGCCGTTGAACACGTTTCACGGAGCTAAAACCATGTCATATTTCATTACCGGCGGAACGGGCTTCATTGGAAAGCACCTGATTGAACGTCTGGTCGAGCGCAGGGGCACGATCTACGTGCTCGTGCGCAAGGACTCGAAAGAAAAAGTCAAGCAATTGCGCGAGCGCGTCGGCAAGGCGGGCAGCCGGATCGTTCCGGTGCAAGGCGACCTGACGAAACCCTATCTCGGCGTGTCGCCCGCGGATCGAAAAAAATTGCAGGGCAAGATCAAGCATTTCTTTCACCTCGCTGCGATCTACGACCTGAAAGCAGATGCCCGCTCGCAGGAAGAAACCAACATCGGCGGTACGCGCAATGCGGTGCGGTTGGCGGGCGCAATCAAGGCCGGGCGCTTTCATCACGCCAGTTCGATTGCGGCAGCCGGCATGTACCCGGGCATGTTCACCGAGGAAATGTTCGAGGAAGCCATCGGCCTGGATAACCCGTATTTTCGCACCAAGCACGAATCAGAGGGAGTCGTGCGCCGCGAGTGCAAGGTTCCGTGGCGCGTCTACCGCCCCGGGATCGTCGTCGGTCACTCCAGGACCGGGGAGATGGACAAGATCGACGGGCCCTACTATTTCTTCAAGCTGATCCAGCGCCTGCGCCGCACGCTGCCGCCCTGGATGCCGGCGATCGGGCTGGAAGGCGGCCGGATCAACATTGTTCCGGTCGATTTCGTTGCCGCGGCCATGGATCATATCGCGCACGTTCCCCGCCAGGACGGCAGGTGTTTCCACCTGACCGACCCGAAACCCGGGCGTATCGGCAACGTGCTGAACATCTTTGCCCGGGCCGGCCATGCGCCGCAGATGAGCATGCGATTCGACGGCCGCATGTTCAATTTCATACCGTCTTCTGTGCGCCAGGGCATGATGATGCTGCCGCCGGTGCGGCGCATTTACAACCACGTGCTGAATGATCTCGGCATGCCGCCCGACGTGATGAAGTTCATCAATTACCCCACCAAGTTCGACTGCCGCGACACGCGACGCCTGCTGAAGGGCACCGGTATCCGCGTGCCGCGGCTGGACGATTACGCCTGGCGCCTGTGGGACTACTGGGAACGTCACCTGGACCCCGATCTTTTCATCGACCGCAGCCTGCGCGGCCATGTCGAGGACAAGGTGGTGGTCATAACCGGTGGTTCCTCCGGCATCGGAGAGGCCACGGCGCTGATGATGGCCCAGGCCGGCGCACGCGTGGCGATCATCGCGCGGGACCCGGAAAAACTCAGAGAGGCCGTTGCGACGATCGGTGAAGACGGCTGCGTTGTGAAGGGCTATGCCGCCGATGTGACCGACGATGAGAGCTGCTCAAAGGTCGTCAAGAAGATCGTCAGGGAAATGGGTGAAATTGAAATACTGGTCAACAGCGCAGGCCGCTCGATCCGCCGCGCCATCTCCGCGTCCTATGACCGCTTCCACGATTTTGAGCGGACCATGCAGGTCAACTATTTCGGCAGCCTGCGCATGATCATGAACGTCCTGCCCGCGATGGAGAAAAGGCGCAAAGGACACGTTATCAACATCTCGTCGATCGGTGTGCTGTCCAACGCGCCGCGCTTTTCGGCCTACGTCGCATCCAAGGCGGCGTTGGACGCCTTTTCGCGGTGCGCCTCCTCGGAGTTCAGTGACACAGGTGTGAATTTCACGACGATCAACATGCCGCTGGTGCGTACACCGATGATAGCGCCGACCAAGATGTACGAAAACGTGCCGACGATCTCACCCGAGGAGGCGGCCGCGATGGTCAAGCAGGCGATAATCTACAAGCCGCAGCGCATCGCCACGCGGCTGGGCATATTCGCCCAGGTGCTGCACTCGGTGGCGCCCAAGGTGTCGGAAATCATTATGAACAGCGCATTCCGGATGTTTCCGGATTCGGCCGCCGCCAAGGGACTGAAAGACCACCAGGCCGCGGCTTCGCAGGAACAGGTGGCCTTTGCGAGCCTGATGCGCGGAATCCACTGGTAGGAGAATAAGGTGCTTAAAGTCGGAGACAATGCTCCGCTGTTTGAACTCGAAGACGATCAGGGGCAGGTATTCAGGCTGGCCGATCACGCCGGTGAAAAAGTGCTGCTGGTTTTTTACCCCGGTGACAACACCCCGGTATGCACGGCGCAGTTGTGCGACTACCGTGACGGTATCGAGGCCTTCGAAGGGCTAGGCGTCAGCGTGGTCGGTATCAGTGGAGATGACGGTGAATCGCACCGGGCGTTTCGGGAGAAGCACGACCTGCCGTTCACGCTGCTCTGCGATCCCGGGCAAAAGGTGGCCCGGCAATACGGCGTGAAGGGGCTGCTCGGGCCGAAACGCTCGGTATTCCTGGTCGACGAGAACGGTTCGATCCCCTATCTGCACGTAGAATCGCTGAGCCTGTTCCGGCGCAAGCGGGACGAACTGCTCTCGGTGATCCGGTCGCTGCCCTGAGGCTGGTTTCGTGCGTGACAATGGTGCGGACCGATTCCGGGCCATGCTGGCAAGGAACCACGAGCTGGCGGAGACCACGCGTTCGCCCGGCTTTCCGCTGGCCGAGTTTGATTTGCTGCAGCGTTGGCAGCTGGAGCGCCTGACCACCACCTTCGATGACCTGTATCGCCGCGAGGGCTATCGTCATGCGGTCGAGTTCTTCGTGTCGGACCTCTACGGCGGCCTGGATTTCCGGGAGCGTGATCAGGAGATGAGCCGGGTGGCCCCGGTGATGATCCGTTTTCTGCCGAACAACGCACTGGTGGCGCTGGCCGAAGCCTTCGAGTTGCAGGCGCTGAGCCTGGAATACGACAAGCAGATGGCCGAGTACATGGCGGCCAATGGCATTCGGGCGCTCGACATGGGGCGCTACATCGACGTCTACCTGCATGGCAGCGATCGAGCGGGCAGGGAGCGCCAGATTTTACTGATCAGCAAGCTCGGCCGTGACTTGAAAGGGCTGGTTCGCAGGCCGATGATCAATCGCCTCGTGCGCATGCTTCGGGGGCCGGCGCATGCGGCGGGTTTCGGCAACCTGCAGGAATTTCTTGAATTGGGCCTGTCTTCATTCCGGGAATTGGAAGACCCGGTATTTTTCGTCGATACGATTTACCAGCGGGAATGGGCCGCGATGGAACGCCTGTTCGCCGGTGACCCGGACCCTTTCGGGTTCAGCTGAAACGGCAGCCGAAGTGATCGCTGAGGTAGGAAACGATTTCTTCTTCGATACGGCCCTTGAGAAACATCAGGACGAGGCCAAGTTTCGCCTCGACGTGGATCTCGTCCTCGTTGACCGTTATGGTGCCGTTCACGCCGGAGCGGTCGAAACAGATGCGATCGTCCTGCCAGTGGTAGGCGATGTCGAATTTCTGCGCCAGGTCCGTCGCCAGTTCATCGGCGGCTGCCTGTGCCTGCTCGCGGCCCAGGGAGTGTTGCGCATGCATATCAATGTACGACATGTAACCTTTTCGCTCGAATCGGGGCGTTACAGTTTAGACGTGGCCGGCGGGTCGTTCCAGCCCCCGCGGAGCGTGCCGGCATGATTTGGCGCCGAATTTCATGGTTTACCGCTGGCCTTCTGCTGTTGCTGCTTATCGCTTATTTCGGCCTCCAGGCCTGGATCGAGTCGTCCGGCGGCCGCACGGCGATCGAAGAACAGTTGAGTCTTGCGGCGGGAAAGCGGGTACGGCTGGGCGGCGACTTCGACGTGGTGTTTCTGCCGGTTCCCGGTGTACGGGGTACGCAACTCGAAATCACCGACCTGCAAAGCGGTCAACGCATCGCTCACAGCCGGGATTACGCGGCGGACCTGTCGCTGCCGGCCCTGGCGCAAAAACGCCTGCTGGTGGATCACCTGGAAATGACCTGGCTCACTTTCGGTTCCGAAGGTGGGCAGCGGTTGGCGATTCCGCGGGTCACGCTGTCCGGTTTCGAGCCCGGGTCCCTGTCGCGCTTTGCCGTGGACCTCGGCCCGCTGGGTGAAATCGACGGTGCGTTCACCTGGCGCCCGGACAGCTTCAACGTCGACCTGGCCCTCGATGGCGCGCTCGAAGCCGTCGGCCCTTTTGCGCTGCGCGGCCGTTTTTTCTACAGCGCGGAAGGGGCCTCCTTTGACGGCCTGGAGCTTACCGTGGCCGGGCAGGAGTTGGAGGGATCCGGTTGTTACCGCGCCGCGGGCGAAGCGGAGCTGAACCTGGACCTGCGCGCCGCGCGCCTTGACCTGGACGCCCTGGAGGCGCTGGCCGGCGGCCGGGTCGGGGGAGGGCGCCTGCCGCTGGTCGTTAACCTGCGTCTGTACGCCGATGAAATGATTCGCGGGAAAGTAACGGCTTTCGACGCCGTGTTCGAGTACGGATCGGCATTTGCCTGTCACTGACCCGCTGACGTATCCCGCGTTGGGCGCAGGCGCCGGTTGGCTATACAATGGCTCAGCTGAATTCAACCGACAGTCTTGGGAAACCGGATTTTGAACGATAAAAAAGAAAATGCGGCCGAACTCGCCGCCGTGCGGGATGAGATCGACCGGCTGGACGAACAGATCCAGGAATTGATCAGCCAGCGAGCGCGGATGGCGTTTCGTGTGCGGGAAACCAAGGGCGAAGACCTCGATGCCGTCAAGTTCTATCGTCCGGAGCGCGAGGCGCAAGTGCTGCGCAGGGTCCAGGAGCGCAACCAGGGGCCGCTCAGCGACAGTGAAATGCTGCGCCTGTTTCGCGAGATCATGTCGGCCTGCCTGGCCCAGCAGGAACCGTTGAAGGTCGCGTTCCTCGGGCCCGAGGGAACCTTTACCCAGCAGGCGGTCACGCGGCACTTCGGGCACTCGGTGCACGGGGTCAGCCTGCCGACGATCGACGAGGTGTTCGAGCGCGTCCAGTCGGGAGATCATGATTTCGGCGTTGTCCCGGTCGAAAATTCGAGCCAGGGAATTGTCAGCCACACGCTGGACAACTTCCTGTTTTCCGATCTGAATATCTGCGGCGAGATCGAGTTGCGCGTGCGGCAGAACCTGCTGACCAAGGCCAAGAGCCTGCAGCAGATCGAACGCGTGTATTCGCATGAGCAGTCGTTGTCGCAGTGCCGCAACTGGCTGCGCACGCATCTGCCCGGGGTCGAATTTATCGCCGTGAGCAGCAACAGCGAGGCCGCGCGGCGGGTTCGAAATACGCCGGAGTCCGCCGCGATCGCCGGACGCGCTGCCGCCGAGATTTATGGTCTGCCCGTGCTGTTCGCGGAGATCGAGGATCACCCGGACAACACCACGCGTTTCCTGGTCATCGGTCGCGAGATCTTTGCGCCATCCGGGCAGGACAAAACCACGTTGCTGCTGTCCGGCCCCGAGGGTCCGGGCTTGCTGCACAGCCTGCTTGAACCGTTCCGCAAGCACGGGATCAACATGACCCGGATCGAGTCCCGGCCGTCATCGGCCGCGAAGTGGTCCTACGTGTTTTTCGTCGATGTTGAAGGTCACGCCGAAGACCCCGCCGTCGCGGCCGCTCTCGAGGACCTGTCAAAAGTCAGCAAGCTGTCCCGCGTGCTGGGTTCCTATCCAAAAGCCGTGCTTGCCCGCGCACCGTCATGATCCTGGAAACCGCGCCCATCGGGGCGCCGCTGGGCGGTGAACTGACCCCGCCGGGCGATAAGTCGATTTCACACCGGTCGCTGATTTTCGGCTGTCTCGCCTCCGGTGAGACACGCATAGAGGGGCTGCTGGACAGCGAGGACGTCAAGGCGACCGCCGCGGCCTGCCGTCAGCTCGGCATGGGCTACCGCGAAGCCGGTGACGTCGTTTTGCTCCAGGGCGTGGGCGAGCAGGGACTGAGCGCCCCGCTTGCCGAACTGTACATGGGCAACTCCGGCACGGCGATGCGGCTGCTGACCGGCGTGCTGGCCGCACAGCCCTTTGACTCGGTGCTGACGGGTGACGAGTCCCTGAGCGGCCGTCCCATGAACCGGATCGTGAAACCGCTGCGCGCGATGGGCGCAGGGATCGAAACGGGTCCGGGCGGTAGACCGCCGCTGAAAATCCGGGCAACAGCCGGTCTCAGGGGAATCGATTATGAATCGCCCGTGGCCAGCGC
>Ga0180436_10004143_pt1 | contig 13123 bp, 14 predicted proteins | sample SS_ome_2_FD_132434 | JGI IMG/M metagenome (GOLD analysis project Ga0180436, IMG submission 132434) | Hypersaline lake sediment archaeal communities from the Salton Sea, California, USA - SS_3_S_2 metaG | ecosystem: Environmental > Aquatic > Non-marine Saline and Alkaline > Hypersaline >...
GCGGCGCTGGACGATGTGGAACTGGTCGGGGTCGCCGATGTCGACGCAGACCGGGCTCAGTTCGTAGCTGATGAATGCGGGTGCGCTGCCTCTACCGATTTTGCGGCATTGCTCAAACGTGTCAACTGCGTGTCGATCGTCGTACCGACGAGCCTGCACCACCAGGTTGCCCGGCAGGCAATCACGAATGGGGTCGATGTCCTGCTGGAAAAGCCGATGACGGTGACGCTTGCAGAGGCCGACGACCTGATTGCCCTGGCGGAGGAGCACAACGTCATTCTCCAGGTCGGGCATCTCGAGCGGTTCAACCCGGCGGTGCTGGCGATGAAGCCGTCGCTGACCACACCGGTATTCATCGAGAGCAGCAGGATCTCGACGTTCAAGAGAAGGGGCATCGATGTCGATGTAGTGCTCGACCTGATGATCCATGACATCGATCTCATCCTCACGATTATCGACTCGCCGCTCAAGACGATCCATACCGTCGGGGCTCCCGTCGTCACTGGCACGACCGATATAGCCAATGCGCGCCTCATCTTTGAAAACGGGGCCACCGCCAACATTACCGTATCCCGCGTTTCGTTGACCAACGTGCGCAAAATGCGGATATTCCAACCCGGCTCGTACATCAATGTCGACTTTGCCAACAAGAAGATCATGACCATCCTGCTCCAGGACGAGCTGCTCGACAGCGGCATGCCCCGGCAGGAAAAAGACGTCAAGTCTTTCGCCGACGAAGATGCACTGTTCAACGAGATCGCTCATTTTGCCACCCACGTCAGGGCCCGGACACAGCCTGACGTGACCGGCGTGGAGGGCAGGAGGGCGCTCGAAGTCGTCATGCAGGTCATGGACCAGATAAAAGCGCACCAGCAACTCGATCTCTACCAGCAAATTCAGGCCGCCGCAGGAAAATGAATGACGAGGTGATGATCGTTGCCGGTGAAGCGTCGGGGGACCTTCATGGCGCACGCCTGGTCACCTCGATGCGCACCCGTATGCCAGACTTGCAATTTTGCGGGATTGGCGGTCCGGAGCTGGAGAAATGCGGCGTCGAACTGCTCTATGACGCATCGAAAATCGCGGTGGTCGGCTTTTTCGAGGTAGCCACCCACCTGAATCATATCCTCAAGGCCCAGAAAACGCTGCGCAACCGGCTTTCCGAGACCAGGCCGAAACTGCTTATCCTGATCGATTTTCCCGACTTCAACCTGCTTCTGGCCCGGAAAGCCCGGAAACTCGGTATCCCCGTCTTCTACTACATCAGTCCACAGGTCTGGGCATGGCGGTCGGGCCGGGTCAAAACCATCGAAAAGCTGGTGGACGCCATCGGCGTGATCCTGCCGTTTGAAGAGCAGTTTTACCGGGAACGGGGCGTAGCCGCGACCTATGTCGGACACCCGCTGCTCGATTCGGTCCGGGCAGATCATGACCGGGAAACCTTTTGCCGGAACAACGGCCTTGATGCCGCCAATACACTGATCGGCATCCTGCCAGGGAGCAGAATTCGCGAGGTTGCAGCACTTTTTCCGGTATTTCTGGAAGCCGCCCTGCAGTACCAGCAAAAAAGCGCTGTCCAGCCGACCTTTCTGGTTCCATGCGCACCGACGATAGACGCCCAAACCCTGTACGAAAACGGGCTGTCTGATTACGCGGATCGCATCGATGCCAGAATTATAGAAGATGACCGGTACAGCATGATGGCGTCCTGCGCTGCGGTCATTGCCGCTTCAGGCACGGTTACGCTGGAATTGCTGCTGCTCAACACTCCCGCCGTGGTCGCCTACAAACTCGCGCCGTTGACGTACCGGCTTGGAAAACTGCTGGTGAAAATCGACTATTTCTCCCTGGTCAATCTCATTGCTTCAGAACCCGTCGTGACCGAGCTGCTGCAGCATGATGCAAGCGTTGACAATATTGCCGGCGAGCTTGACAGGCTGGTCCACGACCAGACTCGCAGAAAACGGATATTTGCCGGATACGAATCCGTCAGAAAAATACTCGGAAAGCGGGGCGCATCGGACAAAGCCGCAGCGCTGGCAATGCGGGTAATGGAAGGAAATCCATAAATGGCCGAAGATATCGATGAATTTGAACCGGTTGTCGAACTTGAAATAAACGGTACGCTCGATCTCCACCCCTTTTCTCCCAAAGACGTCAAATACCTGGTGCCCGATTACCTGGCGGCATGCCTCGAGAAAAACATAACCGAGGTGCGCATCATCCATGGAAAAGGAACAGGAGCGCTGAGACGCACCGTTCACGCGCTGCTGGCAAAACACCCTGACGTCAGCTCGTTTCGTCTGGCCACGAGAGACCATGGAAACTGGGGGGCGACCGTCGCCGTTCTGAGCCCAAAAGGCGACGACAGGAACCGCTGAACAAAAACTGCGGCCGCTTCTCGATGCTAGAGGGTACCGTCCCGCAAATCCTTGTCAATCACGTTCTTCACGTCGAAGAGGATCGATTCGGGCTTCATGAACGACCTGATGCGGCCATCTGCCATCTCCACGAACTGGCGGTGACCGACGGCGATAACAACGCCGTCGTAGCCGTGCTGCTGCGGCTCATCGATCATGTCGATGCCGTACTCAGTGCGCGCATCTTCAGCACTCACCCACGGATCGTAGACATCCACCGACAATCCGTAATCCGCGAACTCGGCAATAATGTCGACAACTTTGGTATTTCGCAAATCGGGGCAGTTTTCCTTGAAGGTGAGTCCCATCACGAGAATCTTCGCATTGCTCACGTCGATTTTCTTGCGCAGCATCAGTTTGATGACGCGATCAGCCACATATTTGCCCATTTCATCGTTGAGCCGCCGGCCGGCCAGAATCATGGCCGGATGGTAGCCGACTTCCTGGGCTTTATGGGTGAGGTAGTACGGGTCCACACCGATGCAATGACCGCCGACAAGCCCCGGGTAAAACGGCAGAAAATTCCACTTCGTTGCGGCTGCCTCGAGTACTTCCGGGGTATCGATACCGAGCTGGTGAAAGATAAGCGCGAGCTCATTTACCAGCGCAATATTCACGTCGCGCTGGGTATTCTCGATAACTTTGGCGGCTTCGGCGACTTTGATTGAACTGGCCGGAAACGTACCTGCGGTAATGATCGAGCGATACAGTTCGTCAATTCTTTGGGCAATTTCCGGCGTTGATCCCGACGTTACTTTGACGATATCGACGACCCGGTGTTCCCGGTCACCCGGGTTGATGCGCTCCGGACTGTAGCCGCAGAAGAAATCTGTATTGAATGTGAGCCCCGATACGTCTTCGAGGATCGGCACGCATACCTCCTCGGTGGCTCCTGGAAACACCGTGGATTCATAAATGACCACATCGCCCGGTTCGAGGCAGGCGCCAACCGTTCTCGACGCGGATTCGAGCGGATGAAGGTTCGGTCGTTTCGCGGAATCGATGGGGGTGGGCACGGTGACGATGAAAATATTGCAGTCGGCGAGATCGCCGCTGTCCGCGGTGCAATGGAGCAAAGCGGAGGCCTGGAGCTCGGCTTTTTGTACCTCCAGCGTCGCATCGACGCCGTCCTTGAGCTCCGCTATGCGCCTGGCGTTCAGGTCGTAGCCGACGACAGGATACTGTTTGCCGAATTCCACCGCGAGCGGCAGGCCGACGTAGCCGAGGCCGATGATGCCGATTTTTACTGGCTGTTTTTGATTCATCGTCATGTGGTCTGCTGTCAGTCCCGGGGACCGTAGTAGGTTAAGCCCGACGTGTCGGTCTCGTATACACTGATGGAATAAAGCCGGTAACGATCATGGGTCAGCGGTTTTTCGAGATGGTCCCAGATGAATTTGGCGATATGCTCCGAGGATGGATTGAGCTCCGCAAATGCTTCCATCTCGTTGAGGTTGCGGTGATCAAGTTCATCGACTACTTCGTAGACATGTTTTTTCAGCACTTTGAAGTCAATGCCCATACCGAGGTGGTCGAGCTCAGTGGCGCGGACCGTAACGGTAACCCGCCAGTTGTGCCCGTGCGGCAATTCGCAGCTGCCCGGGTAATCCCGCAGATGATGGCCGCTTGAAAAATGTGTTTTTACAAATATATCATACATGATATGACTCTCACTGATATCGTGGTGCAGGGTAAAGGCGGATTGTGCGGTACCGCCCGCGGTTCTGCTTTGGGGGCGGACCTGGTGCCGGCGTCATCGCCGGTTTTCATCAAACGCAACATTAACAACGATCTCTATACCTTACAAGGAGACAAAAATACAGTCCGAAGTTTTATCTTGCTGCGATGATATCAGCCTGCCTGCATGAGGCACGTATATTTCAGTCAGCTAAATGTCAGCTCCGCGGTATACATTGAAACAAAATGGATGGTAAGGGAAATTGGAGTGGTCTCGCCAGGTTTTGCCGTTGCATATAGCAGGTTAAACAGATAAAGACAGATATGAACACCCAGCCCAGAAATACAACGACTGACGCGATCTTTGATGGTTCGCTCTCCTGTCGTCAGCACGTATCCGGATACCGGTTTTCCGTTGACTCGGTGCTGCTCGCTGATTTTGTCGAAATCAAAAAGAATGATACCGTCCTCGAGCTTGGAACCGGCTGCGGCGTTGTCGGGCTTATTTTATGCTATCGACACCAGTCCGTCCCGTTTACCGTAACCGGTATCGAGTGCCAGCGTGATCTGGCCGAACTGGCCCGCATCAATATCGCCGAAAACGGTTATGAGGATACGTTTTCAATTATCGAGGGCGACCTGACGGACCATCGGAGAATGTTCCAACCAGAATCATTTTCGCTGGTCATCTCAAATCCGCCGTTTTTTGCCCGGGGCACCGGCAGAATCAATGATGATGCAGAATCCGGGAAGGCCCGCCATCAAAATGAGACAAAACTTGAAGATTTCGTTTCAACAGCCTCATTTTGCGTAAAGAATCGGGGCAGGGTTTTTTTTGTTTTTCCGGCGGTATTTTCCATACAGCTCATAGAACTTCTGACCAGGCACCGACTGACGCCCAAAACGGTCCAATACCTGTATTCCTACCCCGAAAGCGAGCAGGCCACCCTGATGCTCGTCGAGGCCGTTAAAAATGGTGGTGCCGGCTGTACCGTGCGGGCTCCGTTTTATCTCTATCAATACAAGAACGGTCCCTATTCCGATCGTGCTAAACGGCTGTACGATCCGTGAGTCGCCTGGCTGCGATCGCCCATGCTCGCCAAAGTCGACAGTGCCGCCCTGGTCGGTATAGAAGGGGTGCCGGTTTCGGTGGAAGTGGATGTCGGCAACGGGCTGCCGTCCTTCACGACGGTCGGACTTCCTGACAGTTCCGTGCGCGAGAGCAAGGATCGAGTAAAGGCGGCAATTAAAAACAGCGGTTACCAGTTTCCAACCAGAAAAATTACCGTCAACCTGGCTCCAGCCTCGATAAAGAAGGAAGGACCGTCTTTCGACCTGCCGATAGCCCTCGGTATCCTGGCGACCACGGAGCTGTTTGACGTCGCTTTACTCAGCGGTCTGATGGTGGCAGGAGAGCTGTCCCTTGACGGATCCCTGATGCCGGTAAACGGGGTATTGTCGATCGCGCTTGCGGCGGCGGAGCGGGGCTGCAGGGGATTGATCATCCCGTTTGACAACGGACCGGAGGCAGCGCTGATCAAAAATGTAGACGTCATCGCGGCCCGCCGGCTTTACGAAGTCGTCGAAATTCTCACCGGGTTGCGGGGTCCGTCAAGGATCGTGCCTGAGGCGGAACAGGCAGTCCATACGAACTACCCGGTCCTCATCGAACACATAAAAGGCCAGAGCAGTGTCAAACGGGCCATGGAAATCGCCGCCGCCGGTATGCATAATATCGTCATGCAGGGTCCGCCCGGAACCGGTAAAACCATGCTTGCCCGGGCACTGCCGTCGATACTGCCGGACTGGAGTTTTGAGGAACGTATCGAAACCACGAGAATACACTCGACGATACACACCGGGACCAATACCTCCCCGATGTCACACCGGCCATTCAGGGCCCCGCATCATACGGTTTCTGATGCAGGGTTGATCGGCGGCGGTTCAAATCCGCGCCCCGGTGAAGTTTCGCTTGCCCATAACGGGGTTTTATTTCTCGATGAACTGCCGGAATTCAAGAAGCGAGCCCTGGAAGTCCTGAGACAGCCGCTCGAGGATGGCTGCGTTACCATCGCCCGGGCGCATTCAAGCCTGACGTATCCGGCCCGGTTCATGCTGGTGGCTGCGATGAATCCGTGTCCCTGCGGATATTACGGTGACCACTCCAACATCTGCAACTGCAACGAGATGCACATACAGCGTTATCGCACGAAGATATCCGGACCGCTGCTCGACCGAATCGACATGCATATCGAAGTTGCGCGAATAGATTTTGACAAATTATGCAAAACACCGGATACTGAGACATCTGCCATGATCAGGGAACGGGTTGACCGGGCCCATAAAATCCAGTCTGCGCGATTCAGAACAGAGACGAAAACCTATTGCAACGCCCAGATGCGGGCCGGTGCGGTTGAAAAACACTGCGAGATCGATCATAACTCGAAGCGTTTGCTGTCCCGGAGCGTCAAGCAGCTTAACCTGTCCGCGCGGGCGTATCACAAAATTTTAAAAATCGCTCGCACGATCGCTGATCTCGGCGGTGCAGACATGATAGGATCCGTCCACGTGGCGGAGGCGATTCAATATCGCCGGCATGAAGTGGTATGATTATTTTTCAGATCTGAGATCATGAAACCATGAAAAAACTGACAATATCCCTGTTCCTGCTGCTGGTCATTGCAGGCATCGGTGGCGGTATATATCTGTATCTGCCCAAAACCGAACTCAAACATTCGTACCAGTCGTTTATTGCAGACGACGCCCAATTGGTAATTACCCATTACGACCTGGAGAAACGGATCGCTGAATTCAAGGAATCGCCTCTCGGTATCGCACTTGATTCAATCGACTATGAACTGGTTGGCGGCGAACTCGGGCTGAGCGAAGCTGAAATTGACAGTATCCGCATTGCCAAACGAGATATCGCCCAGCTGTTCAACAATCCGCTGCTGCAGACCCTGTTCGGGGAAGAGGTGACAGGAGCGCTGTTTCCGTTTGCGTACCGTCCTGATGTTCCCATTGAAGACCAGCTGCTGGACCATCTTTTGATCGTCGCCCGCCCGCGCCATGGTGCAAAACTCATCGATGTTGTATCGTGGTTTAAATTTTCCAGCGAAACGACCTCGGCCAGCCGATACGGCAGTCACGAGATTACGCGCTACGACCTCGAGGACGGAAGACGGATCAGCGGCATCAGGATGGGCGATCTGCTGGTGCTCAGCTTTAACGAGGCGATGGTTAGAAAGAGCCTCGATGTCTTCGACGGTGAAACAGACGGTCTTCTCGACATTGATACGTACCGGCAGCATATCGATCAATTTTCGGGCGCATCCCTGCTCGGTTATGCCGATTTTCCGAAACTGTCTGCCGGTATCGCGGAAATAACCGAAAGCTCGCTGCCCGAGGACGCTTCGTGGAGCTACGATGACAGCGCCGTCGCCGCCTATCGCACCGGACTGTTCGGTGTATGGCGTCAACCGCAGCGTATTGTTGACCGGGCGCTCATCACGTTTTCCCCCGACGATCTCGACAAGCATGCGCGAAAACGACTGAACATGCCCGCCCAGAGCCCGCAAACGTACCAGAGCGTCGATCAGGGCACCATCGTCTATCACTGGACCAATCAATTCGACCCTGCATACCTGCTCGATTCGTTCAACCGGCCTGATTCGTCTTCTGCCGAACCATCTCATGAATTTCAGAAGCTGCTGGCAGTTACCGGTTTATCGCCTGAACAGATTGCCGGCCTGTTCAGCGGGGAACTGACCCTGGCGGTCAGCGGGCTCACCGACAGCCAGCTCGTGCCGCTGCCCCGTTTCCTGCTGGCGCTGGAAAGTGCCGACATCGCCTTGCTCAAATCGACCGTAGAAAAACTGATCGCAGGATACGATATTCCAGTACGTCGGAAAAAAATCGGAGAAAGCGGTGAGCTGATCTCATGGGGCGGCATCATCGGGATCGGCTCCGTACTTCCCGCATTCGCCTTCCAGGAGAATTCACTGATTATTTCGAGCAACAGGGATGAGGTGCAGGACTATATCGACGGCGAAGATCGCGAATTTCTCTCGGATAAACAACGCTTCGCGTCAGTTCAGGAAGGCTTGATCCAGCCGTCACAGACGGTGACGTATGTCGAGTTCGACAAGTTGACCGAGATGATGAGTGAAATGGCGAGCTGGGGCGGGACGATGATAGCGATCAAGGACCGCGAACTTGCCAAAACTTCAAAAGTGGTGATCGATGAACTGGTAAATCCTCTGCTCGACGGGCTGTCGATGTATGAAACGATTGCGTCGAGAAAATACATGCAAGACAATACAATAATTTTCGAATCTCAAACCGTACTTGATCATGGAAAGCAACAGCCTTGAAAAACTCGTAGAAGAGCTCCGGACGATAACTCCGTTCAAAGATTCGACGGAGGTTGGCGATATTGTCCTGATCGCCTCCGAGGAGCCCCGCCTGATTCTCTACGGCGCCGTTACGTCGATTACGAGGGACAGCAACAAGAAGGAGGAATGGTGGCAAATCGGCTTGACGTTCTTCACCGTACCGCTGCAGAAAGTAGTCTGGACCTTGCGTACCGCCCAGATGACCGGTCAGGAGATCTTTACGATGGGCGGTGAAAAGCGCTTTTTTAAAGCGATTACGATAGATCTGCCGCCACTCCCTGAAACGGGCGAACCGCTCAAACAAACCGTTTCCAGAAAAGGTTCGTTGAAGAGAATAAAATAGGGATGCCATGACAGCCTGGTCAGAACGGGATTTGATTTCTTTTTTCAAGAATAACCCGGGTGCTGCAGCCCACCCGGGAGTAGCCGCCGGAATCGGCGATGATTGCGCGGTATTCAGGAATCTGGAAGGGAGGGACTGGATCACCACCACCGACATGCTCGTGGCAGATGTCCATTTCGGATATGCCTGGCATCCGCCGCGTCTGCTCGGCCGCAAATCCGTTGCCGTAAATCTGAGCGATATTGCCGCGATGGGGGGAATTCCGCATTTCGCAATGGTTTCCATAGCCATTCCGGCATCCGTTGAAGAAAACTGGATTACGGCGTGGTATGACGGTGCAACCGAGATGCTCGATACCCACGAGTGCGTGCTGATCGGCGGCGATACCGTCAAAAGTGACGTACTGACTTTCAATATCGTCATCATCGGCAGTGTACCGCAGCATCAGGCGGTGATGAGAAACGGCGCCCAGCCGGGGGAGCATATCTACGTGAGCGGACCACTCGGATCGGCCGCCGCCGGCCTGGAAATCTGCCGCCAGGCTTCACGATTTGTTCCCCTGGATGCAGGGGTGTCCGAGCAGATTCGCAGCCGCCACCTGGACCCGGAACCGCGCCTTTCGCTCGGGGCTTTTCTGCGGCGGGGCGGCCTGGTTGGAGCGATGCAGGATCTGTCCGACGGCCTGGCCACGGACATGGCCCATATCGCTGACCAGAGCGGCGTCGGTGCGGAAATTGACGCTTCCGCGCTACCGTCAGAAGAGGGACTGGCAGCGGTATGTGCCATACTGGGAACGTCGCCGACGGACCTGCAGGTTTCTGGGGGTGAAGACTACGAGCTGTTGTTTACCGTAAAAAACGGAGCGGATTCGGACCTTGTTGCCCGCATCGACGAGCAGGGTCTTGGTCCCGTCTACAAAATCGGCAGAATTGTCGAAGGATGCGGCGTTCGTCTTCTGCAGGGCGGGACTTCACGGGAAATTTCTTTCCAGGGCTACCAGCACTCCGGTGCGTGACCGGCGCCTTGTTAGCCATCCAGCCGTAAATTGAGCAGAATCGAGTCGCGGCTTGGCGTGAACTGACGGTATGAAATGTTCTGGGCCATGTCGAGCATGCGCTTTGATGCCCGGGTCTGGTCGGTATCCCTGTATTTATCCGACAGGTAGATAATCTCGGCGATACCCGACTGGATAATCACTTTTGTGCACTCGTTGCACGGGAACAACCCGACATAAATCCTGCAGCCGGTGAGGTCCGTTGAAATGGCGTTGAGCACGGCATTCAGTTCCGCATGGCATACATACGGATACTTCGTTTCCAGAAAATCCCCCTGTCTGTTCCACGGCAGTTCATCGTCAGAGCAGCCCAGCGGAAATCCGTTGTAACCGACACCGACGATCTTGTTCTGGGAATTGGCGATGCAGGCGCCGACCTGGGTACTCGGGTCCTTGCTGCGTTCAGCCGAGAGCAGGGCTACAGCCATGAAATATTCATCCCAGCTCAAATAATCGGTTCGTTTACCCGTTGTATCCATGTTAAATTTGCGTGCGGTTAAGGTACGGGATCCAGTAGTCGATTTCCTTTATCAGGCTGCCGTCTTCGTTGATCGCATCAATAAACTCATTGACGCGGGCGTTCAGAGCCGTGTCGTTCTTGCGCATTGCCCAGCCGATATACTCTTCGGTTCCCATCTTCAGGATCGGTATGAGTTTGTCCTGCTGGTGCCTCGCGGCGTAGTAACAGATAATCGGCGCGTCATAGACAAACGTGTCGATAGTACCGTTGATCAGCGCAGCAACGGCGTCCTGGGGCTGGGCAAACGGGGTTTCATCCGCCCCATTTATGGTTGTCGAGATGAACAGGTCACTGACGGTTCCGGCGACGGTGCCAATGCGATAATTGGTGTTGAGCAGGGTATCCATGCCGGAGGAGAAGCGTTGACGATCCTCGGCCCGCACCAGCATGATCTGGCCGGAGCGCAGATACGGTTTTGAAAAATTTACCGCAGCCGCGCGCTGCCTGGTAATGGTCATCCCGGACATCACGATATCCGTTTTCCCATCGTTCAGGTAATCGAACTGTTCATTCCACGGGACCTCGACGAAAACGATCTTTTTTTCGAGGTAAGCGCCAAGCTTTTCGGCGAGGGCCGGCTCGAGTCCGGTAACAGAGCCCGCCTGTTTAAACACGAACGGCGGCGCATTTGCGGTAATGCCGACCCGCAGTTCCGGTTCATCCGGTGCAGCCGCACGATCAGTCGGGTAGTCGGGACGGCAGGACGTTATGGCAAGAACCGCTGATACGATCGCGGCAATGGATATGATTCGCAGGAGGTCCATCATTTTCCGGATTTCCGGCTTTTAAATTTTCTTCTTCGCTCGCGCCACGTATTTCGGTTCGTAACCGTATCGGTGAAGGTCTTGATGGTTTCAAAATATATTTCACCGCCCCGGGAGATCAGAGAATTGTGGTCGGCCCCGGGAACAACGAACAGCTGTTTGGTTTTAGCGCCGCTTTCCGCCTGGAGCTTGACGGCATCGTTCAGCGGAATCAGCTGATCGTCAGCCCCGTGCAGAATAAGGGTCGGGATCTTTATTTCCTCGATCTTTGCCAGATTGTTGAAACCATCGGTTTCTTCCAGGCCTGCAGCCCCGGGGTCGTACCCCAGCCGATTTGCCAGCGGCAACGTATAGGCGAAACCGCTTTCAATAATGATTCCCTTCATTTTTTCGGGGGTACGATACGCCATATCGATACAGGCGGCCGACCCGAGGGAACGCCCCATCACGAAAATATCTTCACAGATCCCGTTGGCCTGGCAATGGGATCTGAACGTATCGAGCACCACTGCTCCATCCCGGTACAGGCTGGTAACGCTCGGCTCGCCGGTGCTCCAGCCGTAGCCGCGATATCCGGCAATCAGGATATTGAGCCCGGCTTCAAGGTAGAACGGGGCAATAGCGTCGTAATCGACGACAGTTTCACCGTTCCCGTGAAAATAAACGATACTTGAAGCCGCTGCATCCGCGAGGTAAAACCGACAGCCGATCATGACCGATTCATCGGGGATCTCGACGTCAAATTCAGAACATGACGCCGGCAGCGGAGTTCTGGATTCTTTGCGCGGATGGAAAATGGCTGCAAGAATTTCTGGTCGATCAAGTTTCGATAGAGCTGGTTTATCCATAATTACATAAAAGTGATGGTTCAAAAGTTCGTTTTGCGCGATTCACGTCGCAACATATACGAAATGACGCTGGGGTGAAAGAAAAAAACTCCCCGATGTCGGCAACATACGGGGAGTTAAAAACTGGGGTGAGTGAGGGGATTTGAACCCCCGACCTTCTGGGCCACAACCAGACGCTCTAACCAACTGAGCTACACCCACCACAGGAACTGATAGCAGTGAAGTCAGAATCGACTTTTATAATAGCACGCCGTGAGTTTTTCAAGCATAAAAAACTCAGGCGAGTTCTTTTTGACAATGTTTGCAGAATTTTGCCTGAAGCTTTACCAACTCCAGGCAGTGCGGACACTCCTTTTTATAGTTCGCTTTTAAAACCTGGGAAATTGCGATATTGCATTCGGTTTCAAGAGCCGTATCCCGGAATGTATGGTTCCGGATCGGATCGATGCAGTCGACATCGTTGATAACGGTCAGCAGCGCTATCGCTCTCTTGCGGCCTTCCAGGGCGGCTGCCTCATCGAGGATCAGGTGCAGCACGGGACCAAGGTCTTTTTCGGCTGCCGCGGTATCAAGCGCGGCAAGGGCTTGTTTTTCCTTTTGATGACGCACGTTCTGCGCTTCCACTACCTCCAGGTCGATAACACTGCCTTTGAATGCATCCTCCGAACCGACCATCATCACGTTTTTTTCGTTACTGCCGGGCAGCTGCATGTGACGATATGATGAACTGTGTCCGTAGCGCTCCTCGATCTGTTTCCAGCCGTTAACGAAAATGGGGCACTCGTCGTTGAGGCAGATATAGAGGACCTCCGACCCCCAGCCGAGACCGTCGCCGATGTGAATCGGCGGGGCTTCGCACACGGAGAGCGTGGTGCCGCAGCTCGGACATTCGGGGATGTTTTCAAAATAGCGTTTGTAATCGGTAATCATGATGCTCCTGTGTTGGTTTTATTCACCTTTGAATCCTATATCGCTCAGGACGGCGTCAACCGCCTGGGCCTGGTTCATCTTGGTAACGATAAAGCGGGGCGGAATCCGCGTCCGGCTCTGGTCTATCAATCGGGCGAGTTCATCAATTTCTTTTCGTGCCGCCATGGCCGAAA
>Ga0180436_10004144_pt1 | contig 13118 bp, 8 predicted proteins | sample SS_ome_2_FD_132434 | JGI IMG/M metagenome (GOLD analysis project Ga0180436, IMG submission 132434) | Hypersaline lake sediment archaeal communities from the Salton Sea, California, USA - SS_3_S_2 metaG | ecosystem: Environmental > Aquatic > Non-marine Saline and Alkaline > Hypersaline > Sediment...
GAGCTTTCGCGGCTGGTGGTCCTGTGTCGCCAGATCGGCACGGCGGACGACGCCGAGATCGCCGCCGACGCCATTCGCGCGGTCACACGCGTGCTTCGCAACGAGAAACCGAAACTCCGTGCGACCACCCTTCTCCTCGCGTCGGCAGCGCCAGGTGATCTCGAACCGGCTGTCCGGGCGGCCGCGCTGCATCCGGACGAAAGCGACCTGGTCTGGCGTGATGGCAGATTGAACACGCTCCGGCTCAGACCGGTTGCCGCGCCCGCACAGCCCTGGTCGCCGGCCGATCAGTCGGCCACGGAACGGACTCTTCAACCGGGGCCGAAGGGCGGCATATCGAGGCTCGCCGTGGTTCCACTTGCCCGACCGGAACTCGGCGACGACGACGTCCTGATCGCGCCGCTGGCAGCAGGTCTGAATTTCCGTGACGTTCTGAAGGGTCTGAAACAATACCCCAACAGGCCGGGGCAGAAGCTTTGGCTGGGCGACGAGTGCGCGGGCCGGGTGGAAGCTGTCGGGCGCAACGTCAGCGCGATCAAGGTCGGCGACCCCGTGATGGCCATCGCACCACGCGCATTCTCCACGTTGATGGCGGCCCCGCAAAAAGCCACGGTTCCCCTCCCCGCGGGGTTGAGCTTTGAAGACGCCGCCACCATCCCCATCGCGTTTTCCACCGCATGGTACGGGCTGGTCGAGCTGGCCCGGCTATCGAGCGGCGAGACGGTCCTGATCCATGCCGCAGCCGGTGGGGTCGGGCTTGCCGCGCTCCAGATCGCGCATGACCGCGGCGCCCGAGTAATCGCGACGGCGGGAAGCGAAGAGAAACGCGCCCACCTTCAACGCCTCGGGGTCGAAATCATCGGCAATTCACGCGACCTGAGCTTCGTCGACGTGGTGTTGGAGGCAACCGGCGGTAAGGGCGTCGACGTGGTACTGAACTCGCTCGCGGGTCCAGCGATGCAGGCGAGTGTCGGCTTGCTGCGCCCTTTCGGCCGGTTTGTCGAAATCGGCAAACGCGACATTGTCGAAAACCGGGGCCTGAACATGCGCCCGTTCCACCGGTCGGTGAGTTTCCACGCGCTCGACATGGAATTGCTGTTCGGGCTAGCGCCGGACACGGGCCGGAAAGTCCTGCAGGACGTGGCGGAAGCCTTCGAGGCCGGCAGACTTGCGCCGCTTCCTCGCATCGCGTTTCCCTTGAGCGCAGCGCCCGACGCGTTTCAGTACATGTCGGGTGCGAAGAACATCGGGAAAATCGTGCTGACGATCCCGCAGAACGGGCGCGACCGCCCCGCCCCGGCCGCGCCGGACCCGGCGCCGCCCGCCCTCCGCAGCGCACTGGTAACCGGCGCCTTCGGCGACATTGGGCTGGAGGTGGTCCGCGCCCTGGCAGATGCAGGCATCGAAGGCTTCGTTCTTGTCGGCCGGTCCGGACGCGGCCCCGGTGCCGCTCCGGTCCTCGATGCGCTCGAGGCGCGCGGCATCAAGATCCTCTCATGCGCCACGGATGCCAGCGACCGGACCGCGATGGAAGAGGTGTTTCTGAGGGCCGAGACTGCCGGGTTTTCGATCCGCCACGTGATCCATGCGGCGGGTCTTCTGGAAGATGGTGTGATTGCCGATCTGGAAATCGACTCCCTCGCCCGGACCTGGGCGCCAAAGGTCGAGGCCGCACGTGTTCTCGATGCGCTCACCCGCGGGCGCGAGCTGGAAACCTTCGTCTGCCTGTCGTCCGTGGCACCGCTGCTCGGCTCGCCCGGACAGGCGGCCTACGCCATGGCGAACGCGGGGCTCGACGCTTTGTGCCGCGGCCGTGGCCGCGCTGGACTGCCCGCCACATCGGTCAATTTCGGGCCATGGCGCGCAGGCATGGCCGAGGCAAGTGCGGGCACTGCCGCACGGTTCGACCGTCTGGGTCTGCACGGGCACTCCATGGCGGAGGGGGTGAAGGCCTTGCAGCAAGCCATGGCGGGCGGGCACGCCAACATCGTCGCCGCCCGGTTCTCGGCGCGCTTGCCGGGTCAACCGGCACCGCCGCTGGCGAGCATTCCGGTCTGTCGAGACCTGTACCCGGCGGAGACATCCACCGGAACCATGGCGCGGCCCCACGCGTCCGCCATTCTCGCGCTGCTTGCCGAGACCGACGTTGAGGCGCGGCAAGGTCCGTTCGAACACTACCTGGTCGAAAAGCTCGCCTCCGTTCTCTCGGTTTCGCCCGGCGATATCGACCCCTCGAAGCCAATGGCCGATTCCGGGTTCGACAGTCTGGCCGGCCTCGAGTTCGGGATGATGGTGGAGGAGGAAACCGGCGCACAATTCCCGATGGACGCTATCGACGACGAAACCTCCCTGTCGGACCTCGCGGCGTTGCTGCTGTCAGCAATCCAGATCGAACCAACCCCGGCGGAACCGCGACTGGAGATCGCATCGCCGGAGCACCCCGCCCGGGACGTCCTTTCCAGCACAGCACCTGGCGTCGCGGCGGCCGACCTTCAAACGGCGTTCTTCGTGCCCGACACCTTCGCCGAACTGCCGCGTCCAAGCGTGGCGGACTATCTCGAATACGTCCGGCCCGACTTCACCCGCCTGCTCCCGGTCCTGAAATTCGATCGCGAATACACCCATGCGCGTGACAATGTGCTGACCGCGCGCGTGGACGGGAAGGACGTCGAGGTCCTGGATTTCGTCGGCGGATTCGGGTCGTGCCTGCTCGGGCACAATCATCCCGCGGTGCGCGCGGCGGCCATGGCAACGCTCGCGGCGGAATACCCGGTTCACACCCAGGGTTCGGCGCGCGGGTTCAGCGGGACACTGGCCAAACGCCTGGCCGAAACCCTGAGCGGCGAAACGGGTGACGATTATGCCGTCGCATTCGCCAACTCCGGATCCGAAGCGATCGAAAGCGCCCTGAAACACGCGGTCCTGGACTATGTCGACCGGGCCCGACGCTTCGGGGTTGATCTTGCAAAACCGGAGGACGCCAGGGGTTTCGAACCGGTGATGCTCGCGATCGAAGGCTCATACCACGGCAAGACCCTCGGGGCGCTGTCGATCGGCCATTTCAAGCACTGGGCCCGCCCACCCGTCGGTTTGACAGTGCGCTCCATCCCGCGCAACGACCCCGACGCGGCGCGCGCGATCCTCGCCGAGTTGAAACGGGAAGGTTCGGGCCGGTCGTTCTCCGTGGCGGCGGGCCTGTTCGTCGAGCCCGTGCAAGGGGAAGGCGGCGTTCACCCGCTCGACGCCGACTTCCTGAAGACCCTCCGCGCGCTCGCCGACGAATACGGGTTCCCGTTGATATTCGACGAGATCCAATCGGGCTTCTTCCGCTGTGGAACCTTCGCCGCCTCGACGGCATCCAAGGTCGCCGGCGATTACTACACATTCGGAAAAAGCCTCGGGGGTGGCATTGCCAAGATCAGTGCCCTTCTGATCAAGAAAAGCCGCTACCGCGACGGTTTCGGCGTTCTCAACAGCTCCACCTTCGCGGAAGACGATTTTTCCGCCTGCGCCGCCCTCGCCACACTGAGCGTTGCCGAAACGGAGGACATCGGCGCGCGGGTCACACAAGCGGGGACGCTCCTCCGGGACCGCCTTGATGCCCTGAAGGCCGAGTTCCCGGACGTGATCAAGGATGTGCGCGGGACGGGCCTGATGTTCGGGGTGGAACTGTCCGGCGACATGGCGTTCCCGTCGGGCATCCTGAACAATGCGGCGCGGCAAGATCTGCTGGGGCCATTCGTAAGCTCCTACCTGCTGGCGCGCCATAACGTCCGCGTGGCGTCGCCCTTGTCCGCAGCGAATACCTTGCGATTGCAGCCCTCGGCGTATGTCACCAGTGCGCAGATTGAAAGGCTCATCACCGCCCTTCGCGCCGCCCTTTTGGGTTTGCGCAATCGTGACGGCGCGTATCTGGTCAGCCATCTTCTCGACAAGGCGGATTGGCTGACCGAAAGCACCGATTGCCGCAACCACCCGTCGCCCCTGGCTCTGGCGCCCTCGGGTGACGATGTGCCCAAGGTCGGGTTCCTGATTCACATCACCGACGACGCCGACCTGCTGCGCTGGGACCCGAGTTGGGCGCGTCTGACCGAGGCCGCGCGCCAAGACCTGAACGCGCGCTTCGCTCCCCTTGACGCGGCCGAAACCCTCCGGATCACGCGCATCACGACAGAAACGGGTGAAGAGGTCGAGATGCACTTCAAATCGATCTTCGCCTCCACGCGCACGATCGAAGAGGCCATGCGGCAGGGGTCCTCGCAATGGATTGTGGGGCAGATCCAGCACGCGGTCGACACGTTCGCCGACGAAGGTTTCCTTGCCGTTGGTCTTGGTGGTTTCCTCTCGATCGTGACCCAGAACGGACGGCGGATTGATGATAGCCGGATCGGCGTGACCACCGGGAACGCCCTGACGATCGCCGCCGGTATCCGTGGATTGAAACGTGAAATCGGCGCCCATCTGGGCGATGCCGCCGCGAGGATCGGGATTGTCGGGGCCAGCGGCAATATCGGTCAGACCTACGCACGCGGGATCGCGAACGGCTACTCCCATCTGACATTGATCGGCCGAACCGGGTCTCGCCCGCGGTTGGAAAAGCTGGCGTCCAGGCTCAACCTGGATCAGGTCCCGGGCCCGGGGCGTTTCTCGATCGCCGATACCCTCGACGCCCTGCGAGACTGCAACGTGATCGTCACGGCGACCAACAGCCCGGAACCGATCATCTATCCGGGCAACCTCGGCACCGGTCCAACCATCATTCTCGACATTTCCGTTCCGTCGGACGTCTCGACCGACGTCAAGGCAATGTGCCCCGAGGTGCGGATCGTCCCCGGATCCCTCGCCACCCTGCCACAGCGGAACTCGGTACACTTCGATCAGTTCGGGCTGCCGCCGAACAAGGTGTTCGCCTGCATGGCCGAAACCGCCCTGCTGGGCGTTGAAGGGCTGTCGGCAAGCTATTCTCGCGGCGACGTGACCCTGGACCAGGTCGACCGCATCGCCGCCCTGGCCGACAAGCACGGTTTCGATCTGGCCTGACTGCCGCCCGAGCGGGTGTCAGACCCCGCCCCGACCGCCTCGCCGAGACGGCATCCGGGGCCGCGGTGGACCCGCATCCGCCGATGGACAGCCGCTGTCCGCCGCTCTATCAACACGGGATCATGACGCCCGAATTGCTCATTCCGGCCTTCGTCACCCTGTTCGTGGTGATCGACCCGATCGGCCTCACGCCGCTCTTCGTGGCGCTGACCAAGGGCGCGCGGCAACCCGAGCGCCGGGCGATCGCGCTGCGCGCCGTGGCCATCGCCGCGCTGCTGCTCACCCTGTTTGGCCTCTTCGGCGAGCAGGTCCTTGCTTTCCTTGGCATTTCCATGCCTGCGTTCCGGATCGCGGGCGGGCTGCTGCTGTTCCTCACCGCGCTCGACATGCTGTTCGAGCGCCGCGCCCAGCGCCGCCGCGACCAGTCGGAGCCCGGGCTCGACCCGGCCGAGGACCCTTCGGTGTTTCCACTCGCCACCCCGCTCATCGGCGGCCCCGGCGCGATGGCGGCGATGATCCTGCTTGCGGGGCAGACCACCACACCGCTCGAGCTCTTCGCCATCCACCTGGTGATGCTCGCCGTGCTTGTCGTGGTCTTCGTGCTGTTCCTCGCCTCCGGCCTGCTCGAACGCGTTCTGAAGGAAACCGGCATCAACGTGCTCACCCGCCTGCTCGGCATGCTGCTCGCCGCCCTCGCGGTCCAGTTCGTGCTCGACGGGCTGGCGGATTTCGGCTTCCTCGGCTGACCGGCCAGACGGTCGCATTTGCCTTACCGCCCGCGCCCCCTATATCGGAGCCATGGACAGCTACGACATCGGCCGCCTCGCCTACCTTCTCCTCCTCGCCGTCGCGGTGGGGGGCTACTTCCTTGCCCACAACCGCGCCAGCTGGTCGAAGATGGCACAGCAGGCGGCGATCTGGGCCCTGATCTTCGTCGGCGTGATCGCCGGTGTCGGGCTCTGGGGCGACATCCAGCGCGATCTCGCCCCGCGCCAGTCGATGCTCGAAGGCGGCATCGTCGAGGTGCCGCGCATGTTCGACGGGCATTTCTACCTCACCGCGCGGCTGAACGGCGAACCGGTGGAGTTTGTCGTCGACACCGGGGCGACGGACGTGGTGCTGAGCAAGGCCGACGCGGAACGCGTCGGGATCGACCCCGCCACCCTCGCCTTCACCGGCCGGGCGATGACCGCCAACGGCATGGTGCGCACGGCACAGGCGGTGGTCGAGGAAATCTCGCTCGGCCAGATCACCGACCGCGACCTCCGGGTGTCGATCAACGAGGGCGAGATGGACCAGTCGCTGCTCGGCATGGCCTACCTGCGCCGGTTCTCCAAGATCGAGATCGCCGACGACACGCTGATCCTGACCCGATAACGGGCCTTTCGGAATTGTGCGCCTGCGGCGCGCATCTTTTTTCCGAGTGAGGGGCGCTGCCCCTCACGCACCCCGGAATATTTCGCCCAAGATGAAGGGGTCAGCTCTCGGCCTTCATTTCCCAGCGACCCGCCTCCTGGCTCCAGTATTTCGCCGCGCAGCCGGCGCCAGTGAGGCTGCGCCACTGGTCGCGGGCGCGGTCCACCGCCGCCGGATCGTTGCCGTCGAACAGAATCATCGCGCGCTCGAGCGCGGCGAGCTCGCCGGGCTCGATTCCGGCACCGTCGACCGCGGCCAGGCAGCTCGGCGCATTCGCGGCGGCGCGATCGGTGGTGAGCAGGATCGGCTGGTCGGCATCGTGCGGTCCGCCCGCCAGCCCGTGCGGCAGGAACGATTCGTCGCCGGCGAGCCAGAGCCTTCGGTCGAGCCAGTCGAGCCGGGCCGTGTCGGTGCCGCGCACCGCGACCCGCCAGCCCGCCTCGAGCGATTTCGCCAGCAGCACCGGCAGGGTCGCCTCGAGCGGCGTGCGGGTCATGTGGTAGAAGAAGGCCGCGCCCATCTCAGCTCTCGTAGCCGTCGCGCACCAGCCGGTCGAGGCTGCGCACGAACCAGCCGGTCGCGCCTTTCGGCGCCAGCGTGGTGTCCTCCGAGCGGCTTGCCACCCCGGCGATGTCGAGGTGGATCCACGGCGTGCCGTCCTTGACGAATCGCTGCAGGAACTGCGCCGCGGTGATCGACCCGGCGGGCCGGCCGCCGACGTTCTTCATGTCGGCCACGCGGCTTTTCAGTTGCTTGTCATAGGCCTCGCCCAGCGGCAGCCGCCAGGCGCCCTCGTCCTCGGCCTCTGCCGCCTTCAGGAAGCCCTTGCAGAAATCGTCGTCATTGGAGAACACGCCGGCATTTTCGTGCCCGAGCCCGATGACCACCGCGCCGGTGAGCGTGGCGAGGTCGATCAGGCCCGCGGGTTTGAAGCGCTCCTGCGCATACCACATCACGTCGGCCAGCACGAGCCGGCCCTCGGCATCGGTGTTGATCACCTCGATCGTGTCGCCCTTCATCGAGCGCACCACGTCGCCGGGACGCTGGGCGCGGCCGTCGGGCATGTTCTCCACCAGCCCGACGAGGCCGACCACGTTGGCCGGCGCATTGCGCAGGGCGAGCGTCTTCATCACCCCGGCCACGGTGCCGGCGCCGCCCATGTCCATCGTCATGTCTTCCATGCCTTGGGCGGGTTTGAGCGAGATCCCCCCGGTGTCGAACACCACGCCCTTGCCGACGAGGGCGAGCGGGGCGGCGTCCTTGGCCCCGCCGCTCCACTGCATCACCACCACCTGCGACGGGCTCTCCGAGCCCTGGCCCACGCCGAGCAGCGCGCGCATGCCAAGCTCCCCGAGCGCGTCCTCGTCCAGCACCTCGACGTTCACGCCGAGCGCTTCCAGCGCCTTCAGCCGGTCGGCGAATTCAGTGGTCGTGAGCACGTTGGAGGGCTCGTTCACGAGGTCGCGGGTGAAGAACACGCCCTCCGCCACCGCCGTCAGGTCCGCCTCCTGCGCCTTGAGGACCTCGGGATTCGAGACCGCGAAGGCGAGCGTGCCGTTTTCGGCGTCGTCGTCTTCGGGGCTCTTGTGGTCGGTGAAGTCATAGGCCCGCAGCATCGCACCAAGCGCGATCTCGGGCACATGACGCAGCGAACCGGCGAGCACCAGCACGTCCTTGCCGCGCGCCGCCGCGCCGATCGCGGCGCCGACCTTGCGGGCCTCGCCGTGGCTCAGCTTGCGGTCGAACTTCACCACCTGCACCGCCTCGGCGGCGAGTCCCGTGGGCCAGGCCATCTCGACCGCCTCGCCGACCTTTTTCTTGCCGAAGGCCTCGCTCGTCACCAGCCGGGCGAGCGCGCCGCGCGTGAGCCGGTTCACCCGGCGCGCGCCCTTGTCCATGCGTTCGCCACCTTCCGACAACACCATGATCCGGCCCTCGACGGTGGCCAGGCTGTCGATCTCGAGCGGGATGAAGGTCGGGGCGAGGATCTCGGTCATGTCTGTCTCCTGTCGGGGTCTCTGGCGCGTGTTGGCCCGAGCCTAGTCGCCCCGTGCGGGGGATTCCAGAGCCGATACCGCCCGCGGCGAGCGGGCCGCGCGCGAGATGCGGTGGCGCAGTACGGAAAAAACACCAGATCTGCGGCTCATTGTGGCCGCCAGAGGCGAGATTCCCCCTCGCGCCGATGCCGATCCTCGACTAATGTAGGGCGCAACCGGGGCCGGCCCCCGCAAACCTGACAGGCGGATGAACGAAAGCGCGGCATGATGACGAGCAACACGGCACAGCACAGCGGCAGCATTTTCAAGATCGCGAACGCGGTGGGACGACGCATCCTCACCGTCGCCACCGGCGCGGCCATCGGGCTTGCGCTCAGTTTCGCCCCGGCCGGGGCGCAGAGCCAGTTCCGGCCGCTGGTACAAGTCGACGGCATGGTGATCACCGCCTTCGAGGTGGCCGAGCGGCAGAAGTTCCTGACCCTGCTGCGCGCGCCCGGCGACGTGCGGGCGCTGGCCCGCGATCAGCTGATCAACGAGAAGATCCAGATGCGCGAGGCCGAGAAGCTCGGCATCGCCGCCGAACCCGACGCGGTGAAGGCGGGGATGGAAGAGTTCGCGGCGCGCGGTAACCTCACCGCAGACCAGCTGCTGCAGTTCTTCGCCCAGGCCGGGATCGACGCCTCGACCTTCCGCGATTTCGTCACCGCCGGCGTCACCTGGCGTGAGTTCGCCAAGGCCAAGTTCGTGCCGATGATATCGCTCTCGAACGCCGACATCGACGCCGCCTCCGTCGACGCCACCGCCGAGCCGGGCCTGCGCGTGCTCCTGTCGGAGATCGTGCTGCCCGCCGGCGACCCGGCCACCCGCAAGGCCTCGATGGCCCGCGCCCAGCGCCTCACCGGCCTCAGCGAGGACGAATTCCGCGATGCCGCCCAGCGGTTTTCGATCGGCGGCTCGCGCAGCAACGGCGGCAAGCTGAAATGGGCCGATGTCACCGCCCTGCCCGCCGCCTCGATCCCCGCCGTGCGCGGGCTTCGGCCCGGCCAGTCGAGCCGGATCGTCTCGTCGGAGGACGCACTGCGGATCTACTACATGCACGACCGCGAGGAGGTGCGCGGCGGCACCCCGCCCACCGTGGTCGACTATGCCGCGCTCCTGATCGCCGGCGGACAAAGCGAGGCCAACCTCGCCGAAGCCGCGAAGATTCGCGCCGAGATAACCACCTGTGGCGAACTCTACCCGCTCGGCCGCGGCCTGCCGCCCGAGCAACTGGTGCGCGAAGAGGTGAGGGAATCGCAGGTGCCCGCGGCCTACCGGGCCGAACTCGACCGGCTCGACCCGGGCGAGATTTCGACCCGCCTGACCACCTCGTCGGGCGCAATGGTTGTGCTGATGCTCTGCCACCGCGGCAACGAGCTCCCCCGCTCGCTGACCCGCGACATGATCGAGGAGCAGTTGCGCAACCAGCGTGTCGGCACGATGGCGCAGCAATTCCTCGACGCCCAGCGCGCCAAGGCCAGGATCGAGGTGTTCGGCAACTGATGCCCCGCGCCGCGATTGCGCTGACCTCCGGCGAACCCGCCGGGGTTGGCCCAGAGATTGCCACGAAGGCCTGGGCCGCGCTGAAGGACGAGCTGGCGTTTTTCCTGATCGGCGATCCGGCGCATCTGCCGGCGGGCACGCCGGTGGTGGAGATCACCGACCCGGCCGCAGCCCCCGCCGCGATGGGCGCGGGCCTGCCGGTGCTGGCCCGCGACTTCGGCGCGCCGCGCGTGCCGGGCCAGGCCGATCCCGCCCACGCCCCGCATATCGTCGCGGCGATCGAAGACGCGGTGTCGCTGGTGCGGGCGGACGCAGCCTCGGCGGTCTGCACCAACCCGATCCACAAGAAGGCGCTGCAGGACGGCGCCGGTTTCGCCTTCCCCGGCCACACCGAGTTCCTCGCCCACCTCGCCGGCGTCGAGCGCGTGGTGATGATGCTGGCCTGCCCCGAACTGCGGGTGGTACCGACGACAATCCACATTCCCTTGTCGGAGGTGCGCGCCGTGCTCACGGCGGAGCTGCTCGAAGACACCATCCGCATCACCGACCGCGCCCTGCGCGACACCGGCATCGACCGCCCCCGCCTCGCCGTCGCGGGGCTGAACCCGCACGCCGGCGAAGGCGGCGCGATGGGGCGCGAAGAGATCGAGATGATCCTCCCCCTGATCGAACGGCTGCAAGGCGAAGGCTTCGCCCTGACCGGCCCGCACCCGGCCGACACGATGTTTCACCCGCAGGCCCGCGCGCGCTACGACGTGGCGATCTGCATGTATCACGACCAGGCGCTGATTCCGATCAAGACGCTGGATTTCGCGGGCGGCGTGAACGTCACCCTCGGGCTTGGCTTCGTGCGCACCTCGCCCGACCACGGCACCGCCTTCGACATCGCGGGCCAGGGCATCGCCGACCCCGCTTCGCTGATCGCGGCGCTGCGCATGGCGCAAGAGATGTCGGCGTGAGCCTGATCGACGCTCTTCCCCCGCTGCGCGAGGTCATCGCCGCGCACGGGCTGCACGCGAAGAAATCGCTGGGCCAGAACTTCCTGCTCGATCTGAACCTCACGGCGAAGATCGCCCGGCAAGCGGGCGATCTCAGCGCCTGCGACGTGCTCGAGATCGGCCCCGGCCCCGGGGGGCTCACCCGCGGCCTGCTGGCCGAGGGCGCCCGCAAGGTGCTCGCGGTGGAGAAGGACACGAGGGCGATGGCTGCGCTCGGCGAAATCGCCGCCGCCTACCCCGGCCGGCTGCAGGTGCTGAACGCGGACGCGCTGGAGATCGACGTGGCCGCTCACCTGCAGCCGCCGATCCGGGTCGTGTCCAACCTGCCTTACAATATCGGCACCGAACTGCTGGTGCGCTGGCTCACCCCGCCGGCCTGGCCGCCGTTCTGGCAAAGCCTGACGCTGATGTTTCAACGCGAAGTGGCGCAACGCATCGTCGCGGCGCCGGGCAGCAAAGCCTACGGCCGCCTCGCGATCCTTGCCCAGTGGCGTTGCGACGCGCGCATCGTGATGGATCTGCCGCCCGAGGCCTTCACCCCGCCGCCCAAGGTGCGCTCGGCGGTGGTGCATCTTGCCGCCCTGCCCGAACCCCGCTTCCCGGCCTGCGCGGCCACGCTCCAACGCCTCACCGCCACCGCCTTCCAGCAACGCCGCAAAATGCTGCGAGCGTCGTTGAAAGGACTGCACCCGCAGATCGAGGATCTGCTTGTAGACGCCGGGATCAAACCCACGTCCCGGGCCGAGGAGATCGACCTGGAACGGTTCTGTGCTTTGGCACGTGCACTCGACGAGGTGTCTCCGCGCTGACGCGCGGCGACCCGCGGGGGGCCAGCCCCCCCGCACCCCCCGAGGTATTGCTGGAACGAAGAAGATCAGGTCGGCGTTGAGACGACCCCACCGCCCACGTTGGCCGCGACACCGGTGGTGCCCGGGCAGGAGGTCGGCAACCCGCGCGCGACCCGCACCGCGAGATAAGCGAAGGCCTGCGCCTCCAGCATGTCACCGTCGAGGCCGACGGCCTCGACCGGCACCACCTCCGCCGGCAGCGCCGCCGCAAGCCCCGCCATCATCGCCGCGTTGTGCCGCCCCCCACCGGAGACCAGCACCCGGCCGGGCGGGACCGGGCAATGCTCGATCCCGCGCGCGACCGCGCCGACCGCGCAGGCCACCAGCGTGGCCGCGGCATCGCGGTCATCGAGGCCGGCCACCGAGTCGACAAGCCCGCCAAAGGCGCCCCGGTCGAGCGACTTCGGCGGCATTCGAAAGAAGAAGCTCTCCTCCAGGAACCGTGCAACGACATCGGCATCGGCCTGCCCCGATGCCGCGAGCGCCCCGCCCTCGTCCTGCGCCCGGCCGCACCGGGCTGCAACGAGGTCGTTCAACGGCGCGTTGGCGGGGCCGGTATCGAAGGCGAGGAGCGCGCCCTCGGCCTCGGGGGCGGGTTTCGACGGATCGACCCAGGTGAGATTGCCGACCCCGCCGAGATTGAGGAAGGCCACCGGCGCCGCGGCCCCGATCCACCGCGCGCAGGCGAAGTGAAAGAACGGCGCAAGCGGCGCCCCTTCGCCGCCGAGGGCCACGTCGGCGGTGCGGAAATCCCAGGCCACCGGCAGGCCCAGCGCCGCCGCCAGCGCCTGCCCGTCGCCGGCCTGGTGGGTGCCGCGCCCGCTTGGATCATGCGCCAGGGTCTGGCCGTGCATCCCGACGAGGTCGACATCCGCGAAGCCGGCGAGCAGCTCGAGGTGCGCCGCTTCGACCACCGCCGCCGCCGCCGCTACCCCCGGCTCGCTCGGCCAGCACCCGAGGGCTGCCCGCAGCGTGGCGCGTTCGTCGTCGCTGTAAGGCCGGTAGCCCGTCGGGCCGAATTCGATGATCCGCTCGCCGTCGGTGCGCAGCATTGCGGCATCGACCCCGTCGAGCGAGGTGCCCGACATCGCGCCCAGTGCCCAGACCGGCCCGTTCAGCTTCATGGCTTTCCCTCGCCCCGAGCCCCCGATATAGAAGGCCACACGGCAGAGAATGGACGCAAAACCGATGACCTACCACCCGAAATCCGACTTCATGCGCGTGATGATGGAGCGCGGCTTCCTCGCCGATTGTACCGACTACCAGGCGCTCGACGA
>Ga0180436_10004145_pt1 | contig 13116 bp, 14 predicted proteins | sample SS_ome_2_FD_132434 | JGI IMG/M metagenome (GOLD analysis project Ga0180436, IMG submission 132434) | Hypersaline lake sediment archaeal communities from the Salton Sea, California, USA - SS_3_S_2 metaG | ecosystem: Environmental > Aquatic > Non-marine Saline and Alkaline > Hypersaline >...
CAAAAATTATATCCAGAAAATATTTGCAATGGAGGATACCACATGAATCTAAAGGATTTACGCATCAACGGCAAGCGACTGCAACAGACACTTGAAGAAATGGCCCAAATCGGCGCGACACCCGGCGGTGGTGTTCAGCGGCTGACACTCACCGATGAGGACAAAACCGCCCGGGATTTATTTGTAAAATGGCTCGAGGAAATCGATATGAGTGTCACCATCGACGAGATGGGCAACATTTTTGGCCGCCGGGCTGGCATTGATGATGATCTTCCGCCGGTCATGAGCGGATCCCATATTGACTCCCAACCCAAAGGCGGACGCTTTGATGGCATATTAGGGGTCATGGGGCCCTTGGAAGTACTGCGAACCTTGCACGAAAATAACATCCAAACCAAACGGCCCATCGTCATTGTCGATTGGACCAATGAGGAAGGCTCTCGTTTTGCACCGGCCATGGTATCGTCCGGCGTCTGGGCCGGTGCCCTGGATCGGGATTGGGCCTACAATCGCACCGACATCACCGGTAAACGCTTTGAAGATGAATTGATCCGCATCGGCTACAAGGGAAAAGTACCCGCTAAGAATTGGCCGGTGCACGCTTATTATGAATACCACATCGAACAAGGGCCCATGCTGGAGCGAGAAGGCAAATTAATCGGCGCCCCCAAGGGCATTCTTTGCCTGCATTGGTATGATATCTACTTGGAGGGCGAAGCCAACCAGGTGGGGCCGACACCCATGGAAGGTCGCCACGACGCCCTGTGCGCCGCCGCGGAAATGATTCTCAAGGTCAACCAGCTTCCGGATGACATGGGTGGCAATATGGTGGCCACGGTGGGTGAAATTCAGAACTACCCCAACTCGCGCAACATTATCCCGGACAAGGTTCATTTCACCGTCGATATTCGTTCCTGGAACGATGATCATGCCATCAAAGCCTGGGAACGCTTGCGCCAAGATTTCGAAACCATTGCCCAAAACCGGGGATGTCCCATCCGCATCGAAGAAACCTGGCGGGTGGAACATTCGCCTTTTGATGAAAAACTGGTGCAACGCGTTCTGAATGTATCCGACGAACTCGGCTATTCCAACCTATACATGGTCAGCGGTGCCGGCCACGATGCCAGTTATATGAACCAGATTGCACCCACAGCCATGATCTTTGTCCCCAGCATCGGTGGCCGCAGCCATGTTGAAGTTGAAAACACCACCTGGGAGGACTGCGAAGCCGGGGGCAATGTATTGCTGCATTGTTTGGTGCAGTCAGCAAACGAATAAAAGCGTCACCAAAAAAGGAACTTACCACAAAAATGCTGTCCCCTGCTGAACTGACTGAAAAGATAATCTCTAAAGCTACATCTTTGGGCGCGACCGTGGCGGGCGTTGCCAGTGTCGATACTCTAAAACAGTCCCCTTCACATCGAATCTATCCAATAATCGGATTGGACCTGGATAAGCGTTGGCCGGAAGTTGGAAATGATGCCCGCAACGAAAGTGTTGCCTGGCCTGAGGATGCGAAGTCTGCCGTAGTCATCGGCGTTGAACACAATCCAGCCGAACCCGAATTGGATTGGTGGGACGGGAAGGGAACCCCCGGCAACCGGATTCTAATTAGAATCGCCAAAGAACTATCTGTGTGGATCGAAAACAGCTTTACGGTCCGCACCCACAAGCCGCCCTACATGATTGAAAAAGGCGGTCTTTTTTTAAAAGATGCTGCTGTGCTGGCCGGTTTAGGTTGTATCGGCCGGAACAATCTGGTTGTCACTCCCGATTACGGTCCGCGTATTCGCTTTCGAGCGCTTCTGCTGGGATGCGAAGCCGAGCCCACCGGCCCACGTGATTTTAATCCCTGTATCGATTGCAAACAACCCTGCCGTAGAGTTTGCCCCATAAAGGCTTTTGAACAAAAGGTTTTTTCGTCCAAGGCACTGAATCTATCTAAACTGCCTGGTACCGAGGGGACCTACGATCGGGTGACTTGCAACGTGAAAATGAATCAGGATATCGTAAATGCTATCGATGCAGTGCCCTCGGGCCAGAAGGAGAAGCATGAAGCCCGCCTGGCCATCGATGGCTTTGAAGACGGCTTCCGTAATAAATCCCAAAAAGCAGTAGTAGATTATTGCGTCAAATATTGCCGCAGATGTGAACTGGTCTGCCCCGTGGGAAAATAATGCATGTCTTGCGAGCATCGACAATACTCGCCATTTAAAACTTGATGCGGATACCATTCAGTTAGAGGAAACAATATGAGCAATTAAAAAGCCTATATCGGCTTACAGACCAAAGCCATCCATGCCGGAGAATCACCCCGAAAACAGGGCAACGCATCGGCACCTCCCATCTGCATGTCCAGCACCTTCATTGTAGACGAGCCGGTAAGCTTTTCGGCCAACAATCTATAGCCGGATTCTCCTATGATCTATACCCGCTGGGCCAATCCCACCAGTGCTCAGTTGGAAGTCAAACTGGCTGCGCTGGAAAACGCTGAATCTTGCGTGGCATTTTTATCTGGGATGGCGGCGCCATCAGTCCTTTCATTGCCTGGCTGATTATGCGCGGCTTGGCCACCCTGCCAATTAGAATGCAGGGCCACCAGGAAAATGCGCTTGAATCTTATTTTCTTCAAGAGTCGGATCTTAAATTGTGATGAACATTTTATAAGTGGTTATGGGGCAGTTCAGCTATCATCACAAATTTCTTTTTCTGACTAAAGGTGGACAATTGCGAAATGATTCAACCTATAGTTGTTGATATGCCCATCCAATTTTGTTGAAGGAGGCAATGATGAAAATGCTAACAACTAATCCACATCAGACGAAACCATTTTATATTGTTTTTTTCATTTTTATTTTGGGATTATGCTTGTCACAGCCCACAGGGGCTGCTGAGACAACCTTGCGTACCCCCGAGTGCTCTGAAATCCAGAAGTGGGTAGCTACGATAGATCTTGCTGATCAATATCAACCGCTAGCAGATGCGCCCTACAATAAATTACCAACTGCCTACGGTTCCGAATCTTTTGCATCCTTGTTCGGCAAGCCTGCCATAGAATGGACGCGAGTGGAACTTCGCGACATGTATAACCATGTACTTAGCTGCGGCAAAAATTCAGGCAGGGATTATAAAAAGAAAGTGCGACCATTCTCTCGAAATTTGAGAAACATAATTATAATACAAAGTCAAAAAAAATAGTCTCCAACTAGTTTGATTGTGTTGCCAATTTGGCAGGATGAAAAGGATCTGGGTCACACCGCAACCAGATTTATTAATTTTTCCGGAACAAAAATCGTGTTAACTATCTGCTTGCCCGCGATCCACTCCTTTGTTCGAGCATCCGCCATGACCAGTTTAACGATGTCTTCCTTGGTAAGACCCGTCTGAATTTTCATTTTTGATCTGACTTTTCCGTTGACCTGAACGACGAATTCGATCTCTTTGGGAATGGTATGGGACTCATCATAATCGGGCCAACTATGATTAAAAATACTTTCGCTATGGCCCAAACGGGACCACAGCTCTTCGCAGATATGCGGAGCAAAGGGCGAAAGCAGTATCAGAAAGGTTTCATGAACAGCCTGATCGTGAATATCGGCCTTAATGATATGGTTCAACAGTTCCATGATACGTGCCAGGGCCGTGTTATAGGAAAACCGTTTGATATCGGTGCCAACCATTTTGATGGTCCGGTGCAGCCAATACAGGGTTTCCAGGTCACGGACCTCTCCTTTTTCCGGTTTTGTTGACTGCAAGGTCTTCCAAACCCGGTCCAAAAAGCTGCGCATGGCTCTGAGCCCCTCCTCTCGGAAATCACCACCTTCCAGGTAATCGCCCATGAACATCAAATACACCCGGAATACATCGGTACCATATTGATCGATATACTCATCCGGGTTGATGACATTGCCTTTGGATTTACTCATTTTGGCGCCATCCCGAATGATCAGACCATGGGCCACAAAGCGTTTAAACGGCTCTTCGAAATCTATCAGGCCAATGTGGTTGAAAGCCATGCATAAAAACCGCGAGTAAAGCAGATGCAATACGGCATGTTCGTTACCCCCCACATACATGTCCACCGGCAGCCACTTCCGGGTTAGTCGGGTATCAAAAGCCCGATCATTGAAGTCGGTCGACGGGTAGCGGTAAAAATACCAGGCCGAGCACAAAAAATTGTCGGATACATCGGTTTCCCGTACCGCCGGTTGGTCACACTGCGGGCAAGTGGTATGGTAGAAATCATTGACCCGCTTCAAGGGTGATTGACCCGATCCGTCGGGCTGATAGTCCTCCATATGCGGCAGCTGAACCGGCAAGTCCGCTTCCGGTACCGGTACCATGCCACAGGCCTTACAATAGATAACCGGTATGGGCGGCCCCCAATACCGTTGCCGGGAGATGCACCAGTCCCGTAGGCGATAATTAACTTTGAATTCGGCCAGGCCTTGTTCAGCCAGCCAATTGGTCACCTGCTGAATTGCATCAGTCGACGGTGTACCCGTAAACTCTTCCGAATTCACCAATAGGCCCTCACCCACATAGGCAGAGTCCAAGGCATGCTCCTGACCGTCCGGTGAGATGGCAACGCGGATCTCCAAGCCAAATTTGGTGGCGAATTCAAAATCCCGCTGGTCATGGGCCGGGACGGCCATGATGGCGCCGGTGCCGTAACCCATGAGCACATAGTCGGACACCCAAATGGGTACCCGCCGAGCATTGACAGGATTGATGGCATGGACACCCGTAAATACGCCGATTTTTTCAGCCTGCTCGCTTTGGCGTTCCACCTCGGTCATCCGGGCCACGCGTTCTCTGAATGTGGCCAGTGGAGCTTTGTATTCCGGTGGTGTAATTTTATCCAGCAATGGGTGTTCGGGTGCAAACACCATGTAGGTGACGCCGAATAGGGTATCCGGCCGCGTAGTAAAAATCTCAAAAGTTTCGGAACTATTTTCAATTTGAAACATTACCTGGGCGCCTTCCGACCTTCCGATCCAATTTTTTTGGGCCACCTTGGTTTTCTGCGACCAGTCAATATGGGCTAAATTGTCCAGTAATTTTTGGGCGAATAACGTGGTTTTGAAAAACCACTGCAGCATTTCCTTTTTGGATACCAGCGTGGCACACCGTTCACAGGCACCCGCTATCACCTGTTCCGATGCCAGAACGGTTTTGCAGGACGGGCACCAATTCACACCGGCCCGCGTTCGATAGGCCAGGCCGGCTTTGTATAGTTGCAGGAATATCCACTGGGTCCAGCAATAATAGTCCGGGGATGTGGTGTCGACTTCATGAAACCAGTCTTACATGTTGCCGATATTCTTTAGCTGGCCTTCCCGAAAGCGCTCAATATTGCGCGGAACCAATTCGGCCGGGTTTATCCCCATTTTCATGGCAAAATTTTCGGAATGGATCCCAAAGGCATCGAATCCTATGGGCTCAAACACATCATAGCCTTTGAGACGATGATAACGGCCCTGGATATCCGAACCGATAAAAGCAAAAACATTACCCACATGCAGGCCTTCAGCCGAGGGGTAAGGAAACATCATCAGGTTGTAGAATGGTTTTTGGGCGGCTTCTATATCGGTCTGATGGGTATGGCTTTTCTCCCAGTAATCACGCCATTTAGCTTCTATTTCTTTGAATGGATAGGATGCTTTCATTTTTCACTCCTGATAGCAGGCAACTTGTTGGGGGACATTTAGTAGAACTATAGCAAATAAATTGGATAGGCTCTTTCGAGCTAAATAAGGAAGAGGTTTAACAGGAACAGATATACCAGCGCCCAGGCGGGGCAGGATTGGAATATGTGAGATGATGAACTCATGATTCGATTGATTACCATTGAAAGTTAAATAGGACTATATCACCTTGGAAATGATAAATCAAATTTGGTTCAGAACCAGTATTAAGCCTGCCACCACCATCGACGTGCTGCCAAGACAGAATACATTCTTCCAAGTTATTGGATCGGAATCTTGATACGCATCGTGCCGCGACTTGAAAAATCCAAAAAGCGATACCACCACGATTCCGATTCCAAGAAAGATATCTAAAGGAAATTGCCAGAATTTTTTCTTCAGCTCTTTCTTCAGATTCTGTATCTGTTCATTGTCTGGCTGCGTTCCGTATTTTTCGATATAGGCTGCGATAAACTTGGAAAGCTCTGCTGCTTTTAAGCGTTCATTTTCAGAAGTTTTGATTCTGGCATAACCTGTGTCATTGACCAAAATTCTCTCACCAATAGTCAACATTGTGTGAAACAGCACGGCAATGCATGCACAACAAAGAATGATCCACTTACCTCTATTGATATAGCCATCTTCCAGCCAGCTCTTTATTATCGGCGAAAATTGATAAGAAATAAGAAAGGCGGCACCAAAGGCCATGGTGGATGTGAAAATTAAGAAATTCCGGCGGACGCCCTCTTGGAAAAGGTTGAAGAGGAGATGTCCGTCTCCTGAACCATAGTAGGTGCCGACGGTAAGGTAGAATAGCGCATGCACGATCAAAACACCGGCCAATGATACGAGCAAAGCTTTGATCGACCTAGTCGTGCTTAAGAAGATTACCAGCACCGCGAGGATGATACCAACTGCCAACTCAACGACTATTCCGGAAAGTTGGATCGTCAGCTGCTGCGTGAGCGACAAATTGGATAGGCGATGCATTTGATCGTATTGGACCCGGCCGCCTCCAAATATAAATAACCTAAATCCGGCCAGTCTCCCGCCCATTACATGCCAGGCCAAAGCGTGCCCTGCAAACTCATGTAGAAAGAGGCCAATTCTACCAGCTAAAAATAGCAGGAAGAAAAAGAAGAGAGAAAGCTTGATGACTTTTTTATGGTGCTGCATCAATTTCCGTATGCAATCGGGACAAAACTCAGGGGTGAAAATTGTGATTATCTGTTTTCGAAGAACTAATTATTCTTCAATTATCAGGTTTTTCAGCTCATTGCGGTCATCCGGTTTAATGGGAAAATGCTGCTTCAGTATGTGGCCGACTTCATTGACAGCCAGACATATGGCCTCGGCCTGGTTGTTCTGTTTGATCCCGTCTGTTATGATATGAACGATATTATCCCACTGATCCTCTGATACCTTTTTGTTGATGCCTTCGTCGCCAAGAACCCAGACCTTGTGTTCAAAAACAGAAATAAAGATTAAAATGCCGGTCGCGTCCCGGGTTTTATACAGTCCTTCTCGGAAAAAACTAGTCGTTGCAGCCTCTTCCACCTCCGCATTAATTTCCCGCTGGGAGATGAATAAGCGCTTTAACCCAAGGATGCGTTTACAAACTTGATGAAAAACAATGAAACAAAACGTCTGGAGTCCCAGAAAAAGCCACATGTTCTGGTGACCAATCCACAACCAACCGCCAATAAAATAGGTGAGAATTAAAGAGATTGGAAGCGACAAAACCAGGCCGCCGATGGCTTCGGCCATGGGATAGGTATAGCTTTGTGAAACCACCATGGGCAATATCTCACCGGCCGTTTCTTGCTCCACTTCCTTGACGGTTTGAATTATTTTTTCCCTGTCCGGTTCGGACAAAAACTGTTGGGCCAAAGATTTCATTCCCTCTTCCTATATACCTTGCCATATTGTTTATGCAGCTAAGAGGTTTACCAGCCTCCAGACGAACCCCCACCCCCAAATCCGCCGCCACCCCCGGAGAAACCACCGAATCCACCGCCGCCGATCCTGCCGCCACCCAGCCAGAACCCGCCACCGGACCTGCGGTGGGTCAGGCCGTGGCTGAAGCTGAGCGGCGCACCAAACAGGCCCATGACAAGCCCGGCAACGGCGCCGATGGGGATCAGCATCAAAATCCATAAAAAACCCATGTTAAAAAACATGGCGCCTAAAATGGGAAAAAGAATACCCCCGGATACGGCGCCGAGCGGCCGCCGAATCCGCCCCATCATATTCACCAGGAATAAAAATACGATGATACTGTAAATATTTCCATGCCATGGTGAAGTACCGGATGCCGGAGGCCTAACGCTTTCCGTGGCTTTGAATTCACCCCGCACCACCTGGATCATACTCTGAATTCCATCCGTAACGCCTTGATCGAAATTGCCGGCTTTGAATTGGGGCGCAATAATATTCCGGATGATGCGTCCGGCCATCAAATCGGTCAGGGTTCCTTCCAAACCATATCCAACTTCGATGCGAATCTTGCGATCTTTAATGGAGATGAGCAGAAGCGCCCCGTTGTCCAGGCCCTTCTGGCCGACTTGCCATGATTCGGCCACACGCATCGAAAAATCCTCGATACTGTCTCCCTCCAGAGATCGAACTGTGAGCACCACAATTTGAGTGGAATCAGTTGCTTCCAAATCGCGCAAAGCAGTCTCAAGCTGTCTTTCCGTTGTCGATGACAGCAGACCCGCATAGTCATTTACCCGGTTCTTCAGCTGAGGCACTTCCAACCCATGACCTACGGATACGACCAGAAAAACCAGCAGACCGATCATCCATACATATTTGATGAATTGTTTTATCATAGAGTCATCAATGTCCCATCTGGTTTTGATTTGTCCCATTTAGGCTTGGCAGGGCACAATCGGACAACAATACAGGCCGTCAGGCTGTAGGCTATTCGGCAGTCAACCGCCGATAGCCTGCAGTCTACAACCTAAAAGGCTTCAGTTAAAACTAACACTGGGTGCCGCCGTGGCCCCCTCCTCCGCCTTGAAATATTCCTTGCGCTCCAGATTAAGTAATAAATTATTGGTCAGACTGTTCGGGAATTTGCGGATGGAAAAGTTAAACTGTTCCACCGCCGTATTATAGCGCTGACGGGCGACATTGATTCGGTTTTCCGTTCCCTCCAATTGGTTTTGAAGGTCCAGAAAATTTTGATTGGCCTTGAGATCCGGATATCGCTCCACAACGACCATCAGCCGCGCCAGCGCCGAAGACAAGCCCCCCTGCATCTGGCTGAGGCGCCCCATGGCCTCGGCACTGCTCAAATCCTCGGTTGAAAGCTGGACGGACGTTGCCTTGGATCGGGCCTCGATAACAGCTTCCAGCGTTTCCCTTTCGTGGGAGGCATAGCCCTTGACGGTTTCCACCAGATTGGGAATCAAGTCAGCCCGCCGCTGAAGATTGGATTCCACGTCCCCCCAGGCCTTAAAAACGGTCTCTTCATTGCGTTGCATCGCATTGTAGCCGCAACCGGATATCAGGACTATTGCGAGGATTAGTATCAAGAAACGCACACTATTGTTAAACATCGATTCCTCCATCTTTATTCTATTTATGACCCCCATTTAAAATTGAGGACAAGCTCGCTTGTGACAGGTATATCAGATTATGAACGGGAATTAAATCTTCCCAGTATTATTTTTACCGTTGTCATCGCTATATACACTTCAACCCTCAGATCATTTAATATTGTCTGTTACCGCTTCTCTTTTTGATTGAATGCTAGCCTTTTTATCACGGCGGTCATCCACCTTCAAATCGATGACGATTCGACGCCCACCTTCTTCCACATGAGCTGCGTGCACTTGTTTGACCAACGCAAACAGCGCATCCAAATCCGGCACCTCAACTGTCGTGGCCATACCGCCAACTTCATAGGTATACCCGGATTGGGCAATAACCGCGATACCTTTCTTAACAAATCGGCTCAGGCTGGTGCCTTCTCCGATTGGATAGACTGAAAATTGTGCAATCATATTCACTCCTCATTCAAAAACGATTATAGTGTATGGGGTCGGGCCACTTGTATGGGGTCGGGCCACATTAACAGTTTGAATTTATATCCAATGTGCTCCATTCGCATACGTTTTCATGGGCTATTTAGCCTTTTTGAGCCTCGAAATCAACGTTATAGGATAAAACTTCTGCTCGAAGCTATACCCATCATTAGGAGCATGTGCTTTTTTACCCTCTGCTACATCTTTGCACCATCATCAAGCCTTTTTTTATTATTGACACAATACGGTGCACTTTATTATATACAAACCGGTTGGTATATTTCGACATTTCTAACACGTTCTTTTTTATATCCCCGTGAATGTGATTGTAATCAGACGCGCTGATAATCCAAAGGTTAAGACATGCCCGAGAAAGGTGAACTCACCAAACGCAACATTATCAAAAAATCGCTGCAGCTCTTTTCAGTCAAAGGCTATTACAACACGTCTATCAGCGACATCCTGGCCGCGACGAATTTGACCAAGGGCGGCCTATACGGCCACTTTGCCAGCAAAGCCGATATCTGGCAGGCAGTCTATGACGAGGCCGTGTGCATCTGGCGCGAAGCGGTTTTTAAGGGTGTCCGCGACCGTTCCGATCCCCTGACCCGCATCACCACGTTTATTGAAAACGATATGCGCGACTACCTGGGCGGGGGATTGTTTGAAGGCGGCTGTTTTTTCCTGAACATGCTGGTGGAACTTTCCGGCCAGTCCGACCCCATGAGCAAGCAGATCCTGCGAGGGTTTGTGCGCATATCCAAGCTGATCCAGGCATGGCTGGATGAGGCTGCGGACTTAGGCATCCTGAAACCGGATTTAAATCACAAGGAAGTTGCCAATTTTATTGTAATATCCTTAAACGGGGCTGCGGCATTGTACACGGCCAGTCGGGATGAATCCATTGTCGAGCAGACTGTCGAACAACTGCGATTTTATGTGAATCAACTTGAAGCGTGACTTATTAGGCTGATAGGCTGAAGACCGTTAGACATTTAGCAGCTACGAGCTTTAAGCATTAAGATATGACAGTCTAAGGGTTGGCGGGGTGGAGGTTTGGAGGGGTAGAGCGAGCTACAGGCTTCGGATACCGGTTGAAAGTTGAGCATTAAGCGGTGAACAATTAACACCTAATAGCCTAACAGGCTTCAGCCTACAGCCTTTTAGTTATATTGCAATTATAAGAAATCTTACAACAACTAGAATAAAAGTATAAATTTCACAACCACACCACAAATTATACCGACCGGTCTTTATTTTATTGCTTCATCTCATAATCAGCACATCGCTGACTATGCTGTCTTGAAAATGGTCACAAAAAAGGGAGAGTTGCCATGAAAATTGAAAATCTAATCGCCGATCGCATGCAAGATATGAGCGTCAACGCCATCCGTGAAATATTGAAAGTCGTCAGCCAACCGGGCATGGTGTCCCTGGCCGGCGGCATCCCATCGCCGGATAGCTTCCCCCTGGATACCATCGAGATGCTGTGTCATGAAGTCATCCAAAACAATGTGGCCTTTGTACCGGGAAAATACTTTTTTGCTGATGGTCACAGCGGCTTCGAAACCATGCGGCTGAATTTCACAATGGCCGACGAGGCCACCATTGAGCGGGCCATAAAGACATTGGCGGGGATACTATAACTATAGGGCCCTAGGTCCGGAGGGTTGGAGGGAAAGCGTGTTACGGGTTGCGAGTTCCGAGTTGCAGCTGCCGGCTACGGATAGGTTTTGGTAATCGTGATCACACTGCATTTGCAAGTAAGGATTATTACTATGCACAGTTGTTTTTTTCGGTCGGTTGTATTATAAAAATTTACGCTCACCAGATTTTAATATTCCTTTTCATTATGCAAAAAGCGAAAAGCGATGCGAAATACATTCGTTTATAGTTTCGTGTTTGCCTTATTGCTGCTCTATCCGTCCTTGCCACAATCTCCAAGGGCTGACACCAGTATATTAAAATTGAATCTGGGGGGTAAGGGTGTCTCCGGGCCTTATTTTCCAACCGTAAAATCGATTGCCGATCTGGTAAACCAAAATCATACCCGGCATGGCGTCCGACTCACGATACGATCGAGCCGCAGTTCGGTTTCAATTATCAATACTGTGCTGACCGGTAAATTGGAACTCGGCGTGGCTCGAAGGGACCACATCTATCAGGCTTCCAGAGGACTGGCCCAATGGGCTGGAAGACCTCAGACCGAGTTGCGCTCCGTTTTAAACGTCCAGGCCGAACGCGTTGCCCTGGTTGCCTTTGTAAAATCGGGTATCCGGTCTATCCTAGACCTGAAGGGTCGACGTATCTTTATCGGTGGTCCCAATTCCGATTTACGGCCTGCCGCAATCGATGTCCTGGCGGCCTCCGGAATTGACCCTGACTTAGATATAACTCTAAAGGGAAGCGTAATAGATGAAGCGCCCGGCATGATGAAGGAGAATGAGATTGACGCCTTTTTCTATGTTATGGGCAGCATGAATCGAGACTTTATCGATTTGGTTTATGGGGCTGGTAAATTGTACCTTGTCCCCATAACCGGACCGGGTATCGACCGATTGCTTGCCGCGAATCCGTTCTATCAGAAATTAATGATATCGATTCAACATCACCCTTACTTTGCAAACAAAACCGATACCCAAGTATTGGGTGTTAAAACGGGATTGATAACTACTACCAGGACAGCTGAAAAAACGACATATCTGCTCACAAGGGAAATCATTGGATATATTAAACAAAAAAAGATCCAAAACGCGACTGGCGAAATCCTGAGCCTTCGAGAGATGACAACAGGTATGGCTGCACCGATTCATCCGGGTGCGACCAGGTACTATCAACAGGCGGGTATAGATTACAGTGCGGCCATCCCATAAAGTTTTACTGCCTTAGCCTTAATCTGCCGGGCGACTTAGGCTTTCAAACAAAGAAATACTGAGCGACACCCACCGAGAATTTATTAATCAAAAGGAGGTGATTGAGCAGAAGCCGGGCCTTGATCGGAAAGCATTCTATGCTGCCCGAAAGGCTTGTTTCCCAGCTCCGAACAAGCGGTTTAAATGGAATAAGGAGGGAAAAATGAAAATAGGTACTCGATTTAGTCATTTGTTATTGGTCTGTTGTTTCCTGACTATCACATTATCTGTCATTTCTACCCCGGCAATGGCAAAGCACAACCACGGCCCCAAGATGCCTGACTGGTGCTTTGTTGATCCGGAACCGGAAAACCAGTCAGAATATTACGACTCCATCCTTTACTCGGAGATTGCACCGCGTCTGTGCGAAATTCAGCGAAATAGTGACCGGGTCAGTGTCGAAGTCATCGGGCAATCTGCTGGTGGTCGCAACCTGTTTCTTGTCACCGTCACCAATCCCATGGACAAACATAAGAGACA
>Ga0180436_10004146_pt1 | contig 13114 bp, 14 predicted proteins | sample SS_ome_2_FD_132434 | JGI IMG/M metagenome (GOLD analysis project Ga0180436, IMG submission 132434) | Hypersaline lake sediment archaeal communities from the Salton Sea, California, USA - SS_3_S_2 metaG | ecosystem: Environmental > Aquatic > Non-marine Saline and Alkaline > Hypersaline >...
CGTCAGCCGGCTGCGCGACAGCCAGCTGGGCGACGAACGCGTTCACGACGTCAAGAACTACATCCGCCAGGGCAAGCTGTGGCAGGCCTTCGAGGCCGAGGAGAAGGTCGTCCTGCTGATCGACGAGATCGACAAGGCGGATATCGAGTTTCCCAACGACCTGCTGCAGGAACTCGACCGGATGGAATTTCACGTCTACGAAACCGGCGAGACGGTGCGCGCCCGGACCCGGCCGGTGGTGATCATCACCTCGAACAACGAAAAGGAACTGCCTGACGCGTTCCTGCGGCGCTGCTTCTTTCACTATATCCGGTTCCCCGACCCGGAGGTGATGAAGGCCATCGTCGAGGTGCATTTCCCCGCCATAAAGGACAGCCTGCTTACCGCCGCGCTGACCCGTTTCTACGAGATCCGCGAAACGCCGGGATTGAAGAAGAAACCCTCCACCTCGGAGGTGCTGGACTGGCTGAAGCTGCTTCTGGCCGAGGATCTGGCCCCCGAGGATCTGCGCCATGACGGCCGCAACCTTCTGCCGCGGCTGCACGGCGCGCTTCTGAAGAACGAACAGGACGTGCATCTGTTCGAACGGCTGGCCTTCGCGGCGCGGGCGGGACGGTGATGCAAGGGCTGACGATCCGCCCCTTGCGTGCAGCCGACCAGGCCGAATGGCGGCGCCTGTGGACCGGCTATCTGGACTATTACGAAAGCAAGGTGACCGAGGAGGTCTATGCCACCACTTTCGCGCGGCTTCTGTCGGGCGCGGCGGGCGAGTTTCGCGGCCTGATCGCCGAGGCCGAGGGCCGCCCCGTGGGGCTGACCCATTACCTGTTTCACCGCCATGCCTGGCGGGTGGAGAATGTCTGTTACCTGCAAGACCTCTACACCGATCCCGACTGCCGCGGCCGCGGCGTGGCGCGGGCCCTGATCGAGGCGGTCTATGAAGCCGCCGATGCGGAAGGCTGCCCCCAGGTCTACTGGCTGACGCAGGAATTCAACTACCGGGGCCGGATGCTTTACGACCAGGTCGGGGTGAAGACACCCTTCATCCGCTACGACCGGCGGCGCGGATGATCCGGCGCGCGCTGCTTGTCCTTGCCGCGACGGCGGGGCTGGCGGCCTGCCTGCCCACCGGCGCGCCGCCGCCCGACGCGCAGCCCGCGATGGTGCCCGCGGTGACGATGGCGCCGTTCGGGGCCACGCGCCCCCTGCCGCCGATCCGTTCGAACGCCGAAATCGCGCGCGATTTCCTGGAACTGACCTTCCGGATGGAAAGCGGTCGCGCGCTGCCCCGGATGACCCGCTACGAGGAACCGGTCACGCTGGCGATGATCGGGGCCGCGCCGCCCACCGCCACGGCGGATCTTGCGCGGCTTCTGGACCGTCTGCGCGCCGAGGCCGGGATCGACATCGCCACCACCGACGATCCGGCCCGCGCGGGCATCGTGATCCAGTTCCTGCCGCGCGCGCGGATGCAAAGGCTGGTGCCGCAGGCCGCCTGTTTCGTGGTGCCGGGCGTCGGCGATTGGGAGGAATATCGCCGCTTCCGGCGCAGCGACCGGGTGGATTGGTCGAAACTGTCGCGCCGCAGCCGCGCGGCGATCTTCATCCCCTCCGACACCGTGCCGCAAGAGGTCCGCGATTGCCTGCACGAGGAAATCGCGCAGGCGCTCGGCCCCCTGAACGATCTCTACCGCCTGCCGGATTCGGTCTTCAACGACGACAATTTCCACACGATCCTGACCGGGTTCGACATGCTGATCCTGCGCGCGACCTACGATTCCGCGCTGACATCCGGGCTGAGCGAGGCCGAGGTCGCCGCGCGCCTGCCCGCCATCCTGGCACGGATCAACCCGCGCGGCGGACAGGGCGGCATCGCCCCGCCCGACCCGACCCCGCGCGATTACAACGAGGCGATCGAAACCGCCTTCGGCCCGCGCGGCGGCGATGCGCGCCGCCTGGCCGCCGCCGAACAGGCCGTGGAAATCGCCCGGGCCATGCGCTGGCAGGATACGCGCGCCGGCTTCGCCTGGTTCGCGCGGGGGCGGCTGGGCCTGTCGGGCACGCTGGACGACGCGGTGCAGGCGTTCCTGCGTGCCCGCGACATCTACCGGTCGCGGCCGGGGATGGAGGTTCAGGCCGCCCATGTCGAGATGCAGCTGGCGGCCTTCGCCCTGTCGGCCGGCCAGCCCGGCGAGGCGCTGACGCTGGCCCGCCGTTCGGCCCCCGTCGTGCGCCGCGCCGAGAACGCGGCCCTTCTGGCGACGCTGGAACTGATCCGGGCCGAGGCGCTTGCCGCGCTGGGTCAGGACGCCGCGGCCAGGGCCGCGCGGCTGGACGCGATGCAATGGGCGGGCTATGGCTTCGGTTCGGCGGCCGATGTGCGCCGCCGGGTGCAGGAAATCGCGGATTTGCGACCCATCCGGGTCGGGGAGGCACAATGATCGTTCTGGCCGGCATCATCCTGGGCGCGGTCTGGGGCGCCCTGCTCGCGCGGCGGCGCAAGGGCAACCGGCTGGACATGGCGCAATATGCCGGGGCCTTCGCGGTGTTCGGGGCGCTTCTTGGCCTATTCGCGACGATCATCCTCGACAGGTTGATCTGAGGCAGATGTTCCTGCCGTTCTTCGATACGCTCAGGCGAACCGGGGTGCCGGTCAGCCTGCGCGAATACCTGTCGTTCCTCGAGGGTCTTTCGAAGGGCCTTGCGATCTACGACATCGAGGAATTCTATTTTCTCGCCCGCACCGCGATGGTGAAGGACGAACGCCATCTCGACCGGTTCGACCAGGCCTTCGCCGCGTCCTTCCAGGGGCTAGAATCGATTCCGCCCGAGGCGGTGATCGAGGCGCTGGACCTGCCCGAGGACTGGCTGCGCAAACTGGCCGAAAGGCACCTGAGCGCGGAAGAAAAGGCACAGATCGAGGCGCTGGGCGGCTTCGACAAGCTGATGGAAACCTTGCGGGACCGGCTGAAGGAACAGGAAGGCCGCCACCAGGGCGGCAACAAGTGGATCGGCACCGCCGGCACCTCGCCCTTCGGGGCCTATGGTTACAACCCCGAGGGCGTTCGGATCGGCCAGGACGAAAGCCGCCACCAGCGCGCCGTGAAGGTCTGGGACAAGCGCGAGTTCCGCAATCTCGACGACAGCGTGGAACTGGGCACCCGCAACATCAAGGTCGCGCTGAAACGCCTGCGCCACTGGGCCCGCGACGGCGCCCATGAGGAGTTGGACCTCGACGGCACGATCCGCGCCACCGCCGAACACGGCTATCTCGACGTTGTGACGCGGCCCGAACGGCGCAACGCGGTCAAGGTGCTGCTGTTTCTGGATGTGGGCGGCTCGATGGACCCCTATATCCGGCTGGTGGAAGAGCTGTTTTCGGCGGCGCGGGCCGAGTTCAAGCATCTGGAATACTACTATTTCCACAACTGCCTTTACGAAGGCGTGTGGCGCGACAACCGCCGCCGCTGGGATGCGCAGACACCGACCTGGGAGGTGCTGAACACCTATGGCGGCGACTGGAAATGCCTGTTCGTGGGCGATGCATCGATGTCGCCCTACGAGGTGGTGATGCCAGGCGGCGCCAACGAACACTGGAATGCCGAGGCCGGGCAAACCTGGCTGATGCGGGCGCGCGCGCAATGGCCGGCCCATGCCTGGCTGAACCCGCTGCCGGAACGGCACTGGCGCTACACGCAATCGGTTGGCATGATCCGCGAGATCTTCGAAGACCGGATGTTCCCGCTGACGCTGCAGGGTATCACCGCCGCCACCAGGGCGCTGACATGACCGCGCTGCGCCGCCTCTGGCGCCATCATCGCACGGCGCTTGTGGCTTTCGCGCTGGCGGCCGGTTTGACCCTGTTCTTCGCCATCCGTTTCACCGTTTTCACCATCTACTGGGCCGATCCCGCGCATCGCGACCGCGCACCCGAGGGTTGGATGACACCGGGCTACGTGGCGCGCAGTTGGGACATCCCGCGCGACGCGTTGCAAACGGCGCTGGGCCTGCCGCCACCCCAGGGTCACCCGCCGACGCTGCGCCAGATCGCGCGGGATCGCGGGCAGGATCTGCCGGATTTCCTCGACGCGCTGACGAGAACGCTGGAAGACCTGAAGGACCGGCAATGATCGACGCGCTGCTGGCCCTCGTGCCGGTCTGGGGCCCCTGGGCGGTGGGGCTGGTCACCTTCCTGTCCTGCCTCGCCCTGCCGGTTCCGGCGTCGCTGGTGATGCTCAGCGCCGGCGGGTTCGCGGCCGTCGGCGACCTGTCGCCGCTTGCCGTCGTGGCGGCGGCCTTTCTGGGCGCCGCCCTGGGTGACCATGCCGGCTACGCGCTGGGCCGGCTGGGTGGCCCGCCCTTCATGACCCGCCTGCGCGGGCGCCCGCGCCGGGCGGCGCTGGTCGACCGTGCCGTGGCGGTGCTGCATGCGCGCGGCGGGATCGCGGTGTTCCTCAGCCGCTGGATGTTCAGCCCGCTGGGCCCCTGGGTCAACCTGGCCGGCGGGGCGACGGGCTTTCCCTGGCGGCGGTTCGTGGCGCCGCAACTGGCCGGCGAAATGGTATGGGTCGCGCTTTATGTCGGCCTTGGCTGGGCCTTCGCCGGCAATCTTCAGGCGGCGTCGGACCTGGCGGGGTCGGCCCTGGGCTTCCTCGCCGCCGGGGCGATGACGATCGGGCTGGGCCTTTGGCTGCGCGCGCTGCTGCGCCAGGGCCGGCAGCGGCGGCGCGGCGAACGGGCTTGACCGGCCGGGCCCGGCGGGCTCTGCTTTCGGCCATGTCAGACGCGCCCGTTTTCGAGATCGATCCAGCGGCCTTCCACGCCGACCCTTACCCCGCGCTGGCCCGCATGCGGGCCTCGGCGCCGATCGCCTTCGTACCGCAACTGGGTGCGACACTGATCACCCGGCGCGCCGACGTCTTCACCCAGGAAAAGCGGATCGACCTGTTTTCCTCGGACCAGCCCGAGGGGCTGATGACCCGGCTGATGGGCCAGAACATGATGCGCAAGGACGGGGCCGCGCATGCCGCCGAGCGTCGCGCGATGTTCCCGGCGCTGAGCCCGCGTACCGTGCGCGACATCTGGGCCGACAGGTTCCGCCATGCGGCCACCGCGATCCTAGACGATCTGGCGCCGCGCGGTCGCGCCGACCTGGTGCGCGACTACGCGATGCCCCTGTCGGGTGCGGCGCTGGTGGCGATCACGGGCCTTGCCACCATGCGCCCCGAGGAGATGGACGCCGTCAGCCAGGCGATGATCGACGGCTGCGCCAACTACGCGGGCGACCCTACGGTCGAGGCGCGCTGCCATTGGGGCACGGGCGCGATCGACGCCCATATCGACCGGATGGTGCCACGCCTGCAGGACGATCCCGACGCCTCCGTCCTGTCGGTTCTGATGCAGGCCGGGATGGCGATGGACCAGGTCCGCGCCAATGTGAAACTGGTGATTTCCGGCGGGCAGAACGAACCGCGCGACGCGATTGCCGGCGCCGCCTGGGCGGTTCTGGCCCATCCCGGCGAATACGCGAAGGTCGCCCGTGGCACGGCCGATTGGGCCAAGGTCTTCGAGGAATACGGCCGCTGGATGGCCCCGATCGGCATGTCGCCCCGCCGCGCCGCCCGGCGGGACATGGCGGGTGGCGTGACGTTCGACCCCGATGACCGCGTCTTTCTGATGTTCGGTTCTGCCAACCGCGACGAGACGGTGTTCGACGATCCCGACCGTTTCGACCTGTCGCGCGATACCGGCCCGGCGCTGACCTTCGGCGCCGGTCCGCATTTCTGTGCCGGTGCGGCGGCCGCGCGGATGCTGGTGGCCGAGGTGGCGCTGCCCATGCTGTTTTCCCGCCTGCCGGGCCTGCACCTGGCAGGCGAGACGCGGTTTGCCGGCTGGGCGTTTCGCGGGCCGGTCACGGTTCCGGTTGCCTGGGACGCATAGCCCTTTCCCCCGGCCCTGCCACGCCCCATATATCCGTCATGCTGAAGCTGTCCCCCCTTCTCCTCGCGATTCTCTACGGGCTCCTGATGTGGCGCTTCTCGGTCTGGCGGACCGGGCGCGAACTTGATGCACGGTCGGTTCCGCTGAAGGACGACCGGCTTGCCCCGATGCTCGACCGGATGGCAAAGGCGCTGGATGTGGGCCACATCCCGGTCAACCTTTACGAGGTGACGCCGATCAACGGCCTGGCCGCGCCGGATGGCCGCATCTTTCTGACCCGCGGGATGTACGAGGCGTTCCGCCAGAACCGGATCACCGCGGACGAACTCGCCTCGGTCATCGCGCATGAACTGGGGCATGTGGCCCTGGGTCATACAAGGCGGCGGATGATCGATTTCACCGGCCAGAACGCGATCCGCGTCGTGCTGACCTCGGTTCTGGGGCGCTTCGTGCCAGGGATCGGGCCGTGGCTGGCCAATATCGCCGCCTCGCTTCTGGCCGCGCGGATGTCGCGCGGCGACGAATACGAGGCCGATGCCTGGGCCTCGGCGCTGCTGATCAAGGCCGGAATCGGGACAGATGGGCAGAAATCGTTGTTCGCGAAACTCGAACAGCTGACCGGCGGCGGCGGCAAGATGCCCGCCTGGCTGATGAGCCACCCCCGCTCGACCGAACGGATCGCGGCGATCGAGGCGAATGAGCGCCGCTGGGGCGTGCCGTCGCCGACCTGACACGGGTGCCGAAGGGGCCGGGCCTTACGCCGGGTGTTCTTCGCCCCGGATCGGGGGAATGTCGGTCCGCTCCGTCTCGGGCGCGCCGCACAGCAGGTCCGCCGCCCGATCCGCCGCATCCTGGAACGGTTCAAGCACCAGGTCGGCCCCGGCCGCCAGCAATGCCTCGGTGTCCGCCGGGCCATGCGAGGCGACCGCCACCCTGCCCCGATAACCCGCCGAATGTGCCAGTTGCACGACGGTGCGGCGGCTGTCTTCGTGGCTTAGGCCCGGCGGCAGGCTGGGCACCGTGGATACCAGCCAGCGCGCGCCGCCAAGCGGCAGGTCGGCCAGAAATTCGGCATCTGTCGCATCGCCGAACCGCGCGGGCAGTCCCAGTTCGCGCCAGCGGCGCAGTGCCTGCGGGCTGAAATCCACCCCGAGGACGGGCACGCCCCGCCGCAACAGGCGCATGCCGATGGCGGTGCCGAACCGGCCCAGACCGAAGACGATGACCCGGTAGCCGCCCGTTTCCTGCGGCGCGTCGCCGGTAGGTTCCCGCGGGGTGCCGCGCCGTTCGAACACGCCCAGCAAAGGTTCGCACAGGGCGAAAAGCTGATGCGACCAGGTGATCATGTAGGTCGAGGCCGCGATGGTCACCAGACCGACCAGCGTGACAAGGCCAAGCGCGCTTTCGTCGACATGGCCGAGCGTCACGCCCATGGCCACGAAGATCAGGGAAAACTCGCTGATCTGGGCCACGGTCAGGCCGGCCAGGAACCCGGTGCGCTTGCGATAGCCCATCGCCCCCATGATCGCCAGCACGATCAACGGGTTGCCGATCAGGACGAAGGCCGAAAACAGCGCCGCCCCCGCAACATTGGCCCCCAGAAGCGACAGGTCGAGCGACGAGCCGAGCGCGATGAAGAAGAACAGCAGCAGGAAGTCGCGCAATGGCGCGAGGCGCGCCGCGATGGTTTCGCGATAGGGTGTCGAGGCAAGGGCCACCCCGGCAAGCAGCCCGCCCACCTCCTTGCCCAGACCGACGACATCGCCGATAGCGGCGAACATGGCCGCGAGGGCGATGGCGAAGATCACCAGCAATTCCGGCGCCCGCGCCAGACGTTCGGTCAGCGGGTCGGCGACATAGCGCACGAACAGGATCGCGACGGCGACAAGCCCGAGGCCCGATGCCAGGACCGACAGGACCGAACCGCCGCCATGCCCGCCGCCGCCCGCGCCGATCCCGACCGCCGACAGGACGATCATCGCCAGCACGACGACGAGATCCTGCACGATCAGGAACCCGAGCGCGATCTGGCCGTGCAGCGCGTCGATCTCGCGCTTGTCCGACAGCAACTTGACGATGATGATGGTCGAGGAAAAGGTCAGCGCAACGGCGACGTAAAGGCCCGTCACCGGGTCAAGCCCCAGCGCAAGCGCGATCAGGAAACCGAAGAAGGCGGTGAAACCGACCTGCCCCAACCCGGTCATGACCGAGACGGCCCCAAGCGAGCGGATCAGCTTCACGTCGAGCTTGATCCCGACCAGGAACAGCAGCACCGCGATCCCCAGTTCGGACAGAAGCGCGATCTTTTCGTCCGAACGCACGACATCCAGCGCCGACGGACCGGCGAGCAGCCCCACCGCGATGAAACTGACGATCAGCGGCTGGCGCAGCAGGGTGCCGACCAGGCCGATCCCCGCCGCCAGAACCAACAGGAGGGCGATTTCGGCAAAAGGCGTGAGGATCGGCATCAATGCTCCGTCTCGCCCGAATTGCGCGGCGCGGTTTCGTGCCGGCGCAGGAATTGCGCCAGATCTGTATCGGCGATGCGCCAGCCCTTGCCGATGTCGATGGCCCGCAACTCGCCGTCGCGAATCCAGTGCCGCACCGTCGCCTCGGCCACCCGAAGCCTGTCGGCGACCTCTTTCACCGTCTGGTAGCTGTCCTGCGGCATCGCCCGTTTCCCGCTGTTTGGCGAAGTATAGCGAACTATTCCGATCCTTGGTTGATTTTGATCAATACGGCAAACCCTGTATCGTGATGACATGAGATGATATGCGGTCAGGCAGAACGGGGCGGGACATGCAAAGACTGTTGTTCGCGACGGATTTTTCCGAACGGTCGGATCGCGCGCTGCGCCGGGCCGTCCTTCTGGCCCGCCAAAGCGGCGCGTCGCTGGAGATCGTTCATGTCATCGACGACGACCGGCCCCGGCGCATCGTGGAGCAGGAAGCCACCGAGGCGCGCCACCTGGTCGACGGGCTGGCACGGTCCCTGCGCGAGGCAGACGGTCTTGTCTGCGAAACCAGGATCGTCCTGGCCGATCCGTTTGCCGGAATCGTCCAGACGGTCAAATCGACCAAGCCCGATCTTCTGATCATCGGACCGCATCGCCGGCAATTGCTGCGCGACATCTTCGTCGGCACCACGGCGGAACGCACCATCCGTTCGGCCGGGTGCCCGGTGCTGATGGTCAATGGTCCGCCCGTCGGACCCTACCGGCACATCCTGATGACGACCGACCTGTCGGACGCGTCGCGCAACGCGCTCGACCGGTTCGCCGCGCTGGACTTCGGCCAATTGCCGGCCCTGTCGCTGCTGCATGTCTACGGGGCGCCGGCCCTGCGATTGGCGATGTCGGACACGATGGTCGACGAGGACAGGGACGCCTATCTGCGTGAAGTGCGCGGCGAGGTTCAGGCGGAACTGGGCGCGCTGGCCGCGCAGCTGGCCGGCCCGCGCGCGCAACTGATCCTGCGACACGACGAGACATCGGTAGCGCATGAGATATTGCGCGCCGCGGACGATCTGGAGGCCGACCTTGTCGTCGTATCGACGCAGGGGCGCAACGCCCTGACCCGGATACTCCTCGGCAGCGTCACCGACGAGGTTCTGACAGCCGCGCCGGTCGATGTCCTGGCAATCCCGCCGGTCCGGGCGGATTGACCCGCACCACCGCCGTTTCAGGGCACCAGCGCGGCGGCCTCGGCGGCAAGCTTTGTCACGCGGTCCCAGTCGCCGGCGGCGACGGCGTCTTTCGGGGCGACCCATGAACCGCCGACACAGGCCACGTTGGCCAGTTTGAGGTAATCGGGCGCCAGGGCCGGCGTTATTCCACCCGTCGGGCAGAAGGTGACCTGCGGCAGCGGCGCGCCGATCGCCGCCAACGCCGGGGCGCCGCCGGCCGCCTCGGCCGGGAAGAATTTCTGAACGGTATAGCCGCGTTCCAGCAGCCGCATCACCTCGCTCGCACTCGCGGCGCCGGGCAGAAGCGGCAGGCCCATTTCCTCCGCCGCATTCAGCAGTCGGTCGGTCGCGCCCGGTGAAACACCGAAGGCCGCGCCGGCCGCCTTGGCCGCGCGAACATCCTCGGGCGTCAGAAGCGTTCCCGCGCCCACGACGCCGCCGGGCACATCGGCCATGGCGCGGATCGCCTCCAACGCGGCAGGCGTGCGCAATGTCACCTCAAGCGCCGGCAAACCGCCCGCGACCAGCGCACGCGCCAGCCCCTCGGCCTGGCCCGGATCGGGCACCACGAGGACCGGGACGACCGGGGCCAGCGCACAGATCTCGGCGGTCCGGCGGCTTTGTTCGGCGGGATTCATCCTTGTCTCCTCGTCTCAGACGACAACGGCCGCGCCGGTCGTGGCGGGGCCGACATTGCGGCGGAACGCTTCGAACAATTCGCGGCCCGTGCCATGCGCATTGGCCGACAGGTCGGGCTGAACGGGCGCCCGTTCGGCCACACCCTCGGTCAGCACGTCAAGCCGCCCGGCCTGCGCATCGAGCCGCACGAGGTCACCATCGCGCAGCCGCGCCAGCATGCCGCCGGCCGCCGCCTCGGGCGAGACATGGATCGCCGCGGGCACCTTGCCCGACGCGCCCGACATCCGCCCGTCGGTGACCAGCGCCACCTTCAGGCCGCGATCCTGCAGCACCGACAGGGTGGGCGTCAGCGAATGCAGTTCGGGCATGCCGTTGGCCTGCGGCCCCTGAAAGCGGACGACGACGATCGTGTCGCCGGTGAATTCGCCGGCCTTGAAGGCGTCCTTGACCGCCGCCTGATCCTCGAACACGCGCACCGGCGCCTCGATCACGTGGCGGGTGGGTGCGACGGCGGACACCTTGATCACCCCCTCGCCCAGATTACCCGACAGACGCTTCAGCCCGCCCGAAGGCTGGAACGGGTCGGCCACCGGCTTGAGGATCTTGTCGTTGGCGCTGTGGCGCGGGCCGTCGACCCATGTCAGGCCGCCGGCGTCCAGCTTGGGTTCGCGGCCATAGGCTGCCAGGCCCAATCCCGCCACCGTCTCGACATCCTCGTGCAGCAGGCCCGCCGACAGCAATTCGTTGATCATGTAGGCCAGTCCGCCCGCGGCATGGAAATGGTTCACGTCGGCCAGCCCGTTCGGATAGACCTTGGCCATCAGCGGTACGACATCCGAAATGGCCGAAAAATCCTCGAGCGCCAGGTGGATGCCCGCGGCCCGCGCCATCGCGGGCAGATGCATCACCAGGTTGGTCGACCCGCCGGTGGCCATCAGCCCGACCAGCCCGTTGACGAAGGCGCGTTCGTCGAGGATGCGGCCCGCAGGCCGGTAATCGTTGCCCAGCCCCGTGATCTCGGCCGCCCGCGCAACGGCGGCTTCGGTCAGCGCCTCGCGCAGCGGCGTGTCGGGGTTGACGAAACTGGCGCCCGGCAGGTGCAGGCCCATGAATTCCATCAGCATCTGGTTGGTATTGGCGGTACCGTAGAAGGTACAGGTACCCGGCCCGTGATAACTGGCCATCTCGGCCGCCATCAATTCCTCGCGGCCGATCTCGCCGGCCGCGAAGCGCTGGCGCACGCGGGCCTTTTCGTCGTTGGGCAGGCCGCTGGTCATCGGCCCGCCGGGCACGAAGACGGCCGGGACATGGCCGAAGGTCGCCGCCGCGATGACGAGGCCGGGCACGATCTTGTCGCAGATCCCGAGGTAGAGCGCCGCGTCGAACGTGTTGTGCGACAGCGCCACGCCCGCGGCCAGCGCGATCACGTCGCGCGAGAACAGCGACAGGTCCATCCCCGGCTGGCCTTGCGTGACCCCGTCGCACATTGCCGGCACGCCGCCCGCGACCTGCGCGGTCGCGCCCGCCGCCCGCGCCGCAGCACGGATGATCTTCGGATAATCCTCGTAGGGCCGATGCGCCGACAGCATGTCGTTGTAGGCGGTGACGATCCCGATATTTGGGGCGCGGGTGCCCGACAGCGCATCCTTGTCCTCGCCCGAGGCGGCATAGGCATGGGCCTGGTTGCCGCAGGCCAGATGGGCCCGCGCCGGGCCCGCCTCGCCCGCGCGGGCGATCCGGTCGAGATAGGCGGCGCGGCTTTCGGCCGAGCGCGCGCGGATACGGTCGGTGACCTCGGCAATGACGGGGTGCAGGGCCATGTCTCCTCCCAGAACGCGGGGCGCGTTCGTCAGGTTCCTGTTCGGCAGGGGTCGTTTACCAGATCGGTTTAGCGCTAACAACCGCCTCGCTTGCCATGCGTCACCCGCATGGCGGGCCTTCGCCATGATCTGTGGTCATGTCAGCACGCTTTACCTATCTTGCGGCTCAGGGAGGTCAGACAGTTGATCCGAAAGGAAGAACACATGACCGATATGGAACACATCGCCCCGATCACCGTCGAGGAAGCCGAACGCCGGGCCCGCGAATTGCGTGCCGAGGCGGCCCGCGAGATGTTCGCCGGGTTGGGCCGCGCGCTGCGCCGGGGCTTTGCCGGCCTGTTCGCCGGCCAGGACAAGTCGGCCCACGCCTGAACCGGGCACGACACCGACGACCGGATAAGGGGGCGCGCCCGCGGGCGCGCCCCTTTCCGTTCCAGCCTTCCGTTTCGAAGCGGTGCAGGATAGACCGCCGCACAGGACGAAAGGCCCGAGATGACCGACAGCACCGAGACCGCGCGCATGCCCGTCATAAGGCTGCGCCCCAATGCCAAGCCGCAGGCGATCCGCCACGGCTTTCCCTGGGTCTATGCCGACGAACTGGTGCTGGACCGGCGCACCAGGGCGCTGCCGCCGGGCAGCTTCGCGCGGCTGGAGGATGCCGAAAGGCGGCCCCTGGCCCGCGTCACCGTCAACCCCAATTCGAAGATCGCCGCGCGGGTGATGGACCGCGATGCCGAGGCCGTGATCGACCGCGCCTGGATCGCCGCGCGGCTGGCCCGCGCGCTGGCGCTGCGCGCGCGGCTTTACGATGCGCCGTTCTATCGGCTGGTCCATGCCGAGGCCGACGGGTTGCCCGGCGTGGTGATCGACCGGTTCGGCGAGGCCGCGGTGATCCAGCCCAATGCCGCCTGGGCCGAAACCGCCCTGCCCGATCTTGCCGCGGCGCTGGCCGAGGTCACGGGCGTGACAACGATCGTCAAGAACGGGACGGGCCGGTCCCGTACGCTGGAAGGGCTGGGCGAGGAAACAAC
>Ga0180436_10004147_pt1 | contig 13108 bp, 10 predicted proteins | sample SS_ome_2_FD_132434 | JGI IMG/M metagenome (GOLD analysis project Ga0180436, IMG submission 132434) | Hypersaline lake sediment archaeal communities from the Salton Sea, California, USA - SS_3_S_2 metaG | ecosystem: Environmental > Aquatic > Non-marine Saline and Alkaline > Hypersaline >...
CGACCGGTGCGGCCGATGCGGTGCGTGTAGCTCGAGACCTCGCGCGGCACGCCGCAGTTGATCACCTGCGTCACGCCGCGCACGTCGAGGCCGCGCGAGGCCACGTCCGTGGCGACGAGCGCGCGGATCGACCCGTCGCGGAACGCGCTCATCACGCGGTAGCGACTGGGCTGGTCGTAGCCGCCGTGCAGCGCCTTCACGCCCTCGGGCAGGCGCTCGAGGCGGCGGTGCAGCTTGTCCACGTCGGTGCGGCGCTCGCCGAAGATCAGCATCAGGTCGTCGCTCGACGAACGGCGGATCAGCGTGCGCAACAGGTCGCTGCGGTCGTCCTCGCTCGAGCAGAACACGACCGACTGACGGATCGTCTCGGCGGCGCTCACGCCCTTCGCGGTCGCGATCTCGGCCGGGTCCTTCGTGTGCTTGCGCGCGAGTGCGAGCAGCGCCGGCGGGAAGGTCGCCGAGAACAGCAGCGTCTGCCGCTCCTCCGGCGTCTGCAGGAGGATCTTCTCGACGTCGTCGAGGAAGCCGATCTCGAGCATCTCGTCGGCTTCGTCGAGCACGACGAACTCGGTCCACGGGAACGACAGGAACTTCTGTCCCATCAGGTCGAGCACGCGACCGGGCGTTCCGACGATGACCTGCGCGCCGGCTTTGAGCAGATTGACCTGCGGGCCGATCGGGTCGCCGCCGACGAGCAGCGCGACCTGGATGCCCTGTGAGCTGCCGAGTTCCTCGAGCACGCCGGCGACTTGCTGCGCGAGTTCGCGCGTCGGGCACAGCACGAGGCCGAGCACCGTCGAGCGACCCACGTCGATCTTCGACATCATCGGCGCGCCGAACGCGAGCGTCTTGCCCGTGCCCGTCTCGGCCTTCGCGATCACGTCCTTGCCCTCGAGCACCGAACTGATCGAGAGCGCTTGGATCGGCGTGGGCTTCGTGATGCCCATCGCCTTGATCGACGCCTGGACCCAGTCGGCGAGCTCCCACTCGTCGAACGACTCGATGTCGGGCGGCGTGTCGATGGGGTGGAGCTCCTCGACCGGTTCGACGGGCTTCTTCGGACCCTTCGGTCCGCTGCCTCCGCGCCGTCCGCCAGATCGTCCGCCCGAGCGGCCTCGCGTGCGTCCGCCGCCTCCGCTCCGTGTTCTGTTCTCAGCTGTCATGGTTCGAATCCAAGCCGAGCGTTATCCGCAATTGCGCACGGCAACCGCAACCTTCGGCACCACAATGCCGTCGTCCGAGGCCCGCCGGACCCGTTCCCGGCGGGCCCGCTCGACCGCGTCCCGCCCGAACCCGAGCCAGCCCGGACCGACCCCGATCGCCATGCGCATCGCCACCTGGAACGTCAATTCCGTCCGCGCGCGCCTGCCGCGCGTCCTCGACTGGCTCTCCACGGCCCAGCCCGACGTGGTCTGCCTCCAGGAGACCAAGTGCGTCGACGAGCAGTTCCCGCGCGAGGCGATCGAGGACGCCGGCTACTCCGTCGCGACCTACGGTCAGAAGACCTACAACGGCGTGGCGATCCTGGCGAAGGGCCAGATCGAGTCGGTGGAGCGCGGCCTGGTGGGCGAGGGCGACGGCGCCGAGGCGCGCGCGATCGCCGCGCAGGTGGACGACTTCCTGCTGCTGGACCTCTACGTGGTCAACGGCAAGGAGGTGGGGGATCCGAAGTACGCCTACAAGCTCGAGTGGCTCGACCGCGTGCGCGAGACGATCGCCGAGCGCTTCGACATGAGCGAGAAGGTCGTCGTGACCGGTGACTTCAACATCACCTTCGACGACCGGGACGTGTACGACCCCGAGCGCTGGCACGAGAAGATCCTGTGCTCGACGCCCGAGCGCGAGAAGCTGGCCGCCATCTGCGAGCTGGGCCTGCACGACGCGCTGCGCACGTTCAGCGACGAGGCCGGGATCTACACCTGGTGGGACTTCCGCACGCGCGGCTTCCAGCGCGGCAACGGCCTGCGGATCGACCACTTCCTGCTGTCGGAGCCCGCGCTCGCGGCCTGCACCGGCGTCGAGGTCGACGTCGAGGAGCGCGGCCAGGAGAAGCCGTCCGACCACGCACCCGTGATCGCGACCTTCCAATGACCGGTACGGTGCCAGACCCCCTGGTCATCAGCGGGGCCGTCCGCGCGCAGCGCGGACGGCCCCGCTGATGACCAGGGGGTCTGGCACCGTACCGGTCACTGGAGCGCGGGACCGGCCGCGTCCCACGGCGCGCCCCAGCCCCGGCCGTCCAGAGCCCGCCTCAGTTCCGCGCGTCGAAGACCTCGAGCACCCGCTGCGCCCGGCGCTTCTCGTCGAGCTCGGGGTACACGCGCCGCAGCACGTCGTGGCCGGGCGAGAGGCGCAGCAGCAGGAAGTCGGCCAGGCGGCCCAGGGGCACCTGCGCGTCGATGTCCTTCGCCTCGGGCGCCAGGTTCTCGATCGCGCCGACCAGCCGGTCGCGCAGCTCGGGCTCCTCGAGCTCGTCGTTCTCCACGACCCGGTGCGCGCGCACCTGGCGGTAGAGGCGGTCGCTCTCGGTCTCCTCGACGAGCACGCGGCCCAGGCCGACGACGACGATCACGTAGCGGCCGTCGGGCCGCCGCTCGTGCCGACCGATCTCGCCGAAGCCGGCCACCGGGTGCACGGGCGGGGCGCCGAGCATCTCGTGCTCCCAGCCCTCCTGCACCGTGCCGATGACCAGGCGCCCCGAGCGGTCGAGCAGGTCCTCGACCATCTGCACGTAGCGCGGCTCGAACACGAGCAGCGGCATCACCGCGCCGGGGAACAGCCAGGCCTTGGGCAGGGCGAAGAGCGGGAACGAGCCCAGCTGTTCGCCGCCGTACGCCTTGGGATCGGTCGGTTCCGCGGGGTCGCTGTCCTCGAGCCCGTCGCCGGGCCCCTTGGCGTCACCCGGCTCGGCGTCGCCGCGCGCGCCCGCCGGGCTCTCCTCCGAGCGCTCCGGTTCGTCGGGCCGCTCCGGCTCCTCGGGGGGCCAGCCGTCGGGCGGCAGCGGGGTCGCGCCGCTCACGAGCCCGACCCCTCGGCGTCGGCCGTCGTCACCGGGCCGCGCAGGCCCTCGAGCAGGCCGCCGGCCGCGCGCAGCCGCGCCGCGCGCCCCAGCCAGCCCCGCTCGCCCATGCTGCGGTGCAGGTTCCAGACCTGGCGCCGGAGCAGGTGGCGGTCGTCGGCGTCGGCGAACCAGGCGGAGCGGAACGGCAGCCCGCGCTCGGCCAGGTACTGGCGGCACTCGCGCCGCGAGCGCACCACGCCGCCGTGGAAGGGGTCGACGAGCAGCGAGCGGCGTCCGCCGGAGCCGCGGCCGCCCGCGTACAGGCGCAGCAGCACGTGGCCGGGCAGCGGCACGGCGGCCGCGCGCACGCCGATGCGCCGCGCCACGAGCAGGTGGACGGCGACGAGCGTGAGCGGCAGGCCGCGGCGGCGCTCCACCGCGCGGTGCAGCCAGACGTGGTCGGGGTGGTGGTAGTCGTCCTCGGCCCCCGCGAAGCCCCACTCGCCGCACAGCTCCTCGACGATCTCGAAGGCGCCCGAGAGGTCGTCCTCGCGGCCGGCCACGCGCTCGGCGCAGGCGTCGGCGAGCAGGTCGAGGCGCCGGCGGGTGGGCCGCGGGTCCTCCCCGTCGGGCGCCAGGGCCGACAGGCGCAGGAGGCCGGACTCGAGGTCCACGTCGCGGCGCGTCAGGGAGGCCACGAGCCGCCGCCAGCGGCGCTCGAAGCGGCGGCGCTCCAGGACGACCCGGGCGCGGGCGCGGCGGCGGGGGGCGGACCCGCGCGCGGCGAGGAGCAGCTCGCGGTCGGCGCGCTTGTCCGCGCGGACCAGGCGGCGCACCACCTCGCGCTCGATCGTCGGCGAGGGGTCGTCGAGCAGGTCGACGAGCGCGGACCAGGGGCGGGCGGCGTCCGCGGCGCGTTCCGAGCGCAGGCGCCCGGTGCCGCCCTGGGTGCGGTCGGGCTGGGGCGTTCGTCGGGGCGGCGTTCGGCTGGACATGGGGTGGGGGCGGTCGCGCAGCTTCCCTTCTAGCGGCTGGCGCGCGGTCTTTCGAGGACCGCGTCCCGCCGTCGTGGGTGCTTCGGGGGCCGGGCCGCGCCGAGTGGGCGTGCGTTGCTTGCGATGGCCGCCGGACGGCTCCTATCCTATTCCGCCCTCGGGCAGCGGCCGCGACCCGCGGCGACGCGCCGCCGACCGGTTCCCGCTGCCGCCGCGCCGCCCTCCGAGCGCCCGGCCGAAGCTCGCACCGGCCGCGCGCCCCGCGCCGCTCCGCGCGCGCCCCGCCGGCGCTCCGTGCCCCACACCTGCCCGTCCGCACGCACGCCGCACGCCCGCGCGCGCCACCCGCGCCGCCGGCCGGCCGACTCGCGCGCGACCCCCGCTCTTCCGACTCCCGTCGACCCACTCCGATCCGTGTCCCAAGGCTCCCGATCCTCCGCGCGACGCCCCGTCGTCGTCACCCACGCGCTGCGCACGCCGATCGGGAAGTACCTGGGCGGCCTCGCCAGCCTGTCGGCGGCGGACCTGGGGACGAGCCTGGTGCGCTCGCTCGTGGGCGCGGCCGGCATCGACGCGACGAAGGTGGACCAGCTCGTGTTCGGCAACGGACGCCAGGCCGGCGGGGGACCGAACGTGGCCCGACAGATCGCGGTGCGCGCCGGGCTCGGCGAGGACACGACCGCGCTCACGCTGAACATGGCCTGCGCGTCGGGCCTGAAGTCGATCGAGTACGCGGCCGAGCGCATCGAGTTGGGGCGCGCGGAGATCGTCGTCGCCGGAGGCGTCGAGAGCATGAGCGGCCTGCCGTTCTTCCTGCCGAAGATGCGCACCGGCTATCGGCTCGGCCACGCGAAGGTCGTCGACTCGATGTACCAGGACGGCTTCCAGTGTCCGCTCGCCGACATGCTCATGGGCGCGACGGCCGAGGTGTTGGCGAAGGAGCTCGACATCACGCGCGCCGAGCAGGACGAGTTCGCGCTGACCAGCCAGCGCAAGTGCCAGGACGCGCGCGAGGCCGGTCGCTTCGAGGCCGAGATCGCGCCCGTCGAGGTCTCCGGGCGCAAGGGCGAGGTGACGCTCGTCGAGAAGGACGAACACCCGCGCGACGACGCGAAGCTCGAGTCGCTCGCCAAGCTGCCGACGGTCTTCGACCGCGAGAACGGATCGGTCACGGCGGGCAACAGTTCGGGCATCACCGACGGCGCGGCCGCGCTGCTGGTGATGGGCGCCGACACCGCGAGCGCGTTGGGCCTCACGCCGCTGGCCTTCATCGGGCACAGCGCCGAGGCCGGCGTCGATCCGACGCGCATGGGCATCGGGCCCGTCCCGGCCATGAAGCAGCTCGAGGCGCGCAACGGGCTCACGGCGGGCGACTACGACCTGATCGAGCTCAACGAGGCCTTCGCCGCGCAGGTGCTCGCGTGCCACCGCCAACTCCCGCTGCCGCTCGACCGCCTCAACGTGAACGGCGGTTCGATCGCGCTCGGGCACCCGATCGGTGCGACGGGCGCGCGCATCGTCGTCACGCTCTTGCACGAGATGCAGCGCCGCGGGGCGGACAACGGCCTGGCGACCTTGTGCGTCTCCGGCGGCATGGGCATGGCCATGCACCTGTCGCGGCGCGGCCTGTAGCGCGGCTCGCGACGAGTCGAACGATCACGGCCGGTCGCGCGCTGCGCGCGAAGGGCCAACCACACTCCGAAACGAAACGAGAACAATGGCGATCAAGAAGGTAGGGGTCATCGGCTGCGGTCTGATGGGCCACGGCATCGTCCAGGTCGCGGCCCAGGGCGGCTTCGACGTGGTGGCGTTCGAGTCGAACCAGGACGCGCTCGACAAGGGCCTCGGCCGCATCGAGAAGAGCCTGGCGAAGCTCGCGGCCAAGTCGGTCGAGAAGGGCAAGGCGACGCAGGAGGACGCCGACGCGCACGCGAAGGCGACCCGCGCGCGCATCACCGGCTCGCTCGACAAGCAGGACCTCGCCGACTGCGACCTCGTCGTCGAGGCGATCGTCGAGGACCTCGACGTGAAGAAGAAGCTCTTCGCCGAGCTCGGTGGCATCTGCAAGGCCGACACGATCTTCGCGTCGAACACCTCGTCCTTCCCGATCGGCGAGATGGCCGAGGCCAGCGGTCGCCCCGAGCGCATGGTCGGCCTGCACTTCTTCAACCCGGTGCAGCTCATGCGCCTGGTCGAGGTCGTGCGCTCGGAGAAGACCACGGACGAGGTCTTCGCCGAGGCGCGCTCGTTCGGTGAGGCGGTCGGCAAGGCGCCGGTCGCCTGCAAGGACACGCCCGGATTCGTGGTGAACCGCTTGCTCGTGCCCTACATGAGCCAGGCCCTCCTGATGCTCGATCGCGGTGACGCGACCAAGGAGGACATCGACACGGCCATGCAGTTCGGCTGCGGCTACCCGATGGGCCCGATCACACTCACCGACTACGTCGGACTGGACACCACCCTCTCGATCCTGAAGGGCTGGGTGGATCGCTACCCCGACGAACCCGCGTTCGTCATTCCGAAGATCCTCGAGCAGAAGGTCAGCGAGGGCAAACTCGGCCGGAAGACCGGCGAAGGCTTCTACACCTGGGACGGAGACAAGCGCTCATGAGCTTCAACGCATACGCCCTCGTCGCCGGCGTCACGGCGACCTCGATGCTGGCGCTCGGCGCCACGCTGCCGAACCTCGGCGCGACCGCGAACGCCGGCGCGACCGCGAGCGCGAGCACGACGCTCGACGCCCCGAAGGTGTCGTTCGCCGCGCCGCCGCACATGGTCCTCGGCCAACCGTTCGAGGTGACCGTGGAGGCCGTGGCCGGCAAGAACGGCGCGCCGCTCGCCGGTTGGATCGTCTCGCCCGCCGCGTTCCTCGTGGACGGCGTGCCGCTCGGTGAGCGCACGAACGAGGGGCTGCTCCAGCTCCCCGGCGGCGCGCGCCTCTCGGCGACCTTCGACCTGGTGCCGCACATGGACGCGCCGGCCGAGGCGTTCGAGCTCGACTTCGCCAAGGGCCTGTCGGAGTCCGGCGCGATCGGTGTCACCGTGCACCGTCCCGCGCCCGAGGGCCTCGACTTCATGGCGATGGAGGACGGCGAGCTCGGGAACTACCGCGTGCTCATGGAGACCAACCAGGGCTACATGGTTCTCGAGATGTGGCCGGACCGCGCGCCGAACCACGTGAAGAACTTCCTCGACCTGGTGAGCACCGGCTTCTACGACGGGATCATCTTCCACCGGGTCATCGAGGGCTTCATGATCCAGGGCGGCGACCCGGACGGCAACGGCGGCGGCGGCAACTCGCGCCGCGTGCGCGCCGAGTTCTCCGACGCCAAGCACGTGCGCGGTGTCCTCTCGGCCGCGCGTACGCAGGACCCGAACTCGGCCACGAGCCAGTTCTTCGTCATGCACGCCGACAACCCCGGCCTCGACGGTCGCTACAGCGCGTTCGGCATGCTCGTCGACGGCTTCGACACGCTCGACGCGATCGCGACGACGAAGTGCATCAGCACCTCGCCCGACCCGCGCGCAGGGGCCGAGAGCCCGCTGCAGCGTCAGATCATCAAGCGCGCGGTGGTCGTCATGGCCCCCGACTCGGGCGAGTGACCCCCACAAGACCAGAACGATGAGCGATTCCTACGACGGCGTGCAGGTCACGCTCGCCACCAGCGAAGGCGACATGACCTTCGAGTTCATGCCCGACAAGGCGCCCGGCCACGTGAAGAACTTCGTGGAGCTGGCGGAGAAGGGCTTCTACGACGGCACGGTGTTCCACCGCGTCATCCCCGGGTTCATGATCCAGGGCGGGTGCCCCGACGGCACCGGCATGGGCGGCCCCGGCTACCAGATCGACGCGGAGTTCAACGACACGCCGCACACGCGCGGCGTGCTGTCGATGGCGCGGTCGTCGAACCCCAACTCGGCCGGCAGCCAGTTCTTCGTCTGCCACGGCGACGCGAACTTCCTCGACGGCCAGTACACGGCCTTCGGGCGCCTCGTCGACGGCGACGCGACGCTCGAGAAGATCGCGACGGCGAAGACCCAGCCGGGCGGGGAGGGCAGCAAGCCCGTCGCGCCCGTCCAGGTGAAGAAGGCCACGGTCACGCGGCCCGACGCCGGCTGATCCGACGACCCCACCAGCCGTACGCGGCGCGGGTCGAGCCATCGACTCGCGCCGCGTGACGAATCGCCCCCCCGAAGAACGCCCGAACCCGCCTCCGACCGAGGCCGCACCGAACGCAGCAATCGTGAGCTACGAGAACATCACCCTCGAGAAGCAGGACGGCATCGCCCGCCTGGTGATCAACCGTCCCAAGGTCATGAACGCGCTGAACGACGCGACGATCACCGAGCTCGGCGCCGCGTTCGACGACGTGGCCGCCGACGACGCGGTGCGCGCGCTCGTCGTCACCGGGGCGGGCGAGAAGGCGTTCATCGCCGGCGCCGACATCAACGAGCTGGCGCGGATGAACCCGCTCGGCGCGAAGGCGCTGGCGTTCAAGGGCCAGGAGACGCTGACCAAGCTCGAGATGCTCGGCAAGCCGTCGATCGCGATGATCAACGGATTCGCGCTGGGCGGCGGCTGCGAGCTCGCGCTGGCCTGCACGCTGCGCACGATGAGCACGACCGCGCGCATCGGCCTGCCCGAGGTGAGCCTCGGCATCATCCCCGGCTACGGCGGCACGCAGCGCCTCGCGCGCATCGCGGGTCCGGGCGTGGCGCGCGAGTGGGTGCTGACCGGCGACATGTTCGGCGCCGAGGAGGCGCACCGCGTCGGCGTGGCCAACCGCATCTTCGCGCCCGAGGAGCTGGAGGAGGGGACGATGAAGATGGTCAGGACCATCCTCTCGCGCGCTCCGATCGCCGTGCGCCTCGCGCTCGACACCATCCGCCGCGGTACGCAGATGAGCCAGGCCGAGGGCGAGCTGATCGAGACCGACATGTTCGGCCTCGCCGCGACCACGCAGGACATGAAGGAGGGCATGGCTGCCTTCCTCGAGAAGCGTCCCGCCAACTTCACCAACGCCTGAGCCCGAAGGAGATCATCCAGTGAGCAACGACATCGTTCTCGTCGGCGGTGCCCGCACCGCGATGGCCGAGTACTCGGGGACCCCGGGCTACGGCAAGTTCAAGGACGTCAGCGCGATCGACCTCGCCGCCCACGCGAGCAAGGCCGCGATCGCTCGCGCCGAGGTCGACCCCGCGTCGATCGACCACGCGGTCATCGGCAACGCGCTGCAGACCTCGAACGACGCGATCTACGGCGCCCGCCACGTGGCGCTCAAGGCCGGCGTCGGCCAGAGCGCCGCCGCGCTGACCGTGAACCGCCTGTGCGGCTCGGGCATCCAGTCGCTCATCAACGGCGCGCAGATGCTGAAGCTCGGCGAGGCGACCACGGTCCTCGCCGGCGGCATGGAGAACATGAGCCAGGCGCCGTACGTGCTGCACGGCGCGCGCGAGGGCTTCCGCTTCGGCGTCCAGCCGCAGCTCGAGGACCTGCTCTTCGCGTCGCTGCAGGACCCGTACTGCGGGCTCTACATGGCGCAGACGGCCGAGAAGATCGCCAAGCGCCTGGGCGTGACGCGCGAGGAGCAGGACGCCTTCGCGCTGCGTAGCCACCAGCTCGGCGCCGAGGCCGTGAAGGAGGGTCGCTTCGCCGAGGAGATCGAGCCGTTCGTCATCGAGACGCGCAAGGGCGAGATCCGGATCGACACGGACGACCACATCAAGCCCGACACGACCGCCGAGGGCCTCGCGAAGCTGCGCGCGGCGTTCGGCAAGGAGGGCACCGTGACCGCGGGCAACGCCAGCGGCATCGTCGACGGCGCCGCGTCGATCGTCATGACCACCTCCGAGCGCGCGAAGGCCGACGGCCTCGACGAGTGGGCGCGCGTCGTGTCCTACGCGACGGTCGGCGTCGACCCGAGCGAGATGGGCATCGGCCCGGTGCCCGCGATCCGCGCGTGCCTCGACTCGGCCGGCGTGTCGCTCTCCGAGATCGATCGCTTCGAGATCAACGAGGCCTTCTCCGCCCAGTACCTGGGCTGCGAGAAGGAGCTCGAGCTGGACCGCGACAAGGTCAACGTGAACGGCGGCGCGATCAGCCTCGGACACCCGCTGGGCGCGACCGGGACCCGCCTCGTGCTGACGCTCATGTACGAGCTGCGCCGCAGCGGAATGCGCTACGGCGTGGCGTCGGCCTGCATCGGCGGCGGTCAGGGCATCGCCATGCTGATCGAGAACACCCGCGCCTGATCGGGCGCCAACGAAGGAAGAGAGCAGCGTGAACGAACTGATCCACACGAAGCCGGACGGAAGCCGCGTCGTGCGCCTGCCCGAGGGCGCCAAGGTCCTGTACCTCACCAAGGACCTGGCGCGCATCTCGGCCCAGTTGGACGGTTCGCTCACGCTGTCGATGGACGAGGTCCAGCCGTCCGAGCTGCTGGACGACATCAACACCGACGTGATGACGCCGGCGTGGGTGTGCTTCCGCCACAAGCCGGAGGACATCGCGCTCGACGCCTACGCGGGGCTCGTCGACGAGCAGGGCGAGCGCGTCTTCGGTACGCGCGCGCTCATGGACGGCGGCTTCACCGTGATCGTCTCGGGTCAGCGCAAGGGGACCGGGTCGAGCCGCGAGACCGCCGTTCAGTGCGAGAAGTGGAGCGGGATCCGTCTGGTGATCGCGTCCTCGTTCGCGCCCATCCACGAGCGCAACAACATCAACCTCGGCCAGCTCATGGCCGACCACGCGGTGCTCGCGCGTCTCGAGAAGGGGGAGGAGATCCCGCTCGAGGTGTTCACGGGCGACTACGACCCGGTCACGCGCGCGATCCTCGAGAACGGCGGGCTGTTCGACTTCGGCAAGCGCCTGGCGTCCGGCGACCTGACGCTCGACCTCGAACGCACCGACGCGCGGCCGATGACGATGGCCGAGAAGATCGTCGCGTCGCACCTCGTGAAGAGCGGCGACGCCGATCCGGGGTCCGCCGTGAAGCCGGGCCAGGCGTGCCTGGTGAAGGTCGACGCCGGCTACAGCCACGAGTTCACGACCGCGCAGGTGCACCACTTCCTCACGCAGGAGTACGGCGCCGACTACACGCTCCCGAACCCGCCCAAGTTCGCGGTCTTCGAGGACCACCTGCTCTACGCCGACGGCGTGGCCCGCTTCGCGCCGTTCGTCGACAAGATCCGCACGCTGCGCACGCTCCAGAACGAGTTCCAGGCGCACACCGGCGTGCGCGACTACTCCGCCAAGGACGGTGTCTCGCCGGGCATCTGCCACCAGGTCGCGCGCGAGCACTTCGTCGACCCGGGCGACTTCGTCCAGGCGACCGACAGCCACACCTGCATGGGTGGCGGCAACAACGCCCTGTCCTACGGCGTCGGCGCGACCGAGTACGCGGGCCTGATCCACTCGGGCTTCACCTTCGTCGAGGTGCCCGAGTCGATCCGCTTCGAGCTGGTCGGCGAGCTCGCGCCCGGCTGCACCGCCAAGGACGTGATGCTGCACATCTTGAAGGTGCACGCCACGGCCGAGGACACGCTCGATCGCGTGATGGAGTTCGGCGGCCCGGGCCTCGCGTCGCTCGACATGGACGAGCGCGCGACCCTGTGCAACATGGCGACCGAGTGCACCGCGAAGTCCGGCATCTGCGAGGCCGACGACGCGACGCTCGATTGGCTCGCGGCGCGCCGCCCCGACCAGACGCGCGAGGAGCTCGCCGCGAAGTGCGTGGCTCCCGACGAAGGAGCCGTCTACGACGGCGGGGTCTTCACGATCGACCTGTCCGCGATCCGCCCGATGGTCGCCAAGCCGCACGACCCGACCTACGGCGCGGACGTGGACGAGCTCGACGAGGTCGCCATCGACATCGCCTACGGCGGCTCGTGCACGGCCGGCAAGAACAGCGACTTCGACTTCTACGCGCGCGTGCTGAAGGAGGCCGTCGACGCCGGGCACCGCGTCGCCGACGGCGTGCGGATGTACATCCAGTTCGGCAGCGAGGACGTGGCGCGCTATGCGAAGGAGCGCGGCTACCTCGAGGTCTTCGAGGAGGCCGGCGTCATCGTCATCGACCCCGGTTGCGGTGCGTGCATCGGCTGCGGGCCGGGCGTCAGCGACACCGCCGAGCAGGTGACCGTCAGCGCCATCAACCGCAACTTCACCGGTCGCAGCGGCCCGGGGAAGCTCTACCTCGCCTCGCCGCTCACCGTCGCCGCGAGCGCCGTCACCGGACGCATCACGGCCTACCGCCCCGGCATGTTCGCCGAGGAGCCCGCCGGCGTCTGACGCGCGGCGGCCACGACCCACCCCCGGCGCTCGTACGCGAGCGCGCGCTCCCAGAGGGAGCACACCACCATGAAGAGCCACGACATCGCGATCATCGCCGGCGACGGCATCGGACCCGAAGTGACCGACGAGGCGTTCAAGGTCGTCCAGGCCGCCGCCTCGCGCTTCGGCTTCGAGATCCGCGAGAACCGCCTTCCGCTCGGGACCGACTACTACCTCGAGAACAAGCAGATCTTCCCGGACGCCACCTTCGAGGAGGTCAAGCAGCACAGCGCGATCTACCTCGGCGCGATCGGCGATCCGCGGGTGCCGGTCGGCATGATCGAGTTCGGCATCATCGCGAAGCTGCGCTTCGAGCTCGACCTCTACGTCAACCTGCGCCCGGTCAAGCTCTACGACGAGCGCCTGTGCCCGCTGAAGGACAAGGGCCCGGACGACATCGACATGCTGATCGTGCGCGAGAACACCGAGGGCGCCTATTCGGGCATGTTCGGGCACGCGCACAAGAACCAGCCGCTCGAGGTCGCGACGCAGACGATGGTCTACACGCGCGCGGGCTGCGAGCGCGTGATCCGCTACGCGTTCGAGCTCGCCAAGCTGCACGGCCGCGAGCAGGTTACGCTGGTCGACAAGGCCAACGCCGTGCGCGCCCAGGACATCTGGACGCGCGTCTTCGCCGAGGTCGCCGCCGACTACCCCGGCATGAAGACCGACCACGCCTACGTGGACGCGGCCTGCATGTGGATGATCAAGAACCCCGAGTGGTTCGACGTGGTCGTCACGACCAACCTGTTCGGCGACATCATCACCGACCTGGGCGCG
>Ga0180436_10004148_pt1 | contig 13101 bp, 10 predicted proteins | sample SS_ome_2_FD_132434 | JGI IMG/M metagenome (GOLD analysis project Ga0180436, IMG submission 132434) | Hypersaline lake sediment archaeal communities from the Salton Sea, California, USA - SS_3_S_2 metaG | ecosystem: Environmental > Aquatic > Non-marine Saline and Alkaline > Hypersaline >...
CACATCATAGGTGTCGAGAACCCCCATCCGGGCCACCTCGATGGCGGTATTCAACCCGGTTTGCCCCCCCAGAGTGGGCAAAAAGGCGTCGGGCCTTTCTTTTTCGATGATCATGGCCACGATCTCCGGCGTGATGGGCTCGATGTAGGTATGATCCGCCATTTCCGGATCGGTCATGATCGTTGCCGGATTGCTGTTGGCCAAAACGATCTCATAGCCTTCTTCTTTGAGGGCTTTACACGCCTGGGTGCCCGAATAGTCGAACTCGCAGGCCTGGCTGATGATAATCGGTCCCGAGCCGATGATCATGATCTTCGATATGTCGGTTCGCTTCGGCACTATTCCCACTCGATCGTACTGGGGGGCTTGGAACTGATATCGTAAACCACCCGGTTGACGCCTCTCACCTCGTTGATAATGCGATTGGAAATCTTTCCCAACAGGTTGTGGGGAAGCTTGGCCCAATCGGCGGTCATGGCATCTTTACTGGTCACCGCCCGAACGGCGATGATGTCTTCATAGGTGCGCTGATCCCCCATGATCCCGACACTCTTTAACGGTAGGAGCACCGCGAAGGACTGCCATAGCTTTTTGTACAACCCCGCCGCCCGAATTTCCTCCAAGAGAATGCCGTCGGCCTTGCGCAACACGGAAAGCCTGGCCTGCGTTACTTTCCCGATAATTCGGATCGCCAACCCGGGACCGGGAAAGGGTTGCCTCCAGATCAAGCCCTCGGGAAGACCGAGTTCTTTGCCCAGACGGCGGACCTCGTCCTTAAACAGATGCTTCAGCGGTTCGACGAGCTTCAACCGCATCTTTTTGGGAAGCCCGCCCACATTATGGTGGGACTTTATCACCACACTAGGTCCCCCAAACGTGGATTGAGATTCGATAATGTCGGGATAAAGGGTTCCTTGTCCCAAGAAGCCGATGTCCTTGAGTTGTCCCGCCTCTGCCTCAAATGCCTCTATGAAGGTCCGCCCAATGATCTTGCGCTTTTTCTCCGGATTTTCCACATCTTTCAGTCGGGATAGAAACCGCTTTCGGGCCCGCACAAATCTCAGGTTGAGCTTCAGGTGCTCCTTGAAAACCGACTTGACTTCCTCGGCCTCCCCTTTCCGCAGCAGTCCGTTATCCACAAAGATGCAGATCAGGTTCTTGCCGATGGCTTGGTGAAGGACCATGGCCGTGACCGAAGAGTCCACGCCACCGCTCAATCCCAGAATGACCCGCTGGTCACCGACCTGGGACCGAATCTCCGCAACCGCCTGGGTCATGAACGACTTCATGGTCCAGGTTCGCTTGCATCCACAGACCTCGAACAAGAAGTTTCTGAGCATCTTCTTGCCCCGGACGGTGTGTGACACTTCCGGATGGAACTGCACCCCATAAAACTTGCGCCCTGCGTCTTCTATGGCCGCCATCCGGGTATTTGAGGTCGAACCGATGGCCCGAAAGCCCGGAGGTGGGTTTTCGATCGCGTCCCCGTGACTCATCCAACACCGGGTGGGGCTCCGGATCCCCTTGAAAATTCCCGTATCGTGCTGGATGTGGAGCTCCGCCAAACCGTATTCCCGCTTTTCCGCCTGATGGACCCGCCCCCCCAAGGCACCGGCCATGTAGTGGAGGCCATAACAGATGCCCAGCACCGGAATTCCCAATTCAAATATGGCGTCGTCCGCCTTGGGACTGCCCTTTTCATAGATGCTCGCCGGTCCACCGGACAAGATGAGCCCTTCCGGCGCCAGGGCGCGGATATCTTCGATCTCGATGCCGGGCGGCTCAATCTGACAATAAACCCGATGTTCCCGGATGCGCCGGGCGATAAGTTGATTATACTGCGACCCAAAATCAATAACCAGAATCACTACTGGACCCTCTCTTTACCAAAGATCTTTTTTACAGGACTTTTTCACAAAACCGGGCCTGGGTATCCCCGGCCTACACCCTTTCAGGCCGATCGTAACATCCGCTCAGCCGACTTTTCTCCTGTTTATGATCCCGACAAATTCGTCGAACAGATAGTGGGCATCGTGGGGTCCCGGGAAGGCCTCCGGATGGTACTGAACGGAGAAAATCGGCAACTCCCGATGTCTCAGCCCCTCGACGGTATTGTCGTTTAGGTTCATATGGGTGATCTCCACTTGGGCATCGGTAATGGAATCGATATCCACACAAAACCCGTGATTTTGGGCGGTAATCTCCACTTTTCCCGTGGATAGATTCTTCACCGGGTGGTTGGAACCGTGATGACCGAACTTCAGTTTGTAGGTCCGTCCGCCGAAGGCCAGCCCCAACAACTGATGCCCCAGGCAAATACCGAAAATCGGATACCGGGGGATTAAGGCCCGAATCGTGTCTACCACGTAGGATAGCGGCTCCGGATCTCCAGGTCCATTGGAGAGCAAAATGCCATCCGGATTCATGGCCTCGATGGCTTCCGCCGAGGTGTGGGCCGGCACGACGGTGACCGCGAAATTTCGTTTGGCCATGCTCCTGGCCATGTTGTATTTCATCCCGCAATCAACAATCACCACGGACAACGCCGCATCCGGTTCCCGGGGCCATTCATAGGGGTGTTCGCAGGTCACATACCGGATCAGGTCTCGTCCCACCAGACTGGGAAACGCCGCCGCCTTTTCCGCCAAGGCCCGGGGGTCCGATGCCTCTGTAGAGATAATCCCCCGCATGGCCCCGGCCCGGCGAATGTGCCGGGTAAGTGCCCGGGTGTCCACCCCTTCAATGCCGATCACCCCGTGCCGGTCCAAATAATCGGCCAGGGATTCTTGGGAGGCCCAGTTGCTGGGCACCGGTTCATATTCTCGAACCACAAACCCTTCCGCGTGAACCCGAGACGATTCGACATCCGTTTCATTGACCCCGTAGTTTCCGATCAGGGGATAGGTCATAGTCACGATTTGACCCTTGTAAGACGGGTCGGTCAGGATTTCTTGATACCCCGTCATGCTGGTGTTAAACACCACTTCCCCCAATGTTTCGCCCCGTCCGGCGAAAACCCGGCCGGGAAAATACGTCCCGTCTTCCAGCACCAGCAGGCCCTTCATGCGCTCGTTTCCAGACGCCACTTGTCTCTTCGGCGTTCAGTGTTTCGGCTTGGACTTTTACGTTAACAAGCCGGTTTTATTTGACATCTCGGCAGAGAACAGGCCACGACAGACCCCTCGCCACGGCAAGGCACCGAGATTGCATACAAATCAACCGTCCATCCACCCGGCGGGGGCTTACCCGGCCAAGCGGTTACGAGTTTACAACTGGATCTTTGTATCATTGACACATAATCTTTCAACGAAAAACTTGAGCCCCACGGAAGATTCCCGCGTCGGTCCCTCGGCAACCGGGAAGTTGGGCGGTAAACGCCCAAAAGTATACTTTTTTCAAATGAGTATTGATCTGGGTCTGGGGGGTGAGTACAGAGAAAGGACACGTCTCCATGCTGAAAGAACATGAATATGTCAGACAAACCCTTGAACGGTATACAAAAAGCCGGCTGGAAGATTTCTGCGAACACATCCTGTTGACCAATTTTTTGGAGTACGTCGACGGGTTCCGGGCCCGAGCGGAGGGGAGATGTTCGAAGGGAAAATTCCGTGTGGTCCACGCCAAACAGATGAATTGCACCTTGATCGACTTCGGCATCGGCTCGCCCCAGGCCGCCTTGTTGATTCACTGCTTGGCCTATCTGGACAATCTCAAGTCCGTGATCATGCTGGGCATGTGTGGGGGAATCGACGACACCTTACAGGTGGGGGATTTCGTCGTGCCCGGTGCCGCCATCCGGGGGGAAGGAACGAGCCGCCATTACCTGCCTCGGGAATACCCGGCCATCCCCGCCTCCTGCATCAATCTCTATTGTATCGGGGCGGTCAAGAAGACCGGCTTGACGCCCCGATGCGGAATCGTATACACAACAGACAGGAGACTGTGGGAGTTCGACGAAGCATTTGTTCGTTATTTGCGACAACACCGAACGCTGGCCATCGAAATGGAATTGGCCACGCTCTTTTCTGTGGCCTATCGGTATGAGGTCCCCATCGGCGCCATCATGCTGGTCTCCGACATGCCCATCCAGAAAAAGGGCATCAAGGGGACCAAACTACACGAAGAGGTATATGCCAAGTATATGGCCACTCACCTGGATATGGGCATCGACGCCGTGGAGGCCCTTCAGGCCAACTGGACCGACGTAGAGAGAACCCTGTCCAGCGAATGGTAGATCCGCTTGTCCATACATGAGGAATGCAACCCGTGCATAGACCCCTCCCCCCACACCGGGACCATTGGCCCCTGATCGTTCGGGCGTCGCTGTGCGCCGTCGCTGTCCTACTTTTACTCACCACCCGGCTGTGGGCGGCACGACAGGCCGCAGCCATTCCCTTGGAGCAAATTTCATGGGGCCTGGTGATAACCGGGATGCTCGGCGGATTGGGCCTTTTCCTTTACGGCATGGAAAAGATGAGCGAGGGAATGAAACTCGCCGCGGGCAATACGTTTCGGTCCATCCTTAAGGCACTCACCGCCAACCGGGTCGTTGCCCTCCTTTTTGGTGCCCTGGTCACCATGGTGGTCCAATCCAGCAGCGCCACGACGGTGATGTTGGTCGGCTTTGTGGAGGCCGGTCTCATGGGGTTCTCCCGGTCGGTGGGCGTCATTTTGGGCGCCGATATCGGCACCACGGTAACCGCGCAGCTGATCGCTTTCCGACTCACCGACTACGCCTTACTTCTGGTCGCCGGGGGAGCGGGCCTGCGGATGTTTGGACGCAGCGACAACCTGCGAAACACCGGTGACGCCATCTTGGGGTTCGGCATGTTGTTTCTCGGGATGAAGCTCATGAGCGAAACCATGCAGCCCCTAAGGGCCTATCCCGGTCTCACCGACTTCATGAAAGGACTGGAAAACCCGCTCGCCGGTCTTCTGGCGGGAACCGTTTTAACGGCCCTCCTCCAAAGCAGCAGCGCCTTTATCGGCATCCTCATCGTCCTGGCACAGCAAGGCCTAATCTCTCTGGAAGCAGGCATTCCCATGATATTCGGCGCCAATGTGGGCACCTGCATCACCGCCCTGGTGGCCGCGACGGGCATGTCGCGACAGGCCAAGCGGGTCGCGGTTCTCCACATCTCGTTTAAGGTCTTGGGGGTGATTCTGTTTATTTTTTGGATTCCCTCATTTGCCGCGCTGGTACGCGAGACGGCCATGCGGTTTGATTTCAACATGGCCCGCCAGATCGCCAACGCCCATAGTATATTCAATGTCGGGCTGGCGGTGATCTTTCTGCCGTTTACCACGGTGTTTGCCGACTTGATCCTTGCCGTCCTCCCGGACAAACGGCCGGACCAAGACATCAAACCGGCCCTCCTACACCTGGACGAAAAGCATATGGTGGCCCCCGCGGTGGCGATCAGTTTGGCGCGGGCCGAGATTTCGCGGATGGCCAGCCTCTTGTGGCGAATGATGCGGGCCATCATCGTTCCGTTCATGTCCGATCCGCAATTCATCCGAAGGGAAGCGGACTCCAAGGAAGAACGGGACCTGCTGTTGAGGGAGATACCGACCCGGGATGCCTATTTCCCACAGCTTTCCTTGATGGAGGGCGTGGACATGCGGGAGGAGAAACTCGATTTTTTGGAGGAAAAGATTTCCGAGTATCTGCTCAAGATCGCCCGCGGGGAACTCTCCGCCGGGCAGACCGCCGAAGTGTATGAAATGATGTCCATCGTAAAAGACATTGAAAACATTGGGGATATTATTCATCGAAACATGTTGCCCCTCATCGAAAAGAAAAGAGCCCTGCAGATGGATTTTTCGGAAGACGGCAAAGAAGAATTGCTTATCTATCATGAGAAGGTGTGTAGTCACCTGCGGCTGCTGGCCGAAGCCTTTTCGGAAACCAACCCCGACAAGGCCTGCCGGATCATGGAACAGGAAGCGGAGTATCTTGACCTGGAGCGTCGCTACAGGTTAAAACATTTGCAACGGCTCCAGTATGAAACCAGAGAGTCCCTGACCACGCACGAAGTCCATATGGAATTAATGGATATCATGAAACGGATTATAACCCACACGTCCGACATCGCCCGGGTTTTTGTGGCCAGGTGTAATGAAAACCGTCAGTGAACCCATAAAAAACAGTAAAAGGAGATCCACCCCGGATGACACCCGACTCGCCTGAGCCCTTGGTCCTGGCTGGAGATGTGGGGGGGACCAAGACGGTTTTGGGACTCTTCTCCACCGACGCCACCCGCCCCCGGTTAAAAATTCAGGAAACCTTTGCCAGCCGTGAGGCCCGATCTCTCCAACAGGTCATCGAGGCGTTTCTCCGGCGGCACCCGGCAGACATCTCCTCCGCCTGCTTCGGCGTGGCCGGCCCGGTGACCCGGGGCGTGTGCAAGGCCACCAACCTGCCGTGGCGGATTTCCGAGGCCCGGATTCAAAACCGGTTCGGTTTCTCCCATGTTCGCCTGATAAACGACCTCACGGCCACGGCGGTAGCCATTCCCTTATTACGACCCAAGGAGCTGCATACCCTGAACCGCAGACGCCCAGGCAGCAAACGGGTGGGGCTGGTCGCCCCGGGGACCGGGTTGGGCGTGGCCTTGGTAGTGGGGACGGAGACGGACCGGATTTGCGTCCCCTCAGAGGGTGGGCACGTTGATTTTGCTCCCGGGGACAGCCGACTGCAGGGCCTGTGGGAATACCTCCATGACCGGTATGGTCATGTGAGTGTGGAACGGGTGATTTCCGGGCCCGGGTTGGTCAACATCTACTCGTGGCTCAAGGAAACCGGGGCTTACGAGGAACCGGGATGGTTGGCCGAAAAACTCACCCGGGCGGACCCGGCCAAGGTGATCTCCGAGGCGGCGCTGAACACCGACACACCGCTGGCGACGGAGTCCCTGCGCATTTTTGTCTCCGTCCTGGGCTCGGTTTGCGGAAATTTGGCCTTGCTGGGATTGACCACCGGGGGCATCTATCTGGGCGGGGGCATTTGTCCGCAGATCCTGCCGGAGCTAAAAAAAGACTACTTTCTGCAGGCCTTTGCGGACAAGGGACGTTTCAAGGACCTGCTCGAAAAGATCCCCGTCAAAGTCATACTGAATCCCCGAACCGCCCTCCTAGGCGCCGCCCGTCACGGCATAGAGGTCGTAATCGGCCCTGGGAAATGACCACAGCCCCCACAGCTAACCGTCTTTTCTTATCTTCATTGCCCGAGCATGGGCGGATAAGCCTTCGATGTCGGCCATTCGGACAATATCCGGGTAATCTTTGTCGAAGGCCTCCCGGCTGTAATACAAGACACTCGTCTTTTTAATAAAGTCATCCACCGAGAGGGCGGATGCAAATCGCGCGGTGCCGGCCGTAGGCAGTACGTGGTTAGGCCCGGCGATGTAGTCACCCACGGGTTCAGGGGTATGGGGGCCGAGAAAGACCGCCCCAGCATTTTGGACGGCACCCAAATACCGGACCGGCTCCCTTACATGGAGTTCCAGGTGTTCGGGCGCCATGCGGTTGGCCAGATCAAAAGCCCCTTTTAGATGGGAAACCACCATGAGAGCCCCGTAGGCACGGAGCGATTTTTCCGCAACATCCCGGCGCGTCAAGGACGGCAACTGGCTTTTCACCGCCGCAGAAACGGACTGTGCAAGCGTTTTGGACGGGGTAACAAGTATGGCCGATGCATAGGCATCGTGTTCCGCCTGGGACAATAAATCGGCGGCGATGTAGTCCGGATCCCCGGTCTCGTCGGCGATGACCAGAATCTCACTGGGCCCCGCCAACATGTCGATACCCACCGTCCCCGAGACGAGTTTCTTGGCCAGAGTGACATAGATGTTTCCCGGCCCCACGATGACATCTACTTTCTTTACCTGCGCCGTACCGTAGGCGAGAGCGGCGATACCCCAGGCACTTCCCGCCTTGTAAACGGTTCGGATGCCCAATCGGTAAGCGGTTGCCAGAAGATAGGGGTTGACTTTACCCTCCCGGGTCGGCGGCGTGGTGATGCAGATTTCTTTCACCCCGGCGATCTTGGCGGGGATACAGCCCATGAGTACGGACGATATCAGGGGGGTCTGTCCGGCGCTACCGCCGGGCACGTACACCCCGGCCGCCGCCACCGGTCGGATCAACTGGCCGAGCATAGTGCCGTCCGGCTCCGTGGTAAACCAGGAATTGCGCACTTGCCTCCGGTGAAAGGACTCGATTTGGCGGATCGCTTTACGAAGGGTTCGTAGATAGGCCGGGGAGACCTGATCCCGCGCTTCTTCCAGTTCGGCTTTCGATACTTGGAGGGCGTCAGGTGCCAGGTCCGGGGCATCAAAACGGTTGATATAGCTCATCAAGGCCGCATCACCGTCTGTTCGAATCCGGGACAGGATCTTCTTGACCGCGTTGACATCGGTTGATTTGAAGTCCCTATTTCGATTGACGATTCTTGTCAGTCGCTTCTCGGCGCCGGCGGAGGGGACGGTATAGATCTTCATCGCTGTGTATCCTTTACCTTCCGGGATGGATCATGGTACATAAGCAGGGTGTTAGCGTTGACGGCACCTTATGTGAGGACGCCCAAGTTTGTCAAGCCGCTGGGTCATTACGTGGGCCATTACGGAATGCGGTTAACCACAATACCCAAGTGCTGGTTAAAAGAAGGCCAACGGGGATCGATTCGCCAGTAGGGCAACTGTATGAGCCGTTTAGACCGCGTTTGGGCGGCCGTAACTCGGTCAAGCTAGATCCCCAATTACTGCCTGCATCCATGGACTAAACTCTATCAAACCATTCAAAGGCCGTCCTTACGCGGCCTTAACGGCGAGTTTTGGCCGACTGGCGGATCGATCCCCGTTGGCCGACCAAATCCCGGGCTTGAGCTTTGTAGATAACTTTATTACGGAATTGGAAGCTGGAAACGGTAGCAATGAAGATCTTACTCATTTACCCCTACCCCCTGTTTGACCGGAGTAAATCCCACGAGGAAGACATCACCGTCCCCCCCATCGGCCTCTACACCATTGCCGCCGTACTGAAGGCACACCGGTTCGATGTGGAGGTCCTCAACTGGTCCAATATCCACAAAACCCCCCAACACGTGGCTGAGACCTTTCGCAGGGAGCGGCCGGACCTGGTGGCCTTCTCGATTCTCAATGCCAACCGGTGGGGCGGTATCGAGTTGGGGCAAATCGCCAAGCAAATCGATCCGCAGGTGACGGTGGTCTTCGGTGGGGTGGGGGCATCCTTTCTGTGGGAGCATTTGCTGACCCATTTTCCGGTGGTCGACGTCGTGGTGATCGGAGAAGGGGAATACACCTTTCTCAACCTCGTAAACGCCCTGGCAACCGGGGACGCGGGTTCCCTCGAGCAGATCCCGGGCATCGCTTTTCGAGAGGGGCGGGAAATTCGAAAGACAGCCCCGGCCCCGTTTATTCAAGACCTGGACGCCCTTCCCATCCCGGCCCGCTATTTCACTTATCATCACGTGGTCTCTTCACGAGGCTGCCCCGGGCGGTGTACCTTCTGCGGTAGTCCCACGTTCTGGGCACGACAGGTACGCTTTCGGTCACCGGACAATTTCGTCGAAGAGTTGGAATTGTTGTACCAAAAGGGGGTCCGTTTTTTCTATTTCTCCGATGATACCTTCACCCTCAACAAACAGCGGGCTATCGCCATCTGTAAACGGATCCTCGCCCGCGGGTTGGCCATTACCTGGTTTGCCATTTCCAGAGCCGATTGCGTTAATGAATCCGTCTTGTATTGGATGCGCAAGGCGGGCTGTATTCAACTCAGCTACGGCGTCGAAAGCGGCTCCCCACGGATGCGGGCGGTTCTGGGTAAGCCGTTGAAGACGGACCACATCAAAACAGCCTTTTCGTTGACGCACCGGTTCGGCATCCTGGCCCGCGCCTATTTCATCTACGGCGCACCGGGAGAGACATGGGAAACGATTCAAGAAACGGTTAACTTGCTCAAGGAGATCAAACCGCTTGTGGTCATCTCCTATATCCTGGAAATCTATCCGGGCACCCAGCTATATGCCGATTTTCTGGCTCGCACCGACCAAACAGATGACATTTGGCTTGAGCGAATCGAAGGCATTTGTCATTTCGAAGTGGATCCGTCCTTGACCCAAGACGATATCCTTTCATTCGGCAGGGCCATCCGGGAAGCCCTGTACACAAACCTGTACGCATTTTCCGACGCCGTGGCCCTGGTGGATGATCCCGCCTTTTACGAAATGCATGGGGATTTTTGTTCCCGGCTGGCCATGACTTTCAGCCACGGGGACTACGCAAACATCGAGCAGATAACAAGGAGATGGGAGATCGCGGAAAAATTGTTTGTACGGGCCTTGTCCTACGCCCCGACGGAACGGGCCTTTCTTGGGCTGGCCCTACTCAAACAACGGGACGCGCGGGTGCCGGAAGCGGTCCGTCTACTGGAGGACGGCTTGAGCCACTTTCCGGAAAGCGAGGGATTGAATGTTTGCCTGGGAACCCAGTACATGAACCAGGGAAGATTTGCAGAAGCATTACGGGTTCTGCATCGATTCGAGCAATCCCCCCAGGCGCTTCACCACATTGCCCTTTGCTATCAGGCCCTGGGAGACGCCAAACAGGAAGCGGTCTTCCGGGATAGGGCCCGGTCGTTGGAAAACCGATCGTGACCGCCTCGGCCATCAGCCGGCCTTTAAAGCGATCGAAAAGCTTGACAAAAACAGAAAGCTATGGTTAATTTTCAAGCTTATAGAAATTTGGTGCTATGGTGGCACAACGAACTGCAGAGATGTTCTTTTTCGGCATCCGGCACCAAAGGCCGCTCAAAGACGGCGGCGCCGATGAATTTACCCGCAGTGAAGCCTTTTTTGGGGTTCTTGCGTTTAGAATTGGGTAAGGGGATTCAAGAAGATGAAACGGACATATCAGCCAAGCAGAATTAAGCGGGCCAGAACTCACGGTTTTCGTAAGCGGATGTCTACCAAGGAAGGAAGAAGAATTATTCGTCGGCGCCGGGCGAAGGGAAGAAAACGCTTGTCCGTATAGAAAGGCACGTAAGACTTGAGCCGCTTTTCCTTTTCGAAGGAGGACAGACTTCTAAACCGGTCTCATTTTCTCCGATTGGCCAAGGACGGTAGGCGGGTTCACACCAAGCACTTTTTGCTCAGTTATTGTGGGAACCGCAGCGAGAGACCCCGGTTGGGCGTCACAGTAAGCAAGAAGGTCGGTAAAGCGGTCAAAAGAAATCGTATCAAACGTCTGGTCCGTGAGTACTTCCGTTTACACAGGGATAAACTGCCTGGCACCGTGGACCTGAACATTATCGCCAAAAAAGGGGCGGCGGAATTGCCGTCGCGGCAGGTGAATCAATCGCTGGAAGGTTTGTTTCGTAAGCTCTCACTGGATTTTTCGGAATGAAGACGTTGTTGTTGATATTTATCAGAACCTATCAATATATCTTTTCTCCAATCTTCACCCCGACCTGTCGCTTTTATCCCACATGTTCCCAGTACGCTCGGGAGGCCATTACCCGCCACGGCGCACTGAAGGGCTCTTACATGGCGGCCAGGAGACTTTTGCGATGTCATCCTTTCTGTCCCGGCGGTTTTGATCCGGTTCCCTAGGGCTCATGCAAGAATGGATTGCCCGGTGGATTTCCGCCGGTGATCTGTCCGTACACGTCGTCCGTGATGGCCCGGTATTCAATGTTTCGAAAAAAAACGAGGCCCACAAATCCGCACGTGGATTACTGTGGCTAAATACAATTGATGTCAGAATTTCAGGGAGAATTGGGCTCATGTCCATGGAACTTAGGATGTTGTTGGCGATTGTAATGTCTTTTGTTGTGTTTTTTGTGTTTCAGTCCATGTTCGGTACACCGCAGCCGAAGCAAGCCCCGAAGCCGGTACCGCCCCAAGAGACCGATGCTCCGACGTCACCGAAAACGGAAAGCCCGGTTCAAGCGTTATCGGAAGCGCCGGCCCTGACACAAGAATCCACAACCGAGCCCCTGGGGTCGGATCGTACCATTACCGTGGATACGGCCCTCTACGTGGCTGAGCTTTCTGAACAAAGCGGGTGTTTTACCAGTTTCAAGCTGAAGAAATATAAAGAGAAATTAGGGACGGATGCGGCGCTCAAGGAACTGGTCAGCTTGCCCACCCAGGCGGGCTGTACCCCGGTGGTCCACTTGCTCCAAGAAGGAGAAACACCGATAAGACGCGTCGAGGGATTTCAAAGCCCGTTTTCTGAGACCCGTCTGGATGTCTCGGCAATAGGCAAAACATTGACCTTCCGTCGGACCGCCCCTGACGGTGTCGCCATCACGAAAACCTATCGGTTTGACCCGCAGAGCTACGAGATCGCCCTTCAGGTGGAGGTGGCCAATCGGACATCCGGCTACATAGAGGACAAGTTGGCGGTATCACTTAAAAACGTGAAAAACCAATCCGACAACTCCCGGTATGTTTTCGCCGGACCGGCGGCGTTGATCAACGGCGAACTCCGGGAGATCGACGTGGACGACATAAAAGATGAACCGCAACACGCCGGCACGATCCATTGGGTGGCCAACGAGGACCCCTATTTCATCTCCGCGGTGGTACCGGAAAAGACGGGGGAATCGACTTTGCAGTTGAGCCTTTCCGGCGGCAATGTCATCACCACCAGCTATCTGGATCCGTCCGGTCCATTGCCCCCCCGTACGGCGCGAACATTGAATTACACGCTCTATTTCGGACCGAAAAGCGTGGATACCCTCAGTCAAGTCGGTCCCGCCCTGGCGCGAATCGTCGACTTCGGTTTTTTCGACATCATCGCCAAGCCCCTGCTTTACGCCATGAAGTTCATTTATCGGTACATTCCCAATTATGGGGTGGCCATCATCATCATCACCTTTATCGTCAAGCTGATATTCTGGCCTCTGAGCAATCGCAGTTACAAATCGATGAGCCAAATGAAGCGGCTGCAACCCAAGATGGCCGAAATACGGGCCAAGTATAAAGACGACAAGCGGATGATGAATCAGGAACTGATGAACCTGTATAAAATCTACAAAGTGAACCCCCTGGGCGGGTGTTTACCCATGGTTTTACAA
>Ga0180436_10004149_pt1 | contig 13096 bp, 9 predicted proteins | sample SS_ome_2_FD_132434 | JGI IMG/M metagenome (GOLD analysis project Ga0180436, IMG submission 132434) | Hypersaline lake sediment archaeal communities from the Salton Sea, California, USA - SS_3_S_2 metaG | ecosystem: Environmental > Aquatic > Non-marine Saline and Alkaline > Hypersaline > Sediment...
GACGACGACACCGACGAGCGCGCGGCGTGGGAGCGCGTGGTTGTTGCGACGCGCTCGTTTCGCCTGCTGCTGCTGGCGCGCGGCTACGTGCGGCGGCGCGCGGCGCGTCGCGCCGCGACGGCCGACGCGACAGCGTACGTGCTACCGGCCGACCAGCTGACGTGCGACGCACACGAGAGCGACAGCGAGAGCGCCAGCGAGAGCGCCGAACCGATGCTGGGCGACGACGACGACAACGGTGCCGCCGACGCCTGGATCGACGCCACCGAGCCACCGCGCCCAGAGGCCGCGCCGGCGCGTCCGCCACACGAACTCGACGCGCTCGACGCGCTGCCGCTCGACGCGCTGTGCCGCTACGAGTGCGAGCGCGCGGCACGCGACCGGCTATCGGTGCTGCTGAGCGTGTGCGCGCACCACGAGTGCGCCGAGCACGCGGCGCGGCTGCCCAACGCAGCACACGTGCTGCGCTACCCGCACGGCCCCGGCGCGCCGGTCGCGTCCACGTTTGCCGACGCGCCGGGCGCGCTGGCGAGCGCCACCAACGAGCAGTACGCAGCGCTCGGTTGTGCGCTGCTCGCCGCCGCCGTCGCTGGCTCGCCGGCGCTCGAGCGCTGGCTGCTCTACGCCGAGGCGCTGCGCGCGCTGCACCGCGCGCCGCAGGCAATCGACGCGCAGCTGACGAGGCACGTGGCTGGCGTGCGCGCCGCCGTGGAGCGCGCGCGGCCGCGCGGCGGCGCTGCCGACGGCGCGCGCGACCTGATCGACGAGCTGCGCATCCTCGTACGCGACACGGCCAACCTCGAGTTTGGCGCCGCAGCGCCCCTGTAAACGCCGCTCTACTTGCGTCAGAGTGCGCGACCGACTGCCACAAACGTCGCGCCGGTCGACGCCGGCAAGTGTCGCCAGACGTTTACTGACTACGCGCGCACAATGCGCACACGTTCGCCCGGCGCGGCACGCGGTGCGCACAGCCACTTGATCACCACGCCGCCGAGAGCTAGTGCCGCGCCGACGCCAAACGCAATGGCGATTATGGTGCCGACGCCGCCGCCGCCGCCGCCGCCGCCGCCGCCGCCGTCGGCCGCAAGACACTCGCACTGCACGCCAATCGCATCGCCGCACGCAAAGCGCGCCACGTCGTTGGTGACGCCGCCGCAGTCGGCAATGCACTGCTGCATGCACTGGCCGTTGCCGCACTGCTCCTCGGTGCACGTGATCACAAAACTCATCGTATGTAGGCGTGTGTGCGTGGTGCACCGGGCGCGCGTCCATACATACAATGACTGCGCCGCATCCGCCGCCGACCGTGCCGCTGCTCGAAGAGTCGCTGCCGTGCGCCACGCACGCCAACCGACCGGCGCTCGGCAAGTGTCGCGGCTGCAAGAAGGGCATGTGCGCCGAGTGTGCGCGCGCCGGCGTGCACATCGAAGGCCAGTGCTGTGCGCCCGACCACATGTACTGGCACGCCGACTGCCGCGAGGCGTACAATCGACGGCAAAACATTCTGCGGACGCTCTACTTTTGCATGTTCATTGCGACGGGCGGCTTTGGTACGTGGGCCACGTCGTCGCAGTAGTCTGGCCGGCCGACCGGTGATTGAACATAGAAGCGGACCGCGGCCGCACACCCACCGACGCCGATGAGCCGCCACAAGCGCCGCCGGCTCGGCCCCGCGCAGCGGCTCGAGTTTGAGCGCGCCACGGCGCGGCGCGACCTGTTCGGCGGCGAGCCGGCGCGCATGATGCGCGCCATTGCGGGCAAGTTTTTCGACCATTCACTGTCGCGCCGCTGGGTCTTGCTGTGGCGCGAAGAGCACCGCCGCGAGCCGCTGGACGACGAGGAGCGCGCCGTTGTGCACGCCGCGGCGCGCAACTGGCCCGGCGCGATGTTCGAGCCGCTGATGCAAGTGGTCTACGACGCGCGCGACGTCGATCTCGCCGCCGTGCTGTGCGAGCAGCACTCGATTGTGCCGCAGCGCTGGCTGAGCGCGGCATTGCACGGGCGCACCGACCGGCGCTTCTTCTCGCGGCTGGCGGCGCTGCTCGGACCGGCGCGCGAGACGCGGCTCGATCTCGATCCGCTGCGCTGCGGTGCCGCCGCCTACCAGGGCCGCACCATCGGGCTCGTCGGCGCGTGGTGGGACCTGACGCTCGGCGCCGAGCCGGCGGCCACGGTGCCGCAGCACGTTTACAACGACCTGCGGCGCTTTGTCGGCAACACGTTTGGCGCGCACGAGCTGCGCGTGCTGCTGCGGCATTGGGACGCGCGGATTCGCTGCCCGACGCGGCAGACTGTCGGCGAGCGCCTGAGCGAGTTTCTGGCGCCGCAAGCGGCCTACTTTCGCCGGCCGCTGCGGCGCCTGTGGCTCGAGACGCTGTACGCGCTGGCGCCGCTCGGCCTGCCGGTGCACGTCGCCGACGCGCTGGTGCGCGCCACGTTTCCGCCGGCGTTTGCGCCGCTGCTCGCGGCGCACTGCGCACCGGCCGCCAGCGTGCCGCGCGCGCAAGCGGCACACGACTTTTTCGCCTAGAAGGCGCGCGTGCGCGCCGCGCCGTGCACCGCGAGCCGCCGCTCCTCCTGCTGCGCCAGGTGGCACTGCACAATGTTGGCGCCGAGCTTGATGACGGGGCAGTCGGTAAAGCACTGGTCGATGTACTCTTCGAGCTCGTGCGGCGGCACGTCGCAGCCGCGGCGCGACCACGAGCGCGCGAGGCCGGCGGCGCGCAGCGCGGCGAGGCAAAACTCGGAGCAGAACCACGCGTGCCCGTGCTCGTCGTACGGCACAAAGTAGAGCAGCAGAATGCCCCACTTGGAAAACGGCTTGCCGAGCTGCGCGACGCACCAGTTGTGCAGCGCCAGCTCTTGTGCGCGGCTGACCTGCAGCTCGTAGAAGCGCCAGCCGTAGCGCGCAAACGCCTTGCGCGACTGCACGTAGACGCCAAACTGCGAGTTGACGTTGAACGTGTAGAACTGCTCGCGCTCGGCGTCCCACAGGACGATTTGCACGTGTATGACCTGCGTGCGGCCAAAGACGCACGCCAGCTTGTTCAGCGGCAGCAGCGTGCCCGAGTCGCACGACGCCGGCTCGTAAAACTCGCCGTTGTCGTACTCGAGAAACGCGAGCCACACGCAGTGCCGCTCGACGCCGTAGCGCGCGCGGATGCCGTCGCAGAGGCAGTTGGCCAGCTGCGCGGCGTAGTGCGGCTCGTTGTGCGGCCCGAGCGCCGACGTCTCGGCCGCCGGCAGCAGGCCGAGCTCGGCCGTTTCGGCGTCGGCAGCAGGACGACTCTCCTGAGCGCCCATGTGCCGCAGTGTGCCGCGCCGTACGCGATCTATACGCACCTGCGTGCCTGTGTACTCGGTGCACACAGCATGGCCGAGGCGGCGTGGCGCGAGGCCGAGCGCCTGCTCGGCCCGGATCGATTTGCCGACTGGGACGACAACCGCGAAGGCATCAGCGTGGGCAAGATCACGTTCTACCGCGCCGGCACGCCGCGGCCGCAGACACTGGCGGAGCAAGACGCTGCGCGGGACCGGTCGCCGCCCGCGATCAACGACCGCGTGCTGGAGCTGCCGGCTGACGAGACGGGCGCCGCGTTTGCCGACACTATCCTCCAGGTTATTCAGGACACGATGTACGTGCGCCGGGACGGGCGCGCGCTGTTTGCGACAATCGCGCAGTACAGCGGCAGCTTTCGCGATCCCCAGCTCTTCTGCTTTCTGTCGCACATCGACGACCAGACGCGGCCGTTTGGCGGCGCGGCGGCGACGTAGTGCGCGCACTAAACTCTGTTCCGACCCACCGCCGTCCGCTCGCTGCTGTATATCTGGCGCGCGCCGCCCCACACCTATCGACCCAACAATGGCCGACTCGTACACAATTGACCTGCCGGCGTACGCGCTGCCGCTCACCGCCGAGACGCTGGCGCTGCACGCGCGCGCCGCCGCGTACGCGCTGGCGGCGCGCGTGCGCGGCCGCAGCGACGGCATTGTGCGCTGCCTGCTGCGCTGGCGCAGCGGGCGCCAATGGCTCGTTGTCGGCACGCTGCCCGACGACGCGGCGCGCGCCGCCGCGTACGTACTCGACCCGGCGTCTGGCGCCGGCGTCGCGGCGCCGGTCGGGCAGCCGCTGAGCGCCGGCTCGCTCGACCTGCGCTTTGTTGCCGGACCGCCGAGCGGCGCGGCGCTCGCGCCGCACTTTGCGGCGCTGCTGCTCATCGACGTGTACGGCGCCGACGCCGACCCGTCCAATTACGACACGCTCGCGACCGAGCAGGCGCTGCTGGCGCTCGCCGATGCGATTGCCCAAGAGGGCGCGCAGGGCGATGCGGCGGCGCTGGTCGCGCGCCTGCCGGCGGCCGAGGCGGCGCGCGCGCAGGCGCTGCTCTACAGCACGCACGGCATCGCGGTGACAGGCGCGCGGGAAAAGCGCGGCGCCGACAGCGGCGGCGAGCCACGCAAGCGCGTGCGCGCCGACAACCCGCTCGAGGCGCCCGTCGTGCAGCGCCTGGCGCGGCTTGTCGGCGACGCAGGCGCGGCCGAGTTGGCGGCGGTGGCGCCCGCGCTGGCCGCGGCGGCTGCCGACGAGACGCCAGAGGCGGCGCGCGCCACCGCGCTGCGCGCGCACCCGGACCTTGCGCGCGCGCTGGTCGACGTGCCGGCCACTGGCACGCTGGCGCTGGCGCGGCAGCGCGTCACGCGCGCGCTCACCGTGCTCTGGACCGCGGCCGGCGTCGGCGGCAACTCGCTGCTGCCGCACGCCGACGAGTCCGACGACGCGTACGAGGCGCGCATCGACGCCGCCGTCGACGGCTACCTGCTGGGCACCGAGTTTCTGGCGCGCAGCGACGCGCGGCTCGCCGCGCTGGAGCGCGGCGACGGCGCGGCGCACGGCGCGTGGACAGACGTGTGGCGCAAGCTCGCCGCGACAACGACGGACACGCTGCGCCGCGCCGCGGGCGGTCGCTACTTTCCGTACGGCTTTCGCCGCCAGGCGCAGCTGGTCAGCACCGACGCGCTGGTGCGGCGCGTCGACACGCGCATAGCGGACACGTCCGACGACGCAGAGCGCACGCGTGTGCTGGGCGTCTACAAGCCGCTCGGCGTCTACTATGTGCGCGAGTTCGCCGAATCGCCGCCCGACGACGCAGAGTACGTCGGCCGGCTCGTTGCGGCCGACGATACGCGCCGCGCCGTGCTGGGCGACTGGGACGTCTCTCGCGACCCCGACGGCTTTCGGCCTGCGGTGACGCTGACGCCCACTATCCGCGCTGGGCGCGACACGCTGCGCCCCACCTTTGCTCGAGTGTACGGCTGGCGGCCGGCGCCGTACTATGCCGCCGACGCCGACGGGCGCACGCGCGTCATTGTGATGCGCAGCTACGACGGCCGCATTGTGGGCGGCGTCGAGTGGGCGGCGCGCGCACGCCGCCGCGCCGTTTACGCAGCGGCCGACACGGCGCTGGTCGAGGCAGTTGTGGCCGACACCGCGACAAAGCTGGTCGCGGTGCGCGACGGCGAGACGCTCGACGAGTACGTCGAGCGCGCGCTCGCCGCCGTGACCGACGTCCGCGGCGGCGACGCGCCGCCGCTGCTCCGCTATCTGCGCAAGCGCTGCGCGCTGCTGGCCGTGCGCACCGAGGCCGCCGACATTTATTTGACGGCACGCATTCGAGGGCGTTACGAGTATTCGAGCGTCTGGGCACACCAACCACCGCCCGAGGGCGCCAAGCGCGCGACGGCGCGCGCTGTCGCGGGTCGCGAGCAGGCGTTTATGGCACCCGAGACGGCGGCGCTGGCCGCCGAGCTTGGCGTGCCGGACGCCGGCGCGTACACCGAGCCGCTGGCTGCGCTCTTTGCGCGTTTTGTGGACGCCGTGCGCCGCGCGACGCCGCGCCGGCAGAGCGCGGCGGCGCTCGACGTCGGCATTGCGTAAAACGAGTACCAGAAGGATGCGAGCGAGAGTGAACGCATGCCTCTGCGCCCGTATACAGCAGCGCGGCCAGTGCGCACGGCGCGTGTGCGCAGAATGGCCGCGCTAGAGTGCGCGCAGGCGGCGTACGTCGACGCCGTGGCGGCGGCGTACCCCAACGTCAGGCACATGCTGGCCGACTTTACCGACGCCGGCTATGCGTACATGCGCGAACACTCGGCGCGCGACACCGGCGTCGACGACGCCGCGCGCGACTGGGAAGCCGGCTGGCAGCCCGGCGCGCTGCCCGACGCCGTGCCGCCCGACGCGCTGCTGGCCGTGCTGGCGCGCGACGACCCGGCGGCGTACGCCGCGCAAGTGCGCGGCGCGGCGTACTCTGCGCTCAACGCGCTCATGCTGGCCAACCCGCTGAACGCGGCGGGCGACACGCTGCTGTACCGCGGCGTGTACGGCCACGGCGCGGCGGGCGGCGCGCGCGTCGGCGACGTCGTCGAGTACGGCAAGCTGCTGAGCGCCAGCCGCGACGCCGGCGTGGCGAGCACGTTTACGGACGCCGCCGGCTGCTGCCTGCTGCAGCTGCGCGTGCCGCACGGCTACCCGCGGCTCGCCATTGCCGGCTACTCGCAGGCGGCCGACGAGCGCGAGACAGTGCTGCCGGCGCGCCTGCTGCGGCCCGAGTGCGTCGTCGACGGCGACCCCGTGGCGCAGTTTGAGCGCACCACGCGCCGCTTTGTCGAGTGCACGGTCAACGCGGCGTGGCGCATCGTGGCGCGCGGCACCGCGGCGTACGGCGGACGCGTAGTCGAGACGCTGACGCTCGAGCCAGCCGAGCGCAGGCCGCCGCTGTGTGCGGCGTATAGCACACACGCGCGCCCCACCACCGGCCAGACGCCAGCAATGACTTTTGTGTACCAAGTGCCCGCCGGCCTCGAGCCGGCCGACGACGCGCGCGTCGCGGCGCGTCTGCGCGCCGCGTCGGCCGACACCGACGCGTACCTGCGCACCACCGGCGCCAACGAGCCGGGTGCGGTGCGCTTTGCGCTGCGCTGGGCCGACGGCACCGAGCGCGACGTCGTTGTCTTTCTCGGCCGCGTCGCGTTTGTCTACGACGCGGCGACGCGCGTCGGCGCCGCTGCCGAGCAGGGCGAGCCGGTGCGCGCGCTCACCGTGCAGCCGCTGGCGCCGCGCGAGGGCGTCGACGCCGGACGCGTGCTCGGCCCGCTGCTCGGCGCCGCGGTGGTTGCCGACCTGTACGGCTCGCGCGCCGCCGCCGACCGACGCGACACGCAGCGCGCGCTGCTGGTGCTCGCCGCGGGCGCGGCGCGCCGGCCGCTCGACGAGAGCGAGCGCCGCGCCGCGCTCAGCCTGGTGCTCAAGCTCGCCGCCGACAACGAGGCGCAAGTGCGCCGCATGGCCGGCCTGCTCTACCCCGGCGCGGTGCCCGACCGCGCCGCCATGCGCAACTTTGTGCGCGCCGGCGTGCGCCCGCTGCCCGATGCGAAACGCGCGCGCACCGACGACGGCGACGACGATGACGACGACGACGACGACTCTGCAGCGCCGGCAACCGACGGCGCCGCCGAGGTTGCGCGCGGCGACGCCGACGGGCTGGCCGGCACGGCGCAGTTGGTCGTCGAGCGGCTCTTCAATCTCGTCGGCAACGACCCGGGCGCGCGCGCCGCGCTGCAGCTGGTGTCGCGCCGTTTTGCAGCGACGTTTGGCTTTGCGTCGCCAGAGCGCGAGCGCGACGCCTACATGCGCGCGTTTCCGGCGCTGGCGCGCGTGCTCGGCGACGAGCTGCCGTCGTGGATGAGCGACGCCGTCGACCGCCTGCCGCTCGGCCGGCTGCAGCGCGCCGTCGAGGCGTTTGCGGTCGCGCTGCGCAAGCGCGCCGGCACCGACGGCGCGGCGCTGGCGCGCGGCGCGGCCGAGCCGCTCGAGGCGTTTCGCGCGCGCCAGGCGGCCGTCGCCGGCGCGTGGCGCCGCGCCCTGACGCTGCTCGAGCGGCTCAACGGCCGCCTGCGCGTCGACGAGCTGCCGGCGGCGCTGCGCTCTGACGCGCGCGCGCGCCGCACGCGCCAGTGGTCCTACTTTCGCGCCGCGCTCGACAGCGCCGTGCGCCACCCGGCGCTGCGCGCGCGCCTGCCGTCGGCGCTGCGCGCGGGACCGCGCGTGCGCGCCGAACTCCGGCACGCCGACGAGCTGCTCGAGGCGCGCCGGCGCGCCGAGGCCGCGTCCGACGACCGCGACACGTACACGGCACGCGAGCAGATCGAGCTGCCGGGGCCGTTTCTCGACTGGCCGCACGCCGGCGACGGTCGGCGCGCCACGCAGCCGCAGCTCGAGGGCCTGCACTACGTCGCCGTGCACGACGCGGCCGACGACATCTGGGACTATCCGGCGGCGGCGGCCGACCGGCGCTTTCTGGCCGGCGCCGTCATGCGCAGCCAGCTGCTGGCCGAGCGGCGCGAGTTTGGCGTGCAGCGCGTGCCCGAGCCGGTCGTCGTGTACGCCGGCGACGTGCCGCGCCAGCTCGACCCGCGCTCGCTCTACTATCCGCTGCTGCAGCAGTACGTCGACGGCTATGCGCGCGCACTGCTCGTGTGGGCCGACGGCGCGCGGCTCGACCGCGGCGTGGCGCGCGTCGCCGGCGCCGTCGAGTGGCTGTCCGGCTGGCGGCGCGCGCTCGCGTACGCGCCGGCCGACGTCACGCTGCTCTGCACCCTGCTGCGCGTTGCCAAGGGCGAGCTGGCCGTGTCGCCGCTGCTGCGCGCGGCGCCGACCGAGGCGGCGCTGCGCGAACAGATTCTGCGGCCGTCGATCGCGGCCGAGATCGACCAGATGCTCGCCGACGGCGAGTTTAGCAGCGACGAAGAGGCCGGCGCGGTGCTCGAGGCGCAGCTCGCCGACGCGTCCGAGACGGCGCTGGTCGAGGAGCGCACCGACGCGCTGATGTTTGCCGTGCTCGACGACGCCGCGTTTGGCGAGCGCGTCGTGCGCGCCATCGAGCGACGCGCCGCCGAGCTGTTTGTCGACCGCCGGCCAGACGAACTGGCCGCCGCGCTGCTGCGCCACCTGTACACGGCGCTGCTGCTGCGCCACCTGCTCATACCGATCGAGTTTGACCTGTCGCCGGCCATCGAGCGCTCGTTTGTGGCCGGCGGCGCGCCGCCGGCGTTTGCGCGCTGGGAGCGGCGCGCCGAGGCGGCGCTGACCGAGCGCGTCGGGCGCGCGCTGCTCGTCGATCCGCTGTTTGCCAACCAGCGCGACGTCGAGCCGGCGCGCCGCGCCGAGACGCTCGGGGCGCTGCGCGCCGAGGTCGACGCGCTGCACGCCGCAGCCATCACCGCGCTGGGCATCGACGAGCTGACGCTGCTCGCGCCGCTCGCCGGCGCCGCGGGCGCGCTGCACGAGCTCGTCGGCGCTCGGCCGCCGCCGACGACGCCGACGGGCGCGCGCGGCGAGAAGCGCAGCAAGATGACCGAGCCGGCGTCGGCCGACACTGACGAGCCGCTGTTCTATCTCGTCGCCAACGTGTTCGAGGCCGACGCGCTCGGCGAGCTGCGCGAGCTGTATCGCGACGTGGCGGCGCGTGCCGCAGCGCCGCCCGGCGCGCGTCCGGCGCCCGAGTACCAGGCGCAGGAGCGCGGCGTCGGCCGGCTGGACGTCGACCTCGGCGAGCCGGTTGTCGACTTTACGCGCATGGCCGCCATTCGCATTACGGCCGTCATCGGCGCCGAGACGCTCGCGTCGGCCGTGGGCGCCGCCGACGTCGCCGAGTGGATCTACGACGCGCCACACGCGCTGGTGACGCTGCGCGGCGCCGCGGCGCAGTCGTGGCACACCGACATCGAGCCGCTGTGCGGCGACGAGGACGACGAGCCGCGGTGCGACTACTACTTTACGCTGCTCGTCAACATTGGCGAGCGCGCCGTGACACGCGCCCAGGGCCCGACCGAGTTTGCGCGCGCCGACGACGACGGCAACGTCGACGAGGAGAGCATTGAGCGGCCGCTGCTCGAGCCGAACCAGGGCGTGCTCTTCTCGGGCGCCGCGATGCACCGCGGCGGCGCGGCGCGCGCGGCGCGCGAGCCGACCGTCTACATTACGCTGCGCCGTCGCTGGTACCGCGACCTGAACCGCGAGCAGTTTGACCTCATCGACGTCAACCTCTAAGCGGTGTGAGTGAAGAGTGACTTGGCACATGGTGGCTTGCTGCTGCTGTGCGCGCTCGTCGGCGCGGCCGCGGCGACGTGGACGCGCGACTTTGCCGACGGCGTGCTCGGCGACGCGCCCGACGGCGTCGTGACGCCGGCCGAGATTGAGCGCGTGCGCGTGCGCGGTCTCGGCTGGCTGCGCTTCTTGGCCGACTGGGCGTACAGTGTCGACGACGTGCTGCGCGACTGCGACGCCAACGGCGACGGCTTTCTGAGCGAAGCCGACGGACGGCCGGCGGCGTGCATGACGACGCAGTTTGAGGTCAACAATGCGGTAAAGTACGCGTGCCGCGCGCTGGCGCGACCCGGAGACCGCTATTTCGCGCAGCTGCACGCGGCGCCATAAATGAACACCGGCGCACCGTACCGTGTGTGCTCCAGTCGCGTAGTCATGCAAGCGCGCGGACCCAGCGTTGGGTCTATTGCGGCGCTCGGCGTCGTGACGCTGGCGGTGCTGAGCGCGATCATTGCCGGCATCGCAGTCGGCGTTACGCAGCGAGGCCAGCTCGACCTGCTGCCTGGCGTGCCGCCGCCGCCTCCACCGGCTCCGGTCTGTGGCCAGTTTTCAAGCCTGGCGAGCGACGTGCGGATCGACTGCGCGCCGGCAGAGGCCGCGGGTCTGTGCGATGCGCAGAACCGGTGTGTGACAGCCGTCGTTACAGCCCTGCCCGACCGCGCCAAAGATGGCGATGAGCCGCAGCCAGTGGTGTGCGACGACGCCGCTACGCTGGAGTTCTGCGCCGAAGCCGGCGAGAATAGTGATTGCGAATGCTTTCCGCTTCTGTGCCAGCGCGAATCGACGCAGGGCCTTGCGATCTTCACGTGCGACCCGCTGTTTGGCGACGTGGTGGCGCCGCCGCCGCCGCCGCCGCCACCGGCCGTGCTCGAGTGCGGACGCTTCGACAATATTAATCTGGGCGACCAACTAGAGACTCTGGCGTGCGCTCTGCGTGAGACGGAAGGCTCTTGCACAGCCACCGGTCGCTGCGAAGCCGCGATCTTGGCCGATGGCTCGGCGTTGAATGCATTCGAACCGGCCGACGTGCAGTGCCTAGACGAGGAGAACCAGGCGTGCACAGACGCGGTCCCGGGTACTGATTGCACATGCACTGCGACGGTATGCACTCGCGAGAACATCCAAGGCGAGTTTATCTTCGAGTGCATCGTCAATGAACAGCCGCCGCCGCCGCCGCCGCCGCCCGCGCTCCGATGCGGCGCGTTTTCCGACGTGGTCCTCGCCGACCAGCCGCAGACCACCGAGTGCGACACGCAACGGACTTCCGGCGTCTGCAGCGCCGCCGCTGCGCAGTGTCTGCCAACCGGCGGCATCCGCGGCGACGGCACGCAGTCGACCGCGCTGATCGAGCCGCGCAACGTGTGCGGCGACGCGGGTATAGAGCAGTGCGTTAATAGCGCGTTCGAAGGCTCGTGCGACTGTGACGCGTTTCCGGTCTGCCAGCGTACATTTGACGGCGCCGACGTCCTGTTCGAGTGCGTCCGCGACGTCGGCACTGTCATTATCGTCGACGATCTCGAGATAGTGCTCGTCGACGAGCTGCGCGCACTCGAGACCGAGCTCGAGTCGCGCGGCGCCGCGCTCGAGTCGTTTGCCACGCGCGCGTCGGCGCCGCGGCTCGCGTGGCGCGCGTTTGCGCGCAACCAGGCGGCGGCGGCGGGCGCCACCGTCGAGCTGCGCCAGGCCGATTTCGACTCGGGCACGCTGCGCGTGCTGGCGCCGTGCACGCTCGTGCTCGCCGAGGACATCGAGTTCCGGCCCAACGCCGACGCCGACTTTCGGCCGACCGACGCGCAGCGCGGCTCGGGCGAGTATCCGCGCGCCAGTGGCTTTGAGCTCGACTTTTTCGCAGCGATCATGATCGGCACCGACGACGTGCTGCTCGACCTCAACGGCCACGAGCTGCGCGCGTCGCGCGAGTGGCACACCAAGCAGTCGTTTGGCATGCTCATCTCGATCGCGACGACGCCGTTCATCTCGGACGAGGGCCCGGCCGCGTTTGGCGACCGCCACTATGCGCCGAACCGCGTCGTGATCCGCAACGGCCGGCTCGGCTTCAACCCGCACCACGCGATCCACGGCAACGCCGGCCGCGGCATCTACCTGCACGACCTCGAGATTGAGTTGTTCCACATTGCCGGCATTGCGCTCAACGGCGTCGAGGACGTGGTCATCGAGCGCGTCACGATCGCCAACACCAACACCGAGCTGGCGGTCACCGGCGCGTTTTCGCAGGCGCGCTTCCTGCAGCGCTTTCTGGCGCGCGCCGCGCCGCTGCACGAGCCGTCGGCCGCCGCGCTGGCGCGCCTCGCGCGCCTCGAGAAAGAGGCGTTTGACGACGTCGTCGCGGCGAACCGCATCGACGCGGCGGCGCATCCGGACGCGCACCGGCTGTTCGACAACGCGGCGCGCATGGTCGACGGCAACGCGTACGGCCTGGTGATCACCAACCGCGGCACGGGCGCGCCGCAGTTTGACGCCGAGTACGCGGCAGACGGCGCGTCGTACCGTGTGCTGGTGCGCGACGTCGCCATCTCCAATATCCGCAACTCGGTCGTCGAGACGGTGGCGCTGCTCGACGAGCGCGACGAGCCGATCGTCGGTCCGGCCGGCGACGTGCTCATGTTCGACAAGTCGCTGCGCGCCGGCGCCGTCGACGAGCTGCTCGACGCGCAGCTCGCGTTTGCCGCCGCCTTTCGCCAGTTTGGCTCGCCGACGTGGCACGCCGGCACGCTCAACGTGCCCGACGCGCTCGTCGACTGGTACGAGGCGGGCGCCGACGTCGGCGAGCTGGGCGCGCTGATCGCCGCCAACGAGTGGCGCTGGGCGCGCAACCCCGAGTGAGACGCCGCGCCCCGCCACTGCGGCTGTGCTCACGCGCGCGCGCGCGCGCGCGCGCAGCCCCATGTTCCACACCAACAAGGGCGCCAC
>Ga0180436_10004152_pt1 | contig 13094 bp, 29 predicted proteins | sample SS_ome_2_FD_132434 | JGI IMG/M metagenome (GOLD analysis project Ga0180436, IMG submission 132434) | Hypersaline lake sediment archaeal communities from the Salton Sea, California, USA - SS_3_S_2 metaG | ecosystem: Environmental > Aquatic > Non-marine Saline and Alkaline > Hypersaline >...
AAATCAGCTACTTTGTAGAAATGACCAAGCGTGCAGAGTACGAAGCGACACTGAACCGCAACATCATTTGCAACGACGGCAACCTCGTCACAATGGCTCCTGGCTCTAGTGCCCTACCGATAGGCAACCACGCAGTATGGGTGACGGTAACCGTACCTGAAAAGACCAGCATAGGAACGTGTCACCTTGAAATGTACAACGTGTTTACGGTCAACCCACTACGCACCGAGACTATGGAAGTGCGCACACAAGACTTTAAGGTAGTAGATAAGAGCAACTAGCATGAAATACCGCAAGCACAAGAAGATCATCGTCCTCGGCAATGGCAAGGAGGCTCGTATCAACAAGTCAGATGTACCAAACGGCGACTACACGATCAAGAACGGCGATAGCGAACTAGATGTTGTACGTGAAACCAGCAAGCATATATTTGTAGACACACTTGGCGAAACTGTAGATACATTGTCACTACACTTCGACCAGCTACCAGAAGAAGAACCAGAACCGTTTGACTACACCCCCATTCAAGAGGCAGTCAAGCATGTTGAGGACGCGATATACGCAACAGAGGCAGACGTAGACGTAAAGCCGATTGTAGATGCCCTAGAACGCGTCAGAATGGCCATAGACGCGCAGATACTACCAGAAACGATAGACTACACCCCCACGCTACAACGCCTCGTACAAGCGACCACAGAGCGTTTTGACGCAAGTGAGATAACAGCACTACTCAACGAGATTGTCAACAAAGAAACGCCGAAGTTTGAAATACCAGCCAACCTGATCAACGATAACAGGGTCAAGGTTGAGGTTGACCGAATTGGCATGGGTGGTGGTGCGTCAACAGGACGGCTCGAAAACATCCTGCAAACAGGAACCGCAGTCAAAGCAGCAGACTCTCCGAGCGTCGATGCGTTTGGCAGGTGGAGGGTATCAAACACCGAAACTATTTTCGACAGCAAGCAACTATACGACAGCCAACCGCTGTTCTGGGATGACCAAGAGGTGTCAGGTAGTGGCACGGGAAGCACACACTCAACCGCTAAAGCGGCCACTACACTGTCCGTTTCAGACGCAACCGCAGGACTTCGTGTACGCCAGACGTTCATGCGGTTCAACTATCAACCTGGAAAGAGTCAACGTGTACTTCTTACCTGCGCGAACATTGCAGCGTCAACAGGCATCACCAAGGGCTTTGGGTACGGTGACGACAATAACGGACTCTTCCTGGTGAACGATGAGGGGACAATGAAGTTCATTCGCCGTACCTCAACCAGTGGCTCAGCGGTAGATAACGAGACAGAAGTGAGCATGACCCTACCTGATGGCTCTGCTCTTGACCTCACCAAGACCTTCATCCTCGATATTGACTTCGAGTGGCTGGGTGTTGGCCGTGTCAGAGCTGGGCTTGTGCAGGGCGTACAGATTGAATACTTTTACGAGTTCACGGGCGTGAACAACCTCAACGTGGTGTACATGAGCAACCCGAACCTACCGCTGCGCTACTGGATAGAAAATAACGGGAACGGTGGTGCTGACACATTCGACCATATCTGCGGCTCAGTCATGTCTGAAGGTGGTGTACAGAAGCTTGGCGTACTCCAACACGAAGATAGTGCTAAGGTAACCTATACGACTGCTGGCACTCGCTACATTGCTATGGCTGGCAGACTAAAGAGCACACACCTTTCACTCTCTATAGATATTGAAAACGTATCAGCAAGCATTTTTTCGAACGACTACGGGCATTGGGAGTTTGTAGCTGGTGGTACACCGTCAGAAACCCTTACCTTCACGGGAAAGACGAATAGCGGTATGGAGATATTCAAGGGTGACGGCGACCAGACACTTACGGGAGGACAAGAGATAGACGGACGGTGGCTTTCCACAGCTTCCAGTGTTTCTTTCGACACGCCTAACGCTATACGCCCTGGGTCTGCTATAGACGGTACACCGCAGGTTTGGTACTTAGTCTTTATCCCAGACACTAACAACGTAGCATTTGCTTCTTCGGTAACGTGGAGGGAACTTTTGTAGTATGCAGCACGTAATTCTTTTGGATCGCAAGATCACACTCAAGGAGTTTGAAAACTGGAAGCGCGAGGACGCAGCTTTTTGGAAAGACAACACGGGTATCACGCCATCATATGCAATGCTGCGATACGACTATACAGACTATCCAACAGAAATAGACAGTGACGGTGACATACGCGCACACAGCAAGTGGTTGCAATCGTTGACCGACGGCGTTGTGAGTATATATGGGGACTTCGGTGTGGACTTCATCATGGTAGTTATCCACGAGGACAACTGGAAGTCAGACCCGCCAGGCCCAGGCAACGGCATATGGGGCACCAACTATTCATACAGGTTCGGCAAGCAGCACCTACAATACTGCCGATGGGATAGAGACAACCCTGCAAACAGCTTTGGTACGCTCTACCATGAGCGACATCACGCGCTAGACGCACTTGTGAGGCAAGAGGTGGGTTTGAACGTAGAACCTCTCCTGAGCGTTCCTGTGGGCAAATACGACCGTTGTGTCACCCATGCCAAGTGTGGAGGGGAATGGAAATACATACGCTATCAGCAGAACGCACGCTCGCTGTTCCTTATGCGACACCTACTGCGTAAGGCGTTCGAGAAGCGACGACTACGACACAAGGAACTGGACGGCAACGAGGCCAGTGTCATTCGACGAGCACTCAACCTGTTGTACTACATCATCAAGATGCAGTTCAACAAAAAGGACGGAGTGAAAAAAGATTAGCAATAACAAGTTTATATGGACGTAGTAACACTCATGGTGGCAGCAGTCACCCCAGCAATCGTCACAGCAGTCACGGGCTACATCAAAAAGTTGGGTACGCTGCCTATTGCAGACAACCGTGTGCTGTGGATCCGCGCTATCGTTGCGGTCTTGGCCCTCATCGGTGCTGGACTCACACAGGTGGTTGGTGGCGAGGCATTGGACGGTGGTTTGGTAGAGGCAGCGATCCTCGCACTGTTCAACGCAGCAGCAGCTACATGGCTTTACACACGCAGCGTTTAGTGCCACACTATTCTACAAGGTAGTGGTTCACCTAACACACAACCCCCCATAAAACGGGGGTTTTGTGGTGTATACTGCAATCCTGGTCGTGAGGCCCTGACTTTTCCACAGCCCCGTACTACACGGGGTTTTGGATTGTGATATACTTCCTGGTGATGCACATAGTTCGCACACAAGCGAATACAGACAGTTGCGTACTATACGAGAGTATGGTACTTTTTTGTCAGCGAACTATATGTATCAGCAAAACCCCCTGCGCCTCGTGCGTGAGGGGTTTTGTGTTACTGACAGAGTTGGTAGGCGAACCCACAAGCCACCTGTCGGACGCCAATTAAATTGTGGGGGGAGCGGATACCTAAGCGATATACGAATGCTCTCTCGCTTGTAACGGATGCAGGTAATCATTCACACGTTACAAGGAGTACCGAGTTCAAGGACAACCGAAGATGAGTATGGCCGAAAGGTTGACGCTCTAGGTTGCGGAGAACCGAGAAGTGAATTAGCGAGCCGTCCCCATAGTTTGACGCACCTCGTTCCTGATAACTAGCCTTATAAGACAGGCTAGGATGCGTTTCCTAGCTCAACCGAATAGTCATATCAAGTATGAAGCACATTGGAGAATTGAACCTTAGAAAGTGGAACGTATCGGACGCGCCGAAAAGTCGTTGGGCAGAGGTGGTCGAGCGACTTATGAAAGCCACCGATATGAATTGGAGCTTTGGGCGTTGGTGCGGTCACTTGAAACGACACGGCTTCGACAAAACGAACGTCGAACACCTTGATAGCATTATCAGCAGAGCACGGGACGCGGAGAACCCACCGCGCAATATCCTGTTTAACATCAAACAACATGGACAAAGCAATACACATGGACAACGAGGTTGAGCACTACCACAAGTGGATGAAAGAGCGCACAGAACTAGACGCTATCAGCCGACAGAACGCATGGCTGGAACTCAAAGGCGGCATGAAGAACGGCAACGTTATACCAGACCGCTACATGGGACTCATGCAGGTGATTAAGGAGCACGGCAAAAAGCATAAGCTCAGTCAAGAAGACCGCGCAAAGAAAGCCCGCGAACTAGCGCAGCATTTCAGACGGCGTTTCGTATAGGTGTGGATAACTTGCTATGCTAGAGCATTATATGGTATACTACCAGCAGGTCGAACACTTATTAGCAACAACCACTACCATGTCACATAAAAGCACAACCAAAGTTCTTGAGTCGAAGCACGAAGCCGAGCTTGAGAAAAACTACACGTCGGATACAGACACAACCGACGAACTTCGTGATCGTGAAGAAGAAGACCGTGACCGACAGGAGGATTACTACGAGCAACATGCTCACCAACCACTATCATGAAAGACGCATTACTCAAAGGAATTGCCGTACTACTCCTTGCGCTGCCATACATACTGATTATCACACTACTTGTGATTGCGCCGCCGCTAGGTATACTCGCAATTCTATTTATTCTTTTCAGTCGCTAGTATGAAACAGTTGAACGGGATGATATTGCCCGAAGTACAAGACATCATCATATACAACCTCATTCAAGCAAAGTCTGAGGCAACGTACATGAGCAACGCACAGATTGCAGATGCAATACTGCTTGCACTTCCTGAACTAGACGCAGAGGATGTTGCAAATCGCATATTAGAAGCAATAAATGAAAGGTAACATGGCAACAGTAACGAGTATCGAGGACAAAACAACCTCGACCAACAAACCTTACAAGCTATGCTCACTCGCTGATGGCCGAAAAGTATCAGTGTGGAGCGACCACCCATTATTCAGCGAGGTGGCACCGAACTTTGAGATACCAGACAGTCTGTTCTACCAAAAGGGTCAGTATTGGAACCTCACCAACCCTGCTCGCAAGGGTGCACCACGATCAGGTGGCTACCAGAACAAGCGTACTGCTGACATCAAAGAGGCACAGGACAACAAGGAGCGCAGCATCACATTCTTCAACAGCACGAATGCTGCAATGCAAGCCGTCAGTACATTCAACAAGGCCGACTTCGGCGACAAGAGCACCACTGACATACGCAAAGAAATCCGCGAATGGCGCGACTGGTTCATAAAGGAGCACGACAACTACAAGAACCACAAAGACCGCTACCCTGAAGAAGACCCGTTGCAAAACGACGCACCAGAACTAGACGAGTCGATGACACCGAAAGACTGGTAGGCATATGAGGGAGATCAAATACAAGAAAGGTGGCATACAGGGCGTGGTGCTGAACAAACGCTTTGTCACTGAGTTCAACGAGTTTGACCACGACCTCGCACACCGACTACAGGGCATGGGAGTCACAAAGATTGAAATGCCCGATGGAACCATTAGCCTTGTTGACGCTATAGCGCACGGCGTTATCCAGGACAATAAGTGGAAAGTACCATGTTCAACAACAAACGAATAAAAAAATTAGAAGCTGACATGGAGTACGCCAACGCCATACTAGACCATGTACTGGACGTACTAATGCAGCTTGCGCCCCCAAAAAAGCGTGGTCGGCAAACCAATGCCACACGGTACGGACTCAAAAAAGATAGTACGCCGAAAAAGAAGCCAGGACGTAAGAAGATAAAAAAATAATATGGCTTACGAACAAACAATGCTGCAACAGCTTAAACAGTTATTGCTGGATGAACCAAAGGCACGGGAGCGCAAGAACAAGAACCGCGCCATAAAGCACATTCTCGCAAAGAAATACCCGTCGCTACGCAGCATAGATCCAGGTGTGCTACAGGAAGCCGTCAAGAAGTCACAAAGCCTTGATCGTAGCTGGCGCAAGCTCTTAGAGGAAAACCCCAAGCTACGCGGCAAGGATTACGACAACAAGCAGGAACAAGAGCGCGTCAGTAAGCACAGACTGGGCTACAACGTATGAAAAAGTGGTTGCTCAAGGTAGTAGACGGGAGGCCAACCACCACGAGCGCACACCAAAAGGCTGACTTCAAGGCGTGGCTAGGTGAAAATGAGGGTAAAATACTCGAAGTAGTCCCCCGTGAGCGCATATCAAAGGGGAAACGGGGCTACTTTGAGGGTGCTATCGTGCCAACGTATTGTGATTGGCACGATGCGCTTGATCCCAGGAACCCTGAACACCGCGCATTGGTGCGTGAAGAACTAAAAACAGAGTTCAACGGGGTCACACTCAAAGGTATTAGCGGAAAGCCACACAAGGTCGCACAGAGCACCACAGGGCTATCAAACGACCAGTTCGGACAGTTCCTAGAGCGTATCACGCGCTACTTCGAGGAAAACCAGATACCTATACCTGACCCTGAACTGTACAAACGATGGCAAGACATGTTCATGTTCGACTATCCTGACTACTGGGAGTGGCTACAGGCAACAAATCAACATGCAGACGGGTCGCCAATTCAAGTATAGCTACAAGTACAACTGCTACCGTTGTGATGCTGAGATCGAACGTAGTATCAAGTTCAACAAGTCGATACACCTCAAATGCCACAACTGTCGCTTGCTTGAAATGAAAGAGAACGCCACGTTGTCAAACAAAGAACGAAATGAAGCTCGCAAATCCATTCACAAGCGCAACTAGAGAGCTATGGCGTGATTGGTGGGAGTGCCTACAGTGTGGTGGCAATGGTCAGGGTGTTGGTGGGCTAGAGCTGCACCACATCACAGGGCGAGATAGCAACAGCCCACTGAACGGAGCCGTGGTGTGCAAGGAGTGCCACAGCCACATGGGGCATAGCAAAGACGAGGAACGCCAACTGTTCGCTGCGACGATGCAATACCTACTGAACCAGAAATACAGCTTGACGAAAGACGACGAACAATACATGCTCGACCATCCGTATCTTATCCACAACAACGAGCACCTAGAAAACGTGCTACAATAGACAAATGAGCTACGAGCTATTCCTCACGCTGCCGCAAAAGCTGTCGCTCAACCAGTACCACACATTGCACTACTACAAGCTGAACAATGTCAAGCGCGAGTTCTACAAAGAAGTGCAGTTTGCAGAACGACGTGGCATGTTGGAACAACCGCCGTACCACGTTCACTACCATTTTTATCTATGGGGAGCACAAATGGACGTATCGAACCTCATGGGGATGATTAAGCCGATAGAAGATGGCATGGTGAAGTGTGGGCTTCTCGAAGACGACAACCATACCATTATCAAAAAAATTACTATCACACAGGAGCGAGCACCTAGTAAAAAAAAGGTTAGCTACTGCAAAGTAACACTAGAGCACTATGGCGAACAAACCACAGAAACACATAGTTGAGATCGACAAAGACACGGCAAACGAGCTGGCTGACGCACTGGCAACACATGGCGAGTGCTACGTGTCACATATTGGAAAGTTCACGGTCAAAGAGAACGCAGCGCGACCACGGTACAACTTCGCCACAAAGGACACCGAGCACTTCCCAAAATCAAAACGTGTGGTGTTCTCTATAAACGCAGCCCTGAAACGCGCAATATCCTGAGTTATCCACAGGGTGTAGTTGTAAGAATAATGGTCTATGGTAGTCTTATATATAGGGAAAGTCGAACCCCTACTTATAAGCAACCGTAATTACTCAAACCATGTGGAATTACCCATATGACCCCGAAGTGCAAGAGGGGAATAATGAGTCGGATCGCTGGTGGTGGTTTGCGCTTGGCATACTAGCCCTTGCCGTGGCAATCCACTTTGGAGGACATTTCCTCTACTTTATTCTTAGCAAGTAACATGAATAAACCCAAGCTACGCAAGTATCTACGTTGGTTTGGCTACCTGTGCCTGTATACCGTTATCGTCAAGATCGCTGTACTGGTTGCATGGGAAGTCGGTATACGTGACGTGTACGTGAAGCTCACCGAGGGCGACACAATCACCTACGTCGCACCGCGCATTGAGCCTGAACCAACCGAATACGAACGCTGGCTCGCCAGTACAAGCACACAGAAGATGCTTGAACTAGAGTATGAGCAGCATGAGATTAGCGAGGAACAGGCTGCGCTTGATGAGCAGCAAGCAGAACTAGAGGCACGTAAAGAACAGTTGCGCGAAAAAGAACTGTCTTTACTGTAACCCAACGCGCTACAGCCATTGCACGAGCCATTATGAAAGTTGAGTCAGGAGGCTATTGCAAGGCGCGTGGGGGGTCAGGGGAAGTCGGATGCCTACAGTTTCTCCCCTCGACTTGGCGCAAATGGTCAACCGATGTACTGGGGTACGTTCCCCCAATGACCAAAACGAACGAACTGTACGTTGCAGTACACAAAATCCAAGGATGGCTTGACCAGGGCTATTCAAACGAGGAAATTGCCGTCATATGGAACTCAGGTGGCCCTGTGCATAAAGTCGGTGTGAACAAGCACGGTATCGCCTACAACACGTATAAGTATGCACGCGCAGTATTGGCACACCTATAATAGGTGTTTCGAGAACGGTATTGCATTCAAGGTTTTGGCGTGGATGGTCGCCTGAAAGGGCGTTGTGTGGAAAACTGTACAGGAAAGCTCGCAGATAGATGTATAATGTATCTATGAGCCGACCAAGCACAAACCTACTCAAAGAGTTCCTAGCAACACGAGTTGGAACACGCATCACACTTATTGACCGTATTGGTAAGGAGTCACACGTCATGCTTCTCGCTGTCGGCGATACGCACTTCACTATCAGAAGGCCGTGGGGATCGCGCGACAACATAGATTACACAGACGAAGAATACGACATAAAAGACTAAACAACATGAACCACTTCCTTTGTTGGATATTCAACCACACGTATTCACTCCCACACTTGGACAATGGTGTGGTCGAGTGGCGTTGTCGCCGTTGCGACGTTATTACTAAAGTGACGCACTATGACACCACAAAGTAGGAAAGAACTAGCAGCACAATACTGCGACAAGATGGAAACACTTATTGCTGAGTGTTGGGAAGCTGAAAAAGATGTACGCAAACAAAAAGGCGACCTCAAGAAGCAGTATTACCACAACGACACCCGTATCCGTCGGGTTCTTCAAAACTACCGAGAGCGCCTACTAACCTTACCTGTAGTATGACCTGCCCTACCTGTGGACTAGAAGAGGAGGAGATAGACGAGGGCATTGAGATGCACTGGGGGTACGGTCTAGCGGGCGCACTCTTCATCGCACTCATTATCATTGGAGTATGGGAGATACTCAAAGCAGTATTATCATGGTTGTTCTAGTTTCAGCAAAGGTCGTCTGTAACATCTACAACTGTGTGATGTTCCCGACATTAGCACTAATACAAACAATATGAGTATCACTAATTCAAGTGGGGTAAATAAGGGCAATTCTGAAGGCATCAAAGCGTCTCACGGCATCAACGGGTCTGACGGCATCAACTGGTCTGACGGCATCAACAGGTCTCACGGCATCAACTGGTCTTACGGCATCAACTGGTCTTACGGCACCAACGGGTCTGACGGCATCAACTGGTCTGACGGCATCAACGCGTCTAACGGCATCAGCGGGTCTTACGGTGTATTGAACAGTTGCGGTGTAGACAAAGCACTGTTCCTAGCAGACAAGGAACGTACATGGAGTATCTTTGGTGTTGATGTAGATAAGGAACGTTTTGACGAAGTGTGGGAAGAACTACACAACAAACTCAATGGCTGGTATCCGAAGTTTAACAATGCGTTTGAGTTGTACGTACAAGCGGGCAACGAATGGGAGAAGGTGAAAGCATCTGAGATAACTAACACACTAGACGACTGGGAAGAACCATACCAAGCATGGAAAGATATGCCCCAGGAAGCAGTGGACTATGTCCGCTCTCTACCAGAGTACGACGCAAAGATGTTTGAACGCATTACAGGACTCAAGGAAGGTGACGACGAGTTAGACGTAACTGTAGAAGGCAAGACCACACGTATCAGTAGAAAGAGTGCTGTGGCACTGGGTTTATTGAAGGACTAACCACCTAACACCATGACCAACTACCACCAGAAGATAGAGGAGAATAAAGAAAAGCTGGCAGACATAGAACACGAACGCTGGTCAGATTGGCAACGATATTGCCACAGCAAGTTGTCGTATGTTGAATATGAGCACGACGGCAAGACAAACGCAGGTTATTTAATGGACGCTGGTGATTACACTCGTTGGGAACGGCAAATAGACACACCATATTCAGACTTATCTGAACAAGAAAAGCAATCAGACCGTGACCAAGTAGACCGCTACTGGCATTTAATTAAAGACCTCCTAGACGAAGCGGTGAGGAAGGAGAGGAGGAGGATTGAAGAAGCGTATGATGACTACAACGCTGGCAATATAGATTTAGCAGATTTTGAAGAAACCCTAACAGAGAATAAATAGCGAATGAACTACCACCAGAAGGAGGAGAATAAGACCAGTGGCTTGTGCTCGAACTATCTGAAAAAACCAGATAGTTCAAAATTAACCACCTAACGTATGACCAAAGACACAGAAGAACTAGAACTCAGCCGTAAGCTCGCCCTCTACGTCGCACGGGCTGTGTACGAGCAGTACCGTGACGCAATAGAAAACGATGTGAAGCTCGACTTCCCCGACTGGCTCGACGAGCAGATAGAACATGCCACCAAGTAGGTACGGCGACCATAACGGCAACATGGACTTACTGCACGGTGCTCCATACCCCAGTTGCCACAATGAGTTCCTTGAGTACCACCAAGAGCTGATACGCAAGCACAAGGATGCCCGTCGCAAGAGAGAACAGAATGGTTATCAACACCCAGAAGTCCCACCAGTCTTTCATCCTGATATACTAACAAAGGACGTTCATTGAAAAAGTGATGTGGTGATGGGGGAGACAATGTGCAAGCTATGCGCACAGCACATGCAGGTTTGAACTCCTTGCAACTAACGAATGGCTTGATAAATAGCTATAGAGCCAACGGCATGTGCCTCCCCACCACCACATCACAAAGGAGAATTGTATTGAAAGCAAAATCAGTAAAGCCACAACCCGTACCAAACGTACGTGTACTAACGTGCATCATGTGCTCAGCTAAGACAGCACTGCCGTATGGGGCACTTCGTAATGGAATGTGCACCTGTAGCAAGGCGTGCTACGACAAAGCCAACGAGAAAAAGGAGAGATACTAATGAAATCATACGGAACCTGCCACTACTGCGGGCAGCAAATATGGACAATGCAGTGTAAGGTCAAGACGACCAAAAGCGGTGCCGTGCAACGGTATCATTTCAACCCCATCACCAAGCTCGACTGTCTCAGTGATGAGAACCGAGCGTACAACATCATGCGTAAAATGGAGGACGACCAGTGAAAAACTGCTATGCCATGATGCTACTCACCCTGGGCTTTGTCGTAGGGATTGTAACTTACGAGTTACTAGCATGGTAGGTAGCTACAAAATCTGTTATTGCAGTTGGTGTTCAAAGCTACTGTGCCGTTACGATGCCGTGAGAAAGGATGGTAACGACTGGATACACGTATCATGCCAACGGGAACGGGAATACCTGGAAGGCATGAAGAAACTGCGGGAGGAAAAACCACCCGATATAGGAGGTATGCCGTGAAAAAGCGAAAGACGAAGCGAGCCAAGCGACTCGGTAAGGCCATCCAAACGGTCTATGAGTCTCTTGACTCGCACATACCCTACTGCTACGGAAAGGACAAAGAAGACGTAGCGTTCCACCAGAAGTGCGTACTGGACTACGCAAAGCTTATGGTCGTACTGGCGAGGTGTTACAAATGACGTTTATATGTGACCCGTTCGCTTTGGACATATGGTATTGCCACGACACCATGCACTTTTTCTGGTATTCAATGCCAGCTTTTACCAACTACTTTTTGTGTTAGGAGGCTACAGTGAAGACTAGAGAGGAAATGGCTGACACGATACTGGTGGACGTGATACCAGAGGACGAGATACGTGGCGTGGTGTGCTACCAAGGCGACTTCATTATGAAGCTGCCGAGCAAACACGTAGGAGTCTCGATTGCGCTCATGGAAGTGCTGGCAAAGGTATTCACCGACGACGTGAGCAAAAAGACCGTCAACGAAATGATAACGAAATTGCAGGTAGGCAATGCTTCTATTCAATGACCCATGCGCCACAAGCGCTTGAGCCCCTTGACCACAGGGGGCTTTCTGTTATACTGTAGTAGTCGTTTTTACACGCCCTCACGTGAGGATATGTCGGACAAATGTCTGACATTCGCAGCAGACGTGCTGAACACAGAGCCCCGACGGGGGCTTTGTTGTTTACCGCTCAGATATGGTATACTATTGGTGTAGCTACCCGCTACCACCCTCCACATTGCCACCTGGCAATTTCACCCTCGCTTCGGCGAGGGCTTTTTTTGATAGCACACCACGATACATGTCTGGTACTATGTAAAGATATAAGCTAACAGCCCCATATGACTCGACGCCAACGGGAACAGGCAGAGAGGAAAGAACTCGAACGCCTGTACGCCAGTACGCCGAACCATAAGCTTGCCCTAAAGTTCAACACAACAGTTCAGGCAATAAAAAACAGAGCACAACGCTACGGTCTGAAGAAAGACCCACGTGTTACACTAGGTACGGACAACACAGGAGAACCAGAAATGGCCAAACGTACTTTGAAAAAAGCCCGTGAAGCGCACAAACAGCGTGAATTAGGGCGATACAATGAGCGCAATTACAGGGAAGCACTTGCGTACATCGAAGAACTTGAGATGCAAGTCAAGGCAATAGAGACGTTGCAGAACAACAGCAGAACCCACACCATCAAGCCCGTGAAGAAGCGGGGCAAAGACGAAGCAATCGTGGTCGCCTGTCTCACAGACGTACACATTGGTGAGGAAGTCTTACCAGAGCAGGTTCAGGGATTGAACGAATACAATATGGATATAGCTCGTCGCCGTGTGGACGAGTTTTTTTCTAAGATTGTCCGACTCACGGAGAAGGAGCGGCAGGATGTACACATATCTGAACTGATACTGTTTATGGGCGGTGATATTATCGACGGTGCCTTGCACCTGGACACCATTATGTCCAACGAAGTCACGGAACCAATGAAGCAAGCCGTATCT
>Ga0180436_10004153_pt1 | contig 13093 bp, 10 predicted proteins | sample SS_ome_2_FD_132434 | JGI IMG/M metagenome (GOLD analysis project Ga0180436, IMG submission 132434) | Hypersaline lake sediment archaeal communities from the Salton Sea, California, USA - SS_3_S_2 metaG | ecosystem: Environmental > Aquatic > Non-marine Saline and Alkaline > Hypersaline >...
CTGCATCGCCTCCCAGTTCTGATAGCGCATCTCCGCGAACAGATGAGGACCGGTACCCCCGTGCAGCGTGCGCGGCTCCTCTGGATCAAGCTTCACAGGTGGATCGTACGGAGGAAGGTAATCGTCAACAGCCTCGATATCGTGCACGTCGATGGGCTCGGTCGTATAGGAGTTGTAGAACCCATCCATGTTGATCAAGACTGGCAGCATGATCTGTTCCGCCACCTTGTAACCTTGGATGACCGAGTCCAGCACCTCCTGGTTCTGTTCGCAGTAGATGTGCAGCCATCCCGTGTCGCGCTGCGCGATAATGTCTGATTGATCGCAGAACATGGTCCAGGGCGCCGACATCGCGCGGTTCACGTTCACCATGACGATGGGAAGCCTGGCCCCGGAGGCCCAGTGAAGCAGCTCGTGCATCAGCGCCAGACCCTGGCTGCTCGTCGCCGTGAAAACACGCGCCCCCGCCTCAGACGCGGCGATGAGGGAAGCCATCACCGAGTGCTCCGACTCCGACATGATGAACTTCGCCTCCAGCTCCCCGCTTGCCACGAAGTCCGCCAGTACCTCAACGATCTGGGATTGCGGCGAGATCGGGTAAGCAGCCGTCACCTGAGTACGGGCGAGCTTGGCCCCCACAGCGGCAGCCGTGTTCCCGTTCATGATTACTCGTTCCATTCTTCCTCCTCGATGACAGAGATGACACCGCGGGGACAGACGGCCGCACATACCCTGCATCCTTTGCAGTAGTCGTAGTCGATCTCGTACTCCCCATCCACACGCAATACCACACCATCAGGGCAGTAGATCCAACAGTTGCCACAGTCATTGCACCGCCCACACGAGAAGCACCGCGCTGCCTCCGAGAGGACGTGAGCGACATCGTCTTCCCCCGCGAAGCGCGAGGTCACAGAGGTCAGACCTCGCTGCACCATGTCCTGTGTGACTTCCGTCGCCGGCTCCAGCAGATCGAGATTGAGTTTGTCGTAGCCCACGACCTCTTCCGACTGGTTCCACTCGGCTCCCTGCAGCAGGGCCGCGTACTTGCTCAGCGAGACTATGCGTTCGTCTGCACCGACCGCAATCTGTCTCAACGTCTCCACGGCATCCAGCCCTCGCCACCCCGCGTCCAGGATCAGCGCAATCCACTTTCCGTAGCCGATGGCCTCTGACACGAGGGAGGGGGTCTCAATCACGGCACCCTCCATGACGCCACCATCAGTCAGCCAGCCCTCCAACTCCGAGTCCCACGTGCGCGCCGGAGCCTCGTGGCCTGATACGCGGAGAACAAGGTGTTCTGGCCCACCCACCGAACCGAAGACGACGTCAACCTCCTTCTCCAACTCCGCCATTTCGACCTTGCGCTGCTCAACCGCGACACGGTCCTCCACGATGCGGGCAATCTCTGCGTCCAGTAGGCCATCTGGCAGTTGCCGTGCCCCTCGCCCATGCCTGAGCTCACCACCGAGTTGGTCGCCTGGCTCAAAGATGGTCACCCGATGGTGCAGCAGAGCCATAAAATGAGCCAGACTCAGCTCGGCAGCACCCGAGCCGACGACGGCAACGCTCCGAGGCTCGTCCACCCCGGCCAGAACCGGAAGTTTGTAAGCCGCCTCTGCCAGCACGCTCTCAACATCGTGAATGGCGATACGCTCGTCGTACTGGCGCCGGTTGCAGTTCACCTCGCAGGGCCGATGACAGAGCCGGCCGGTGATCGCGGGCAGCGGGTTCTCGCTGCGCAGAATGGTCGCTGCCTCGCGCCATTCCCCGTCGAGCAGGGTCTGGATGTAGTCTACAATCCGATTCCCAACCGGACAGTGGGCATCGCAGGGCGCCCGCTTGGTCTCAAAGTAGGGACGCCAGTAGCGCCAAAGGCCAGTGAGATTGGCACGAGTCGAGGCCAGCGCCACTGACTTGTACGGGTACTCCTCCAGCCTCTCGAAAGTGATCGACTCCTGTGCCTGGGACACACCGGGAGGGGGCTTTCGGATCTCAAACTTGGATTTCTTGGTCATAAGAGTGCTGCCTTTTCGTAGGCTTGCCGCATCCCCATCTCCATGCGGTCGTCCTTTGGCGGGAACCGCTCCTTGGCGGCGGATATCAAAGACTCCAGAGTCACCAGGCCCGTGGTCTTGGCAAAGGCTGCCAGCATCAGTGTGTTGATCCGAGGGTAGGGGAAGTCCCCAAGCTTGAACCGGACCGCGATCGCGTCAGCGTCCACACCAGCGACCTTGTACGTGCCATTCAACTGGAGCCGCTCCTTGTCTGTGAGCGCGGTGTTGAACAGCAGCATCGCCCCCTCGTGCAGCCCTTCCTCCACGTTGGCAATCTTCGCCAGCGAATCGTCCAGCACCACCACATAGTGGGGACTCTGAATCCAGAACCGCTCCCGCACACGCTCCTCACCCACCCGAAGGAAGGCGGTTACCGGCGCGCCTCTCCTCTGTGGGCCGTAGAGTGGAACGGACTGGGGGTACTTTCCTTCCTTGAAGAACGCTTCTGACAGAAGCGCACTGGCCGTGACAATTCCCTGGCCGCCGCGGCCGTGGAACCGTATCTCAATGTTTTTCCGTGGCATGTTGGCCTTCTCACTTGTTGGGCTTGTGGTTGCTCAGACCGCAGAGACCTTCTGTTAGGCATCCGGGGTTGTGCAGGTCGAAAGGGACCGAGAGTAAGAGAATGAAACCATGAAACAACCTTTCGAAATTATACTGCCGTCGAAAGAGCTTGTCAACCTCCGCGATGCAGCCGGGACCACCGTTCGCCCGGCGGGACCGAGCCCTGAACAACACGTCCCCGATAGAGACCCGATGGCCCAGGCTAGGGTCCTGGGCGTGAATGTGGAGCCGCCCTTGATGAGGGCAGCTCCACATTCGAACGACATGTGCGACTAGTGAGGCAACACCCAACCCCACTGCAGGTTGTAGTAGCCTGTAGCGCTGAACACAGGCCCATCGAGCCACGGCTTCACCAGGAACGGCTCAACCGGGTGCAGCACAGGCAGATACGGGGTTTCGGCCTCCAGCATCTCCCCGGCCTCCTCGTACATCTCGATCCGTCGGTCGGGATCTGGCTCACTCGCCGCCTCGCCGACGAGCTCATCGAACTCCTCGTTGCACCAGCCGCTGTGGTACAAGTCCGCATCGCAGGGGAAGATCGGGTTGAACCAGTTCACCGGCTCGTTGTCGGCCACCCAGCCATAGACCATCATGTCGAAGGGCTGCTCGGCCCGCGACTGGAACCACTCGCGGAACGCCTGAGCCTCCGTGGGCTCAGGGTTGACCGTCACACCGAGCGCCTCGGTCCACATCCCCGGCAGCGCCTCGCCCATCTTTTGCTCCAGGAATCGCGTGCGGTATTTCAGCTCCACCTCAGGGAACCCTTCGCCGTCGGGATACCCGGCCTCGGCCATCAGCTCCCGGGCCCGCTCCACGTCTTCCTCGTAGTTCCGCGTGCCGATGAAGGCGTCCGGGTTGCGACCCACCACGTCAGGGGACGGAATGATGTAGGCCGGCACCCCGAGTCCCTGCATGACGCCGTTCACGTAGCTCTCCCGATCCACGGCCAAGTTGAAGGCCTGCCGCACGCGAACATCATCGAACGGGGCTTTCTCCGTATCGAAGACCACCCAGTAGCACGCCGCCTGAGGCTGAAGATGGATTTGGTCGGAGAGATCGGGGTCTGACTCGATCCGCGCGTACTCCTCTGGCGGGAACGGAGCCAGATCCAGCTCACCCGCTTCATACATCGCCGGAGACGTGCTGTAGGGATCCTCCATCAGCTTGTAGACGATGGTCTCGATCTTGGGTGGCTCTCCCCAATACTGGGGATTGCGCTCGAAGACAAGCTCCACGTCCTTCGTCCACTCCGAGAGAAGATAGGGCCCGTTGCTGACGATGTTCTCCGCCTCGACCCACTCATCCCCGTGCGCCTCGACGACGTCCTCGCGCAGCGGATACATCCCATAGATCAGCTTCGGGAAGTAGCTCGCCGCCCGCTCCAACTCCACCCGTAGCGTGTACTCATCGACCGCCTCCACGCCCAGCTGGCTCAGATCCTCGATCTCCCCATTGTTGATAGGCTCGCCGTTCTTGATGATGTAGACCGTGCTGGCGTTCGTGTTAGCCATGGCCGGATCGAAGAAGCGACGCCATCCGAACACATAGTCGTTCGCCGTGACCGGCTCTCCGTCACTCCACCTGGCATCCTGGCGAAGATTGAAGGTGAACACGGTGGCGTCATCATTGGCCTCGTAGCTCTCCGCACCCAGGAGCAGCTCTGTGCCGTCATCCATATAGTCGACCAAACCCTCGAAGATCTTCCGCTGCATATCCACGTCGTTGATGCTGGGCAGCCTGGAAGGATCCAGGTTATCGACCTGGCCTCTCGGGGCGTAGACCACAGATTCCGGGCCCTCCGTCACGGGGCCGTCGTCAGGCTCCTCGACGGATTCGGACGGCTCCGTCGCCTCTGCCTCAGTCGCCTCTACCTCAGTCGGCTCTGCCGGCACGGACTCCTCTGTTGCTTCCGGGCCGCAGGACGCGGCAAACGCCAACAGGCAGCCAAGGACCAACAAGAGCACGACCCTTCGTCGATACGACTTCATTTCCCTTTCCTCCTCACATACGATGTGCGTTAAGATGCTAGCTTCGTTCACGCGCCAACACCCACCTGCGCGCAAGTCATGGCGGTCGCTCGTTAGCTCGTTTGAGTCGCATCACCTCCTGACTTCATCAAGTCCTGAATCACAGCCGGCGAGACGGCCCCATAGCTGAGGAACTCATCGTGAAACGACTTGAGGTCGAAGCCATCACCCAGGCGACTCTCGTACTCCGCACGCAGCTGGCTGACCAACGCTTTGCCCGTGTGATAGCTTATGGTGTACGTGGGGGTGTAGGTGAACCGCTGCGCCTCAATCCGGGCATTCGTCGGCCCCAGGCGGGAGATCTCCACCAGCATCTCGGCCGCCTCATCCACGGTCATGCCACGCGTGTGCATGCTGACCCCGGCCACCACCCGTACGGCACGCCACAGAGCATTCACCAGCTGAATCAAGCGGCCTCGCAGGTCGTCGAAAAACCCCTGCTCCCACATAAGCTCCTCAGTGTACAGAGCCCAACCTTCCACCAGGAACGGATCCATGAACTGCCTGCGGATCTTGCTGGGCAAACGCTTGATGAGACAGAAGTGCATGTGGTGCCCCGGGTAGCCCTCGTGCATGGCCAGAGCTCGAGCATTCCAGCGATTGTGGCCTTGCAGCTTCTGCTCCTGCTCCTCGGGAGAGGCAGCCGGGTCCGGCGGCGTGATTCGCCAGAAGCCCCGATCGTCCTCTTCAAAGGGACGGGGTGGATAGGACGCGTGGAAAGGAAGCGTGGCCCACATGAATGGAGGCACCCACTCTACCCAGAAGCCCTCCTCATCCGGGATGGTCACCAGATCTCGCTCCTCAATGAACTGCCTGGAGCCAGTGACCTCATCCTGATACATCTCGAGCACTCCCTCCGTTGGAGGGTGGTCGCGCTTCAGCTCCTCCACAATCTCAGGCCAGCTCAATGTGGGATCGATCTTCTCGCCCACCTTCTTAAGCTCATCCTTGATCTCGTCGATGGCGACGCGACCCATCTCAAGGACTGCCTCACTGTCCAGCGGCAGGAGATGGTGCTTCTGCAGCAAGAAGTCGTAGTATCTCTTGCCCACCGCAAAGTCCGCCCCACCTTCTTCAGCCAGTCGGGCAACCACCGTCCCGAACCTCTCGAGCGCTGCCAGCGCGTCCTGATTGGCAGCCAGTAGCTCGTCCTCCATCTCCGGTATATCGCCGGCCAGTTCCGGAACCGTGGACTCCAGGAAGCGGACGGCACCTGTCAGATGCTGCAGAGCGGAGTCAGCGAAGACAGCGGGTGTCTCCTCAGACAGGTTGGAGCACGCTTGATCCAGCATCGTAGGCACCCCTCGCAGCCGGGAGAGCACGCAGCGCATCCGTTCGTCAAATGGAGCATGGTCCCGTTCGATGAGGGAGAAGACCGCTTGACTGACTACGTTCACGTAGACGCCCGGGTTCCGAAACGCGGGCCTGAACTCCTCGTAATCGCCGATCGAGCGTCGCAGTTGTGCCATAGCCACAAGCCGATCCAACCACGCATCCTGATCAAGCTCGGACGGATCGAGCGCCTCGAACTTGGCCAACCAATCCTTATCCTTCTCGTACCCTTCCTGCAAGGCATCGGGGGCAAAGCTGGGCAGGCGGTCGTCATAGTCATGAATGCCGGCATCTGTCCCAGCCACTGGCCCACGCTCCCAGATGTCGTCCAGGTATGCTTCAACAAGCCGATCCAGCTCTTGTGTCAACTCAACAACTCCCTATCAGTCCTAACGATCTCCTCAGACACCAAGAAGAGGCGGTCGGTGAAACGCTCGCCGTCCTCCTTGAGCTGCGCCTGCACCTCGGGGTCGTAGAATGCCTTCTCCAGCTCCGCCATGGTCTCCCACCAAACCTCGGTGATGTAGCGATACCGGGGCAGCGTTCCATCAGGCTCATCCACTGCGATGCAGAAGTCCGTCTTGACGACCCCCGGCATGCTGGCGTTCTCCTCCTGATGGGTGGTCGTTCGCCATGCCACGTACTCCTCCGCGTCCATGTCGGGCGGAAGGTTGTAAAGAACGGTGAGTTTTACCACTAGTCTCCTTTCCGGCGAGGATTCACCCTATTGCCAAGCTCCAAGAGCTCTAGCGAGTCCTGCCGAACCTGCTAGGTATACGGCTCTCCGAGACGGTCCGTACAGTAGACGGATTGCGCCCTGTCAGCAAGAACTCAATGCACGACCGTCAGCGAACGGGTCAGGTTCGTGAGACGGACGCCGCCGTCGTCTGTCACGGCAACCACATCCTCCAGTCGACAGCCGAACGCACCGGGGATGTATATGCCCGGCTCGTCCGTGAAGACCATGCCGCTGGAAAGGCGGAGTTCGTTCCCCTCCACCATGTACGGCTCCTCGTGGACTTGGATCCCAATCCCATGACCCAGCCGGTGCGTGAAGTACTCCCCGTAGCCCGCCTCCGAAATCACGTCCCGGGCCACACGGTCAACCTCGTGACACGGCACGCCCGGCCTAATCGCCGCCAACGCCTCCTCATTGGCGCGTCGAACGACGTCGTAGACCTCGGTGAACCGGCTGGACGCCGGGCCCACGTGCACTGTGCGTGTGCAATCACTGTAGTAGCCCTCGTGAATGCCTCCGAAGTCGATCACCACAGGTTCGCCAGGTTGGATGACGCGCTCCGTCGGAGCGAGATGCGGCATAGCTCCGTTAGGGCCGCTGCCGACGAGCACCCCTGCCACCTCGTCGAACCCCACACGCTTGCACAGGCCCACCAAATCGTCCGCCACCTGCTTCTCGGTCCGGCCGGCAAACGGGCGCTCCAGAAGCCGGGTCAGCGCCTCCACAGCCAACTGCTGTGCCTCGCCGAGAACGCGCAGCTCATAGCGATCCTTCACCCGACGCATCGGCGCCAGGATCCGGGACGAGGGGATGAAGTCGGCCTTGGGCAGCGCAGTTTGGAGCTGGAGCAAGAACACAGACCAGGTATGGTCGCTAATGGCAATGCGGATGCTGGATTCTGTGCCCTCATGATCCAAGCTGGCCTGAATCTTTGGGATCGGTCCTTCCGTCTCGGGCCAACCCACGACGGTGATCCAATCCGAGAGATGAGTAACCGTGTCCATCTCGAAAGCAGGCAGGATGAGCGTAGGGTCACCCGTGACCGGAACGACCAACAAGTGAAGCCGCTCGCTTACAAAGGACGTATATCCAGTTAGATAGAAGAGGTCCGGAGAGATCGAGAGAAAGACGTACGCTATGTCCTGTTCCTTCATCTCCCCTTGCAGGCGCTGAACGCGTTCTCGGTAGCCAGGTCTCTCACACATAATCTCCTCCGTGCGTAGGGTATGCGAAGCAAACTAGCGGTTCTTCATCGAGGGGTCGAGCGCATCGCGCAGCCCATCGCCCAGGAAGTTGAAGCTCAGCATCGTCACACCGATGGCGATTGCGGGGCTCAGGACCAGGTAGGGATAGCCGCGCATGGCGTGGGCACCCTCCTGAATCATCATACCCCAGCTGGGTGTCGGGGGGTCAACGCCCATCCCAATGAAACTGAGACCAGCCTCCATCATGATGGCCTGTGGTACGCCCAGCGTGGCAGCGACGATCACCGGAGCCAGCGCGTTAGGAATGACGTGCCTGAGGATGATGCGCCACCGCGGAACGCCGAGTGCCTGGGCGGCCATCACGTACTCCTGTTCCTTGAGGGACAATACCTGTCCGCGGACGAGTCGGGCCACCGTGAGCCACCAGGTGAGGCCAAGAGCGATGAACACGCCCATGAGTCCCCCGGTGATCTCATTCAGGGTAGCCAAAGGCGCCAGGGGCCCGCCGACCTTGGGGAGCGTTCCTTTGATGAACGTCATGACGATGATGATCAAGAGAAGGTCGGGAAAGGCGAACATGATGTCGACAAGCCGCATCAGGATCATATCCACCCAACCGCCGAAGTATCCCGCCACAGCGCCGATCGGCACGCCAACCAAGACAATGATCAACTGTGCCACCAATCCCACCGTAATGGAGACCCGCGCCCCGTAGAGCAGGAGCGACAGAATATCTCTACCGTATTGATTGGTGCCCAGCGGGTGCTCTTGACTCGGGAACTGGTACGCCGCCATAAGGTCCTGGGTGCGGTAATGACAGGGAGCAATCACGTCGGCGAAAATCGCCGCCAGCATGATCAGTGCAATGCAGCAGAGCCCCAAAACAGCGCCCCGATTCCGAATCAGGCGCTGGAAGGCGTCCCGCCACAGGCTGCGGTGGCGTTCCTCGCGCGCACTACCGTCGCCCACGGCCCGCCCTTTGACGTTCGCGATCTTCGTTACCTTCATGGTTCACTCAGTCTCCTTCAGTCCGCCGTCGAAACCTAGTCAAGGCGAATCCTCGGATCGAGGAACCCATAGACGAGATCCGCAGCCAGGTTCATGAACGTGACCAAGAAGGCCAATAGGAGAGCGGTTCCCATGATCACCGGGTAGTCGCGAGCCTGCACGCTCTTGACGAAGTAGCGGCCGATGCCGGGAACCCGGAGGATAGTCTCAACAAAAAAGGATCCGGTCATGACAAAAGGCAAATACATGCCTGCCACTGTTACGATGGGAATCATGGCATTGACAAGGATATGACGCCAGAGAACCATGCGCTCCTGGAGGCCCTTCGCCCGTGCGGTACGTACATAGTCCTGTTGGGTCACCTCCAGCACGCTTGCCCTGCTGTAGCGAGCCAGGGCCGCCGTCGGGCCGATGGCCAAGGCCGTGACCGGCAGGATGGCAGACTTGGTGAACAGCCCATCCCAGCCACCGGTCGGCAGCCAGCCAAACCACAGGGCAAATACGATCACCAGGAGCGGGGCGACAACGAACACGGGTAGGGAATAGCCCACGATCGAGAAGAAAACGCAGAAGTGATCCAACCAGGTGTTCACGTTCAGCGCCGATGTGGTCCCCAGCGTCACCCCAACCACGACAGCCAGGATCATGGCTGTGGCGCCAATCTGAAGCGACACAGGGAAGAACTGCTGGATGATCTCTGTGACTGATTGGCTTGGGTTTCTGTAGGACGGCCCGAAGTCGAAGCGGGTGAGGACACCCCATAAATAGTCAGCATACTGCTCGTGCAGGGGCCTATCCAGTTTGTACTTCTCGTTGAGCTTCTCGATCGCCGCGTCGGTGAGAGGCTTCAATCCTTGATCCCAGGGTCCGCCGGGCGTCGCGTGCATCAAGAGAAACACCAGGGTGTAGACGCCGAGCAGGACCGGGATGATCAAGAGCAGCCTCCTGATCAGATACTGAGTCACGGAACGCACTCCTTCGTCTGATGCAGACCCAACCTCATCGGGATCCGCGTGAATTCGGCAGAAGAGCAATCACAAAACGGCGTTTCACATCACACAGAGTGTATCACTGTCGCGGCAAGCTGTCAAGATCTCTCCCGTTCCGAAGCAAGCTCCACCAGTGGGCAGCGGCACGGCTCGTGTCCCTGTGGATGGCACCAAGAACCCTATCCCCGAGCCGTTGTTGAGCCGGAAGCCAAAGAGACCTGCGGCCCTCAAGCCGGCCTTGAGCGCCAACGCTGGGTGCACCGTCACCCGGTTCCGCCGGGCCCGGGAGCGAGGCGGAGCAGCGAGAGCCCCGTCAGCCGGGCCCGGCCCGTTACGCTCTGCCCCCTCGTTCAGAGGATCACTCCGCTGAACGAGGGGGTACGACCCACCGTCTGGAGACCTCAAACAGCGGTGTGATTCAGGATCCTTCCCGATAGCTCGCCCGTCAGTTCTCCTCCGTCCATCGCCAGTTTCCCGTTCACCAGCACGTATTCAATGCCCACGCACCGCTGGCGGGGCTCGAAGTAGGTGGCCATGTGGGCAATGCGGTCGGGGTCAAAAACGCACAGATCCGCCCACATCCCCGGGCGCACGTAGCCCCGATCCGAAAGGCCAATGGCCTGGGCGGGCAGGGCCGTCATCTTGCGCACGCCCTCCTCAAGGGAGAAGAGACGATCCTCGCGCACGTAGCTTCCCAGAACCTTGGGGAACGAACCGAACAGCCGGACGGCGGGCGCGTCACCCACGTGAACCAGGGGCGGCTCTCTCTCCACGACGTATCCATCGCTGCCCACCATCGCGACCGGGTGGCTGATCAGAGCCTGGACGTCGCTTTCGTTCCGCCAGCTACCCCAGAAGGTGTTTCCCTCATCCTCAAGGAGGATGTCAGCAGCGGCAGTGATGGCATCGGTCCCTCGCATCTTGGCCACCTCGGCGAGGCTCCGGTGGACGTACTCGGGGAACCGAATGGAACGGTTGATGATATACATATCACCGAACTCGAATTCCACCTTCTGTGCAGCCTGGCGGATCTTCGAGTCCCGCTCCTTCTCCTGGCGGGCCTTGTCCAGAAGAGCAGCCCGCTTGTCGGGATCTCGAAGGAGGTCCATGAAATGCTCCAACGTCAGACGCTTGCCCTCCCCATCGAACTTATCCTCATCCTCCACCAGAATCGACAGCATGGAGGTGCTGCTGTACCCATCCCAGGGAAGGATGTCCATGTAGACTTCGGCTCCCCGACGGCGCGAGGCATCTATCAGAGCGAGCTGCTCCTCGGGCAGCGGACCCACCAGCTGCTTCTGTTGGGTCCACATACGGGCCGTGTGGTGGGAGAGCACGCTGCGAATCGGAGTCTTCTCGGCGATCTCGAAGAACTCCCGGGCGCCGTCCAGATTGCGGTAGCCTCTGATGTGGGACATGTAGGTCCCTCCATGGGAAGCCGCGACCCTGGCCAGCTCAATCACCTCCGCGATCTTGGCGTTCCGGCCGGGCTTGTAGACAAGGCCGGTCGTCATCCCCCAGGCCCCCTGCTCCATGGCCTCAGCAACCAGACCCCGCATCTTCTCCAGCTCCTCAGGCGTGGGCTCCGGACGCTCGCCGCCCTCGTCCTCGACCCCCATCACAGCAGCTCTGACCGTGTTGTGCCCCACGAAGCAGGCCAGGTTGACGCCCGCCCCCCGTGCTTCAACTCTCTGCCGGAAACCACTCAGATCATCCCAGTCGATGGATACCTCGTCCAGATCGACGCCGAAGTGCCCCGCCATGCGCAGATGGAGTTTCTTCCGGTTCTTATCCGAAACCGGGAATTGGGACATGCCACAGTTCCCCACGAACTCCGTCGTGACCCCTTGCTGCAGGGAACTCCACGCGTCGTTGTTCTTCAATATCGTCCAGTCCGAGTGAGAGTGGGAATCGATGAAGCCGGGAGAGACGAAGAGCCCCTCCACATCTATCGTGCGCTCCGCCTCCGCCCCAGAAAGGTCTCCGAGTGCGACGACCTTCCCATCCTCGATCCCCACATCGGCCTTGAACCAGGGATTGCCGGATCCATCCACAACCTTCCCGCCAGCCAATACGATGTCGTACACCACTAACCTCCTAGCGTGCTACACGAAAAACGGGTTGCCCGTGATGAATGCCGTCTCGTCACAGGCAAGGTAGAGCGCTGCGTGAGCTACCTCTTCCGGTGCCAGCAGTCGCCCTCGCGTCAAGCGAGATTCGTAGATCCGCTTCGCTTCCACCAGATCGTCCGATATCTCCCGGTATGCCACCGCCATCAACGGTGTGTCCACCGCTCCGGGGCATATGGCATTGATCCGGATGTTGTCCTTGGCGTAGTCATCGGCAATCTGCCGCGTCAAAACCACCACGCCGCCCTTCGATGCAGAATACGCCGGGGACCGCGGTGCTCCCAGCAGGCCGGCTCCCGACGCAAGGTTGATGATCGTGCCGCCGCCCTGCCGGAGCATGGCCTCAACGCCGAACTTGCACCCCAGGAACACGCCCTTGAGGTTCACAGCAATGACTTCGTCCCAATCCTCCACACTGCAGCGGTGGACAGGAACGCGGTGTCCAATGCCGGCGTTGTTGACGAGTACATCAAGCGCCCCGTATGTGGTCACAGCAGCATCAACCATCCCCTTAACCAGGCTCGGCACCCGCACATCCGTAGCCACGAAGATGGCCTCTCCCCCTTGCTGCCGGATAGCCGCCACCGTGTCTCGCCCACCGTCTTCGTTGATGTCTGCGACCACCACCAGAGCCCCTTCACGGGCGAACAACAGCGCGGTGGCCTTACCAATCCCGGACGCCGCGCCGGTGACGATTGTGCACTTGCCGTCCAGCTTCTTTGGCCGATCCTCCATCTCAGTTCAGCATCTCCTTCTCAACTAGGGCTAGTGGTAACGAGCTGTAGCTCATCAGCTCGTCGTGAAAAGTCTTGAGCTCGAACGCATCGCCCTTCTGCGACCGGTAGGCCTCGCGTAGATCGAGCAATCGCGCAAAGCCGAGCTGGTATGACGAGGGATACGTGGGCCGTGTCGTGTAGTAGAGGGCCTCACTCCTCGCCCAGCGCGGCTCGAGCCGGGCTCGCACCGACAACTGCTCCGCTGCCTCTTCCACGCTCATACCGCGAGCGTGCAAGCCTGCGTCAACGAGAATCCGGACCGCACGCCAC
>Ga0180436_10004156_pt1 | contig 13088 bp, 11 predicted proteins | sample SS_ome_2_FD_132434 | JGI IMG/M metagenome (GOLD analysis project Ga0180436, IMG submission 132434) | Hypersaline lake sediment archaeal communities from the Salton Sea, California, USA - SS_3_S_2 metaG | ecosystem: Environmental > Aquatic > Non-marine Saline and Alkaline > Hypersaline >...
GACGTGTCTGAAGAAATGTCTTTCCTAAGCGAAAAAGACCATGTCAGAAATAGGTTCCTACTACCAACTCAACTTGACAAGCTGATCGAGGCCACACAATCCAACCGTGGTAAATTTTACATGCCATCCATAATATACCTCGGCGCTGAACACGGCGCATCCAAACAAGAGGTCCTTTCCCTTGAATGGAGCGATATCGATTTTGGGTTTCAGGGTGTCGGGCTGATAAAATTCTTACGAACCAAGAACAACAAGGAAAGGACAGAATTTTTAATGCCCAGGACCAAAAAAGCCCTTTTGGACTGGAAGGCACACCTTCAATGGAAACGCCACCAGATCAAAGTGGTCGAGATCAAATCAGATAAGGTGGTCTGCCATATAGACGGCACACCTATCAAGAATTTCAACAATGCATGGTGGGCCAGCCTGAAAGCTGCCGGAATCAAAGATTTTCACTTTCATGACCTGCGGCATACATTCTGCTCAAACCTTATTATGTCTGGTGGAAACCTTAAAGACGCAAAAGAAATGATCGGTCATTCAGATATTTCTATGACAGACAGATATTCTCACCTGACCAACGATCATAAATTCAATAATCAGCGTCGGCTTGCGTCCTACTACGCTTCGGCAACCAAAATATAACATTCAGGACTTTGGCATAAATTTGGCATAAATTTACCAAATCCACCCTTTTTTCATAAAAAAGAGCGAACGGCAAAATCTCTAAATATTTGTTATTACTTGTTTTGTGTGGTCGGGGCGGTAGGATTTGAACCTACGACTTCCTGCTCCCAAAGCAGGCGCGCTGCCAGGCTGCGCCACGCCCCGATATGAAGGTTGCTACTTGGTGGGTACCTGTGTAATGCGTTGATAAAATAGGTATTGCTGTCTTAATAGTCATAATATACAAGCAGCGAGTTTAAAATTTTCGGCTACGTATCACGCTTTTTGTCTACACGCAAGCCTCGCCTGCATCTCTCATGAAATTATTTATAAGCTCAGATCGTCCGAAAAAAAATCATCGATGGCGTCACAGATATGTCCGGCCAAGGCCGCACGCCAGGCTTCGTCGTTAAGGGCCTTGGCATCCATGGGATTGGTGATATGACCAATTTCAATCAACGCGGCAGGCATCCGTGCGCCTGCCAAAACCACCACGGGTGCATTCCCGCTGTAAAATGTAAGATCTGGATACTTGGTGGACAAACGTTTTTGCAACAGCTTCACGAAATACCTGCTTTTTCCGGTCAGATGGGATCGTTGCTGTTCCCAATTTTGGATCGGCTGCGAGGATTCCGCCTGGCGGTCATCTTGAAAACCAGCGCCAGCAGATGGCCCCTTGTTACCCTCATAATAAAATACGGATATACCCCGCGGATTGCTGCGATAGCTGGCGCCGGTATGAAGGCTGATAAACAGATCGGCCTTGTTGTGGTTCGCCATTGCTGTTCGATCAAACAGCGATACCTGATAATCATCCTTGCGCGTTAATATAACGTGATAGGACGTTTTCAGTCGTGCTGTCATGGCTTTGGCAAATGTCATCACGATATTTTTTTCAATTGCATTTTCGGGACCACGGGCTCCACTGTCCCTGCCGCCATGACCCGGATCCAGCACGATTATTCTGGTCTTTTTCGGCTGCCGGTTGCTTTCTTGGGCGTATGCAGCCGACAGGCCAACTATGAGGATACAAATTAGCGTGCCCACAAGTATGCAAGATCGAAATTTGCCAGTTGGTACCTTTTGACGTGGTATTATTTTTTTTAAAGGTTTTGACGCGGCAGGACCCACGTCGTCGCCTGGGTCCATTTTGATTCGGATCTCAATTACCAGCTGAGCGATTTTTCTGAAATATACTGACATAACAAGTATTTTGGCGGATTGTTCTTGACACTCATACAGTTTGATATTACTTTTCCGGAACTTGTTTCTGCTTGAATCTGACCGGTTTTGGCAGGAAAGTCAAGATGCGAGAGTGGCGGAATTGGTAGACGCACTGGACTTAGGATCCAGCTCTGGCGACAGAGTGGGAGTTCAAGTCTCCCCTCTCGCACCAACAAGCAATTTTCATCCTGGACCTTTCATGGAGCAAAACAAATTCCATGGCAAGTCCAGGCCGAGTGCCTGGCAGTCATCAGATGTCAGGCACTCGGTATATTATGCCTGAAGTTTGCGTGAATTTGATAAGTACTTTGGTTGACTCATCAAATTCACGCAAACTTCAGGGAAACGAGAAAGGAAAGCCATGAAAGTCAACGTAGAAGATGTCAGCAGTGTCAAGAAAATATTGCATATCGAGATTCCAAAGGAAACCGTGGGGGCCGAACTCGACAGTGCTTATCAGAATCTAAAAAAGAATGCCAACGTCAAAGGGTTTCGTCCCGGCAAAGCGCCACGATCTGTTCTGGAGCGGCTGTATAGGAAAGATGTTCATGCCGATGTTTCTTCGCGTCTGATCCAGACCTCCTTTGCCGATGCGATCAAGGAAACTGAGCTTCAGATCATCTCCATGCCCCAGGTGGACCCTCCCGAGCTGACGTCCGGAACGGATTATACGTATGACGCCAAAGTGGAAATTAGGCCGGCGTTGACGGATCTAGACATCAAAGGTTTGAGTCTGAAACGCACCAATTATCAGGTCGGCGAAGAAGAAATGCAGGCGCAGCTAAGCATGCTGCAGCAAAATATGGCCAAGCACGTTAGGATTGAGGAAGACCGACCGGTTCAATCCGATGACTTTGTATTGATCGATTATGAAGGCTTTAAAGACGGTCAACCCTTTGCTGAAACCGCAAAAACCGAGAATTTCAGCCTGCAAGTAGGATCGGCTCACATATCCACAGATTTTGACGACAATCTGATTGGCAAGAATGCCGGAGACAAGGTTGAATTTGAGGTGACCTTTCCAGAAGACTACCATAATGAAAAGTTAAAAGGTCTTACAATTCAGTTTCAGGTAGATATCAAAGAGATCCGTAAACAGGAGATTCCTGAATTAAATGATGATTTTGCCAAAAGCATGGGGCAATTTGAATCTTTAGAAAACTTGAAAAATGTGATAAAAGATAATCTTGCAGAGGGCTATGAAAAACGTATCGAGCAGGAGCTAAACGAGCAGATTTTTGAACAAATCATCCAAAAAACTGATTTCGAGCTCCCGGATGCCATGGTTGATTTTGAGCTCGAAAACATCGTCGCAGACACCGAGCGACGATTCGCATACCAGAATACTTCCATGGAGGAGGTCGGGCTCACAAAAGAAAAGCTTCAGGAACAGTATCGTGGAACCGCTGAGCAACAGGTGCGGCGCCAAATCATCCTGGGAAAGGTCATCGAACAGGAAAAACTCGAGCTTAGCGACGAAGAGTTAGCGTCCGGTTATGCGGACATGGCCAAAAACTTCAACCAGCCGGTGGAACAAATCAAGAGCTTCTATGACCAAAATCAAGAGCGTCTGGACTTTTTTAAACACGCCTTGCTTGAAAAAAAGGCGATTAAGCTTATTATTGAGAATAGCGTTATAGAAGACGTTAAACCTGAAAAAGAAACGCCGGCCGACGAAAAAAATGATTAAGGGTATAATTCGGGCCTGACCCGCCTATTTTTCAAGTAAGGAGACCTATTGTGCCATTAATACCAATGGTTATCGATCAAAGCAGCAGAGGTGAGCGCGCCTATGATATTTATTCGCGACTGCTCAAGGACAGAATTGTATTTCTGGGTACGGCGATGAATGATGAGGTCGCCAATCTATTGATTGCCCAATTTTTATTTTTGGAATCCGAAGATCCTGATAAAGACATCAATTTTTACATCAATTCACCCGGGGGCATCGTAACATCCGGCCTGGCTGTATACGATACCATGCAGTACATCAAACCGGATGTGACCACGGTCTGTATTGGACAGGCTGCCAGCATGGGAGCCTTATTGCTCACTGCCGGGGCAGCTGGAAAACGCTATTCGCTTCCCAATTCACGCATTATGATCCACCAGCCCATGGGTGGTTTTCAGGGTCAGGCTTCTGACATTGAAATCCAGGCCAAAGAGATATTGCGGATGAAGGAGACTCTCAATGAGATCCTGAAAAGCCATACTGGAAAAAGTCTGAAACAGATCCAGAAAGATACGGATCGGGATTATTTTATGAGCGGTGTCGAAGCCAAGGATTACGGCATTGTTGATCATGTGATCCGAAACCGGGAAGATCTCGACAAAATCGCCGAGATGGAGGCCAAATAATGGCGATCAAAGAAGAAGGTAACGATAACCTGTTCTGTTCGTTTTGTGGCAAAAATCAGAAAGAAGTCACCAAACTCATTGCCGGACCGGCGGTCTATATCTGTGATGAATGCATTCAGCTGTGCAGCGAAATCATTGAAGAAGAAACCAAGAAAGATGCCGGTGACGTCCAGAATCTCCTGGTTCCCATAGAAATTAAGGAGATGCTGGATGAGTATGTGATTGAGCAGGAATCAGCCAAGAAAGTCCTGGCTGTAGCGGTATACAACCATTACAAACGTTTAGAGGCCCAGGCCCAGGTAAAGGGTGATGTGGAACTGCAGAAAAGCAATATCCTTCTCATCGGACCGACTGGATGCGGCAAGACCTTACTGGCCCAGACATTGGCACGGTTTTTAAAGGTGCCTTTTACAATTGCCGACGCCACCAGCTTGACCGAAGCCGGCTATGTGGGTGAAGATGTCGAGAATATTATTCTTTCGTTGTTGCAGAACGCCGACTATGATGTGGAAAAAGCCAAGCGTGGCATTGTCTACATTGATGAGATCGATAAAATAGCGAGCAAGTCTGATAATCCCTCCATCACCCGCGATGTAAGCGGCGAAGGTGTGCAGCAAGCACTTCTCAAAATCATTGAAGGAACCACAGCGAGTGTGCCGCCCAAAGGTGGGCGCAAGCACCCGCAGCAGGACTTTGTAAAGGTGGATACTTCCAACATCCTATTTATCTGTGGCGGTACTTTCAATGGGTTGGATCAGATCATCCAGCGCCGACTGGGCAGCAAGGCCATGGGGTTCGGTGCCAACATCATTAAAAAAGAAGATCGAACCATCGGCGATATTCTACGCATGGTTCAGCCAGAGGATCTGATTAAATTTGGTCTGATTCCCGAATTTTTGGGCCGGCTTCCGGTGGTTGCCACCTTGGGCGAACTCGATGAGGCTTCCCTGATTCGAATTCTGACGGAACCGAAAAATGCCCTGGTCAAACAGTTCCAGCATATGTTTGAGTTGGAAGGGGTTAACCTTCGATTTACTGACAGCGCGCTTTCGGCTGTATCGACTGAGGCGCTGAAGCGTAAATCAGGGGCCAGGGGACTTCGGGCCATCATGGAGACGAGCATGCTCGACATCATGTATACTCTCCCTTCGACCGAGAATGTGAAAGAATGTGTGATCGGAGAAGACGTGGTTCTAAACAAGGAAGCACCGATTCTGTTATATGAGCAAACTAAAAAACAAGCCTAATAAAAAATCGGTGAGCGATTTTTTATCAGTCGTTTCAAATTGAGCGATTGTCGCGGTTGCTGCAGCTGCAAGCAAGATTTTAATTTAGAATTCTTAAAAGCTGAAACGCTCATTTGAAGAAGGAAATATTATGGTCAACATGCCTAAAATGTTTAAGAGTGATGAACAGCTCTCAAGTCAGCACCTGCTACCGTTACTGCCCCTGAGGGACATCGTGGTTTTTCCCTACATGGTTGCACCTTTATTTGTAGGACGCGAAAAATCCGTTAGCGCCCTGGCGACCGCCATGGGTACGGATAAGCGCGTATTTCTGTCCACCCAGAAAAAAGCGGATGTGGACAGCCCCACTGATAAGGACATCGCCGAGATTGGCGTCATCGGCAATGTTATGCAGCTGTTGCGTCTTCCGGACGGAACGGTTAAGGCGCTGGTGGAGGGCAAACAACGGGCGCGTATTAAACGTTTCATCGCCAACCAGGAATTCTTTCAGGTAGAGGTGGCGGAACTTGCCGAGCCGGATGAATCCGCAACCGAAATCACAGCCCTCCAACGGGCCCTTTTAGAGAATTTCGAAGCCTATGCCAAGCTTAACAAAAGCATTTCTAAAGAATTGACCAGCAGCGTGGCGGCCATCTCGGATTCGTCCCAGTTGGCGGATACCATCGCGGCCCATTTTTCTTTTAAGATCGAGGATAAACAAAAACTGCTGGATACCCTTTCGCTGGTGGAGCGGCTTTCGCTGATGCTGACCTTGACCAATATGGAGATTGAAGTCTTCCGGATGGACCAGCGTATTAAAGGCCGCGTCAAAAAGCAGATGGAAAAGACGCAGAAGAATTATTACCTGAATGAACAGATGCGTGCCATCCGCAAAGAAATGGGAACTGAAGATGATCCGGGTGATGAGCTCAAGGACCTGCAAAAAAAGATCAAACGCAAACGCATGTCCAAGGAAGCCAACAGCAAGGTCTGGCAGGAATTTCGCAAGCTCAAGATGATGACGCCCATGTCGGCCGAAGCCACAGTTGTGCGCAACTATGTTGACTGGCTCATCAGTCTGCCATGGTTCAACCGCAGCCGGGTCAACAACGACATTGACCAGGCCGAGGTCATCCTCAACGAAGACCACTATGGTCTGGATAAGCCCAAAGAGCGCATTCTGGAATATCTGGCGGTTCAGAGCCTGATGAAAAAGATCCGGGGACCGATTCTGTGTTTTGTGGGCCCGCCTGGTGTGGGCAAAACCTCCTTGGCAAAATCCGTGGCACGCGCCACCGGTCGAAAATTCGTGCGACTGTCATTGGGTGGCGTGCGCGACGAGGCCGAGATTCGTGGCCACCGCCGGACCTATATCGGAGCCATGCCCGGCAAGATTATCCAATCTTTGAAAAAAGTGGGTGCCAACAATCCGGTATTTTGTCTGGATGAAGTCGATAAAATGAGTATGGACTTCCGGGGCGATCCTTCCGCGGCCTTGCTGGAGGTATTGGATCCCGAGCAAAATTTCAGTTTCAATGACCACTATCTGGATGTGGATTACGACCTCACGGATATCCTGTTCATTACGACGGCCAATACCTTGCCGGATATTCCCTTACCCTTGCAGGACCGTATGGAGATTATCCGGCTGCCGGGTTATACCGAATACGAGAAATATCATATCGCCAAAGATTTTCTGGTTCCCAAACAGGTCAAGTTAAACGGTCTCGAAGACCGCAAGGTTCAATTCACCAAATCGGCCTTGTCGACCATTATCCAACGCTATACACGCGAAGCCGGTGTCCGAAACTTGGAACGTGAAATTTCATCTATCTGTCGGAAGGTTGCCCGGGAAATTCTAAAAACAGATGCGGATAAGGTATATCGTATCACGGGCAAGACGGTTCAGAAGCTATTGGGACCGCCACCGTTCAAGCATAGCCAGATCGAGGAAAAAGACCAAATCGGCCTGGTTAATGGTCTGGCCTGGACCCAGGTGGGGGGTGAGCTTTTGGCTGTGGAAAGCCTGATGATGCCGGGCAAGGGTAAGCAGATCGTCACGGGCAAGCTGGGTGATGTCATGAAAGAGTCGGCCCAGGCAGCGGTCAGTTATGTGCGGTCGCGCGCCAGACAGCTCAGGATCGACGAAGAGTTTTATAAAAATTACGATATCCATATTCATATCCCGGAGGGTGCCATTCCCAAAGACGGACCCTCGGCCGGTATCACCATGTGTACCTCGATTGTGTCCACCTTGGCCAAACGGCCGGTATTCCGCGATCTGGCCATGACCGGCGAGATCACCTTGCGGGGCCGTGTTTTGGCCATTGGCGGTTTGAAGGAAAAGATTCTGGCAGCCCATCGGGCTGGAATCAAGAAGATCTTGATTCCCAAGGAAAACGAAAAGGACCTCAAGGATATTCCCAAAACAATTTCCAAACAGCTTGAGATTGTTCCGGTGGAACATATGGATGAGGTTTTGAGCCATGCCTTGATTCTGAAGGAGGGCGAAACCACTTTTCAACGCAGTGACATGCTGTTTGACATGTCCGCGGAGGAGAGGCCGGAGGATCGCACATCCATTAATTAGACATATTCAACCGAATGAATTTGCTTGAATATTTTTTAATTGACATTGATATTCAATGCTGGTACCAGTACGATCTTTGAAGAGCTAGCCAGTATTCAAATTGTGGGCGGGTAGCTCAGTTGGGAGAGCACCGGCCTTACAAGCCGGGGGTCACAGGTTCAAGCCCTGTTCCGCCTACCAGGAATTGCTGGCGCAATTCACATTTGGCTATTTACTTTGAGCCTATGGCCGCGACTGGCAACAGGCTATCAGCTAACAGTAAAACCACAGGTTTTTTCGGGGGCGTAGTTCAGTTTGGTCTAGAACGCCGGCCTGTCACGCCGGAGGTCGCGAGTTCGAGTCTCGTCGCTCCCGCCATAATAATAACAGGCACTTAGAATCAATTCTGAGTGCCTGTTTTATTTCTATAGCGAATGTCAAAAATATGTTCCGTTATAAAATGGCTGAAAAGGCGTCCCCTTTTGACGATATGGGAGCGGTAATCTGACAACCGCTATAAGCAACGCAATACCCAACATGCATGACAGAAAAATGGTTCTCACGATAAAATTTAGCTTTGGGCCTGAATATCTATCGAAATAACACGGGTTCCATCTGTCGATTGTCCGTCAATTAAATTATTGACATAATCAAAGTCCCAATATTCCAGAAGTACCGGCGAACCTTGCAGGGCCACATTGAGGATGGCCGATGAAATTCCGAAAGTGCCTTCAGTGCCCATGGTTGTTGTACCGACCTGGAGATTGAACGCATTCTGCACAAAAACCGATCCCACATTCTTGGGAGGTCCGGTTACAAGCTCGACATCGTACTGGTAGGATTTCTGTTCAATCAAGAATAGATTCCCAAGGAAATCATAATCGTAATAATCGATGATGATATTCGCCCGACCGTAATATGTCGTGGTATCCACAACGCCGCCCGAGTCGTTGTTGTCCTCTGAATCTGAATCTCCGTTTCCATCACCACCGGGACAGCCTGCAACCAACAACAAACAGAACAGTCCCATAACAAGGCCAATAATGGGTTAACTTTTGGATTGCCGCATGATCGTCTCCTATTAGTCAAGCCGCAAAGTTTCGATGTATCGTCGAACAAGTTAGGCAAATATACAGACACACCGAGATTCGGTTTGTTGAATAACGGGTGAAAAAATGGGCTACTATGAAACAGAAGGCTTTTATTGAAATGTTATCGTTCAATTTGTGCCTTCCACACTTCTTTGGGAAATGTCTGATACGTGCCGGGCCATAGATATTGAAAATATTTATAACAGTGTGACCGGATCTGTCAAACCCGTGTGGTAATCTGTGTGAAAATAAACAAAAGGAGCGCAAACATGATTACACAAGAAATTTACACAGACTACAATGACCATTTTGAATATTTTGGGAACACTGAGATCGAACATATCCGCAAGCAGGGTGAAACTGTCATTAAGCACGACTGGATTAATTTTGACAGTGTTGATGAGGCCATGGAATTTTTCAATGATAGATGCGGGGAATGCGGGATGGGCGTGGGGTATTGTGCGTGAGATTGGTGCTTTCCGATAACCAGGCTTAATTTTACCATTTGACTTCATCGCTTTGTAAAATAGCCGCGAGTGCCCCCATGATTTTTGTCACCGACTTGTACTTTGTAATTTCGATAGGCACCCGGATTGTTGCCTTCATCTCCGACCCCCTGAGTTACCAATAGGTGAACATCCCCTACAAACTTTTCTGTTACGTCTAAAGGCCCCCCAGGATCATTTAATGTTTGCACGAAATCATATGCAGCTTTGAGATTCAATATTTCTTTCGCATCTTTTAGAACATGGTTTTGACAATTGCCATCGGTTCGCGTTAGGGTCTTTTGCTGATGATTCGCCTTTCTTTCGATATGCTGTATTGGCTACAGGAAGGTTCAATTCGGCGAACGCCGCGTCGAAGACTTTTTGCGGGGAGCTTTATTGTGGTTGTTCACATGTCAATTTTTTAACGAGGAGCATCGATGGCAGTTAGACGGAAACTTGTGACCATTGGCGGCGGCAGCGGGCAATTTGCCCTGTTGTCCGGATTGCGCGAGCTGGCGGGTGTCGCTATTACCGCCGTTGTTTGCATGGTGGATTCCGGCGGCAGCACCCGTCGCCTGCGGGATGAATTGGGAATCCTACCACCGGGGGACATCTTGAAATGCGTTCTGGCGCTCTCGCCCCATCCCGATATGGTGCGCAATCTTCTGCTCAAACGTTTTGTCAAAGACCGGCGCCTTTCCGGCCACAATGCGGGTAACATGCTGCTTACCATGCTTTCGCGGTATACAGGCAGTTTTCCGGCAGGGATCAATGCACTGGCGGAAATACTGGAAGTTGGCGGAACGATCCTGCCCGTAACCATTGACCGGGCAACCCTGGTGGCGGAACTGACTGATGGGGCCAGGATATATGGTGAGGCTGCCATCGATATGCCCCGGGGTACCCAACGGGAACAGATCCGGGATGTATATCTGGTGCCGCACCATAGCGACGGCATTTCGGTCTACCCGCCGGTTTTAGAGGCGATCGACCAGGCCGACTATATTATCATCGGCCCCGGTGACCTGTTTACCAGCATCCTGCCAAACCTTATCGTTTCCGATGTAAAAGAAGCGCTGCAGGCCACACAGGCAAAAATCATATTTATCGTCAACATCATGACCAAATTTGGCGAAACACACCAGTTTGCCGGTCGGGATTTTGTTGCCAAGCTGGAGGAAACCATCGGTAAACAGTTGGATTACATCGTGCACAATTCCAAAAAACCTGCGGAAAAAGTGCTCCGACTTTACGCAAAACAAAAGGCACGTTATGTGGAGGTGGATCGCAGACTGCCTTTCTGGCAAAACCGCACCATCCACGCTGCCAATATATTGGATACCACCGGCGGCATCGTTCGCCATGATTCAACCAAATTAGCCGCCTTATTGCAAAAAATTATGATCTAATGGATAATTGATTCCTGCTTGCCCCTGAAAACGATTCACACCCAGGCCATTTTTCTGTGAAAGGTTGAATCCGGAATTGGAAGGATTTCGGAATGTTGACCTTTCGAATAGGCGCACCGGCGTCGCATTTCATAAAATCGTGGAAGACAACTTTATTTCTGTTGACAAATATATTAGAACACTAGTATATCAGTAAGTATCTTATTTAATACCGTTCATCCAATCTTTCTAAAGCAGCCCGGATACGCGAAAGGATGTTGCGTCTGGTATGGCCCCAACCAACCTCAATCACCATCAGCTATTGCGAACCCAGGTTTACGAATATCTGCGTGAGGCCTTGCACAACGGCAAGATTAAGCCCGGGATGTTTATCAGTATCAATCAGGTGGTTAAAGAACTGGGTATGAGCCGGACACCCTTGCGGGACGCTTTGCTGCAGCTGCAAACCGAGGGATTTGTGACCTTTCTGCCCCAGCGCGGCATCCGCATCAACACCATAGACGATAGTGATTTAGTTGATATTTATGAAATGCTGGGGGCCCTCGATTCCCGGGCTTTGCTCTCTGTTTGTGGACAGCTAGGCCCCAGAGAAGTCGCGAAAATGAAAAAGATCAACGAGCAGATGCTGAAGGCGATTCATAAGAAAAGGTTTGATCGCTACTTTGAACTCAACCGGGATTTTCACAATGTGTACCTGGATCTTTCTACCAACAAGCCCCTGTTGAACCACGTAAATATTCTACGGCAGCGGCTTTTTGAATTCGGTGCCAAGGGGGACTGGCTGGAAAAGGTACCCCAACTTAATTACACGGAGCATCTGTCCATGATCGACCTGCTTGAAGCCGGACATTGTCGGGAGGCGGCGGACTTTATGCGGGATGTGCATTGCGCTATCAACTGGTAACTTCACCGCTGCATAAACGACATGGCAAGCCCTTGGCAATGACTTGTCGGTATCGCCTAGATCGTTCCGACAAACGCATTTGGTGGGTGCAATCCCAGGCGATTTCCAGGATCATATTTTTTCGTCATTTGATTAACCAAATAAGAAAGGAGGAAAGGAAAATGCAATTGATGATGAAATGGTTAACGGTATTTCTAGCGATGGTTCTTATGGCCGTGCCTGCGGGTGCTGCTGAGAAAAACATGGTCTATTCTTCACCCTACGGCATCACCACGCTGGATCCCAGCGTCTCCTATTCCACGGAACTGCGATACATGGCCAACATGTATGAAACCCTTATCAGGGTCAACCCACCGGGCAGCAAGGAGCTGTTCAGCTATGTCCTGGCCACCGGATTTACGGCTTCCGATGACAGCTTGGAATACACCTTTACCCTGAGAAAAGGGGTTAAATTCCATGATGGCACCCCTTTTACGGCCGAAGCCGTCAAATTTTCCATCGAGCGCACTAAAAAGATCGGTAAAGGAGCAGCTTTTATCTGGGGCGACCTGAAAGCGGTCCAGGTTATGGATGATTATACGGTAAAGATAATTCTGAAATCACCGGCACCACTGCCCGCCATCGCCGCCTCGGCCTATGCCTCCTATATCATGAGCCCTGCCGTGGGAGACAAGGGGCAGGAGTGGTTCGACGCGGGTAACGACGCCGGCACCGGTCCCTACACCCTGAAGAACTACAAAAGCGGTGAAAGCTGGATTCTGGCCAAGTTCGACGACTACTGGGGCGGCTGGAGCGGTAAGCATATCGAGAATATTCTGGTGAAATACACCAAGGATGCGCTGGTTCAGTTGACGATGCTGCAGTCCAACGAGGCCATGCTGGCGGCAAGGTTGCCCATCGACTCCTATGACAAGGTCAGAAAGGCGGCCAACACCAAGGTTCTCGACGGACCGAGTTATTTCAATTACATGGCTTTTTTCAACACCAGGCGTCCACCCCTGGATCGGCAGAATGTCAGAAAGGCCCTGGCCCATGCCATCCCATACGACGACATCATTGAGATCGGTTTTGACGGGGCGGCCACCCAGGCCCGCGGCCCTGTTCCCAAGGGGCAGTTCGGTCACACAGAGGATGTTATTCAGTATGAATATGA
>Ga0180436_10004157_pt1 | contig 13086 bp, 8 predicted proteins | sample SS_ome_2_FD_132434 | JGI IMG/M metagenome (GOLD analysis project Ga0180436, IMG submission 132434) | Hypersaline lake sediment archaeal communities from the Salton Sea, California, USA - SS_3_S_2 metaG | ecosystem: Environmental > Aquatic > Non-marine Saline and Alkaline > Hypersaline > Sediment...
GGCGGGTATTGGGTTGGAGATATTTATCACTGTACAGATGACACCGGAATTAATCATGGTGTCACAATTGTAGGATATGATGATGCTGGTGGGTACTGGATCATTCGCAACAGCTGGGGACCGTCCTGGAACGGGGATGGTTATTATAAACTGGCTTATGGTGAATGTGATGTTAACCTAGATGTCAGTTATGGGGTAATTGATCGCCTGGCAACTTTCAGCGACGTGGCAAGTTCACACTGGGCATTCTCATATATTGAAGCTATCGCTCAGGCTGGCTTGACGTCAGGTTATCCAGATGGGACCTATCGTCCAGAGAATAGTGTTACTCGAGCTGAAATGGCGGTCTTCCTTTTAAATGGTATGGGTGTATCTGTACCAGCTGTAGACGGCAGCCATCCTTTTTCAGACATTACAGGTCACTGGGCGGAGAAGTACATCGAAGAGCTTTTCGACCAGGGTATAACGGGCGGCTACCCGGATGGCACTTACCGGCCTGATAACCTGGTTACTCGGGCAGAGATGGCAGTCTTTTTGCTGAAGGGGATCGGGATCAGTCCTCCTGCAATCGACGGCAGTCATCCATTTACAGATATTGCTGCCCACTGGGCTGAGATGTTCATCGAAGAGCTTTATGACCAGGCTATCACAGGTGGCTATCCTGATGGCACCTACCGACCTCAAAACCTGGTCACCCGGGCAGAAATGGCTGTTTTCCTGGTGAATACCTTTAATATTCCATTGCCGCCGTAAAAATCATAGAATAATGGTTTTTCATCTCTCAATTATCCAATAGGTTCTTATTTTCTCGATCTGAATTGCTGATCATAACAGATCAGATTATCCCTATTTAACAGGCTGGCATAGATATTGCATATATATCAGCAATAGATATGTAAATTCCGGAGACCAGGGAATATTTTGCTAATTATGGTTTTCGCCAGACCATTTAGATAGGAAATCTATCATGAAGAAAGTAATAACGATTTTGATTATTGTTATTTGTTTTACCCTAATCGGTTTGATATTGCCTGCGGCGATGGCTGGAATTGATTTTGCCTTTGTTAAATCAATTGCAGCAGGAGCTGTTCAGATTGAATGGCAGGAAGTCCCCATCCAAACTTTTAAAGGAGAGGATGGTTGGCAGATCTTCCAGGATCCGGATTTTGGATTTGAAATTCAGTATCCTGATAGTGTCAATCTGGTATCTAATTATGATGGGAAAGCGCTAAATAGTGGTTTGAATTCTCCTAGCGAGGCGCCCGTTTGGAAATTCTCTTTGGTAGAACCCAAACTTTTTGAAGGGACAAATCTTATTGAAGCGTCGATTATTGTGAATATCTTGCCTGTTTTAGAAGGCCAAACGGATTGCTCAGCAATCAGACCAGGAAGTATTGATCGTTCTGAGATCGAGATTAATGGCAGATCCTATACCAATGACCTGGTGACGGAAGGTGTGATGGGGGAAATGTATGAGCGGAGAGTATCAAGTACGTATATGAATGCGGTCTGTTATGAAATTACAGAATTGATCCACTATCAAAATCCAGAATCCCTGATTGAAGATTCTTTTATTAGTTTTCCTCTTGAAGAAGTTCTATCCACCCTTGACCAAGTACGGGATACATTCCTAATCTTCGAGGTCAAAAATCCATTTCCTGACCACAAAACTCCGGTTTTAGCACCCTCAGATTACATAGACAAATCTCCTGATCAAGTGGGTGATGAACACGTTTATGGATTGGATGTGTCTCACTGGCAGGGTGATATTGGCTGGTTGAAAGTTGCCAACGCTGGATATGATTTTGCTTTTGTGAAAGGCACTGAAGGTAGAGGATGGACAGACGTTAAATTTCATACCAACATGGCAGAAGGTGAAAATGCCGGTGTTTATCTTGGTGTTTATCATTTTGCTCGTCCTGACCTGGGAAATACCGGCGCAGAAGAAGCAGAATATTTCTTGAGTGTTGTGGGAGATTATCTTGAAAGTGGTTACCTCAGACCTGTCTTGGATTTGGAAGTTCGTGGATCTTTAGGGGAAGCAGCCTTATCTGCCTGGGTTATGGAGTGGATGCAGACTGTGGAGTCCCGGACCGGTATATCTCCACTTCTCTACACCAATCTGAACTATATCAATAATTACCTCAACCACGCAGTGACTGAATACGGACTTTGGATTGCGTATTGGTCCTGTGAACCCAATCCGACTTTTTCAATTCCTCCTACTGGCGATTGGGGAGATTGGGATTTTTGGCAGTATTACGGGCCGGGAGGTTGTGGCAATAATGCCGGTTATGTGCCAGGTATTAGTACCAATATTGACTTGAATATCTTCAATGGGGTCCTTGCAGGCCTGAGTGATTTTGATGCGGCTTCCCCGCTCTGGGTATCATTAACCAGTGATACCTACCTGGCATCAAGCCCTTATTATGCGGACATCACAGCCGATGTCAATGGCGATGCCCAGGGGCCAATTGACTTTTATTTCTGGTGGGATTGTCCATCACTGGATACAGAATATGATCTGATAAATCCAGTATGTGGAGTTTTGCCTGAACCGTTAGACGGCAGCTGTCTTAAAAATGAACAGGGCATGTCCTGCAAGCAGGTCGAGACTGAAGTTATCGTTGCAGAACACACGTATACAGAAGTGGGTAACTTTACCGCGAAAGTTGTAGTCGAGCGGGGAGAATTCCCTCCAGCAGAAGACCGGTACAAGATTACAACGGTCAATCCAATCAAGGATATCAGGATTTTCCCAGACACTGGTTATGGGACCATGGATTATCCGTTTAATTTGTATACCCGGGTCTTTATCGATACATCAGCAGCGGGTTCGTTAATGGTGGAGATAATCCAGAACTCCTCAGGAGAATCCCTGGATAGTCTTTGTAAAGAAGTACCAGGAGATTCTTATCTGGAAGTGTTATTTGATCTGGAATTTACACATTCTACAGCTGAATCAGTTCCTTATTCTGTCTGGGCCCGATATCGACCGGGAGGGGGTTGCCCTATCGAAGACTCCAACCCGGATGATCGGTCCTGGGATTACAGCGTACTATGGGGATTGCCTGAAATAGAATTCCGCACGCTTGGTGGAAGTGCAGTTATTAACGGGGGAACGGATTTCCAAGGGGAAATTCGGATAACTCGAGATGTATCTCTGACCTATTCAGTAGAGAATAATTCCACATCTGTGCCCTTAAGCATATCTCAGGTGGACTTTGAGAATATTGAAAATGTATCCATTATCAGTTTTCCAAATAGTCTGGAAGTAAGCCCGGATGCTCAAGAACAATTTGAGATGGCCTATGTCGTTCAGGAAGTAAAACCATTTCATTTTGATATAGTATTTACTCATAATGACGACCAGAACAATCCCTATAGGATCACCGTTCAAGGAGAAGGGATCTCTCCCTTCGTGGATCTGGAAACGGATTTTTGGGCTTATGATGCTATCGAACAGCTTCGAATTCTAGGGATTACAACAGGTTGTCTGCAAAATCCTTCCCCAATGTACTGTCCAGAGGACCCTGTTATTCGGGCACAAATGGCTGTATTTATTGAGAAAATTTTACATGGAGCTTCTTTCTCACCCCCTCAGACAGAACCAGCATTTGAGGATATCCTTGCTCATTGGGCAGAATATTGGATAACAAAACTAAAACAGGATGGGATAACAAACGGTTGTTCACCCGGATATTTCTGCCCGGATGATGGTACTAGTCGAGCTGAAATCGCTGTATTCCTGGTCAGATTAAGGCATGGTGCTGGATATGTACCACCTGATGCGAATGGGACAATCTTTGGTGATGTGCCACGTGAGCACTGGGCAGCATCCTGGATTGAACAATTAGCAGCAGATGGGGGCACCAGTGGTTGTGGAAATGGGAATTTTTGTCCTGAGGAAATTGTCACCAGGGCAGAGATGGCGGTCTTCTTGAATAATTCGATCACCCAATTAGGTTTAGAATAAATGAACAAATAACTAGCCAAAATGGAGCTAATAAAAAGAGTATATTCCTTGTTATTAGCTCCTTTTTTTGATTTAATGATAAGTAGATTGTATTACTCTGGAAACCTTCATTACTGATTTTTGCCGGTAGTTGATCATTGTTGAGAAAGAATAACAGTTTTGATATGTAAGGAGTTCGGAATACTCCGTTTTAATGGAAGTTTTCCTTTATAATGAAAGAACCTGGATAATAGCCCAAAGAAGACTGATAAGTACAGTGTATTTCAAATAAATGGAAAAAAATCTGACATTTCCCAGGTTTAAATTACTATTTTTGATCTGTCTTGGTATCTTGGTCTTATTTAGTACTCCAGATCGGGTCCAAGCAGATGATGGTTCAGGCCGCTCAATGACTATTGAGGTAGAGTATACAGAATATGAATGGTGGCTTGTGCTCTGGGAAGATGATAGCCTGGTTTGTGATTTATATGTAGACCATCCTGATTCTCCAACCCCGAATGAAATATATATTCAATGCGGCAGCGAGATTTTTGATTCTTGGACTGAATCTGCACCTTGTCCAAAAGCTGAATCGAATCAAAACGAAACTTGTTCAGGTCTTTATTTGTTTAATGCGAACTCGGCATCAAAAACAAAAGAAATATCGGTTGATTTACCGATTCCAAGTATATGGATAGATTTAGTCGGCTGTGATTATCTTGGAGATAGTAAACTATGTGCTGAGATTCCCTCACTTAGTTTTACATCTGAAGAACCCTTGCCAAATGAATCAATTATTCAAATTCAGGGGACTTTGAATGAAATCCCATTTGCTTGTCAGAGCGGCTCATGTGAAATTCAGTTGAGAGCGACAAATCAAAAAGGCGTACCCATAGAATTTTGGGCTGATTCCAGTTATGGTGATAGCACCACTCATTACCAGGGCCGAGTTCGTGTATCGGAAAGTGGAATTACAGGTGAAGGAGAACCGGTTGGTTGGTTTGTGGACTTCATCAGTGAGCAAAGTGATTTTAGCAGCATCAAGGGTTGTGCTCAAATCTGGGAGTCTTTTCCAGCTTTGGGAACACCTCCAGAATGGCTGGCAAATCCAACACAAGCAAGTGTTCTTGAAACCAGTGAGCCTTATACTTACCTCGCTGGCCAATTGATCATGCAAGGGTATGTCGATGCATCTGAGTGTGATGGGTTTGGTTTGCTGGATAATGGATATGCTTCTCAGTGTGGCTTGGAAACTGCCAGACCCCTCGTTAATTTATGGCAAAACAATTTTGATAATATTATCATTCAATCTGCCCTTGAAAGCGGTATACCATCCCAGTTATTGAAGAGAATTTTCGCCAGAGAAACCCAATTCTGGCCAAAAACAACCAAACATCTTTATCTTGAGTATGGGTTCGGGCATATTAATGAATTAGGTGCAGATACAGCATTACTGTGGAATAATGATTTTTATGATCAATTTTGCCCGCTGATCTTAAAAGAAGATGTGTGTGAGACAGGATATGCTTTATTAGATGATTGGAATCAGGTCTTATTAAGAGGAGCATTATTATCTGAATTAGAAGTTGATGTGCCAGTTGCAGGAGAGGGAGTTGATTCCGTACAAGCACAATCCAGTATTGATATGTTTACGGAGACTATATTAGGGAATTGTTACCAAGTAGGTCAAATAATTAGAAATGAGCTGGATCGAACAGCTGGGGATGTGGTTTCTTATGAAGACCTTTGGCGGTTTACATTGGTTAATTATCATTCGGGGTCAGGATGTTTGGCAAACGCATTGATTGAGATCAACACTGTGGAAAATACGGTGAACTGGGAAAACCTTGCTGAAGCGTTGAAGACAGTTTGCCCAGATGCAATTGATTATGTCAATGATATTGTTTATTGATCTTGTTAATAATCTTAAATCTTCCTTACATTTCTCATCTAGAAGAATACAAAAAGATAACCATAATTTTACTGGATAAGATGGTTATTTCTCTGCCCCTTTGTAAAAATTGAGCTATTAATTCAGTAGCGTATCGGTTATATCTAGGCTATACTCATTTTTCAGATAATCTATAGGTGGAATTATATGGGTATTAGGAGTTACTTTACTCTTAAAGAATATCTCAGTCTTGAAATCAGCCATAAATTGATTCTCTCAAAACCAGGAGATCAATATTTAATCTCATTCCCAAGGTCAGGAAATACTTGGATGCGGACAATGTTAGGTGTATTGATCAATCCATCCGCAGAAGGAAATCCCGATTTTACCCAAAAACGGATACCCGGGATATCCATCAGTAGAATCCAAGATATTAGAAAACAAAGCCCTCCGAGGATAATTAAGAGTCATACCTGGTACCGGTCAGATATCTCACGAGCTGTTTATTTAGTGCGAGATGGACGTGATGTCTTAATTTCTTTATATCATTTTTATATAACTCGGGAAAATAAAAAGATTTCTTTTGCTGATTTCTATACAGCTTATTCCAAAGGGCACTATGGACAGCTTTGGCATGAGAACGTAGAGTCCTGGATGATCCACGGGAAAGAAAAAATGGAAGACGATCTAATGGTGATTCGCTTTGAGGATTTAAAATCGGATACGATTTCTATCTTAAGAGCCACCGCAGATTTTCTGGGTATCCCGTATGGTGAAGTTGAGTTAGCTCAAGCAAAGAATTGGGCTGATATTGATCGGATGAGAAAGATTGAAACTGAACGAAAGGGGCCAATTGAAAACAAGCAAGCTTCTTTTTACAGAGGTGGCAAAACGGGGGAATGGAAAAGCTATTTTGATTCCCGGATTGAAGAAGAATTTATCAAGCAGTCAGGGAGCGCTCTGGAGATAGCTGGTTATAAAGTATAGAATTACCAGCTCTTCGAAGCTGATTTAGGATGTGCCGCGGTCTCAACTCCTAACATATATGTGCCACTCTGAATATTCTCCAGATCTAGACTCCAGCTATGCCTGGCCATGCAATCTGGCTTATAATTAGTTGAGTCTCAGAAAATTGAAGATAGAATGTCCTTAGCTGAGGTTCAAAATAACATTGATCAGTAAAACAGCCATGAATTCAATTAATAAAATTGTCAAGGAATCAGGAATAAACTTCATTGGATCCCTTCTGGGCAATATCCTTGGTTATATCTGGTTAATGCTCATGGCGAGATATATCTCACAAGAAGACTTTGGTAGTTTCACATTGGCACAATCGATAATAAATATTTCGATGATATTTGTCCTTTTAGGCACACATAAATCTTTAGATCGATATATCCCAATCTATCACGCTGCTGGTGAAGAGGGGAAAATAAAGCATATCATTTGGATAACTTTTCAAATTGCTATAATAATGAGTTTTGTGGTGGGGTTTTCCCTCTTTGCCGGGAGAAATCTTATCAGCAATCAGGTTTTTTCCAATCCAACATTGTCAAGATTGCTGCCAATATTAATCCTTACCATTCCTTTGTTAGCATTAACATTGATTGTTATTTTTTCCTTTGGTGGATACAAAGAACTTAGATACTATGTTTATCTGAAACAATTCCTGGAACCAGCATTAAAGATTCTATTTATGATAATAGTTGCTGTTCTGGGTCTTGGAATAATCCAATGGACTTGGTTATACCTAATTGCTCTTCTCATTACAGCGGTTGCCGCTGGGTGGTTTTTATTCAATGGAATATTAAAACCGTTGGCCGATGTACCTGTTTCCCGGATAAATTTCCGAGAAATATTATCTTACTCATGGCCTATTAGCATATCGAGTATCTTAATATTGCTAATCGGGCAGATTGACTACATAATACTTGGAATCTACCATCCAGCTGCAAATCTGAGTATTTATCGAATTTATATTCAAATTGTCGCTTTGTTGAAGTTGATCTTAGGATCAATAGCCAGGATCTATAAACCCGTTATATCTGAATTGATCCCGGAAAAGAAATACGCAGAAATTAATAATACTTACGGAAGAATTTCAAAATGGGTACTGGCTCTGACAACATTAGGTGTTCTGGTGATTATTCTGTATGGAAACCGCTTGACCAGTTTATTCTTTACAGGTGCTTATTCTGTGTATCCAATGGCTTTGATTATCCTGGCATTAGGAACGTATTTAAATTCCGCTTTTGGACCCGAAGGTATGACTCTGGAAGCTTTTGGCAATACGAAATTGATTATGATTAACTCTTTAATCACTCTGGCTGTAAATATAGGTCTCGGTTTGTTATTGATACCTGAATTTGGTCTTGTGGGTGCTGCTATCGCTTCAGGCGTTACTCTTACCCTGGGTGGATTACTTGGTTTTCTGGAAATCAATTATTTATATAAAATGCAGCCATTTTCAAGCTACACACTAAAATTCATATTTATTGGTTTACTTACTGGCGGGGTGTTTGCCGGTTTTGATCTGTTGCTGAAATCGAATAGTATTTTCCACTTATTTTTATCAATCGGTTTATTGGTAATTTTTTATATTTCAGGCTTGCTTATAACGCGCTGTTTGGATGAAGTTGATCGAAACATAATTAATCAAATCATAACTCGTTTTACTCCCCAAAAATCAAATTGATATGGAAAAACAAACAAAAATAGTCGTGATCCTTGGAATGCATCGGAGCGGTACCTCGATGATCGGTGGTGTTTTAAAGACACTTGGTGTTAATTTAGGGGAAGATTCTCCAGGGAGACAAATATCAAATCCTTTAGGACATTTTGAAGATGGTGATTTTCTAGATTTAAATTGCGAAATATTGAAGGCGGGTGGAGGGTCTTGGGATAAGCCTCCTAATCAAAAACAAATTCAGTTAAATTTTGAAAAATATAAGGAAACGATAAGTGATTTGTTAGATAGAAGGAACAGGGATAATGCAGGAAAATGTTGGGGCTGGAAAGATCCCAGGACGTGTTTAACACTTGATTTATACGCTCCTTTCCTGAAGAATCCATATTACATCTGGGTAGAACGGAAACCAGAAGATATTGCGAAATCCTTATTGAAAAGAAATAACATACCAATTAATGAGGGCATAAAATTAGTAAAAAACTATCAAGGAAGAATCCACGATTTTTTTGCAAGGAACCCCGAATCGCATCTCCTGAAAATTTCATATCAACAAGTTCTTAAGGATCCAGACCGCTGGGTAGACCATCTTGTCAAATTCCTTGATCTAAATTCAGAAGATACACAAGTAAAGCAAGCTATTCAATTTGTTCTTCCTCGACACCAACTAAAGAGGGAAAAAATCATTTTTCAATTGAAGTATTACTTATCTCTTCCATATCGGGCACTGATGCGATTAATTAACAATAAATAATACCTGTCAAAAAGTAGACTTAACCATCCAGCAGTTCTATTATGTTAAATGCACACCGTGTGGCAATATTAATTCTGAATTGGAATAACTTTCTTGATACAAAAGAGTGTTTGGATTCTTTACGTGACCTCACGTATAAAAACTATCAGATCATTCTTGTTGATAATGGCTCGACGGATGGATCAGGGCTGAGGTTGAAACAGAATTTTCCAGATCTTTTACACCTGACCCTGGATGAGAATTTGGGGTTTGCTGGCGGGAATAACCATGGATTAGTGCATGTTCTTGAAGAAAGTTATCCCTATGTGTTATTACTGAATAATGATACTGAAGCCCTTCGAGGAGATTTTCTGACAGAATTAATCCGAGAACTCCAAATGGATGAAGAAATTGGCGCTATTGGTCCAAAAGTCCGTCAACCTGATGGAAGTCCAGAAGTAACAATCCTTCCCTATCCAACTATCAGAAATACTATCCAGAATACACGGGGAAGGTATACTCCGGATTTGGATAAAAAACAAGAGGTTGATAGTATTACAGGATGTTGTGTCCTTGTTAGAACTGAAACGATCAAACAGATCGGTTTCTTAGATGAGAATTATTTCATGTATGCAGAGGAAACCGAATGGTTCTATCGGATGAGAAAAGCTGGATGGAAAATCCTTTATCATCCGATAGAGAGCGTTTTACATAAGGGAGGTTCGTCATCTAAAAAGATTGATAATCAATCAATTTATATTGAGAGACGGGCAAATGTCATCTACACGTTAGTGAAAGGGCAATATAAAGTACAGGCTTTTTTCTCGGCTGGGTTAATGTTAATCCTCCTTTTTATCAGAATACTAAAGACGAAATTGACGAAGCAGCAACCGGATTCAAACCCATTTTCTTTTTCTATGATCTGGGAGCTAATTTCTGCTTTCCAAAGGAAGTGGGCATTAGCAGCAAAATTTTATAACAGAAAATAATCAGAAACGATTGAAAGAAATCAATAGACGAGGTTTATGAATATTCTTCAACTTACATCAGCACTGGTTCCGGAGTTTGGCGGCCCTGTCCGGACAGTGCCAGCCTTATGTTTTAACCAGGCAAAATTGGGGAATCAGGTTGATTTGCTGTACCTGGATTTTGGAAAACCGTATAAAACAATCGATCTCCCCTCTCATCCAAACTTAAGTTATCATTCGCTTAAGGTTGGACTAAATCTGGGAATGCGGCCAGTCATAATTCAAGGATATCGGGAAAAAATATTTGAAATAGCCCGAGGAAAAGATGATCTCATATTCCATGACAACGGAATCTGGTTGCCTTATAGTAGAGCCGTTCTCAAGGTTGCAAAATCAGTTGGGGCAAAAGTCATTACGACAACCCATGGTATGTTAGAACCTTGGGCTATGAGCTATGGCAAGATCAGGAAATATGCTGCATGGCATTTGTATCAAAAACAGCGGCTGAGAAAGAATAATATCCTTCAAGCAACATCACTTGAGGAGGCAAATAACCTCAGGAGACTTGGATTAGATCTTCCCATCACTATCATTCCAAATGGGTCTGATTTACCAGACTGGAAAGGGAAAAGCAAGAATACCAATTCGGATCAAAGAATAATTCTATTTCTCTCCAGAATTCATCCAAAGAAGGGATTACTGAATTTTGTTAACGGTATGGAGCAGTTAAAACCTGTTGGATGGAAAGCTGTTATTGCTGGGTATAATGAGGGAGGACATCAAGAAGTTGTCCAGGAAGCTGTCAAAAATGCTGGTCTTGAGCAACAATTTTCATTTATCGGTCCCATATCCGATAAACGTAAATGGGAGTTGTATCGTTCCGCGGATCTTTTTATTCTGCCCTCCTTCAGCGAAAATTTCGGCATGGTGGTGGCTGAAGCACTGGCATCTGAAACTCCTGTGATCACTACAAAAGGTACTCCTTGGAAAGACCTGGTTGATTATGATTGTGGCTGGTGGGTTGAACCGACAGTTCCTTCATTGACCAAGTGTTTAAGAGAAGCGTTTGCTTCAGATCCCGAGGATCTAATCAAAAAAGGGATTAACGGCCGCATCCTTGTGGAAGGAAAATACAGTTGGCCCGCTATCGCGGAAAAGGTAAACGATGTTTATCAGTGGATGATAGGAAAAAGTCAGAATAAGCCAGGGACGATAATATAGGCCAACGGACTTGGTTCAGTACATTGTGAGAAGGAAAAATCCGTGAAAGAATATTCTAAAATGCGCTGGATAATTTGGAATGAAATCCGCCGGTATTTAGCGATTCCCTATATTAGATTGAAATTCCTTATGAGTGGGATTCACTGGGGGAATAACTGGAGAGTGTTTGGCTCTCCAATTATCCAAAAATATAAAGGAAGCAAGATCAGAATTGGTGATGAATTAGTTATGCGCTCCTGGATCTCATCGAATCCGGTCGCTCCAAATCACCCTGTTTTCTTGTCTACTCGATCCTTGGGTGCTGAAATACTGATAGGAAACGAGTTTGGTATCACCGGTGGATCCATTATTGCGCAAAAAAGAGTGATAATTGGCGACCGGGTAATAGTTGGCGGAAATTGTCTTATCGCAGACACAGATTTTCATCCCCTGGATAAGGCTGTTAGAAAAGAATCCCCAAATTTGACCTTCGGAATGCCTATTACTATTGGTGATGATGTTTTTATTGGTACAAATTCAATTATATTGAAAGGCACTCAAATTGGAGGAGGAAGTATTATTGGAGCAGGCAGCATCGTATCAGGGGTTATCCCTGCGAATGTTGTTGCAGCAGGAAACCCTGCAGTTGTTATCCGCAATATTGAGTGATAATCGATAAAGAAACATGAATATATTAATAGTCCATATGCGTTATTATCCAGATGAGACCGGTACTGCACCGCTGGTTACTCAGCTTGCTGAGGATTTAGTGAGCGCGGGTGAGAACGTTACCGTGATAGCGAGCCTACCCCATTATGGGAGGACGAGTATTCATCCAGAATATAGCAATGCTGATGGTATTTTCAACCAAAGTGAAGAAAATGGTGTGAAAATACTGCGAACCTCTGTGTTTGTTCCTAAGCATCCAGGGTTATTTCAACGTGCTTGGAATTATCTCAGTTATAACTTCTTGTCAATCATTGCAGGGACTAAGGTAGGAAAAGTGGATGTGATCCTGGCCATCAATCCACCCATAACAACTTCTTTTTCTGCCTGGTTGATTTCAATATTTCGACGGGCTCCCTTGCTGGTAGGCATTCAGGATGTCTGGCCAGATTGTGTCATCAATGTCGGGAAACTAAGCAGCCCTTTTTTGGTGTTACCTTCCAGGATTTTGGAAAGAATTCAATACAGAATTGCAGATAAGATAATCGTTCTCTCTTCAGGAATGAAATCTAATTTAATGGGGAAGGGAGTTAAATCTGAAAAAATTGAGATCATAGCCAACTGGGCTGATACTGAAAATGTAAAACCACTCCCAAGGAATAATGAGTTTGTCCATGCTCATCAACTAGAGAATTTCTTTGTGGTTCTATTCGCAGGAAATCATGGATATATCGCTGCCCTGGATAATCTTATAGAAGCAGCTGAGCTCTTGAAAGAAAAAACGGAAATATTATTCATTCTGGCAGGGGAGGGAAGTGTCAAGAATGATCTGATCCTACAGGTTGAAGAAAAGGGATTGAAGAATGTCCGCTTCCTGTCAACGCAGCCAGAACAACAATGGCTTGAAATGCTTGCCGCTGCGGATCTGGCACTGGTGAGTTTGCGATCAGATCTGGCAGGGTTAAACGTGCCGAGTAAGGTTTACAC
>Ga0180436_10004158_pt1 | contig 13085 bp, 10 predicted proteins | sample SS_ome_2_FD_132434 | JGI IMG/M metagenome (GOLD analysis project Ga0180436, IMG submission 132434) | Hypersaline lake sediment archaeal communities from the Salton Sea, California, USA - SS_3_S_2 metaG | ecosystem: Environmental > Aquatic > Non-marine Saline and Alkaline > Hypersaline >...
GCGCCACGGCCCGGCGCGCGGTGTAGCCCTGCGCCGGGTCCATGTATCGGGCGATCAGCTTGTGCAGCCCGGCCCAGTGGCCCGCGATGATCTCGTCCGACAGGCCGACGGGAAATTCCGCGCCCTCGCCGCCCAGCTGGATATAGGCCGCACCCGCGACCGGTACCGCGCCAAGCGCCGCGAACCCCCCGCGTTCGGCGATGGCGGCCTCCAGAAACAGCTGCTTGTCGAAACGCTCCTGCTGTTTCTTCGTGGGTGGCGCGCCGGATTTGTAATCGTAGATCACGGCCCGCCCGTCATGGTGCAGGTCGATCCGGTCGGGTTTGGCCGTCAGGCGGAAATCGATGCCGTTCAGCGGGACGCCGCCGCGATCCTCGATCACCACGGGGCGGCCCGCGGCGCGGCGCGCGGCCTCGTCCCCGACCAGGCGCGGCGCGATCCGGGCAATCCGCATCCGCCAGAACCGGCGCGCGGCGGGCCATGCGACATCGTTGGCAAGCACCCGTTCGGTCACGGCGATCAGCCGTGCCTCGGCCTCGGCCGGGGTTTCGCCCTCGGGGGTTTCCTTGAGGAAGGCCTCGACGATCCCGTGCAGGATGGTGCCGCGTTCGCGGGCATCGGCGCTGGGGCGGATCGGGTCCAGCGGGTAAAGGCGCAGGATGTGGCGGGCATAGACCGCGTAGGGGTCGCGCACCAGGGTCGAGATGCCGGTGACCGCCAGTTGCCGCGGGCGCGCCGCCACGGGCGGGCGCGGTGCGGGCCGGGGTGCCGCGGGTTCCTGCGCCGCAGGCCGGTCCAGCGCGTCGGCCAGGGCCAGCCATGTATCGCCGCGCTCGCGCATCGCCGTCAGCGCCGCGGGCCCGCGCCGGTCGGGCAACCCGCCCATCAGGTTCACCAGCCGGTTCAGCCAGCGCGAGGGCACGGTTTCGGCCTCGGCATCGCGGCGGGCGCGCGACAGGACCACGCGTGGCGCCCCCACCGCCTGCTGGAAATCATGCGCCGCCAGCCCGATCTGCCGTTCGGGCAAGAGCAGCCCCGCCTTGATCCGCATCTGACGCGACAGCCACGGATCGGGCGGCGGCAATTGCGGCCAGATACCGTCGTTCAGCCCGGCCAGCAGCACCAGGTCGGCACCCTGCACCCGCGCCTCGATCGTGCCCCAGATCATGATATGCGGGTGCGGGGTTTCCGCCGACCGGGCCGATCCGGGGGCCAGCAGGTTGCCAAGAAGATCGGCCAGCCCTTCGGGTGCTACCGGGCCGCCATGGCCGGCCTCGGCCGCCAGTTCGGTCAGCAGGCGCCGGCATTCCTCTCCGGCATCGGCGCGCCACAACTGGCTGGCCTCGGCCGTGCCGTCGGGGCCGGCCGCCAATGCCTCGGCCGCCGTACGGAACCGGGCGACCTGATCGGCCAGCGGCGCCTCGGCGCCATCCGCCAGGGGCGGAAGGGTCCGGGCCAGCCAGGCGGCCCAGGAAGTTGCCGTTGCCGCATCATGCTTTGCCGCCCAATCGGCCAGGAAGCCGGGATCGGGGAAGGCCGGGCCATGGCGGCGCAAATGCAGTTCCAGGTCGCGCGTCAGGCGCAGATGCTCGCCGCGCATTCGACCCCCGGTCGCGGTCAGCGGGTGTTTGAGCAGCGCCAGCAACCCCTCGACACTCAGCGTCCGGCCTATCAATGCCGCCACCTGCCGCAGGAAACGGCCCGGCGGCGACAGGGCCAGCGGCTGGCCGGCGGAATCGTCGGGCCGGATGCCCCAGCGGCCCAGCTGCGCGGCAACGCGGCGGGTCAGCATCCGGTCGGGCGTGACCAGCGCGGCGCGTGTGCCGTCCTCGGCCGCGCGGCGCAGGATCAGCGCCAGCGCCGTCGCCTCACTCCGCGGATCGGGGGCCTCGATCAGGGTCACGTCACCGGTCGCGCTGACGAGATCGGGCAGTGTCGCGCCCTCGCTCAGCCATTGGTCGGTCACCGGCGCGGGCCGCAGCGCGAGCGAGACAAGGCGGTTGCGGTCGGGCGCGGGCGGCGCGGCATTCGTCCATGGCCGCAGGTCGCCGGGTTCCAGCCCCAGATCGGCCAGAAGCCGGGCGAAGCGGTATTGCGGATGGTCCTCGGCCGGAACCGGTCCTTCGGTCAGCCCGCGCCAGATCGGGCCGGGCATCTCGGCATCGACCCCCGGCAGCACCAGCGCGCCCTGCGGCAGACGTGCCACCGCCTGCATGAACAGCGCGGTCGCCCCGCGCGAGGCGGTCGATCCGGCCACGATCACCGGGCCGGGCGGCGGCGTTTCGACCCAAAGCGCTGCCAGCGCCTCGGCCGCGCGGCGCTGGCGCGCGCCGGCATCGGGCGGTGCATCGGGTTCGAAATAGCGGGCGACGATACGGATGAAGGCCAGGCTGCGTTCCCAATGCGCGGCGTGGTTTTCTGCGAAGCCGGGGCGGTCCAGCGCCTCGGGCGGCACGCCTTCCATCTGCATCTCGTCCATCAGGTCGGCCAGGCTTTCGGCCAGTGCCGCGGGGCCGGTGCCGGGGGCAAAATCGGGCTCGGCCTCCAACAGACGGGCGACGAGCTGGCCAAGCTCCAGCCGCCGGCGCAATTTGGGCACCGGCTGCGGCAGGCCCGGCAGCGGCAGGGTGGCAAGGTCGGTCACCAGCCGCAGGCGGGGCAACAGCCGCGCGCCCGACGCCTCCAGCATCTCGCGGACCCGGCGCTGCATTCGCCTTGTATTGAGCCACAGCGTGACCCGCGCAAGGTCTTCGGGCGTGCCCTGTCCGTGCCGGGCCAGAAGGCCGGCGACCAGTTCGCGCGGGAAATCCGCACCGGGGGGCAGGGCGTGGACGCTGCCGGTCATGCCGCACCCCGCAGCATCGCCTCGGCCAGGTCGATCCCCTCGGGATGCCCGACATCGGCCCAGCCGCCCGGATGGATCAGGCCGAAAAGCCGCCCCCGCGCCGCTGCCCGGTTCCACAGAAGGTTGAGGGAAAAGACGCGGTCGGAAATGTCGGCCAGCCCCGCCGGGTCCAGCATCTGCGCGCCGGTATAGACATTTTCGCCGCCGCGGCTCAGCCGCCCGGCCGCGTCCAGCGCGAAATCGCCTTTGCCAAGGTGGCCCGTGGCGCGCCCGGACGGGACCAGCATCAAGAGCGCGTCCATCCGCGCCGGGTCGAACGCCGCGCGCAGCGCGGTCAGCGGGTTGGGCCCGGTCCAGGCCGCATCCGAATTCAGCGTCAGCACCGGCCCCGGCGGCAACAGCGGCAGCGCGGCCTTCAATCCCCCGCCGGTATCGAGGATCGCGTCGGTTTCGTCGGAAAACACCACATCGCGGCCAGACAGGTGGCGGCGGATCATTCCGCCCAGGTAATGCAGGTTTACCACTGGCCGCGCCAGGCCCGCATCATCGCTCAGCGCCAGCGCGTGGTCGATCAGCGGACGGCCCGCGACCTCGATCAGGGGTTTGGGGCGATCCGCCGTCAGCGTCCCCATCCGCGTGCCAAGGCCGGCGGCGAAGATCATGCAGCCGGGCTCAGGCATCGATCGCGGCCCCCTCCGGCAGTGGCCCCAGCGCCTTGGCCAGGCTGGCCAGGTCCGGATGCGCGAGCGCCGCGCGCAGATGGCCCAGCACCCGCGGCACGAAGCGCAGGTAACCGGGCTTTCCGGCATCCGCCAGCCGCGCGAAGACCCCTAGGATGCGCAGGTTGCGCTGTGCCGACAAAAGCGCGGCCGCCGTGGCAAGGCGGTCCGGCCGTGCGCCGGTCGCGGCGGCGAAACGGGCCATCATCCTGTCCGCCAGGCCCGGCGGCAGGTCGCGCCGTGCATCCTGCAGAAGCGAGACGACATCATAGGCCGGGTGCCCCAGGAACGCGTCCTGGAAATCCAGAAGGCCTACCATGGCCGGCCCCGTACGCTGCGGCAGCCAGATCAGGTTTTCGGCGTGAACATCGCGCAGGCAGATCACTTGCGGCGGGTCCAGCAGGTTGGCCGCAAGTGCCGTGACCGCCGCTGGCACGGCAGCCGCGCGGGCCGGGTCGATCCCCGCGCGGGGGGCGAAGGCCGCCACGAACGGGCCGGTCAGCGCACCCAGTTGCGCGGCGTCCCAGGCCGGCAGGCCGTGTGGCGGTTCCGTGCGCTGAAGCGCGGCGAGGGTATCGATCGCGGCGGAATAGAGCCGTTCCGCCGCATCCGCGTCGCGGTCCAGCACCCGCGCGAACAGGTCGTCGCCCAGATCCTCCAGCAACAGCAGCCCGTCCGCCGGGGCGGCGGCAAGAACACGCGGTGCCGAAAATCCCCGATCGGTCAGCCACAAGGCCAGGTCCAAAAAGGCCGTCGTTCCTGCCGCATCGTCGCCGGCATCCATCAGGACGGCGCGTGCATCGCCCTGGGCAAGGCGTGCATAACGCCGGGTCGAGGCATCGCCCGCAAGCGGCGTCCGCGTGGCGGCGCCCCAACCGGCATGGGCCAGGAAGGCCGCGATCCGGGCCGCGCGGTCAGACATGGTCGATCCCGGCCAGAACCGGCTGCCAGCGCGGATCGGTGGCGGAAATGGTCAGATGCCGCGCTTCGCCCGTCGCTTCGGCCGCGAAATCCAGCCACAGGGCACCGGGGGGCATCTCGTCCCCCAGCCGGTCGGGCCATTCGACCAGGGTGATGGCGTGGGCGAAGGCGTCGTCCAGCCCCAATTCGTCGCAATCGCGCGGGCCGGCCAGGCGGTAGAGATCGGCATGCCAGATCTCGGCCCGCCGTGTCGGATAGGTCTGAACCAGGGTGAAGGACGGCGAAGGCACATCCTCGATCCGGCCCTCTTGGGCCAGCGCATGCTGGATCAGGGCGCGGGCGAAGGCCGTCTTGCCCGCCCCGATCGGCCCGGACAGGGCAATCACGTCGCCCGGCCGCAGATGCGGCCACAACGCCTGCGCGAAGGCCGCCGTCGCGCCTTCGTCTGGCAGGCGCAGGCTGCGCGGTGTCGGAGCGGTTCGGGCCGGATCGGGTTGCATGGCGCGATCTTGGCCCGCCGGCCGGGGGGCCGCAAGGTCGGCCCGGCGTCGAAGCCTCATTCCGTGTCGTCTTGCCGGCAAGCTGCCTTGCGCCGCGGGGCCAGCGGCGCGGGCCCGGCCGTTTCGACCCGGAATTCCACGACAATCCCCAGGCCGGCCAGGGAACCTACCCGAAGCGACAAGATCCGACCGTCCGCCAGGATCACCCTGTCGGACAGCGCGTTGCGCGACGTCGGGTCGGCGGACATGGCCCGCACCGCGGCCCAGACCGGGCTGGGCCGGCAGCGCGATTGCCAATGATCGAGCGCCGCGTCGAAGGGCATGTCCTGCCCGGCGTCGAGGCCCCAAAGCCTGGCATAGGCCGGTGTCTGAACCGCCGGTGCGCCGTTGGTGCCGAAGACCGCGATGACCCGGTCCATCGCGCCCAGCGCGGCCTCCAACAGATCGCCGCGGGCCTTCAGGCCACGGTTGCGCGCCGTCTCGCTGGTCACGTCCTCCAGCATCAGGGCGATGCCGCCCTGGCTGTCGGGCTGACCGGTCAGGCGAAAGGTGCGCCCCGAGGGCAGGGGCCACAATTCGGTGTAATGGCCGGCCTCGGCCGCACGTTCGATATCGGCCAGCCGCCGCCGCCATTCGGCATAGTCGCGGGGTTCCGGGATCATCCGCAATTCGCGCAGCCGGTCCAGCACGGCATGCAGCGTGGGCCGCCGGGCAAGGAATTCCGGCGGCAGCCCGGTCAGGTCGCCCAAAACCGGGTTGAACAGGCTCAGCCGCCGGTCGCCATCGAAGATCGCCAGCCCGACGGGCAGATGCGCGAAGGTGCGTGACAATGTCTGCATGAAGCCCCGCAGCGAGGTTTCCGCACGGACCAGCGCGTCCACGGGCAGGGCGAAACCGGCATGCCCGCCATCGGCAAGGCGAAATCGGCGGATTTCGTACCAGTTGGGCGGCCCGTCGCGCAGGGGGTGATGCACGACGCGCTGGGCTTCGGGCGGCCTGGGTCCGGCCGGTTCTGGGAACGGGCCGGGCGGTGGCCAGGACGTCGGTTCATCGGCATCGCCGTTTCCGGCGGCGGCCAGGTAGGCGCGGTTGGCCCAGTCCAGCGCGCCGTCCGGCCCGTTGCGCCACAGCGGAAAGGGCGCGTTGTCGGCCACCGAGTGCACCCGTCCGGCGGCCTCGGCCATCAGTGCGGCGACAAGCGGCAGCAGCGGCGCGCCGTTGCAGGCCCCCAACGCCATGTGCAGCCCGTCGCCGGTGCGTCGCAGGCCCAGCCGCGCCGGCGGCGGCCCGTCGCTCGTCAGGTTTGTCGCCGCGTCCTCGGCCAGTGCGGCGACCCGGCTGGCTAGATCGGGAAAGCGCGGGGTCAGGAGGGCGGTGACGCGGGCCAGATCGTCGCCCGCCATCGGGGAAAGCCCCAGAACCTGACGCCCCGTCGGGCAGGTCCGGACCAGATGGCCACCTTGGAAAACCATCTCCAGCCATTCGTCCGGTGCCGGCCGGTCTGCGCGCCGCCCCGGAAGCGGCAGAAGCGATACCGCCACAAGGGCCACGATCCCACCCAGAACGCCCAGCCCGGCCACAATCAGCACGTCGAGCGCCGTCACCCCGCACCCCGAAACAACTAAAAGTTGTACAAACCTAAACGAAAAAACAGGGGGCTACAAGGGTGTACGCCCTAGGCGAACGGTCGGTTGAGGCCCAGCGGCGCGGTGTCGGCCTCGATCCGTCCGCGGGGCCAGACGACCTCGACGATCGCACCCGATCGCGCCGGCTGTTCCTCGGCCGTCAGGAACGGATCGCTTGCATTGGTGAAGGTCAGTTCCGCGCCGGTCCGTTCCAGCAGCGTCTTGGCGATGAACAGGCCCAGGCCCATACCCTCGTATTCCGGTCGCTTGCGCTGGTCGCTCTCGGACCGGCGGCGGCGCATGAACGGGTCGCCGATCCGGCCCAGCAGATGCGCCGGAAACCCCGTGCCGTCATCGACGATCCGCAGGCGGATGCGTGTCTCCGTCCAGTCGGCCTCGACCCAGACATTGCCTTGCGCGAAATCGACGGCGTTCTGGATCAGGTTGCGCAACCCGTGGATGATTTCGGGCTGGCGATGGATGACGGGTTGATCGCCGCCTTCCTCGTCCGGGGAAAGATGCAGAATCTTGCCCCGGTCGGCATGCGGTTCCGCCGCCTCGCGGATGACGGCGCCCAGCGGTGCGCGGCGCAGATGCAGGTCGTCCTTCCCGGCCCGGCCCATCGACCGCAGGATGTCGCGGCAGCGGTCGGCCTGTTCGCGGATCAACTCGGCATCCGCCTTGCAATCGGGATCATTGGCCAGTTCGTCGGCCAGTTCGGAACTGACCAGCTTGATCGTCGCCAGCGGGGTGCCCAGTTCATGCGCCGCCGCAGCCACCACGCCGCCCAGATCGGTCAGCTTCTGTTCCCGCGCCAGCGCCATCTGCGTGGCCAGCAATGCCTCACCCATCGAGTGGATTTCGGATGCGACGCGGCCGGCATAAAGCCCCTGGAAGACAACGCCGATCACGATCGCCAGCCAGAACCCGAATTCGAAGATGTCGGGCACCAGGATCGGCGTGCCGTCGCCCATCGTCAGCGGCCGGTGGACAAGCGCGACGATGCTGATCATCGCGATGGTGGCAGCGCCCAGGAACAGGGTGGAGCGCAATTGCAGCGCCGTCGCCGCGATGGTGGCGGGCGCCAGAACCAGAAGCGCGAAGGGGTTGTTCAGCCCGCCGGTAAGATAAAGCAGGACCGCGATCTGCGCGGTATCGAACAGCAGGATCAGTGTCGCCTCGATATCCGACAGGCGCCGGTTCTCGGGAAAAACGAAGGTCGCCACGAGGTTGGTGATCACCGCCGCGCCGACTGCCATGAAGCACAGGCCCAGATCCAGCGCGATGTCGTAGAACCGGTCGGCCACCGCGATGGCCGAGATCTGGCCGAAAATCGCGATCCAGCGTACGAGGATCAGCGTGCGCAGACGTACCCAATCGTTCTGCATCACGCGCCGGGCAACATCTGGTGCGGTATCGGTCATTCTGGGTCCAGTTGTCACAGGCGCGCGCGCCGAACTTGAATAGCGGGCGCAGATACATGATTTATGGCATTCGATTTATGGCCCGCATTCCAAGGAGGTGTCCATGCCCATCCCGACCCGCATCTACGCAATCGGGGCGGCCGCGCTTGTCGGTCTTGGCCTTGCGGCGACGCTCGCGGTAACCACGATGCAGCCGGCCGACCAGTTCGAGGCCTGCCGCGCCAGCCGGGTGGCGGGCGGAGCCGGCGCCATCGGCGGGCCTTTCACGCTTGTCGACGAAACCGGAAAGACGGTGACCGACAAAGACGTGATTACCGGGCCCAGCCTGGTCTATTTCGGGTATACTTTCTGCCCGGATGTCTGCCCGCTGGACAATGCGCGAAATGCGATGGCCGTCGAAATCCTGGAAGAAGACGGATACATGGTGACGCCGATCTTCATTTCGATCGACCCTGAACGCGATACGCCCGAAGTGATGGCCGAATTCACGGATGTCATGCATCCGCGCATGGTCGGTCTGACCGGTTCGGCCGAACAGGTCGCCGCCGCATCGAAAGCGTATCGAACCTATTATCGCAAGCAGGATGGCGATCCGGAATATTACCTGGTCGACCATTCCACGCAGACCTACCTCGTATTTCCCGAACACGGCTTTCTTGAATTCTTCGGGCGTGACGTGACGCCCGAACAGATGGCCGAACGGGTGGCCTGTTTCGTGGACGCCGCCGGCTGACATGGCGCGTCCCCGCCGGGCCAAGCCCGGCGACCTGCGGGAAAAGTCAAATTGACCCCGGCGCAGGGGCGCCCTAGAACCATTGAAACGAGTAACCGAAGGGAAGATTATGGCCGATGACGCTTTCGCGGACCTGGGCCCGGATCGTTCGCTCCTGCTGGTCGATGATGACGAGGCCTTCGTCAAGCGGCTAGCCCGGGCGATGGAGAAACGGGGCTTCGAACCCGAAACGGCCGAAAGCGTCGCCGCCGGCAAGGCGATCGCCACAGCGCGGCCGCCGGCCTATGCCGTGGTCGATCTGCGGCTGGAGGATGGCAACGGTCTCGACGTTGTCGAAACGCTGCGGGAAAAGCGCCCCGATTGCCGCTGCGTGGTTCTCACCGGTTACGGCGCGATCGCGACGGCGGTGGCCGCGGTCAAGATCGGCGCAGTCGATTATCTCTCGAAACCCGCGGATGCCAATGACGTGACGAACGCGCTGCTGGCGCGGGGCGAAAGCCTGCCGCCGCCACCGGAAAATCCGATGTCGGCCGATCGCGTGCGTTGGGAACATATCCAGCGGGTCTACGAATTGTGCGACCGGAACGTTTCCGAAACCGCGCGCCGTTTGAACATGCATCGCCGCACGCTGCAGCGCATTCTTGCAAAAAGAAGCCCGCGCTGACCGAAAAGACAGGTGAAATTCAAACCCCTTGCTTTCGTCAATTTATCTGATCCATATTCCGGATCAGACAAGAAAACGGGGTATTCATGAATATCGATCTCGAAAAGCTATCGCTCAAGGAATTGAAGGAACTGCGCAACCAGGTCGAAAAGGCCATTGCGAGTTTCGAAGAGCGCCGCAAGGCCGCCGCGGTCGCCGAGCTTGAGGAACAGGCAAAGAAGCTGGGTTTTTCCCTTTCGGAACTGACCGGCGCGGCCAACACCCGCAAGCGCAAGCCCGCGGCCCCGAAATACGCCAACCCGGACGATCCCGCGCAGACCTGGACCGGGCGCGGCCGCCGCCCCCGCTGGGTCGAGGCGGCGCTGGCCAAGGGCAAGTCGCTGGACGACCTGACGATCTGACGGCTCAGCCGGAATCCAGTTCGGCCATCAATTCCCGGTGGCGGGCCGTGTAATCGGCCCGCACCAGTTTCGGGGGGCGCAGATCGATGCGCTGCCCGCCGACAAGGTCGGCATCCTGTTTTCCGAAAAATCGTGTCGCCTCGGCTTCGGAAAAGCCGGCGATCTGCACCGCTTCCAGCCAGGCCGAAACCTTGTCGGCCTTCTTGATCGCGCGTTTGATCGACACGGGCAGCGTTGCGGGCAGGCCAAAGCGGATATGGATCGCGGCGCTCAGTCGCCGATCCAGTTCCTCGTAACCCGGTCCGACCGCGGCCTTCACCGGGCTGATCATGTCGCCGATCACGTATTCCGGCCCGTCATGCAGAAGCGCCGCAAGCTTCCAGCGCGCCGCGATGCCGGGGTTCATCCGCGAAAACAGCCGTTCCACCAGCAGCGAATGTTCGGCCACCGAATAGGGAAATTCGCCCCGCGTTTGCCCGTTCCAGCGCGCCACGAAGGCAAGGCCGTGGGCGATATCCTCGATCTCGACATCCACCGGCGTCGGGTCCAGCAGGTCGAGCCGCCGGCCCGACAGCATCCGTTGCCATGCGCGTTTCATTGCGCCCCCGTTCCGGACATGCCGCAGGCGGCAATACGCGCGCGGCGATCGGTTTCCAGCCGCGCGAGATCGGCGAACAGCCGGTCATGCAAGGCGTCGAGGGCAGCGACATGGCCGTGCCACATCCGGTGCCGGATGACCCAATCCAGCCCGGCGCGCTTCATCGCCGCCAGCTTGCCATCATCCGCCGACAGGGTCCGCAGGTGCCGCGCCCAGTCACGCGGCCGGTCCGCCACCAGCATCAGGTCGCGCGGCACGTCGGTCTGTGCCGCGGCCTCGGCCGAGACGATGGGGATGGTTCCATGGGCGAGGCATTCCACGATCTTCAGGTCCGACTTGCAGGCATTGAACTCGGTTTCTGTCAGCGGGCACAGCGCCGCATCCGCCGCCAGCATCTCGCGCCGGTAATCGGGATAGTCAAGGAACGGCATGCTCCGAACGGACTTTCCCAGTCGTTCGGACAGGCGCGGGGCGTGGATCGCCGAAAGGTCGACCGCCAACGTGCCCGCTGCCAACGCGGCCTCGAGGGCGCCGCATTGCGCCTGCCAGTCGGCCTCGCGGTTGATCGCCGCGAACAGCACCCGCAACGGTCCCGTGCGGCCGGCAAGGATACGGTCGCGCGGGGCGGGCAGGTCGAAGACCTGGTTGGGCAACAGATGCACATGCGGGTTCATCGGGCGCACCACGTCGAACAGTGCCGGCGCCGTCACGGTGACCGCATGCGCGGTTCGGATAGAACGGAAATCGTTGGCGCGCTGGGCTTTCAGAAAGGCGGGGTGATCGTCGAGATCGTGCAGGATCAGCCAGCCAGCATCGGCCAGAACGTCCAGCCGCTGCCAGACCTCGCTGTCCTTCGCCGGATGCAGGCGGTAGGTCACGATGATCCCCGGTTGCCCGCCGGGACCCGGCAGCACGAATTCGCCCAGGCTGCAACGCGAAGCGACCGGCCGGTGACCGGACAGCGCCTCGATCGGCTGCAGCAGGCGGATCGTCGACAGTGACAGGGCCGCGCCGCGGATGCCGATGGCAAAGACCCGGCGGGCCGGGCGCGGCTGGCCCGCGCGCAGCGTGAACAGCCACTGCATCGGCCGGATTTCGTCGCGCACCCTGTCGGGGTCGAGCCCAAGCGCCGCGCCCGCCTCTGCCAGGGCGGCAAGGCTGGCACGCGCCCTGGGCCCGCGATCGCTTCGGGCCAGACGGGGCAGGACGGATTCGACCGCGAAGCCGGCCTTGTCGAACATCGCCTTGGCGGTGGCGCGGGTAAAGAACCGCAGGTGCGTGCGGTCCAGCAGCCCGGCATCGCGATAGGTCCAATCGCCGGCCAATTGCCCCCGGATCAGCGACCAGTGCGCCGCGTTGGGCAGGCAGATCGTCGCGCCCCCACCCGGCCGCATGCGGGCGCGCAGCGCCGACAGCACCGCCCAGGGGTCGCGCAGATGTTCCAGCACGTCGCCGATCACCAGATGGTCGATCGGTGCACCCGCCAGCGCGGTGTCGAGCGCCGCCAGCGTTTCCGGCATCTCGATGTCGCCCTCGACCACCGCGTTTAGCGCGCTTCGCGCCGCCTTGGCGGCCGCGGGGTCGAGTTCGACCCCGATCACCCGCGCCATCGGCGCCCGCAGCCGCAGCACCGCCCCCAGCGCGCCCGTTCCGCAGCCCAGTTCCACGATCGTCGCGGCCGTGACATCCACACGGGCCAGAAGCTCGCGGTTGACCTGATCGAAATACCCCATGCACCCCTCACGCAAACACGCCCCGGTCCCGTCACGCCGGGATCAGGTTTTCAGCAACCCTTTTCGGTGATACGGGACCGGTACCCGAAAAGGAACGGAGCCATTACGCCCATGTCGGCCGATTACATCATCCGCAACATCGACCTCGCCGAGTACGGCCGCAAGGAACTCGACATCGCCGAAACCGAAATGCCGGGCCTGATGGCGCTGCGCGAGGAATACGGACAGACCAAGCCGCTGAAGGGCGCGCGCATCGCCGGGTCGCTGCACATGACGATCCAGACCGCGGTGCTGATCGAAACGCTGGTGGCGCTGGGCGCCGATGTGCGCTGGGCCTCGTGCAACATCTTCTCGACCCAGGACCATGCCGCGGCGGCGATCGCCAAGGCCGGCGTTCCGGTCTTTGCCGTGAAGGGCGAAAGCCTCGAGGAATACTGGGCCTATACCGACAAGATCTTCCAGTTCGCGGACGGCGCGAACATGATCCTCGACGACGGCGGCGACGCGACGCTTTACATCCTGATGGGCGCGCGCGTCGAGGCGGGCGAAACCGACCTGATCGCGGTTCCGACCAGCGAGGAAGAGGTTTGCCTGTTCAACCAGATCAAGAAGCGGCTGGCGGAAACCCCCGGCTGGTTCACCAAACAGCGCGACGCGATCCGCGGCGTCAGCGAGGAAACCACCACCGGTGTCCACCGGCTTTACGACCTTCACAAGAAGGGGCTGCTGCCGTTCCCGGCGATCAACGTCAACGACAGCGTGACCAAGTCGAAATTCGACAACAAGTATGGCTGCAAGGAATCGCTGGTCGACGGCATCCGCCGCGCGACCGACGTGATGATGGCCGGCAAGGTCGCCCTGGTCTGCGGCTACGGCGACGTCGGCAAGGGATCGGCCGCCAGCCTGCGCGGCGCCGGCGCCC
>Ga0180436_10004160_pt1 | contig 13077 bp, 13 predicted proteins | sample SS_ome_2_FD_132434 | JGI IMG/M metagenome (GOLD analysis project Ga0180436, IMG submission 132434) | Hypersaline lake sediment archaeal communities from the Salton Sea, California, USA - SS_3_S_2 metaG | ecosystem: Environmental > Aquatic > Non-marine Saline and Alkaline > Hypersaline >...
CCCATCGCCGATGTCTTCGTCGTCTGGGCCAAGTCCGAGGCGCATGGCGGCAAGATCCGCGGCTTTGTCCTCGAAAAGGGCATGAAGGGCCTGTCGGCCCCGAAGATCGGCGGCAAGCTTTCCCTGCGCGCCTCGATCACCGGCGAGATCGTGATGGACGGCGTCGAGGTTGGCGAAGACGCCCTTCTGCCCCATGTCGAGGGGCTGAAGGGCCCGTTCGGCTGCCTCAACCGGGCGCGCTACGGCATTTCCTGGGGTGTCCTTGGCGCGGCCGAGTTCTGCTGGCACGCGGCGCGGCAATACGGGTTGGACCGCAAGCAGTTCAACCGCCCCATCGCGCAAACGCAGCTGTTCCAGAAGAAGCTTGCCGACATGATGACCGAGATTTCGCTGGGCCTGCAGGGGTCCTTGCGCGTCGGACGGCTGCTGGACGAGGCCAAGGCCGCACCCGAGATGATCTCGATCGTCAAGCGCAACAATTGCGGCAAGGCACTGGACATTGCCCGGATGGCCCGCGACATGCATGGCGGCAACGGTATCCAGGAAGAGTACCAGGTGATGCGCCACGCGATGAACCTCGAAACGGTGAACACCTACGAGGGCACGCATGATGTACACGCGCTGATCCTCGGGCGGGCGATCACCGGGTTGCAGGCGTTCTTCTAGGCTTCGATTATTCTGCGAAGTGTCGTGGACAAACCCCCGAATTTTCGCAGAAAATTCGGCCCGTCAAGAAAGGTGGCATCATGCCCCTCGACCTTTGGCTTGCCTTCACCCTCGCCTCGCTGGCGCTTCTGGTCATTCCGGGACCGACGATCCTTTTGGTGCTCAGCTACGCCCTGACGCAGGGACGGCGCGTGGCGCTGGCCACCGCGGCCGGCGTCGCGCTGGGCGATTTCGTCGCGATGACCGCCTCGCTGATCGGGCTGGGCGCGCTGGTCATGGCCTCGGCCACCCTTTTCACGGCACTGAAATGGGTGGGCGCGGTCTACCTGGTCTATCTGGGCGTCAAGCTGTTGCGGGCCCGCCCCGCCACCGGCCTTGGCGACGACCTGATCGAGGGGGTGCCGGCGCGCGGCGTCTTCTGGCATGCCGCGGCGGTGACGGCGCTGAACCCGAAATCCATCGCCTTCTTCATCGCTTTCGTGCCGCAATTCATCCGGCCCGAGAACCCGCTGATGCCGCAATTCGTGGTGCTGGTCGCAACCTTCGTCGGCTTGGCCGCGGCCAATGCGCTGGCCTTCGCGCTGCTGGCCGACCGGTTGCGCGCCCGCATCCGCAGGCCGGGTGTTCTGTTGTGGCTAAACCGGGCCGGCGGCACGGCGCTTTGCGCGATGGGTGTGATGACCGCGACCCTGCGGCGCGCGTGACCCGTCCTTGCCGGTTGGGAAACAGAAATCCGGCGCCTTGCCTATTGACGGAAGATTGCGAACAATCCCCTTGTAATTCCTACGAAAATCCGAACAGAACTGCGTCTGCGCGCTTGATCGCGAAGGTGTCACCCCGCAAACATGGGCCGTTGCCAAACGACCGGGGCCTAAGGGGTGCAAACCGATTCGAACAGCGCGGACCTATCCGCCGCCACCGCGATGTCGGAGGCGGATTGGAACCGGCATCTCGAAGAGATCGGCGACCAGAACGGGTATTTCGAAGCGCTCGGACCTGACCATTTCGCGCTGTTCTCGGACCAATCCGCGACGCTGGTGGTCAGTTTCGAAGATGTCGCCACGATCCGGGCGTCCGACACTTCGGCCATGCCCGCAGGTCACCGGATCGCCGCCGCGCGCGGCTGGTCGAGCCTGACGATCGTCGCCCGCGGCCGCAGCTGGTTCCGCGATCCCGCGCTTTACGACTTTTTCGACCGCCTCGTGGACGAGGCGTTTTTCGAGGATTTCGACCGCGTGGTGTTCTTCGGCGCCGGCATGGGCGGCTACGGGGCGGCGGCCTATTCGGTGACGGCACCGGGCGCCACGGTCGTGCTGATCGCGCCGCAGGCCACGCTCGACCCCGAGATGGCCGGCTGGGACCCGCGTTTCGCGCGCCACCGCATCCTGAATTTCACCGACCGTTACGGTTATGCCCCCGACATGATCGAGGGCGCCGGGCCGGTCTTTCTGGCCTATGATCCGCGGGTGACCTTCGACGCGATGCACGCCGCGCTGTTCGCGCGTCCCTTCGTCACCCGGCTGCCCTGCCGCGGCGCGGGGGCCGATATCGCCGGGATGTTCGACATCCTCGGCCTCGACGAGGCGATGTTGCGGCTGGCCGGCGACGGGCGGCTGAGCGCCGAGGCCTTCTGGCGCTTGTGGCGGTCGCGCCGGGCGCATGGGCCCTATCTGCGCGGGCTGGTCGAGGATCTGGGGGCCGCGCGGCAGGTTTGGCGCGGGGCGCTGGTCTGCCGAAATGTCGTCGAACGGCTGCAGGCCCCGCGCTTTGCCGCGCGGCTGGCGCAACTGGAAGCCCAGCTTGCCGCCGAAGGCCGGCCCCTGCCGGAACGCCGCGGCAGCGCCTGACCGGTTGGCCCGGCGGGCACGGCCCGGTCAGGGCGCACAACGATAGGCCGCGGCCTCCACCTGATATACCGTCGCGCCGGCCGGGGCGGCGAAGACGATGGTATCGGCCCCCGCGCGCGCCGCATCCGATTTCACCCGCATCCGCGCCAGGTATAGCGCCTGTTCGGTCACCACCGGACCATAGACGCCGGGCGTCATCCTTATGTCGGTGATATAGCGGCAACCGGCGATCTCTGCCTCGGTCGCTTCGCGCACCGTCGCCCCCGGCCCCTCGGGCATGGTGCAGGCCGCAAGGCCCGCAAGACCGATCCAGATCATCCGCCGCATGGCATCCTCCGCTGCCCAATCCTGCGCCGCAGCCTGCGCTCCCGCGGGCCGCGGCGCAAGAACGCAGGGGAAGTTGCGCGGCCGCCCGCCGACCTATTCTGCCGGCTTGCGGGTGGCAGGCTTGCGCGCGGCCGGCTTGCGCGGGCTGGCGCGGCGCTGCGCCGGTGCCTTGGCAGGCTGCGCCGGGGCCTTGCGCGCGGTCTTTGCGGGGGCCGGCGCGGCCTCCGCCGTTGCCGGGGCCGGATTCGGCGCAGCGGCGGCGGGTTTCGGCGCGGTGGCCCTGGCCGCTACCTGCGCTTCTGCCTTGGGCGCCGGCTTGGCCTGCGCCTCGGGCGCCGCCTGCGCCGGGACGGCTGCCGCCGGCCTGGGCGCCGGACTGGCCGCTTTCGGTGCGGAGGGTGCCGTGGCGGCCGGCGCCGGCTTGCGCGCCGCCGGCTTGCGCCGTGCGGTCTTGCTGGGCGCGGGGGCGACCGGGCCGCAGGGCGTGAGCGCCCGGGCGACCGGTTCGTCGGGGTCGAACACCTCGGTCAGGGCGACGATCGGGGCAAGCAACGGGTTCATCCCGGCCCAGAAGGCCAGACCGGCGCGCCATTGCGCATGGGCCCTCGCCCGCGCCTCGGCCATCGCTTCGGCCTGCGCCTCCACCGCCTCGAACCAGGCCACCGAGGCACTGCGCCAGGTGTCGATCTGCGTCGCGAACATATCCGTCCTCCTCCTTGTCCAGGCTGGGCCCGGACGGCATGATTTCGCCCGATCTTGTACCGCATTTGCTGCACTGCGGCAATCTATGCCGCAACGCAAAAACCGGCCCGCCTGCATCCGTTGCCCGAAAAACGCGCATCCTGGCCTGGCTGCGACCGGTTTTCGGGCATTGCTGGCCACTGGAAAGCGCCTGCACTTGCGTGTAACTCCGGCTGCATGACCCAGACGCTTTCGCTTCGCCGCCCCGACGACTGGCACCTGCATCTGCGCGACGGCGCGATGCTCAGGGCCGTCCTGCCCGAGACCGCGCGCCATTTCGCCCGCGCGATCATCATGCCGAACCTCGTCCCGCCGGTTGTGCGGGGCGACGATGCCCGCGCCTATCGCGACCGGATCCTGGCCGCCCTGCCCGAGGGAATGGCGTTCGAACCGCTGATGACGCTTTACCTGACCGAGGCGACGGACCCGGCCGACGTGGCCGCCGCCCATGCCGATGGGCTGATCCGCGCGGTCAAGCTGTACCCCGCGGGCGCGACCACGAATTCGCAATCGGGCGTGCGCGATTTCGACAAGGTGCGCGGCGTGCTGGAAAGGATGGCCGAGATCGGCCTGCCGCTTTGCGTTCATGGCGAGGTGACCGACCACGACATCGACATCTTCGACCGCGAGGCGGTGTTCATCGACCGGGTGCTGGACCCGATCCGCCGCGCCACCCCCGGCCTGCGCGTGGTGATGGAACATGTCACGACGAAGGACGGCGTCGACTACGTCCGCACGGGCGGCGCCGACATCGCTGGCACGCTGACGGTTCACCACCTGATCATCAACCGCAATCATCTGCTGGTGGGCGGTATCCGGCCGCATTACTACTGCCTGCCGGTAGCCAAGCGCGAAGAGCATCGCCTGGCGCTGCGCGCCGCAGCCATTTCGGGCGATGCGTCCTTCTTCCTGGGCACCGACAGCGCGCCGCATGTGGACGCGGCCAAGGAAACCGCCTGCGGCTGTGCCGGCTGCTTCACCGCGACGAACGCGATGGGCCTTCTGGCGCATGTCTTCGAGGAGGAAGACGCGCTGGACCGGCTGGAAGGTTTCGCGTCATTGCATGGCCCCGCCTTCTACGGCCTGCCCCCGAACGAAGAGAAGATCACGCTGATCAAGGGGGACGCGCCCGTCGCATGGCCCGCCAAGATCGACAGCACGGACGGCCCCGTCACCGTATTCGACCCCGGCTTCGACGTCTTCTGGGACGTCGCCTGACCGAAAGGACAGCCCATGATCCCCGCCGCCTTCCCGCCCAAGGACGAAATCGCCCGCCTGACCGCGCGCGCGCTTCTCGAAATCAAGGCCGTGCATTTCAATGCCGAGGAGCCGTTCACGCTGGCATCGGGCCTGCCCTCGCCGACCTATATCGATTGCCGCAAGCTGATCTCCTATCCCCGCATCCGCTCGGTCCTGATGGATTTCCTGGCGGTCACCGTAATGCGCGAGGCCGGGTTCGAGGCGTTCGACAACGTGGCGGGCGGCGAGACCGCGGGCATCCCCTTCGCCGCACTCATGGCGGAACGGCTGGCCCTGCCGATGACCTATGTGCGCAAGAAGCCCAAGGGCTATGGCCGGAATGCCCGGATCGAAGGCGCGATGAGTGAAGGCCAAAGGGTGCTGCTGGTCGAGGACCTGACCACCGATGGCGGATCGAAACTGTCCTTCGTCGATGCGATCCGCGAGACCGGGGCGGAATGCGGCCACACCGCGGTGATCTTCTATTACGGCATCTTCCCCGACACGGTGCCGAAACTGGCCGAACACGGGGTTGCGCTGCATCACCTCTGCACCTGGTGGGACGTTCTGGCCGAAGCCCGCGCGCAGGGCAGCTTCGACGCAGCGACGCTGGCCGAGGTCGAGACCTTCCTGAACGACCCGCGCGCCTGGCAGGCGGCCCGTCAGGCGGACTGACCGCGACTTTCCTGTGTGCCGACCTGTGGAGCGGATCGGGACAAGTCGCGATTCGCGCCGCGATCCTGGCGACTGATTGGCGGCTCATGGCCGAACCGCCACCATATCTGGTAGGCTGGCACCCAGAACACGGCGGGACACGATTCTTCCACATGGCCTGGGGCGACTTGTCCCCAGATATTTCCAGATGGGCGGCGCCGGCCGAATGGGGCAAACCCGACAAACGGAATCGGGGATGGTGATGAACGAGATTCGGGCGCTCAAGAGCAACCCGGCCGACGGGGCCGAGACGGACTTCCTGCCGCACAACATCGAGGCCGAGCAGCAATTGCTGGGCGCGATCCTCACGAACAACGACATCTACGATCGCATCGCCTCGGTCGTCCGGGCCGAGCATTTCTACGACCCCGTCCACCAGCGCATCTTCGAGGTCGCCGCCGGGCGGATCCAGAAGAACGCGCTGGCCACGCCGGTGACGCTCAAGGGCTATCTCGAAGAGGATCAGGGCCTCAAGGAACTGGGCGGCCCGTCCTACCTGGTGCGGCTGGCCGGGGCCGCGATTTCGGCCCATGCGGCGCGGGATTACGCGCAGATGGTCTATGACCTCGCCGTGCGGCGCGAACTGATCCGGCTGGGGCGCGAAATCTCCTCGCGCGCGGCCACCGTCAGCATCGACGACGAACCGTCCGAACAGATCGTGAAGGCCGAGCAGGATCTTTACAAGATCGCCGAACAGGGCCAGGCCGAACGCGGTTTCGTGTCGTTCCTCAAGGCCGCGAAAGAGGCGGTGGACGTCGCCAATGCCGCCTATCAGCGCGACGGCGGGCTGGCGGGTATCTCCACCGGGCTGCTCGATCTCGACAAGAAGCTGGGCGGTCTGCACCCGTCCGACCTTCTGATCCTCGCCGGGCGGCCGTCGATGGGCAAGACGTCGCTGGCCACCAACATCGCCTTCAATGTCGCAAAGGCGCATCGCCGCGGTCGCAAGCCAGACGGGTCCGACGGCACCGTCTCGGGCGGTGTCGTGGGCTTTTTCAGCCTCGAGATGTCGGCAGAACAGCTGGCCGCGCGGATCCTGTCCGAAGCCTCCGAAGTACCCTCGGAACAGATCCGCCGCGGCGACATGACCGAGGCCGAGTTCCGCCGCTTCGTCGAGGCCGCGAAGGCGCTGGAAGCCTGCCCGCTTTACATCGACGACACGCCGGCCCTGCCGATCAGCCAGGTCGCGGCCCGCGCCCGGCGGCTGAAGCGCACGCACGGGCTCGATGTGCTGATGGTCGACTACCTGCAGCTTCTGCGCGGCTCGTCCAAGGAAAGCCGGGTGCAGGAGGTCAGCGAGATCACGCAAGGCCTGAAGGCCATCGCCAAGGAACTGGACATTCCCGTCATCGCGCTAAGCCAGCTGTCGCGCCAGGTCGAGGCGCGCGAAGACAAGCGCCCGCAACTCAGCGACCTGCGCGAATCGGGTTCGATCGAACAGGATGCCGACGTGGTGATGTTCGTCTTCCGCGAAGAATATTACCGCGAGCGCGAAAAGCCCGGTGACCACGATCTGGAGGCCATGGCCAAGTGGCAGCAGATCATGGAACAGGTCCACGGCAAGGCCGAGGTGATCATCGGCAAGCAGCGCCACGGGCCGATCGGCACCGTGGAACTGTCGTTCGAGGGCCGCTTCACCCGGTTCGGCAACCTCGTGAAACCCTGGCAGGGCGGCGGCGGCGAGGGGATGTGAGGCGCGGCCCATTCGGCCGGTCGCGCCCTCCTGGGCACGCAGGCGAATGTCCGGGCCGGTGCACGCCCCCTGCCCCTTGACCCCCGCCCCCAACCTGTCAAAACCGCCCCATGGCCACAGCGACCCTTTCCATCGACCTTGACGCCATCGCGCAGAACTGGCGCGCGCTCGACGCGCTGACGGCGCCGCACGTGGAAACCGCCGCGGTCGTGAAGGCCGACGGCTATGGCCTGGGTGCCGGCCGCGTGGCCGGGCGCCTTGCCCGGGCCGGGGCGCGGCATTTCTTCGTGGCGGTGGCCGAAGAGGGCGCGGCGCTGCGCCAGGCCCTGGGCGACCATGCGCAGATCATGGTCTTTTCGGGCCACATGGCGGGCGATACCGACATGATCGCCGATCTGGGCCTGACCCCGATGCTGAACAGCATCGAACAGGTCACGCGGCATCTTGAGGCGCTGCCCGGTCACCCCTTCGGCGTCCAGTTGGACAGCGGCATGAACCGGCTGGGGATGGAGGCGGCCGAATGGCAGGCGGTGGCCCCGATCCTGCTGGAGGCCAGGCCGGTTCTGGTGATGAGCCATCTGGCCTGCGCCGACGAACCCGGACACCCCGCGAATGCCGCGCAACTGGCCGAGTTCCGGCGGATGACCGACGGGATCGGCGTGCCACGTTCGCTGGCCGCGACGGGTGGCATCCTGATGGGCCAGGATTATCATTTCGACCTGACCCGCCCCGGCATCGGGCTATACGGCGGCCTGCCCTTCGCGCATGCGGAACCCGTGGTGCGCCTGACCCTGCCGGTGATCCAGACCCGCGACCTCGCCGCAGGCGAAACCGTGGGCTATGGCTGCACCTGGACCGCGCCGGGCCCGCGCCGCCTGGCGACGCTGTCGGCCGGATATGCCGACGGGCTGATCCGCGCCATGTCGAACAAGGTGCAGCTTTGGGCCGGCGCCACGCCCTGCCGACTGGTCGGCCGCGTCTCGATGGACCTCGTCACGGTCGACGTGACCGATCTTGGCGAGGATCCGAAGGAATTGGACATCCTTTGCCCCGAACAGACGATCGACGTGGTAGCCGACGCCGCCGGCACGATCGGCTACGAGGTGCTGACATCGCTGGGCCAACGCTACCGCCGCCGCTACGCCGAGGGCCGGGCATGAGCGTCCTGGCCCCCGTCGCCGCGACCGGACGGCTGGTGCTGGCCTCGCTCGCGATGCTGGGCCGGGTGACGATCTTCGCCGCCCGCGCCACCAGCCATGTCTTCCGCCCGCCGTTCTACGGGCGGGAGTTTCTGCAGGCGCTGATGCAGATCGGCTGGTACAGCCTGCCGGTGGTGGGGTTGACCGCGCTCTTTACCGGGGGCGCGCTGGCGTTGCAGATCTATGCGGGGGGTTCGCGTTTCAACGCCGAAAGCGTCGTGCCCTCGATCGTCGCCATCGGCATGGTGCGCGAGCTTGGCCCCGTGCTGGGCGGGCTGATGGTGGCCGCCCGCGTCGCGTCGTCGATCGCGGCCGAAATCGGCACGATGAAGGTCACCGAACAGATCGACGCGCTGACCACGCTTTCGACCGACCCGATGAAATACCTCGTCGCGCCACGGGTACTGGCCGCCACGCTGTCGGTTCCGGTGCTGGTGGCGGTGGGCGATTCCATCGGCATCTGGGGCGGATACCTGGTGGGCGTCGCTCGGCTGGATTTCAATGCCGCGACCTATCTCAAGAATACTGTCGATTTCCTCGAATTCTGGGATGTCGCCTCGGGCCTCGTGAAGGGCGCGGTCTTCGGGTTCACAATCGCCGTGATGGGCTGCTTCCACGGCATGCATTCGGGCCGCGGCGCCCAGGGCGTTGGCCGGGCGACGAAACTGGCGGTCGTTTCGGCCTCGGTCCTGATCCTGGCAGCCAACTACGTGCTGACGGAGGTGTTCTTCTCGGCATGATCGCGCTTTCCGGCATCGAAAAGGCCTTCGGCCCCAACCGCGTCCTGCGCGGCGTCGATCTGACCATCGACACCGGCACCTCGATGGTGATCATCGGCGGGTCGGGCACCGGCAAGTCGGTGCTCTTGAAATGCATCCTCGGCCTTGTCACCCCCGATGCCGGCACCATCCGGCTGGATGGGCAGGACGTGCGCGAAGGGCCGCGCGATGCCTTCCTTGCGCGCTTTGGCATGCTCTTTCAGGGCGGCGCCTTGTTCGATTCCCTTCCCGTCTGGCAGAACGTCGCCTTCCGGCTGCTGCGCGGCGAACAGAAACGCCCCAAGGCCGAGGCGCGCGAGATCGCGGTGGAAAAACTGCGCCGCGTCGGCCTGAAACCCGAGGTCGCCGACCTGTTTCCCGCCGAGCTTTCGGGCGGCATGCAGAAACGCGTCGGGCTTGCCCGCGCCATCGCGGCCGAGCCCGAGATCATCTTCTTCGACGAACCCACCACCGGCCTCGACCCGATCATGGCCGGCGTCATCAACGAACTGATCCGCGAGATCGTGACGGAAATGGGCGTCACCGCGATGACCATCACGCATGACATGTCGTCGGTCCGCGCCATCGCCGACCATGTCGCGATGCTGCATGCGGGCGTCATCCAGTGGACCGGCCCGATCACGGAAATGGACGAAACATCAGATCCTTACGTCCAGCAATTCATTCATGGCCGGGCCGAGGGGCCGATCGAGGCGGTCAGGTGACCTGGCTGCGCTGGGCCAATCTCGCGCTTCTCGTCCTCTACCCCGTCGCCTGGGCCGCGCCGATGCTGCGGGCGGGTCTTCTGCCGCTGTTCGGCCTGTCGGAAATCTCGGTCCTGACCGGGCTGCAAAGCCTTTGGCAGACCGACATCTTCCTGGCCCTCGCCGTCACCTTCTTCGCGCTCTTCGCGCCCTATGTCAAAACCCTGGGCCTGGCGCTGGTGCAGTTCCGCCTCGCCTCGCCGCGCCTCCTGCCGGCGCTGCACCTTCTGGGGCGGCTGGCGATGGCCGACATCTTCCTTGTCGCGCTTTACATCGTCGTGGCCAAGGGCACCGGCATCGGGCGCATCGAAACGGCCTGGGGCCTTTACCTCTTCACCGCCTGCATCCTCGCCAGCCTCGCGATTGCAGAAATGGAAGCCCGCCGGACCCGGCGCGCGCGCCCTTCCTGATCATTTTCGGTCCCGAAATATCCTGCGGGGGTGCGGGGGTGCAAAACCCCCGCCTGTCGCGGCGCTTGCACCCGCCGCCCCCCTCGGGCACGAAGGGCCATGGCCAAGACCCCCGCCCCCCGTTTCGCCTGCCAGTCCTGCGGCGCGACCCATCCGAAATGGGCGGGCCGCTGCGATGCCTGCGGGGCCTGGAACAGCCTGGTGGAAGAGGTGCCGCTGGCCGCGCCGGGCAGCCGGACCGGGCCGGGACGCGGCCGCGCCATCCCGCTCTCCACCCTGGCGGAAGAGGAAGCGCCGCCGCCGCGCACCACCTGCGCCATCGCGGAATTCGACCGGGTGCTGGGCGGCGGGCTTGTCCCGGCCTCGGCGATCCTCTTGGGCGGCGATCCGGGCATCGGCAAGTCCACGCTTCTCTTGCAGGCCACCGCCGCCTTCGCGCGCGCGGGTCTTTCCTGCCTTTACATCTCGGGCGAGGAAGCCGCGGCGCAGGTGCGGATGCGCGCACAGCGCCTGGGCCATGCCAGCGCCCCCGTGCGGCTGGGGGCCGAGACGAACCTGCGCGACATCCTCACCACGCTCGATGCCGAACGCCCCGACCTTGTGGTGATCGACTCGATCCAGACGATGTGGTCGGACAGCGTGGAAAGCGCGCCGGGATCGGTCAGCCAGGTACGCGCGGCGGCGCATGACCTGGTCAGTTTCGCCAAGCGGCGCGGCGCGGCGATGGTCCTGGTGGGCCATGTCACGAAAGAGGGCCAGATCGCCGGCCCCCGCGTGGTCGAACACATGGTCGACACGGTGCTGTATTTCGAGGGCGAGCGCGGCCACCAGTTCCGCATCCTGCGCGCCGTCAAGAACCGCTTCGGCCCGGCCGACGAGATCGGGGTGTTCGAGATGACCGGCGAGGGGCTGACCGAGGTCGCCAACCCATCGGCGCTGTTCCTGTCGGAACGCGGGCAACCCGCGCCCGGTTCGGTCGTCTTTGCCGGGATCGAGGGCACGCGGCCCGTGCTGACCGAGATTCAGGCGCTGGTCGCGCCCTCGCCGCTGGGCACGCCGCGCCGCACTGTCGTGGGGCTCGATTCCGGGCGCCTGTCGACGATCCTCGCGGTGCTGGAGGCGCGCTGCGGCATCCCCTTCGCGGGGCTGGACGTTTTCCTGAATGTCGCGGGCGGCATGAAGGTGACGGAACCGGCCGCGGACCTTGCCGTCGCCGCCGCACTTTTGTCCGCGCGCGAGGATGTGGCGCTGCCCGCCGACATGGTCGTCTTCGGCGAAATCAGCCTGTCGGGCGCGCTGCGTCCGGTCGGTCAGACCGAAAATCGGTTGAAAGAAGCGCAAAAACTTGGTTTCTCGCAGGCGATTGCCCCGGAACGGTCAAAAATCGGGCCCAAAGCGGGGCTAGCTGTGCGGAAAATGCCCGACCTCGTGACGGTGGTGGGCGAGATGTTCGGGGCCGGCTAGGCCGAGGCAAGCGGGGCAAGCATGGACGGCTATACCATCATCGACGCCGTGGTCGGGGGCGTGATCCTTCTTTCGGCTATTCTGGCATGGAGCCGCGGCTTCACGCGCGAGGCGCTTGCGATCGTCGGCTGGGTCGCGGCGGCCGTGCTGGCCTTCATCTTCGCGCCCCAGGCGCAGCCGCTGGTGGCGCAGATCCCGGTGCTGAACGATTTCCTCGGCGACAATTGCGAATTGTCGATGATCGCGGCGTTTACCGGCGTCTTCGCGCTTGCGCTCTTGCTGGTGTCGATCTTCGCGCCGCTTTTCGCAGGGCTGATCCAGCGGTCGGTCCTGTCGGGGATCGACCAGGTTCTGGGCTTCGTCTTCGGCGTGGCGCGCGGCGTGCTTCTGGTCGCGGTGGCGCTGATCGTCTACGACCGGGTGATGGTCGACCAGGCGGTGGCGATGGTGGACAATTCGCGTTCGGCCGAGATCTTCGGCCAGATGCAGGACCGGCTGAACGAGGAGCTGCCCGAGGATGCGCCGGGCTGGATCGTCGCCCGCTACGAGGAATTGATGTCCTCCTGCTCGGTCTCCGTTCCGCCTGCCGAATGAGCGGGCATCCCGTCACAAATTCGTCGCAATGGCGTGTCGAGGCGTGACAGAGGCCGGCCAAGTCCGTAAAGGATGCGCGTAGCTCAACCCTAGCGGAATCGGAGCCCCGACATGCGCCAGCTTCCCCCGGCCCATCCCTTCGACGACGACAAGCTGAAGGAGGAATGCGGGGTCTTCGGCGTCATCGGCGTCTCGGAGGCGGCGAATTTCGCGGCACTCGGCCTGCACGCCCTGCAGCATCGCGGCCAGGAAGCCGGCGGCATCGTCAGCCACGACCCCGAACGCGGTTTCAACTCGGCCCGCCGGTTCGGCTACGTGCGCGACAATTTCACGAAAGCCAGCCTGATGGAAACGCTGCCCGGCCCGATCGCCATCGGCCATGTGCGCTATTCCACGGCGGGATCGAAGGGCAACACGCAAATCCGCGACGTTCAGCCCTTTTTCGGCGAATTCTCGATGGGCGGCTGTGCCATCGCCCATAACGGCAACATCACCAATGCCGACGCCCTGCGCCGCGAATTGATCGAACGTGGTTCGATCTTCCAATCCTCGTCGGATTCCGAATGCATCATCCACCTGATGGCGCGTTCGATCCAGAAGAACATCCCCGAACGGATGAAGGATGCGCTGCGTCGGGTCGAGGGCGCGTTGTCCGTCATCG
>Ga0180436_10004161_pt1 | contig 13070 bp, 14 predicted proteins | sample SS_ome_2_FD_132434 | JGI IMG/M metagenome (GOLD analysis project Ga0180436, IMG submission 132434) | Hypersaline lake sediment archaeal communities from the Salton Sea, California, USA - SS_3_S_2 metaG | ecosystem: Environmental > Aquatic > Non-marine Saline and Alkaline > Hypersaline >...
CGATCACTGGTTATTTTAACTATATCAATACACTCTCCAATGTATTTGGTTTAGGACAATAATGAACAGACTATTTTCATCTATCAAAAAGTTTTTTGTTAAAGTATGGGATATTGCTTTTTATGCTCTGGGCGCACCCTATGAGCAACAGGCAAAAAAACTGGACTGGGATGAGAAAGATGAAGCATTTAGAGGACCACAGAACCCTAAAACAAAGAAAAAACACTACAAAGCAAATAAAGTGAGTAAAGAAAAATGAAATTAAAAATACTATTTGTACTGGCATTTTTATCCAGTATCATACTAAACGCTTCGACAATGTACACATTGTCAGGTATCAAAAAACTCTATCTTGTTGTAGAGATAGGAGGAAAGACAGTACCTCAATCATACAAAGAGACCATCATGGAGAGTCTGCAATCCACTGCAGATGAACTGAAGATCGATACCAAGGGGTACGACCCAAGATCTCTAGCAGTGCTTATCGGTGAAAAAGTCTACAATGACACAACTGTCGTCAACATACAACTGGTAGTAGGTGAAGAGGTGAGACGACTGGATGATAATGAAAAGACTTTTGCATTGACCTATCAGACGTTCGGAAGTTTTTCTTTAGGTGAAGATGATGAACTTGAAGATGTGTTTGATGACACCTTCGATAACATGCTTTCAAAATTTTCTGAGCAGTATACAGAAGAGAACAAAAAGCTTGAAAAAGTGGTGATCAATGAAGAGAACTTCGCATCTGAGATGAAATATGAGACCAACTTCGATAATGCAATGAAAAGAGCAAAAAAAGAGCAAAAGAATGTCATGCTTGTTCTGGTTTCAAACTTCTGTCCTTGGTGTCGTAAGTTTGAGCAAAGAGTACTACTCAAAGAAGAAGTCAATGCGATCATTCAAAAGAACTATATACCGCTTATCATCAACAGAGAAAAAGACCCTTTCCCAAAAGAGTTCGATACAGGTTTCACGCCTATCGTACACTTCATAGATCATAAGACACAAAAGAGTTATAAGAATGTCATCGGATATAACAACAAAGATGAATTTACCTATATTCTTAAAACAGACACTGCGGTAAAATAAAAGTTTATATCTGTTTTCGAAGCAGTTGAAGTCTTTATAAGAGTCATAGATACAGATCCATCTATGACTCTCTTCTAGCTAAAATTATGTATTAAGACCCCCAATTTTACTTTATCATTGAATCGAGCATCCAAAGTTCTTTTTCCAATACCGCTACATTGTCATCTGCAAAAGCAGCAGTCGTTTTATCATTAGCATTATCTGCATCATCACTTAATTCTTGAAATAGTTTATGTAGATATTTATAATCAGCAATAATGTTTTTAACAACCTCTTTGGATTTGAATGTATCACCCTTCTCTGTTTTGATATTTGTTGCTTTAGCAAGATCATCTAAAGTAAGATACGGCTTTCCACCTAATTGTATGACTCTTTCGGCCGCATCATCATAGAGTGTAGCCATTGTATTATAGATCTCTTCTGTTTTTAAATGAACTGGTGCAAAATCCATACCTTTTACATTCCAGTGATAATTATGTATCTTTACAAACAATGCATGTGCATCTGCCTGAAGTTGTTTTAAATTTTTTGTTACTTTACTCATGTTAATTCTCCTTATTATTTTATAGAACAGTTATATTGTAATAGAATAAAACTTAAACAAAGGATAATTTTTATCCTTTAATATTTATTTTTCATTACAAATTATCTATTCTCTCATCTATTTATAACTTTTTAACTACATTGTCTCTACCTAACTTATAAATATCAAAGTCATCTGCAATATACAATTTGCCTTTGTAGTATTGTTCAATCTCATTATAGATGACTGCTACACCCTCACTACTCTGCTTGTTATATCTTGGATTAATATGTGATGCTATAAGGTTCTTGACACCCCATTTCTGGGATGCCTCACCAAGATCTTTTGCTGTAGTATGTAACACCTTCACTTGTAGACGATCATAATCAGCCTGTGTATAGGTACATTCATGTACCAAGAGGTCGATACCTTCAAGATACTCTCCCAAGATAGCTGGTCTAACATTATCCCCTGCTATGATTACTCTTCTTCCTTTTATAGGATCTAGGAAAAAATCTTTTGGATCTAGCTCTTCTCCTTCAAAAACAATGCTATTGCCTCTTTGCAACTCACCATACATGGCAGATGGCTCCATACCTAAAGCTCTTAATTTTTCTTCGTTGATCTTATTGTGTATATCATGCTCTTTGATATAGAATCCAAAACTCTCTATGGAATGCTTAAGTTCCAATACTGTGACTGTAAACTTGTCAAATTCAAAAGAGTCACCGGTTTCAAACTCTATGATCTTGAGATCATACCCCAGATTATCATAGGTGACATCCAGAACACATTCAAGAAATCGTTTAATACCTTTTGGGCCATAGATACTTAGTGGTCTAAAAGCCGTATCAAGTTTTTTAGAACTTAACAGACCAGGCAGACCAAAATAGTGATCCCCATGCAAATGTGTAATGAAAATAGTAGATAGTTTCCCACTGGAAAGTCTGCTACGCATGATCTGGTGCTGTGTAGCCTCACCGCAGTCAAAAAGATACCATTTATTGTCCTGTTGAAACTCCAGACCTATGGCAGAAACATTTCTCTCTTTCGTAGGTTTCCCCGCACTGGTGCCTAAAAAGGTAAATTGCACTACCCTTTCCTTTCTTCTTTCTGATCTTTCCAAAGATGCCATATGGAATGAATATTACTTTTTTGTTCAGGCAACATCAAAGTGATGGCAATATTTTCCACCATTTCAAGCGCTAAAAAATAGACGGCAATGTGAAATAAAAGATTATTTTCAAATGCGAGTAAGAGTATTACACCAACACTCATTAGGACTGCTGAGACTTTGGTAATATACGTATGGTAGCTGGCAAGGTTACCAAATTTGAAGAAAGCAAAAAAAGCAGGGAGTACATAGATGATAATAGCGGCAATGATATAGTTCATTTCAGCTCTTATAAGATCTGGCCATAACCACCATGCTGCCAATGGTGTTGTTAGGTAGGTTGTAATATCTCCATAACTGTCAAGTCTTGCACCCAATTCACTGGTTTGGTCCAACATACGTGCAATGATCCCATCAAGCGCATCAGAGAGTAACATGAGTCCAAACAGAACAAAAAAAAGTGTAGATTCTTCATACCAGCCTGCTAAGAGTAAAAATGGTGCGGCTGCAATTCGAAAAAGACTTAATAGATTGGGTATATTGAATGGCATGGTTATCCCTAAATACTTTTTGTTTATAGTATACTATAAAAATAATAGCCATATTATGAAACATATTATTTAAGTAATAGGAAGAAGATATGAAAGCTTTGATCATCGCAGCAGATCTTTTTGAAGACTCTGAGTTAAAAATACCTTATCAATATCTTCGAGAATTAAATATAGATGTAGATATCGCTTCTAATAAAAAAGGTACTATCATCGGAAAAAATGGCTTTAATGTATATGCCACAATGTCCCTGAATGAAGTAGATCCAATGCAGTATGACATACTGATTCTTCCAGGAGGAAAAGGCCCTTCTGTGATTCGCAAAGAGATAAAAGCTCTAGATATCGTCAGATACTTTTTTGATCATAATAAATTAGTAGCAGCCATATGCCATGGTCCGCAGATTCTCATTTCAGCCGGTATAATGAAAGGTAGGATTGCCACTGGATATAAAGGTATAGAAAATGAGTTAAAAGAGGCCGGTGTCACATATAAAGATGAGGAAGTGGTGATAGATGACAATCTGATCACCTCTAGAACCCCTTCAGACCTAAATAGTTTTATGAAAGCGATTAAACAGTACCTGTATTATGAATCAAAAAGGTAAATAGAGGCAAACTCACGCCATCATTTAACTGAAATACTTTGTCATATAGTAATTACCTCATGAACGATTTAATATTCATTTTGTAATCAGGGTGATGATGCACAGTATTGTGTCCAACATTACTAAAAGTCACAACTTTGATCCACTCTTTGTTAAAGGAGTCGATGAGATTTTGGGTATTCTCATATGGAATGATCTCATCATTGGATGCTACGATAATAAGAGTTTCTGTAGTGATCTTAGCTGCTCTGCCAACCGAATCTAACCTCTCCTTTAGGATAAGGTCTATTGGAAAAATCCTATAGATTTTTTTACCTACATTCACTGCACTATCAAAAGGCGTAACAAGGATAAGCTTATCTATATCACGTTTAGAAGCTAAGTATGTTGCTACTGCTGCTCCAATACTCCGGCCCATGACGGAGAGTCTACTGTGAAGTTTATTTAAATCGTCATAGGCAGCTAATGCATCATGATACAAGCCTTCTTCATATGGTGATCCGCTACTCCCTCCGTAACCTCTATAGTTAACTAGATAAACAGTATGATCGGCAAAAAGTGTACGAAAACTATCAATGTTATAAGCAACATTCTCAGCATTACCCCCAAAGTAAATGAGTGCTTTCTCTTTACCTGGGTTAAGTATCCAGATCTTAATTTGTACATCACCTGTATCAAGTTCTCTGTGTTCCACACCTGCTATATTGACCTCAGAAGTTGGTAAGTAAATGATCTGTCGCTGAAAAACATAAAGCATTAAACACATTAGTACATAAGCAAGACTCAATGCAGTTAAAAATGAAATCATGCTTCGACCCTTATTTGAATTCTCTATCATACTGCCCTACCTGTACTAATGCATAGGAAACCTTATGTCATTTACTCTTTTAGAATCCCTTTCATGAACTGTTGCAGATCAGTAGGAAATGGAAAGATCACTGTATTTGTCTTATCACTGGATATATCACTCAAGGTTTGTAAATAACGTAGCTGGATCCCTTGTGGATTTTGACTAAGTACATTTGCTGCTTCTAGAAGGTTCTTACTTGCCTCAAGCTCACCTTTAGCATTGATCACTTTGGCACGACGTTCTCTTTCTGCTTCAGCTTGTCTGGCAATAGCACGCACCATGCTCTCATCAAGATCGACATGCTTGATCTCAACATTGGATATCTTGATCCCCCATGCATCTGTCTGCTTGTCAAGGATCTCTTGTATATCGGCGTTCAATTGTTCACGTTCTGAAAGCATTTCATCAAGTTCATGCCCGCCTAGCACTGACCGCAGCGTTGTCTGAGCGAGTTCACTTGTAGCTATATAAAAGTTCTCTACCTGAATGATCGCTTTTTCAGGATCTACTACACGAAAGTAGACAACAGCATTCACATGTACGGAAACATTATCATGAGAGATAACATCCTGCGTAGGAACATCTAGAACAATGATACGCAGATCCACACGTTCCATCCTTTGGACAAATGGTATCAGTATGATCAGACCGGGGCCTTTTACCCCAGTAAAACGTCCAAGTGTGAAAATAACTCCACGCTCGTATTCACGTAAAATACGAATGGCAGATGCAAGAAAAATTATCAGTAATAGAACGATATAAACGGTAGTCATTGGTATCATAGGTAACATAATTCACTCCTTTATAATTGGGTTGACATGCAGGACTAATCCGTTCAGATCATCTACACGTACCTTTTGACCTATCTCTAGTATACTATTGGACTCTGCATACCATATTTCACCATGAAAGCGAACACGGTACCCTTTATCAGTTGATTCGATCACTTCTGCAGTCGCACCGATCATCTCATCAACTCCGGTTACTACTTTTAGTGATCTGGACCTTATAAGAAATTGAAGCACAAAAATAAAGAACGTCAAACTTACCAAAGAAAAAGCAATGATAAGTGGAATGGAGACACCACTGCCTAATGTATCTGCATCAAAAAGAAGCAGTGACCCAAGAGCAAATGCCACAACACCCCCAATTCCAAAAATTCCAAAGCCTGTGATAAGCACTTCTGCGATCATAAAAGCGATACCCAAAATGATCAATAACAATCCCGCATAATTAAAAGGTATCATATTCAATGCATATAATGCAGTCACACCTGAGATCACTCCTATCACACCGGGGAATATCGCTCCTGGGTTCATCAACTCAAAAAAGATACCGTAAATAGCTATGATCAAAAGTATATATGCGATGTTAGGGTCAGTAATGATTGATAGCAGTTTGATCTTCCAGTCAGGATCAAAGATCAATATTTTCGCATCTTTGGTTTGCAGTGTGATGTTCTTATCGGAAACTACAACCTTTTTACCATTCAGTTTGGCTAACAGTTCAATGCTGTCTTCTGCAACTATATCAATAACTCCATACTCCAATGCATCCTTGGCAGATATACTTTTAGCATCTTTTACAGCTTCTATAGCCCACGATATGTTTCGATCATTCAATTCAGCTAGACTTTTGATGTAAGCTATAGCATCATTGATCACTTTTTTCTCTAGAACAGTGGTGGCACTGGTATTTGTATCTGCGATCTTTGGTGTTGGCATCAGGTTGACCGGAGTAGCAGCACCGAGATTGGTCCCGGGTGCCATGGCTGCTATGTGTGAAGCATAGATGATATAGGTCCCTGCACTTGCTGCATGTGCACCTTTGGGAGAAACATAGGTAATAATGGGAAATGTACTGTTTGTGATCTGCTGTATCATCTCACGCATAGAACTGGATAGTCCTCCAGGAGTGTCCAATATGATAAGCAGCATATCAGCATTCTGCAGTAGTGCTGTTTGAATTCCCTCTTTAAGAAAGAAATTACTTGCAGGACCGATATTGCCTTTTATCTCTAATTTAACAATTGTGGAAGTGTTGGAAAATAGTGGTAAAATGATTATAAATAGTAAAAAAAGTATGCGTTTCATCTTATACACCTCACATCAGTATTAAAGATAACTTATTTCTATAATACCTAATAAACAAAATGAAAGTCAAGTATAGAAAATCCAAAAAACAGGTATAATATTGGTATGTATAATCACAAAGAAATTGATTTTCTTACTATTGAAAGAACTATCCTGAAGATATCAAATATTGTCAAAGAAGTTGCAGTCTTTATGCAAGATGGTCATCTCTACGCACTGATATATCCAGATTTTCATGAAGCTAAAAAGCGTAAGATCATGCGTCTTGGAAATGAGATCAAATGGTATGCCATAGAGCTTTACAATATCGAAGCACCAAAAGAACAAAAGATCAAAGGCTATCAGATCGTCCGATCTCCTTTTCCAAAAGATGAGGATGGGAAAATTGATAGAAATAAACTTCAAGATTTCATGACTGAAGAAGCACTGCCTTCTACAAGTATAGAGGAGGCTCCAAAAAACAAAGTCTACCAAAGTATAAAAAACTATCTCTCGACTCTGACGACTGAACCTATAACACCTTCATCACATCTTGAACTCGACCTGCATCTTGATTCACTAAATTACGTTCAAACTTTAACCTTTATTGAAAAAAGTTTCGGTGTGCATATCAGTGAAACATTGTTCTCACAAATGATGATCATGAGTGAGCTTTGCCATTATGTCAACGAAAAAAAACAAAAAATGGCCATTACTGATATAAACTGGCAAACTATACTCAACGAAAAGATCAGCTTTGAGCTCAAATATAGATCTTTACCGATCATGGTTTTTAAAACGATTTTTTTACCACTATATAAACTTTATTTTTCACTAAAAGTCTCTGGGCAAGAGAACTTTCCAGATCAGCCATGTATCATTGCACCAAGTCATCAAAGTATGCTAGATGGCTTTATACTAGCAGCTGCCTTGCCTTACAAAGTTTTAAAAAAGACATTTTTTTTAGCTTTTCAAATCGTGTTTGATACAAAGGTCATGCGACTCTTTATGAAAAACACTCAGACCATTATGATCGATGTAAACTATGATCTTAAAGCCTCTATGCAAAAATGTACAGTTCCCTTAATAAATAAACAAAACCTTGTTGTATTTCCAGAAGGTGCGAGGTCACGAGACAGAGAACTTCTGGAGTTTAAAAAGTTTTTTGCAATACTTTCCATTGAACTGGATATTCCAGTCCTACCTGTCGTAATTGATGGAACCTTTGAGGCAATGGGTGCAGGAAAACTTTTCCCACGACCTGCACCCGTTATTATTAAATATTTAGAACCGATCTATCCAACAGGTCTAAGCTATGATGAACTGACAGACAAGGTTAAAAAAGCGATACATGAAGAGATGATCAAGCATCCTCTATATGAAGATTAGATCGTACTTCATCTGCAGCTTTTCTTTCATCCACCCTCATCAACAATATGGCACCCAGGATGAAAAAGATCGCTACAGAAGCGATACCTACCCTCGAATTCTCTGTGACCAATGCGACTACTCCTATCAGAAATGGACCCAGGATCGCCGCTGTTTTCCCCAAAAAGTTATAGAAACCAAAAAATTCTGCTGCATATTCATGTGGTATCATCTTTGCATAGTATGATCGACTCAACGCTTGAATACCTCCTTGTACCAAGGCGATCATTGCTGCCAGTATATAAAACTCATAGATCTCATCCATAAATGCCGCCCAAAGTGTAATAAAAAGGTAGATGAAGATCGCCAAGAGAATCGCTTTTTTTGTATCCCACTTCTGAGCCAATTTGGCAAAAACAAGTGTCGCCGGAAAAGCAACGAACTGTACGATCAGTAGTGAATAGATCAGACTCTTCGTATCAAATCCTATCGCCATCCCATAGTCAACTGCCATACGTATGATTGTATCTACCCCATCGATATAGAGCCAGTAAGCGATTAAAAACAGTACCAACTGTTTGAAATATCTGATCTTCTTAATGGTCTTGACAAGTCTGAAGTATCCCTCAGAAATAATCTCTACTGTTCTTTTATCATTGACAGGTCTTTTTTCTTTAACAAAAAACATCAAGGGTAAAGAAAAGAGCATCCACCACAAAGCAACGGAAAGAAAAGAGATCTTGATCGCTTCTATGCTACTGGCCAATCCAAAAACAGAAGGATCTTGCACCATCCAAACATTGAGTGCGAAAAGTATCCCCCCTCCAAGATATCCTAGTGCAAACCCCAGACCTGAAACGAAATCCACCTCTTTTTCTTTCGCAACTGCCGGTAGCAGTGAATCATAAAATATATTTGATCCCATAAACCCTATATTTCCCAGTACGTAAATAAATACCGCTGATTCCCAATCCCCCTCTCCGACAAATGAGAGTGCCACACTCATCAGTATTCCAATATAGGCAAAGAGAAAAAGAAATCTCTTTTTTAGTCCACCCACATCTGCTATCGCTCCTAGTAAAGGTGCGATAAGCACGATGACCAAACTCGATATAGAGTTTGCAAAACCCAGCTGTGCAGTACTGACAGTAACATCAACATTGGAACTAAAATACTCTTTGAAAAATATAGGAAAAAACCCTGATATCACTATAGTGACATAGGCAGAATTTGCCCAATCATATAATGCCCATGCATAGATACTTCTGTTTTTACTATTTTCCATAATTACATCATGACTAATTTTGGATAAAATAAAGATTATGAACTTTTTGGATCTTTTCAATAAACCAAACCTTATCGCTGCACATCGGGGTGACCGTTCGCAAGAGCCGGAGAACACTTTGCGTGCTCTTAGATCAGCTGTCGGAAAATGTGATTTCATCGAAATTGATGTACAGCTGACCAAAGATCTGATACCTGTCATTATCCACGATGATACACTGGGTCGAACCAGTAATGTCTCAGAGATTGAGAGATTTGCAGATCGTGCTCCTTGGAATGTCTCCAATTTCACATTTGAAGAACTTCAGGATCTTGATTTTGGCAGTTGGTTCAAAGATATACCAGAACCGATACTCACATTGGAAAAAGCTCTCTCTTTTGCTAAAGAAGAACACGTTTTTTTAAATGTTGAGATCAAAGACATGTCTAAGATATTTGCTGATGTGACAGTAGTAGAGATCATCTTCGATATGATCAAGAGAACACAAACAGAAGATCTAGTGCTGCTTTCATCTTTTTATCATAACTATCTTCCATTATGCAAAAAATTCTCTAACCATATCCCTACTGCAGCTTTGCAATTATATAAGCACCCTAGTGACCTCACCCAATACCTTCATACCCTGGAAGTCAATGCCTATCATCCAGAAAATATAATCACCGACAAGAAAACAGTTACCGATCTAAAAAAAGCCGGTTTCTTCATAAATGTCTTTACAGTAAATAATGCAAAACGAAAAAAGGAATTATTTGAATGGGGTGTGAATGGTATTTTTACTGATGCTTTAGTGTAATGGCGACTAATTGATCAATCCTCTTTGCTTTAACCAATCTCTAGTGATCTTTACCAGTTTCTTGGTCAGATCAGGTTTACGAGGATGCATATGCCCTTCATCAAGTATCATAACCGTTTTAGGTTGTGGAACAAGTCGCTGCAGTTTTTTCCAGCTATATGTTGATATCTGATGATCTCGAGTACCGTTAATAAGAAGAAATTCATTGTTCATAAAGGGTAGATGACGTTCGGGTTCTATACTGTAAATTGCTGTTTCACCGATCCATGAGAGAAATGAACGCCACGGAGCATCAATTTTATCCATATTGGTATAGAGAAGGTCTGATATATCTGCTCCCGCATAAGCGATAACACCCGGGTTTAATACATAACCACGACTCTCTGCCAGATGATAGATAGCTGGCATAAACATTGCACCAAAACTATAACCTGTCAATGAAACACGCTCTTTTTGTGCCCAAGGTTGTTTAGAAACCCATTGATGCAGTGCCAGTGCTTGAGATGGTACATTTAACATTGATTTTCTGATCACTGGTATTTCAATTATGGGTGTACCTTCATACCAATACTCGGGTGTGTAAGGATATTTGAACACGACATAGACATTATCCCCCGGATCTTGGATCAGTCTGAAAATTTCTGCATCCACTTCTAGACCTCCCATAATAACGACTACAGGTAACCCTTCTTTAGGGATCACTTTGGGTTCAGAGATAAACGCTTCAATATTTCCCAGGTGTTCGGTGAACAATCTTATATGACGGTAAGTCCGTTCTGGGATCCCTTCAAATGATAAACTATTGGTAGTACCATGGGCGAATTCAACTTTTCCGGAGTAAATATCGATGCCTTCAACTGCATTACGGTTTCGCTCCCAATATGCCCAGGTCGCAAATAGCAGAAAAAGTATTAAAAAGATAGAAAGAAATCCAAATAAAACAACTTTAACAGTTTTTCGAGGTGAAGACATCATATCTCTTCAAACTCCAGTTCAAAATGATACTCAGAAAAATTCTTTTCAAGCATTTGCCCGATCTTCTCACGATACTGAGCTGCTTTAAGTGAGTTTGGAGAAAGAAAAACAAAAGCGATGTCTGCTTCTTTAGCATATTCACCACTGATATCAATAACAGAGAGATTAAAGGCTTTAAGTTTCTCTTTTATACTGTTCGTGACACTTCTTCTTCCTTTTAGTGTTTCGACATAAGGGAGATCTAAATGGAGGATACAACTACATATGATCATGGATGCCTCAAATCTTTTTTTGTCTGCTTTTGTTCGTGAAAAATTTTAATTTCTGTTCGATCAAATAATTGATACTCCCTTTTGGAAAGAGACCATGTTGATCTTTTATACCAGTACTTTTCCCTGTGAGGATCTCCATCCCTTCATCTACATTTTCAATAGCATATATCTTGAAAGTACCATTTTTGACTGCTTCTAAAACCTCATCTTTCAACATAAGGTGTTTTATATTGGCTACAGGGATGATAATCCCATGACTTTTATGACTATCAACCAGAGTGCAAATATCATAAAAGCCTTCTATTTTTTCATTGATCCCACCTACTGCTTGAACCTGGCCACTTTGATTCACTGAGCCTGTTACAGCTATGGACTGGTCAAGTGCAACTTCACTCAATGATGAGAGTAATGTAAACAGTTCTGCACATGAAGCACTATCACCATCTATCTTCCCATAAGACTGTTCAAAGACCAATGTTGCTGTCATGCTTAGTGGAAAGTCCTTGGCATAGGTCGCTGCTAAGTAGGCTGAGAGTATCATCATACCTTTGTCATGTGTTGGACCACTGAGTTTAACCTCTCTTTCAATGTTGATCACGCCGCCTTTTCCAAGCCTGCTCAAAGCAGTGATCTTTGAAGGATGTCCAAATGAGAAATCTCCAAGATCGAGTACTGCAATACCATTGATCTGACCGACAGCATATCCATCAGTCTGTATAAGTATTGTCCCCCTCTCAATAGCTTCATACATTCTGTCTTTAATTCTATCTGAACGTTCTATTTTCTCTTTGATTGCTTCATTGATCACTGCTTTGGTGATCGTTTGTATCTCTTTCTCTCTTGCAACAAAATCGGCTTCTTTAAGCAAGTCACTCAAACTTCCCAAATTTGTTGAAAGTTTTTCACTGTCTTCTGCCATTCGAGAACTGTATTCGATCACTCTGCCTACTGCCTCTTTGTCTAATGGTAAAAGCTTATTTTCTTTTGAGATCATTCCTATCATTTTGGCATAAAGCTGACTGTTTTCATTACTTCTGAATGTATCATCTTCAAAATCTGCATTGATCTTAAAAATATTTTTAAATTCAGGATCATAGTTATATAAAAGATAGTAAAGTATTCGACTGCCAATAAGTACAATCTTAACATCCAACTCTATAGGTTCTGGCTCCAACGTTAATGTACTCATAAGACTGAGAGAATGAGCCAGAGACTCTATGCGTATCTCCCCTGACTTCAACATCCTTTTAAGTCCTTCCCATACAAATGGTTGCATAATTAATTTTGATGCATCAAGTATCAGGTATCCTCCATTGGCCCTATGAAGCGCACCGGCTTTGATAAGATTGAAGTCAGTGAGAAGCGTACCCATTTGTGCGATATTTTCAATTTCACCAAATAGATTTACATAGGTTGGATTGGTCTCATAAACGATAGGTGCACCATCTTCATTCTTATAGCCTACAAGTACATTCACCTGATACCTGTTAAAGATACCACTCTGTTTTGCATAGTTCATTCCCATGGGTGAAAGACTGTTTTGTGCAGAGATCAAAAAATCTTGAGAATTATC